>JAAUXY010053082.1_pt1 | contig 52638 bp, 48 predicted proteins | sample 7278121 | NCBI WGS metagenome assembly JAAUXY01 (sample SAMN14350117, study PRJNA611818) | marine sediment metagenome | isolation source: surface marine sediment (1.8m) | place: French Polynesia: Moorea | collected 2018-08
ACCGGGCCGCGCCTCGACCAGCCGCAGCATCCTCGGAACGAAGGTCTGCAGCCGGGCCGTCGACGTCGCATCAGCCTTCTGCGCCGCCGGGAGGTGCTGGGAACCCGTCAGTGCGGTCGCGACGTCGGCGGCATCGGCCACGCCGCGCTTTGCGAGCAGGGCCTGCCACTCACTCGTGGCGGCACCGGCTTCCCACAGCGATTCGTAGTCGTCGTCGGCGCGACCCGCAGCCGGCTCGCCCCGGAAGGCGATGGCATCGAAGTGCTTCGTGACGACCGCCCTGTGCCGGTCGAGCTCCTCGAGCAGCGCGTCCCAGCCGGAGACCCCCATCGCGACGCAGAGGCGCGCACGATCGACATCGTCGGCGGGCAGCTCGTGCGTCTGCTTGTCACGAATTGCCTGGATGAAGTTCTCGATCCGGCGCAGGTATCGGTAGGCGTCGAGAAGCTCGAGCGCCCCATCCGCACCGACGCCGCGATCGTCGCCGAGGAGCGGCAGTGCGCGGAGCAGCGACGGCGTCTTCAGTTCCGACCTGTCTCCGCCTCGCACGAGCTGCAGCGATTGCACCAGGAACTCGATCTCGCGAATGCCGCCGGGCCCGAGCTTCACGTCGTTGGCGCGGTCACGGCGCTCGACCTCCGCCGCGATCATCGAATGCATGTCGCGCAGCGATTCGAAGACGCCGTAGTCGAGGTATCGACGGTACACGAACGGACGAATCAGCTCACCGATCAGCTCCTGCTCTATCTCATTGCCAGGCCGCGGTCCGACCAGCCGTGCCTTGACGTAGGCATAGCGCTCCCAGTCGCGGCCGTGCTGCAGCAGGTAGGACTCGAGCGCCGCGAAACTGACGACCGGCGGACCGCTGTCCCCAAACGGCCGCAGGCGGGTGTCGGTGCGGAACACGAAGCCGTCGGCGGTCGCTTCGTCGAGCAGGCTGACCACCTGGCGTGAGAGTCGATCGAAGTACGGCTGCGCGGGCAGGACCTTGCGACCGTCGCTCTCGCCGTCGCGCGGGTAGGCGAATATCACATCGATGTCCGACGAGAAGTTGAGCTCGCCACCGCCGAGCTTGCCCATGCCGATAACCACGAGCGGCACGGGCTCCCCGTCGGCATCGCGCAGCCAGCCAAAGCGCTCGAGCATCTGCGCCTGCGCATAGTCTGCAGCCGCGCGCAGCAGCTCATCGGCGATGACGGACAGCGCCTTGATCGATGCATCGACGCTCGCACTACGCTCGGACTCTCGCGCCAGCACGCCGAGCAGCTCCAGGTTGCGGCGCTGCCTCAGCGCGGTCTTCACCTCCGCTATAGGCGCGTCGCTGGTCGCCTGCGCATCCGCGAAGCGGGCCAGGGCGTCCGCATCGAACGGCTGGAACAGCCGCTCCGGGTCGTCGCTGACCCGCTGCCATTCACGCAGCAGCGTCGTTGCAGCGAATTCGCTGATGGCGACGAGCCGCTTGATCCTGTCATCGGCGGCGGATACCGCCTCTTCCCCATGGCGCTCCGCCAGGCGCTCTTCCCAGCTGGCGACGACGGCCGTCAGGGCGGCCGGCAGCCCGGCGTCGTTGGCAATCGCGTCGATCATCACTGGCAGTCTAGCGAAAAATAAGCGGCTGTCGCGGTTACACTGGCAGCGATGACCGCGAAGCTCCTCATCGTCTATCACTCGCAATCCGGCTCGACGGAACGCATGGCCGAAGCCGTCATTGCCGGTGCGAAGCACCCGGACGTTACCGACGTCGAGGTTCGGGTACAGGAAGCGCTCGCGGCGTCGCCTGAGGACCTGCTCTGGTGCGACGGCTTTATCCTCGGCACGCCCGAGAACTTCGGCTACATGTCGGGGGCGATGAAGTACTTTCTCGACCGGGTCTTCTACCCGGTTGAAGGCAAGGTCGACGGCAAACCGTTCGCGATCTTCGTGCGTGCGGGCAACGACGGTACCGGCGCGATATCCAGTATCCGCCGCATTCTCGCAGGGCTGTCCGTGCGAGAAGTGCAGGAACCCGTGCTGATCGCCGGCGAGTTCGACGAGTCACGTTTGACGGATTGCGAGGAACTGGGCCTGACGATGGCGGCCGGCCTCGAGGCGGGCGTCTTCTAGGCAGACTCTTCGAGCGCTTCGAGGTGCGCGAGCACGTCGCTCAGCGGCTCCGGTTTGCCGACCTCATGGCCCTGTGCGAAGTCGACGCCGAGCTCCCGGACGAGCTTGCGGGTTTCCTCGCATTCGACGTACTCGGCGACGGTGTCCAGGCCCATGACGCGGGCGACCTGCGTGATCGCAACGACCATCGACTCGGAAATCTGGTTCCTCGTGATGTCCCGAATGAAACTGCCGTCGATCTTGAGCGTGTCGACCTTGAAGTTCTTGAGGTAGGCGAACGAGCTCAGCCCGGCGCCGAAGTCGTCCAGCGCGATCGTGCAGCCGCGCGCATGCAGCTCGTTGATAAAGAACTGCGCCTTCGCAAAGTTCGACACGGCCGCCGACTCCGTCACCTCGAAACCGATCGCCTCGATCGGCACGCCGGACTCGCTGACTTCTTCCTCGATGAACCCGAGTATGTCGTCGTCACCGAGCGACTGCCCGGACAGGTTTATCGAGAACAGTGCATTGCGTGACCGAATCAGGTCGGCCACTTTTCCAAGCCGCGCCATCGTCGCGCTTGCAACCCAGCGATCGATCTGCGGCATGATCTGGTAGCGTTCCGCGGCCGAGAACAGCGCGCTCGACGGCAGCGTCGCGCCGTCGCGGTCCTTCATGCGCAGCAGGATCTCGTAGCGCGGCCGATCGACCTTGTCACCGATTGCGAGGATCGGCTGCGCGAGCAGCTCGAAGCCGTCCGAATCAATCGCGCGCTGGATATCGGCGATGAGCTCCATGTCGTCGTGACGCTGGATGATGCTCTCGTTCGTGAGATTGAATACCTCGATACGATCGCGACCGTGATCCTTGGCCGACTCGCAGGCCATCCTCGCCGACGTCAGCGCCTTGGCCTCGTCGCCGGATGCCCGTGAGAACGCCGCGATGCCGATGCTGATCGTGACCTGCAGCGACTTGTCGCCCTCGAGATAACGCAGCGCCTCGCCGCGCTTACGTATCGACTGGGCGATTTCCATCGCGTCGCTGTCGCTTGCATGCGTCAGCAGCAGGCAGAAGTCATCGCCCGTCAGCCGCGAGGCAACCGCACTTTTCGGCAGGTCTGCATCGAGGAGGCGCGCAAAGCGCATGATCACTTCGTCACCTGCGCGGCGGCCGAATGTGTCGTTGACCAGCTGCAGGTTGTCGAGATCCAGGTAGATGATCTGGTGGGTGTCTTCCTTCGCGTCGAGGTTCTTCCACGACTCGTGCAGCTGGGCCTCGAACCCGGCCCGGTTCATGAGGCCCGTCATCGCATCGAAGGACTGCTCGATGACGTATTCGGCCTTGCGCGCGATGTGCGCCATGAAGCGCCGGTGGCTGTTCGTAAACGGCCTGTTGTTGACCCGGCCGAGCTGTGCAAGCACACCCTGCACGTTGCCCGCCTGGTCCGCGATCGGGCAGACCAGCGTCTGGTAGCTCGCGTCCGTGCCGCCCTCGTCGGCCGGCATCTCGAATACGACGGGCGAACGCTTGCCCTCGACGCGAGGTATCAGCTGCTCGATCAGGTAGCGGTCGAGCACCTTGCGGTTGACGTTCTTCCAGCTCGTGTGCGTGGCGCTGACGCGAATCCGTTTCGCGGGGATCAGCAACACGCTGTAGGCAATGTTCAGAAAGCGCCCGCTCTGGCCGACGAGCTGTGCGAGCCCGGCATGACTGCGCGAAACGCCGTGGATCTTCTCGTCGACTTCGTAGAGCAGTGTCAGCTCTTTCTCGATCCGGTCGATTTCCGAGGCCTGCTCGCTGAGCTTCAGGTTGAGCGTCAGCGTCTCGGCGATGACGGCAATGGCCGGTGCGAGCACGCCGTACAGGGTGCTCGGGTTGAACCAGGATGACTTGCCAGCATTGCGCGAAAACACGATGACGAGCAGACCGAGATCGGTACCGCTGTCGGCACGCACGGGCAGGACCAGCAGGGTCCGCCCCGACTTCAGCGTGCGGCGGACGAACTCCGCGTTCTCGCCGCTCTCGGCAAACACTTCCGCCGACAGTTCGGAAACGAACTCGTCGGTCTCATAATCGTCCGCTCCGTCACTCGACCAGAGGCAGTCACGGTTGAGGTCATAAAAGCAGAAGCACTGGGCTCTCGGCACCAGTGAGTGCAGCAGGTCCTTGGCTTTACCGATATTTCTTCTTGTTGTCAGGTTGTGCAGGTCTGCGGACACATCGGATCCCACGCTCGAGCGTCGATCTCACAGCTTGCCGCAAGCGGCGTCCTGACGCTGTGATCAATGTCTCAGGCGTGACCGTAAATCAGTCACTTAGCGTGCACAGATGGTCCTGTAAGGTCAGATGGTCACCGTCGTGAGCCAGTCGTCGTCGGAGCCCTCGTTGACGCCTTCGAACAGCGGCGTCGACAGGTAGCGCTCGCCGGTATCCGGCAGCATGGCCAGGATCACGGCGCCGTCCTCCGCCTTGTCGGCAACGTCGAGCGCCGTGGCGAGGGTCGCGCCGGCCGAGATACCCGTAAAGATGCCCTCCTTCGCCGCCAGTTCGCGCGACACTTCGATGGCGCGGTCGTCACTGACGGTCAGGAGCTCGTCGAAGATCTCGCGGTCGAGCACGTCCGGAATGAAGTCCGGCGTCCAGCCCTGGATCTTGTGTGGGTTCCAGTCGGCCCCCGACAGCAGCGAGGCGTGCTCGGGCTCGGTTGCGACGATCTTCAAGTCCGGCCGCGCCGCCTTGAGCGTCTTGCCGGCGCCCGACATCGTGCCACCCGTGCCGTAGCCGGTCACCCAGTAGTCGAGGCGCCGCCCGGCGAAGTCCTTGAGAATCTCCGGACCGGTCGTCGAAGCGTGATACTCGGGGTTGGCCGGGTTCTCGAACTGCCGGGCGAGGAACCAGCCGTGTTCCTTTGCGAGCTCTTCGGCCTTCCTGACCATGCCCGAACCGCGCTCGGCGGCCGGCGTCAGAATTACCTTGGCGCCGAGCCCGCGCATGATCTTGCGGCGTTCGATCGAAAACGTCTCGGCCATCGTTGCGACGAACTGGTAGCCCTTCGCGGCGCAGACCATCGCCAGCGCAATGCCGGTGTTACCCGACGTGGCCTCGACGACGGTGTCACCCGGCTTCAGGAGGCCCTTCTTCTCCGCGTCGTTGATGATCGCGTAGGCGAGGCGGTCCTTGACCGACGCCAGCGGGTTGAACGACTCGACCTTGACGTACAGGTCGACGTTGTCCGGCCCCATGCGGTTCAAGCGCACGACGGGCGTATTGCCGATGGTCTCGAGGATGTTGTCGTAGATCATGTTGTTGTCCTTTTCTACCCGGCCCGGGTGCATTGGCTGCCGTCGCGCCCGCCCGAACCGTCAACGGGCCAGTGATTCTACCTAAGCCCGGGGCGCGGGAATGCCGGGAATCTGTCCTGACGCCCCGTCTGGGCGGCGGCGAGTGACTATAGCCAGCGTCCCGGACGGCCAAAAAGACGGAGTCTGCCTGGCCTTATTCCCTTGTGTTATATGTAGATCCGCGCATTCGCGATTTATGCGCATAAATGTTCCGCAATCCATTGTTTCGCGTGAAATTAATACTAATGAGTTATTTGTCGCGTTTTCTGAAACGATCCCGCGCGGCCGTTGTCATATCTCATAAGCGCGCGGGGGCATGCTTTTCCAATGAAACTACAACAACTCAAGTATCTGCTTGCGATTGTCGATAATGGGCTCAACATCACGGCGGCTGCGGAACGCCTGTACACGTCGCAGCCCGGGGTGAGCAAACAGCTAAAGCTCCTGGAGGAGGAGCTGGGTCTGCAGCTGTTTACTCGCAAGGGCAAGAGCCTGGGCGGGATCACGGCGGCTGGCCGCCAGGTCATCGATCGTGCGCGGCTGATCATGCAGGAGGTCGAGAATATTCGCAGTCTCGCCTCGGACTACTACCACGAGGAAGAGGGCACGCTGTCGATCGCGACCACGCACACGCAGGCTCGCTACGTGCTGCCCGAGGTCATTCGCGCATTCCGGCAGCGGTTTCCCAAGGTCAATCTCAACCTGCACCAGGGCACGTCGGAACAGATCGCCGACATGGTTGCGGCCAACGAGATCGACTTCGCGATAGCGACCGGCTCGCGTGACCTGTTCACGGACCTGCTGCTCGTGCCGAGCTACCACTGGGATCGAAAGATCATCGTGCCGCTCGATCACGAGCTGACGCAGCTGGACGGCAAGGCCGACCTGCACGAACTCGCCAAGTATCCGCTCGTGACCTACGTGTTCAGCTTCGGCGGCCAATCATCGCTCAAGAAAGCGTTCGCGGACGAGGGGCTCGATCCCGACGTCGTCTTCACGGCGCGCGATGCGGACGTGATCAAGACCTACGTTCGCATGGGCCTCGGCGTCGGCATCGTCGCGAGCATGGCGGAAGACTGCGAAGACACGGACCTGACGGCGATCGAGGCCGAGGGCCTGTTCCCTCGCTCGACCACCTGGATCGGTTTCCGCAAGGACGCAGTGCTGCGCCGTTACATGCTCGACTTCGTGCAGCTGTTTGCGCCGCACATCACGTCGGACCAGCTCGAGCGCACGCGGCATGCGCGCTCGCAGGACGATATCGACGGCATCTTCGACGACGCGCAGCTGCCCGTACGCGGCGGCTGCTCCGACGACATCACCGAAGCCGCGTAGCTAAACGACGCGAATGCCGCCGTGCCGTTTGCGGTTCTGGCGGTCCACCCACCACAAGCCGAGCAGGAAGCCAGCCACCAGGCAGACCACGGTCGCGCCGCCAACCCAGGTGTACGGCAGGCTGTGGCTGTAGTTGGCCTGGCGCGCCATCATGCGCGCGTTTTCCGCCTCCAGCTCTGCAATTCGCGCGGTCGCGGTGTCCACGTCGACCCGGAGATTGGCGGCGTTGCCCCTCAGTTCCTCGATCAGCGCGGCGGGCTCGGCGAACGACTCGCGCATGTCCTCGATTTCGGCCTCGAGGCGCGCCTGCTCGGCCAGCGATTCGTTGACGATGAGTTTTGCCGGCGGCTCGAAGACCACGTAGTTGAGCTTGACGTAGCCCGTCACGCCGTCCGGCATCTGGACCTGCGCGTAGTAACGCGTTCGGGACAGGATTTCGAAGGAATCGCCGCTTTCGAGGTAGCGGAACGGCGTATCGCTCGTATCCTCGGCGTTGTGCAGGCCGAGCCTCAGGCGGTCGGTTACGTAGCCGGTCTCGGCGAGCGCGCTCGTCGACAGCAGTAAAACCAGGATTGCAATTGTGCTGCGCATGGTGAACTCCCAAATTCGGTGGCGAGTGTACTACAGCGCTACTGCTCGTTGAGCCAGCGCAACAGCGCGTACTGCACCTCTTCGCCCGGACCCCGGTGGACGTCTTCGTGATTCTGCAAGACGACTACGGCGAAGCGACGGCCCGAGCGGGCCTGCATGTAGCCCGCGATCGCGGCGACGTGGTCGAGCGAGCCCGTTTTCAAGTGCGCGCGTCCCGTCAGCGCGGGATCATCGAAGCGCTTGCGCAGCGTACCGTCATGGCCGGACAGCGCGAGCGAGGACGAGAACTCGGGCATGTACGGCTGCCGCCAGGCGTACTGCAGGATGCGATTGAAGTCTTCCGCGTTGATTCGTGAATCGCGCGACAGTCCGGCACCGTTGTCGAGCCAGAGGCTCTCGGCACCAGGGGCGCGATTCGAGACCCAGTCGCGGATCACGTCGCGACCCCCCTGCTCGGTGCCGGGCGGGCCCAGCGTCTCGGCTGACAGCGTGTACAGCAGGTGGCGGGCCATGACGTTGTTGCTGTGCTTGTTGACGCGGCGAATGATCTCGGAGAGCGACAGTGAGCTGAACGACAGTATCGGTTCGATCTCTTCCGGCGCGACGCTGTTCTTGTAGTCGCCTTCGAGCACGCCACCCGACTCCTTCCAGAGCGCCGCGAACAGCCCATACGCGAACGCGTTGTGATCGAGCGCCGTGCGATCCATTGCGTAGCGCTCACAGCGATTCGGAAAGCGCCCTTCAAGGATCATCGCGGAGTACTGCGCGTTCGGTGTGATCGAGATGCCGCGCTGGTAACCCCGGCAGCTGCGTTCGGCGAGCGAGAGGCGGTTTTCGACTTGCAGGTTTTCGAGCGGCGGGTCGAGGATCACGCGCACGCCGTTGACCGAAGGGTCGGGTTCGAACCAGTAGCGCACGACCTTGAAGTTCATCATTAACGCATTCGGTCCGACGTTGTAGGCGCGCAGCGGCTGGCGGTCGAAGTCGCCAGGATCGTGTGGCCCCACGTCGAAGAAGCTGTCGTCCAGAACGAGATCGCCCGCGATGTGACGGATACCGACCTGGTTGATGTCGCGCTGCAGGCGCCACACTCGCTCGGTGACCAGGAACGGATCGCCGTAGCCCTTGATGAGCAGGTCGCCATCGAGTCGGCCGCCCTCTATCTCACCGAGCGCATAGATGTCGGTCTTCCAGCGATAGCTCGGGCCGAGCACATCGAGCGCGACGAGGGTCGTGACAGCTTTCATTGTCGACGCCGGATTGCGCGGAACGTCGGCATTCCAGGCGAGCACGGTATCGCCGGTCTCCAGGTCGCTGACGTGAATGCTCAGGGACTCGTGCGGGAGGTCGCGCAGATTCATAGCGCTCTGCACGCCGACGGGCAGCTGCGGGTCGGCGGCGTTCGCCGGCAGGGCAAGTACGACCATGCCCAGGTACGCGAGAAGGGTCCGGAACATCATGGTCGTCATTGTGCTGATTTACTCTCCCTGCTCAAGGGTTTTCAGTGCCCGCCTCGATTCGAGCTTTTCATCGAGTACGCGAATCACGGTTCGCCGGATGATCGCGACGACGATCGTAATGACAGCGACACCGATGCCCGCGATCCACCAGGTGCCGATGCCGGGGTCAACCTCGCCCGCCAGGACCTGGCCGATGTCCCGCGCCAGCGTACCCAGGTACACGTACATCGACACGATCGGCAGCATACCGACCGCTGTGGCTAGCGAGTAGGTTCGAACGTCGACGCGGGTCAGTCCATAGGCGTAGTTCAGCACGTTGAACGGAATGACAAGCGCCATGCGCGTCAGCGCGACTATGGCAAAGGCCTGCTCGCCGAGCGCATCGTCGAGTGCCCGCATGCGCTCGTTGCCCGAGATTCGGCGCTCGATCCACGATCGTGCGAGCGTCCGACCAGCGAGCATGGCGGCGGTGGCGCCAACGCTTATGCCGATCATCGCGTAAACGATGCCGGGCCCGAGGCCGAACAACAGCCCGGCCAGCGTCATGGGCACCCAGCCCGGGGTCATCGCGAGGGCGGCAACAATGGTCAGCGCGATGAACAGCGCCGCGCCCGTCAGCGGGTTTTCACGCGCCCAGTTTTCCGAACTCTGCAACCACTCGGCTATCGGCAAGGCCTGCACGGCGTACAGCAGCGCCACGATGAGTGCGAGAACGAGCAGACGTATTCCGTTGCGGGCCAGCATCAGCGGCGCCCCGGCTTTTCAATGCCCCAGCTGCGGATGCGGTCCGCGAGCGTCGTCGGGCGTACGCCGAGCAGTTCGGCCGCACCGCCTGCCCCGGACACACGCCAGCCAGACTGCTTCAGGGCACTCAACGTGTTGCGGATCTGCAGATCGCGCATCTCGGTCTCCGTCAGGATGTCGTGTCCATCGCCCGGCGGGGTAGCTACCTCGGACTGCGCCGGCGTGGCCGCGGAAGGCGCAAGCTCCGGCATGGACAGGTCGAGTCGCAGCCGGTTGCCCGGCGACAGGATGACGGCGCGCTCGATGACGTTCTTGAGTTCGCGAACGTTGCCGGGCCAGTCGTACCGCCTGAGCTGGTCCGCCTGTGCCTGCGTCAGCGACAGCTGCTCGCGACCGAAGTCCCGACAGGTCTGCGCGAGGAAATGCTGCGCCAGCTGCACGATATCGTCGCCGCGTTCACGCAGCGGCGGCACGTCGACCGGGAAGACCGACAGCCGGTAGAAGAGGTCTTCGCGGAACTCACCATCGACGATGAGCTTTTCGAGATCACGATTGGTCGCGGCGATGACGCGCACGTCGACGGAGCGCGTAACGTCGTCGCCGACGCGCTCGAACTCGCTTTCCTGCAGGACACGCAGAAGCTTGCCCTGCAGTTCCAGCGGAATCTCACCGACTTCGTCGAGGAAGATGGTACCGCCGTCGGCGAGCTGGAAGCGGCCAACCCGGTCGCGATGGGCGCCCGTAAACGCGCCTTTGACATGGCCGAAGAATTCGCTTTCGAACAGTTCTTTCGGTATCGAGGCACAGTTGACCTTGACCAGCGGTCCCTCGCGGCGCGGGCTCTTGGTGTGGATCGCTCTCGCGACGAGCTCCTTGCCGACGCCGGACTCGCCCTGCAAAAGCACGCTTGCCGGCGTATCGGCGACCGCCTCGACGCGCTTCAGCATCCGCTGCAACGCCGGGCTCGTGCCGACAATGCGGCCGAAGTTCAGCGCGACGTTGACCTCTTCGCGCAGGTAGTCGCGTTCACGCTCCAGCTCTTCCCTCAAGCGCGCGTTTTCCGCCAACGTCTGCCGCAGCCTGCGCTCTGCGCGCAGCCGCTCTGTAACGTCCTTGGAAGCAACGAGCATTCGATCAACATTGCCGTCGGCGTCGCGGTGCGAAATCGCAGAGGTGACGAGATCGAGCACCTCGCCGCTGCGGGTCACCATCTGCCGCTCGAAGTTGTTGAAGTCGCCGTCGCGTATCAGCGCTTTCAATCGGGAACCGGCATAGCGCTCGCGGTCGGTCTCGCTGAAAAAGTCGGTGATTGGCCGGCCGACAACTTCCTTGCGCGTGTAGCCGAGCTTCTGCAGCCAGTGATCCGTCACCGTAATGATCAGGCCGTCACCGTCGACCGTGTGCAACATTGCCGGGGTCGACCGGTACAGCTGCCGATACTTGAAGTTGGCACGCGCCTGGTCCGTTATCTCGCTGTGCATCGCGATCGTGCGCATGTAGGCGCCGGCCGTGTCGTACTCGACGATCGCGTTGGTGTTGCAATCGACCACCTCGCCCGTGCTCGTGACGAAACTGATCGGTTTGTTTTCCAGATTGCCGGTGCGCCTGAGCGCCGGCCGGTACTCCTCGGCGATCTGCCGCGCACTCGCCGGAGTCACGAAGTCCTCGGGCGGCCGGCCGACCATCTCGCTGCGCTCATAGCCGAGACGCGCAACGAACGCGTCGTTGACATCGAGATAGACGCCGTCCTCCGAGATCGACGTCGCCATCGTCGGTGCCTTGCGAAACAGCCATTGGTAGTCGTTCTGGTCCAGCATGCGGAGCAATATACGGAATTCCGTAAAAACAGTCACGGCTTTTCGTAACTAACGGAATTCCGTAACCTACATCAACACCATAAGGCATTGATTCTAAACGAAAACACAAGTTGGCACGGCGGTTGCAACGGTGACAGTGCCGGGGTAATCCGGCAGTGTTTTTCAAGGCCGCTTGGGCAGGCCTCTTCAGAAGGATTTGAGAGATGTACAACCGTAACCCCAATGTTCAGAACGGTCTCGCGCTCGCAGGCGCACTGATCGTCCTGTTCACCCTGATGTTCGCCAGCTCGGCTGTGCTTGCATGAGGAACGTGTCCGGGCGCAGCTTGAAAATGTTGCGCCCGGCCTGATTTCTGGCTCGAGAGGCTTAGGACCTCTCATGAGACCCCCAGCGGTGTGGGTCGACCCGGGTTTCTCTCCCCCCGATCGCCCGGGAAGAACCGCACCGCAATGCCGGATGGGAATCCGGCGAAAACGGACCGGGATGGTCCGGCGGCAGCTCCCCTGCCGTATCCCTGGGCGCCGGAGACCGCTCCGTGTCGGACGGCCCGCTGACTCGATCATCGAATTCAGCTCTCCGGCGCCTTCTTTTTTAGTCCGGCTCCGTTGCCCGCTCGCGATGCGCCTCCGCCCGTTTTGCGCGGCCGGTCGAGTTGTTGTTGCTGATCCCTTCGCGCACCCTGCGCAACCAGTAACGCGCCCACGTGAACTCGATGCTCAGTATGGCGAGCCCGAGCGGGATCATGACCAGCGCGGGTCCCGGCGTTACGATCATGATGACGCCCAGCAGCAGTACCGTCAGGCCGACGACCGCAACGACGATGCGGCGCGCCGCCTTGTACGTAATGTGAATCACGCGTCGGATCACGAGGCGCGCTCAGGATGCGTCGGCGGCGAGCTTGGCAGCGAGGAAATCGACGGTGCGTTGCCAGGCGTCCCTTGCGGCCTCCGCATCGAAGGTCGCCCAGGTGCTGTCGGCAAAGCGGGCGCCGACCCCGGGATAGACCTGCACCACGTAGTCCTTGCGCAGCCTGCGCATGGCCGCCTCGAACTCGGTCACCGAGTCGACGGTAACTTCGCGATCGCGCGCGCCGAACAGACCGAGTACGGGCGTCGAGATTTTCGCGAGCTCTTCCTCATCGGAAATGACCTGGCCGTAGTAAATGATCGCCGCATCGAGTTCGTCCGGAAACATCATCGTCGCGTTGAGCGACCATGCCCCGCCGAGCCCCCAGCCGAGCGAGGCCTTGCCTGGCGCGCCGGCGATGCCGACGAACTCGAGCGCCTGGCTGATGTTCGCTGCCGCCAGGTCGGGATTCTCGAGCAGCTCGACGGCTTTTCGGTTGGCGCGACTGCGGGTATCCGCATCGAAGGTCGCACCGTTGAAAAGATCCACGGCGAGGACCATGTAGCCTTCCGCTGCGAGCCGATCGGACAGTGCTCGCACCTCGTCGGTGAGACCCCACAAATCGTGCACGACGATGACTGCCGGCAGCGGCTCGATCATGTCTGATGGAAACGCGAAATGGCCGTAGACGAGCTGGTCATCGATCTCGGCATACGGCAAACGCTCGGAGTCAACCGGACGCGTGGGCGCGGGGCCGAGGCTGTCCTCCGCTACCGGGCGCGTCGACGTGGCGGCATCAGTCGCTGCCGGGTTGCCGGCCTGCTCCTCGTCCGCCGCCTCGTCGCGGCCGCAAGCCGCCGCGAGTAGCAACACAGCGATGAGCCCGGCGGCCCGTCGCAGCCGGCAGTGGGCGTTTGCGAACATACTGCGGTCCTTGAGGTTTTCGCCAAGTGTAATCGAAAATCCCGGTGTGTCGATACGAGGCCGCCTAGTCCCAGTCGTCCTCGTCATCCCATTCCTTGAGCTTGCTCTTGTCGACTTCCTCCCACTGTTCTTCGCTCTTCCGCACGTAGAACACGACCTTGGCAAGCACGTAAATGACTACGACCGCAATGAGGATCAGGATCGGCGTCAGGCCCTGTGGCACCGTTTCACACTTGTTCAACCATCGAATCGCGACTATAGCATTGCCAATTTGCCGCGGGTTTGGGCGACAATACGCCGCCCCGGAAGCCACGAATCTGAGCATGTCCGAAGCACCGCTGGTCGAGATATCGAACGCGACGATATGGCGCGGTTCGACCCGCGTCTTCGAGAACCTCGACCTGACGATCGAGCAGCACGAACGCGTCGCGATACTTGGCCCCAACGGTTCGGGGAAAACCACCTTGCTCAAAGCGATAAGTCGGGAACTCTATCCGGCGACACGGCCCGACACGGTATTTCGCATTCTTGGCCGCGATCGCTGGAACGTCTGGGAGCTGAGGCGACAAATCGGCATCGTCTCGGACGACCTGCAGCGTCGTTACACGCCGCGAACGACCGCCCTCGAGGTCGTCGTGTCAGGCTTTCACTCGAGCATCGGCATACACGGCGTACTTTCGGCCCGCGTGGATGACGCGCAGCTTCGGGCGGCGACGCAAATCCTCGCCGATCTCGGCATCGAGGACCTCGCCCGCACACCGCTCATGCACATGTCGACCGGTCAGCAGCGCCGCTGCCTGCTCGGCCGCGCGCTCGTGCACGAGCCGAAGACGCTGATTCTCGACGAACCGACCGCGGGACTCGACCTCGCGGCGAGCTTCGACTACCTGAATCGGCTCCGCCGCCTTGCGGCCGTCGGCCGCAACGTGCTGATCGTGACCCATCACCTTAACGAGCTCCCGCCCGAGGTAGAGCGCGTCATCCTGCTCGCCGGCGGCCGGGTGGTCGCGGACGGGCCCAAGCGCGAGGTCCTGGACGCGGACGTTCTGAGCGGCGTCTACGGGACTCCGGTCAAGGTGACGGAGGTTGACGGCTACTTCCTGGCCTCACCAGGGCGGTAAAATCGCGCCGCGCGTGTGAATATGGAAAAACGTGACCTGCTACGATATCCAGAGGCGCCACCCGCAGTACCCTGATCACATGCAAGCTCTTGTCCGCACGCTCATTTCCAGCCTGCCGCTCGTCGCGGTACCGGCCGTTGCGGCTGTCGAGACCGGGATTACGAGCGTCGGTCCCGCCGTGTTCCTGTTTACCGTCGCGATCGCGCTCCTGATGACGCTCGTGCTGCGCTCGATCATCAGTCACGCCATGCGTTATGCGGTGATCCGCATGGGACGCGTGCGCATTCGCCGGGCGCTCGCCAAGCGCGGCAAGCACGTCATGAGCGACTTCATGCTGCCCGGTGCGTACGGCGGACTCGCGCACATCGATTACGCCGTGATGACCGCAGGTGGCATCCTGTGCATTCGCGCCGTGCATTCATCGGGCGTGGTGTTCGGTGGCGACGAAGAGGCCCAGTGGACGCATGTGGACGGACCCACGAGACGCCGGTTCCTGAACCCGCTTATCCAGAACGAAGGCCGCAGGCGCGCCATCGAGGCAGCCGTACCGGACGTGCCCGTCGCGAATCTCGTGATCTTTACGGGCAGGGTCGACTTCAGCTCGCCCCCGCCGGCAAACGTCATCCGGCTGGCACAGTTCGACAGCTTCGTCGCGAAGTTCGTGTTCGGCCCGAGCAAGGTCGACGACTGGGATGCCGTCTGGATGTCGCTCAAGGCGGCCGCCCTCACCGACGACGCGACGCGGCGCGATTTCGCCGCACAGGTCGGTTTCTCCTGACAACGCCAGCGCCGGCGTAAACCGCTCGACTGCCTTATACTCGTGGCCCAGGGGTTGCCTGGACTGGCCGCGGGGGAGGCCGATCGATGCCGGAAATTACTGCTCACGTCACGTCGCCGATCGGCGTGCTCGCCATTCTCGCCACGGTTGCGGCGTTCTTTTTCTTCCTGCAGCAGCAGACCAAAGCAAAGCTGTTCGACTACGTACCGCCGCTCTTGTTCATCTACGCAACACCGGTGCTGTTGAACAACGTTCCAATCGCCGGCGCACCGATTATCCCGAGCAGTTCGCCCATCTATTCGGGACTGTCGACTTACGTGCTGCCGGCGTTCATCGTGCTGATGCTGATCAAGGTCAACCTGCCCGCCGTGGTCAAGGTGATGGGCAAAGGTGTGCTCGTGATGCTCATGGGCACGGCCGGGGTCATGGTCGGCTGTGTCGTGGCCTACCTCATCGTTCACCCGTCGTTGTCGCCGGACGCCTGGAAGGGCTACGGAGCACTCGCCGGCAGCTGGATCGGCGGCACGGCCAATATGGCCGCAACGGCCGAGATGCTGGGCACGCCGGAGGAACAATTCGGTCTCGCCGTCATCGCGGACAACGTAATCTATCTCGTCTGGCTGCCAATCCTGCTGGCCTCGAGAGACTTTGCCGAGCGTTTCAACCGCTGGGCGCGCGTGCCGGCCGACCGGATAGCAGCCATGGATGCCGCTGCCGACATGCACGTTGATGAGGACCACCCCCCGACGATGCCGCAGTACCTCTACCTGATCGCCATCGTGTTCGGCGTCAGCTGGATAGGGCGTTCGCTGGCGCCCGGCATCGCGGATGGTATTGCCTCGACGCTGCCCGCACTCGAGCCGGTGTTCTCGGAATCGACCGTCCGCATCCTGCTGATCACGACGATCGCGCTGATACTTTCAGCGACACCAGTATCGACGTTGCCGAATTCGACCGCCATGGGTACGGCGCTCGTCTACGTCTTCGTCGCCGGAATGGGCGCGCGCGCGTCGGTCGCGGGTCTTGCCGAGGCTCCGATGTTCGTTCTCGGCGCCTTTATCTGGATCGCTATCCACGGCCTTTTCTGCCTCGCCGGCGCCTGGCTGTTCCGCGTTGATGTTCACAGCGTGGCCATCGCATCCGCGGCCAATATCGGCGCTGCCGCATCCGCGCCCATCGTTGCGGCACATCACCGCCCGAACCTGGTACCGGTCTCGATCCTGATGGCGCTGCTCGGCTACGCACTCGGCAACTACCTCGCGCCGCTCGCCGGACACCTGGCGGGGATCGTAGCGGGACAGCACTGACCCGGGCGTCATGGACCGCGCTCTGTTCGATCGCATCTATCGCCAGGCGAAGCGCATCGTCGCCGGGCTGGTCGCAACCGCGGCCGTCCTGCTGCTGATCCTGACGATCATCTGGCGCGACCGGGCGCCCGTCGATACGGTCGAACTCGATCCGGCGCCAGATGCCGAATCCGAACTCAGCGTAACCTGGTTCGGTGTTGGCACGCTGCTCATCGACGATGGCACGACCCAGATTTTGATCGACGGCTTCATCTCGCGGCCGACGCTGATGGACGTATTGCTGGGCCGCCCCGTCGAAAACGACGCGGCAACGATCAACTACTTCCTGAACGAGTACCGGGTTCGACGCCTTGCCGCGATCATCCCCGTGCACTCGCACTTCGACCACGCCATGGACGTCGGCGCTATCGCCAACCGCAGCAGCGCGTCGATCCTGGGCTCCGAATCCACCGCAAACATCGCCCGCGGTGTTCGCGTGCCCGAGGACCAGATCGTCGTTGTCGAGAACAACGCCGACTACACCTTCGGTAACTTCACGGTGCGCTTTATAGAGTCGGTTCATGCTCCGGTCGGCTGGCGCGGCAGCGTACCCTTCCCGGGCACAATCGACGAGCCGTTGAAGATGCCCGCGCCGGTCAAGGCGTGGCGCGAGGGCGGCAGCTACTCTGTGGTGATCTCGCACCCGCGAAACACGCTGCTGGTACAGGGCAGCGCCGGTATACGCGTTGGCGCCCTCGATGATGTCGAGGTCGATACCGTGCTGCTCGGCGTCGGCTTGCTCGGGGGACTGGGCGACGACTACCTTCGCGACTACTGGAATGCGACCGTGACCGCGACGGGCGCGTCGACGGTCATCCCCATACACTTCGACGACTACACGAAGCCGTTCGGAACCATCGCGTTCCCACCGTCGATTCTCGACAACGTGCCCGAACTGGCCGCGCGGCTCCGCGAACTACGCGATACCTACGATACTGAGACCCGCATCGTGCTACCGGGATTCGCCGAGCCGATTCCACTCGTACGTCCTCTCGCAGGCGACGAAGCGGCCGACGCCGACACTACGACCTGAACTGGTCCAGTTCGAGACGGCCCGCGATGAGCGCCTGCTTCTCGGCCCGCTTCAGCTTCTTGACCCGGTATTCGAGCGCCTGCGCCTCGCCGCGACTGCCCGCGTTGCCGGAAAAAACGAGCTCGAAGGGGGCGCGGCCGCGAAGGTATTTCGCGCCTCGCTTGCCGGTGGCGTGTTCCGAGAGTCGCGCGTCGACGTCACAGGCGATGCCCGTGTAATAGCTGCCGTCGGCGCAGCGCAGGATGTACAGGCTGTATGGACGCCCTTCCCGTTCGGACACGAATTGTCTAGGCGTTGCCGCCCGTCAGCGCATCGCCAAGAACGCGGAAGGCACCGGCCTCTATGCTCGAGAGATTGTTCTCGGTTTCGTCGAAGGTCAGCACCAGCTCGGTCGCATTGTCGAGTTCGCTTGCCGGTTTGTGCAGGATGAGCGTCAGCGTGTTGCCGAGCAAGCGGGCTTCTTTGAGCAGGTTATGACCGCCGAACTGAGTTTCGTTGATCTCGATGTACAAGGACTCGTCAAAATCATCCTCGACCGCGCGCATCAGCAGCAGGTAGTCCTTGATGTCGCCCTCATCGGAGGTCTTGGCAAAGAACAGCATCGTCGCGTTGTCGCGAACGTCAAAAGCGACCGTATCGTAGTAACGGCTGTGTGACATCGATGGCTCCGGGAGGGCTTCGCTACAGTCTACGCCACTCGGGCTCGGAAAGGCGAGCTAGCGCAATGTTTCGAGCAGACGGTCCGATATGCGCTTGTCCTTTTCCTGCCATATGTCCGCCAGCCACTGGTGCACCTCGCGGCGAAAATCGCGATCGTTCTCGTAGTCGCCCTCGACGAGGCGGCGATCGATCGGCCGGCTGACGACCTCGACCGACACATTCACCTTGTCGCCGCAGCAGAGCCCCCAGAACTCGGGCACGCCGTCCGGATACACGATCGTCACATCGAGGACCGCGTCGAACAGTTCGCCCATTGACGACAGCGCAATAGCGATGCCACCCGCCCTCGGCTTCAGCAGGTGCCGGTAGGGCGACTGGCGTGCTTCGCGCTTCTCCTCGCTGAAGCGGGTCCCCTCGATGAAGTTGATTACCGATGTGGGCGTGTTCCTGAACTTCTCGCAAGCCTGGCGGGTTGCCTCGAGGTCCTTGCCTTTCTTCTCCGGATGCTTGGCGAGATAAGAAGGCGAGTAGCGCTTCATGAACGGCATGTCCAGTGCCCACCATGCGATGCCCAGCAGCGGGAACCAGACGAGCTCCTGCTTGATGAAGAATTTGAGGAATGGAATGCGGCGATTAAAAACGGTTTGCAGTACCAGAATATCGACCCAGGTCTGGTGATTCGAGAGGACGAGGTACCAGCCGTCGCGGCGTAATGACTCGGTACCCGATGCGGACCAGTCGAGCGAGCCGGCCCCAGCCAGGATCAGGCGATTCATGCCGATCCAGTTCTCGCCAATCGACATGAGGACCTGCGTAATCGCGCGGCGAAAGCCAGCTATCGGAATAGCGAGTTTCACAAGCGCGAGCGCAAACAGCGGCGTGAACCAGAGAATGGTGTTCAGGGTCAGCAAGCTGAAGATGAAGACTCCGCGAAGATTGCGGATGAAGGCACTCACGCGATCGCGTCCGGAAGGCAGATTCCAAGGTTGCATTCTAGCCTGAACGCCCTTGTGAACGGCGGCCATTTGCCCGCCTGCCGGCGTTCGAGTAACGTCTTCCGCAATGATCGAGCGCATGACAGTCGCGCGCGCGCTCGCCGCGCTGCAAAAATCCGACGAGGAACACTACGGCGTGCTGCTCGAGCACGGTTCGCTCGAGATCGGTTTCTACACGCCGAAAGACATCGACCGGCAGGAGCCCCACGACCAGGACGAGGTCTACATCATCCAGGCCGGCACCGGCACGTTCGTGCTGGATGATGTCGAACGTGAGTTCGAGGCGGGCGAGGCCCTGTTCGTGCCCGCCGGCAAGGAGCACCGTTTCAAGGACTTCAGCGACGACTTTGCGGCCTGGGTAGTGTTCTTCGGCCCGCACGGCGGCGAGGCCGGTCGATGACAGCTGCGTCGTCCGACTTATCGAAAAGCGCCGAGCGCTTTCGCTCGCGCCTTTCGGAACTCGGTCACGAGGTCGAGGTCCTGAGCCTCGCCGAATCCACGCGAACCGCGAAAGAAGCTGCTGACACGATCGGCTGCACCGTCGCGCAGATCGCGAAGTCCATCGTCTTTCGCGATGCGCGTACGGACGAGCCGATACTCGTCGTTGCCTCGGGTACGAACCGGGTTTCGCCCGCCAAGGTACGGGCGCTGGCCGATACCGAACTGGAGCAGGCGAGCGGCAGCTACGTCAAGAAGCGACTCGGGTTCGCGATCGGCGGCGTTCCGCCGGCCGGTCATGACTCGCCGCCACGCATCTTCCTCGACGAAGACCTGCGCCGTTTCGACGAGGTCTGGGCCGCCGCGGGAACGCCCTTCGCCGTCTTTCGGCTGTCACCGGAGTCGCTGCCGGCACTAACCGGCGCGACGTGGTGCGATGTGGCGGAGTAGCGTTTCGACGCTGGCCTCTGCGATCGTACTGCTGGCGATCGCGCCCGCGAACACGGCTGCGGCCGACGACATCTCCATCGACCAGCTGGCATGGCTGGCCGGCTGCTGGGCCATGGACGGTCGCGACCCGGGCTCCGTCGAGCACTGGCTTGCCCCCGCCGGCGGCGCGATGCTCGGCATCAGCCGGGTCGTGCGCGACGGCCGCATGGTCAGCTTCGAATTCATGCGCATCGAGGAAACCGCCGACGGTGTGCTTCGCTTCATCGCCGCGCCGGTGGGCCAGGCGCCAACGGCGTTCTGGCTCGAGCAGATCGAACAGAGCTCGGCAACGTTCGCGAATCCCGACCACGATTTTCCACAGCGGATCCACTACGAACGAGCCGGCGACCGCCTGCTTGGCCGTGCTTCGGCGAGCACCGACACGGGCGAGGTAAAGCTGGACTTCCCGATGACGCGAATCGCCTGCGATGCGGATTAGGCGCGAGGTCGCAATCGGTGCGGCGGCGCTGCTGGTATTCGTCCTGTTGTTCGCGCTGACCGAACGCATCCCGCAGGATCCCGCCTACCACGCATTCGCCGACACGCGCACGATCCTGTCGACGCCGAACTTCTGGAACGTGTTCTCGAACCTGCCGTTCCTCGTCGTGGGACTGTGGGGCCTGTCGATCGTGATGCCGCGCAGCAACGAGCTGCTCGGTGGCCAGCGCGCGTCGATGCTGGTGCTGTTCTCGGGCGTCATCCTGACGGCGTTCGGCTCGAGCTACTACCACCTGGCGCCCGACAACGCGACCCTGTTCTGGGACCGGCTTGCTATGACGATTGCCTTCGCGGGCCTGTTCACGACCATGCTGGGGCTCTACGTAACGCCGGTGGCTTCACGGAAACTGCTGCTTCCCTTCGTCCTGCTCGGCGGGGGTTCCGTCCTCTACTGGCGGGTGTCGGAGGCAGCCGGTGCGGGCGACCTGCGTGCCTACGCCATCGTGCAGTTCCTGCCGATGCTCGCAATGCTTGGATTGCTTTCGCTGCGCGGCGACCGCTCGCCTTTGACGCCGTGGCTCTGGGCCACGTTCGCGCTCTATGTCGCGTCAAAGATCTTCGAGCACGCCGACGCGCCGCTTTACGCGGCAATCGGTCTGAGCGGTCATGCCCTCAAGCACGTCGCGGCCGCGCTGGGCGTTGCCGCGTTCGCGCTCGGTCTATCAAGAACGCTCGGCAAGCTCACCGCGGAGCGCTGAGCACTCCCGACCAGACCGCTTCGTGAAACGCCGCGAGGCCGGCCTCGTGGAACTTGGGCGGGCAGTTGGCGAGGTCGTCGACGCGGGCCCGGCACTCGAGCCCGGGCAGCAGGCCGCGAACGGCATCGGCGTCGAGGCAGAACGGCGGTCCGGGTGCCACCGACTGGTCGTATTCGACGGCAATGAGTAGGAAGTAAGCCTCCGGCGTCAGCAGGCTTCGTATATGCGCCACGTAGTCGGCGTGTCGCTCCGGGTCGATGGCAACAAGTGCGCCACGGTCGTAGCAGGCATCGAAACCCTGCTCACGGAACTCGAAGAAATCACCGCAGGCGATCGTGACGCGACGTTCGCGCGCGACGTAGCGCGGCAGCGCGCCGGGCTCCACCACGTAGTCGAGACCGTTGTCGTGGAAGAAGTCGCGCGCGGCGAGCGGCGACACCTCGACGCCGACGACCTCGTTGCCCTCCGCTTCCAGCCACAGCAGGTCCGGCGTCTTGCCGCAGAGCGGCACGAGTACGCGTTTGTTTGAGCCCGACCAGTGTGCCTTGAGGTTCTGATTGCCGGCCGGCTCATGCCAGCCGATGCGGCCCACCTCCCAGCGTTCCAGCCACCCTTCGTTCATCGTGATCTCGTCGCCCCGTGTCAGTAGCAGCCGCAGTTTACGCAATCAGGGCACGGCGTTACCATGCAGCGCTTTTACGCCGAGGTCCGCGAGGAGAGTTATGGGGAGCGCAACCCGAATCGACGGCAAAGCCATGGCGGCACGCCTGCACGAATCCATCTCGGCCGAGACGAGCCGACTCGCCGAACAGCACGGCATCACGCCGGGACTGACCGTGGTCATCGTCGGCGAAGATCCGGCGAGCCAGGTCTACGTGCGCAACAAGAAGCGCACCGCTGAGGCCTGTGGATTTCGGTCCGTACAGCACACGCTGCCGGCCGATGTCTCGCAGGACGACCTGCTGGCGCTGATCGACGACCTGAACGGTGACGACAGCGTGCACGGCATCCTCGTTCAGCTGCCGCTGCCGGACCACCTCGACGAGCAGGCCATCACCCAGGCCATTGCGCCGTCAAAGGACGTGGACGGCTTTCACTACGTCAATATCGGCAAGCTGACCGCCGGCGACACGGGCGACGCCTTCGTTCCCTGCACGCCGGCCGGCTGCATGCTGATGGTCGAGGAGCACCTCGGCGCCGACCTCTCCGGAAAGAACGCCGTGGTTATCGGCCGCTCCAACATCGTCGGCAAACCGATGGCGAGCCTGCTGCTTGCGGCAAACGCAACGGTCACTATCTGCCACAGCCGGACGGCCGACCTTCCCGGCGTCTGCCGTAACGCGGACATCCTCGTCGCCGCTGTCGGCCGGGCGAACATGGTCGAGGGCGACTGGATCAAGCCCGGCGCGGTCGTCATCGACGTGGGCATCAACCGGATCCCGGTCGAGGTCGACGGCGAGACGAAATCGAAGCTGACCGGTGACGTCGACTACGCCGGCGCCGAGCCCGTTGCCAGCGCGATAACGCCGGTACCGGGCGGCGTAGGCCCGATGACAATCGCGATGCTGATGTCGAACACGCTGCGGGCGGCGAAGCTCTCGGCGGGGATCGACTAGCTCCGCCTGGACGGCCGCGCGATCGCGCCCTGGCGCTCCAGCGCGGCTATCTCGTCGGCATCGAAGCCGGCCTCCCGGAGCACCTCGTACGTGTGCTGACCCGGCTCGGGCGGCGCCGCGACCGGCGCTGCCGGCGTCTCGCTGAACCGCGGTGCCGGCGCCGGCTGCAATACACCATCGACATCGACCCAGGTCTTCCGCGCGCGGTTGTGCGCGTGCCCGGAAGCCTCGTCGAAGTCCAGCACGGGCGCGACACAGGCATCCGAGCCTTCGAACACGACACACCAGTCATCGCGCGTGCGGGTCAGGAACAGCTCGGCCAATGCCGCCCGCTGCGCGGGCCAGCGGGCGGGGTCGTATTGCTGCGCGAAGGCCGGATCGTCGGCCAGGCCGAGACGCTCCAGCAGCGTCGCGTAAAACGGCGGCTCCAGCGCGCCGACGCTCAGGTACTTGCCGTCCGCGCACTCGTACACGTTGTACCAGTGGCTGCCGCCGTCGAGCAGGTTGGCACCGCGCGCACCGGACCAGCGACCTGCAGCGCGCAGGCCGGCAAGCAGGGTCGTCATTGCCGCGACGCCGTCAGAAATGGCCGCGTCGACGACCTGGCCCTGTCCGGTCGCTCGCGCATTCAGCAGCGCGGCGAGCATGCCGACGGCAAGAAACAGCGTGCCGCCGCCGATATCGCCGACCAGCGTCGGCGGTGCGGATGGTGGTAGACCCGCAGGCCCGCTCGCGTGGAGTGCCCCGGCAAGCGCGATGTAGTTGATGTCGTGGCCTGCGGCCGCGCTGAGCGGCCCGTCCTGCCCCCATCCGGAGAGCCGCCCGTACACCAGCGCGGGGTTGGCCTCGTGGCAGGACTCGGGTCCGAGCCCGACACGTTCCATGACGCCCGGACGATAGCTCTCGATCAGCGCGTCGGCCGATCCGACCAGGCGGCGAACGGCGTCGACACCGCCCGACTGCTTCAGGTCGACCGCGATTGTGCGCTTGCCGCGATTGTGAATCGCAAAGCGCGCGTTATCGGGCAAGGCGTCCACGCGGCCATCGGCAGTGGCGCGATCGACGACAATCACGTCGGCGCCCATATCCGCAAACAGCATGCCGCACACCGGTGCCGGCCCGATCCCCGCCATCTCGATGACGGTGACACCCTCGAGTGGACCCACGAATGACTCCTCTGAAAGGGTGACAGGCTAGCCGTCCCGCGCGAGAATTCCAACGAAGGCTGACGGAGAAGCACCGTGACCGACTCACACGACGATTTCCGCACCATCTGGCTGTCGCCCGACGATGACGGCGTGGTCCGGATCATCGACCAGCGCAAGCTGCCGCACGTATACGCCGAACACGACCTGCACCGCTGGAGCGAGGGCGTCGAGGCCATTGCGGACATGTACGTCCGCGGGGCCCCGCTGATCGGCGCAACGGCCGCCTGGAGCCTCTACCTGGCCGCACGGCACGGCGCCTACCCCCGGCAGGAAGTCGAAATGGCCGCCGAGTCACTGCTCGAATCCCGGCCGACGGCCGTCAACCTGCGCTGGGCGGTCGAGCGAGTCCTGGCGGTTGCCGGATCGGTCGACGATGCCAGCCTCGCACCAAGACTCCGTGACGAAGCGGAGGCGATCTGCAACGAGGACGTCGAGATCAGCCTCGGGATCGGCAGGAGCGGCCTCGAACTTATCCGGGCGATCGCCGCGGAGAAAGAAGGGCCCGTCAACGTGCTGACACACTGCAACGCGGGCGCGCTCGCGACGATCAACTGGGGCACCGCGACGGCACCCGTTTATCTCGCTCATGCCGAGGGCATCGATGTTCACGTCTGGGTGGACGAGACGCGTCCACGGAACCAGGGCTCGCAGCTCACGGCCTGGGAACTCGGTCAGCGCGGCGTTCCACATACCCTGATCGTGGACAACGCCGGCGGCCACCTGATGCAGCACGGCCGCGTGGACATCGTTATCACCGGCACCGACCGAACGACGCGGACGGGTGACGTCGCCAACAAGATCGGCACCTACCTGAAGGCGCTGGCCGCTCACGACAACGGCGTACCGTTTTACGTCGCGCTGCCGTCAACGACCATCGACTGGCAGTGTCGTGACGGCCTCGCGGGCATTCCGATCGAGGAGCGTGATCCGCGCGAGGTGTCGCAAATTTACGGCGAACTCGACGGAGGCACCGTCGTCGTCAACACGACGGCGCCGGGCACGCCGATCTCGAACTACGCGTTCGACGTCACGCCTGCGCGGCTCGTGACCGGCCTGATCACCGAGCGCGGCGTGTGCAGCGCCAGCGAGGAAGGTCTCCTTGGCCTGTTCCCGGAGCGGGCCGCTGCATGAGCGAATCACCGACAGGCATCGACGAGGGCTACGTCAAATACGATAGCCGCTGGACGCCGGGACCGGCGCCTGCGCAGGATGTCGTCGACGAACTCAACCGCTGGCGAGCCCCGCTGCATGCGGCCGGTCTGATCGGTCACTACGTCGAACACGACGTGGGCTTCGGCAACCTGAGCTTGCGTGTCGATGACGGCTTCGTCATCAGCGGCACGCAGACGGGGCATATCGCCAACACAACGGCCGACCATTACGTGCTTGTTACTCGTGTCGACATCGACGCCAACCGCGTCGACTGCACGGGCCCCGTGCAGGCATCGTCCGAAGCGCTCACGCATGCGGCACTGTATGCGCTCAGCGATGACGTCGGTGCCGTCGTGCACGTTCACAGCCCCGAACTATGGGCTGCTCTGAAAAACGTGCTGCCGACCGCGGTCGAGGACGTGCCCTACGGCACGCCGGACATGGCCAGGGAATTCATCCGCCTCTGGCGGAACTCGGATTTTGCTGCAAGCGGCGTCGCGGTCATGGCCGGGCACGACGAGGGGCTCGTCAGCGTCGGCAGAACGCTCGCCGAAGCTGCCGAAAGAATGCTCACGGTCAGAGCGGAGTTTCGGGACGCAGCTCGAAACGAAACGTCCGGCAGGTCTTGATGCCCGAACGCTTCTCCCCCGGTTCGAGCGGCACATAGCTCGAAGCCCGCACGGCGAGTTTCGCCGGCTTCTCGAAAATGCGGTGAGTACTGTGGCGCACGGCGATGCGGTAGGGCCGGCCACCGCGATCGACCTCGTAGCAGACCTGAACCTCGCCCTCGATGCGATCGCGGCGCGCTTTCTCCGGGTAGACCGGCACGACCGTATGCAGTGGCGTGCGATCGCCCGAGTCATCCGTGTAGCGCATGACGTGCTGCGTGTCGTCAGCGCTCGCGGTAACCGCGATGAGGAGAAGCGCGAGGTTAAACGCCCTCATCGTCGTCTTCGTCGGCGTTCGGGTCGCGGCGATCGTCGATCGTGATCGTCGGCGTCACGGGGTCCGTAATGTCGAGCAGCCTTGCCCGCACCCGCTTGAGCTTCGTGGCGTTCGGCGCAATCTCCTGGCCGCGGTCGAGATCGACCTCGGCCTCGGCATACTGTCCGAGTTCGATCTTCGCGAGGGCGCGGTTCGATAGCGCGCGCCAGTTGCGGGGAGTCTCCTCGAGCGCCTGGTCGCAGTAGCCGATCGCGGTCTCGAACTCCTCGATGAGCGCATAGCCGGCGCAGAGGTTGGCGTAAGCGGCACCGCGCTCGCGCGATCCCTGCGCCACGGCAAGCGCCTGCTCCGTGAGTCGAATGCCCTCTTCCGCGTCGCCGGCCAGCAGCGCTTCAGCACCGCGCGCGAGTGCGGGATTCTTCGGGCCGATGACAGTTTTCGTATCGGCATCACCGCCGGCTGCCGCAAACAGGAACACTGCGACGACGAGAGCTTGCATGATCAGACCAGGTGTTTCTCGAAGAAAGCGATGGTCTCGCCCCAGGCACGCTCGGCCTGTTTTTCGTCGTATCGAGGCGTCGTGTCGTTATGAAAGCCGTGGTTTGCGCCAGCGTACTCGATCTGTCGATAGTCCTTGCCAGCCGCTTTGAGTCCCTTCTCGAACTCGGGCCAGCTGGCGTTGACACGTTCATCGAGCTCGCCGTGAATAACCAGTAACGGTGCCTCGATTTTCCGAGCGTCTTCCGCCGTCGGATGACGCCCGTAAAACGCCACGGCGGCCGCCAGCGTCGGCACGTTGACGGCCAGGTACATCGACATGCCGCCACCGAAGCAGAAGCCGACGGAGCCGACCTTGCCGTCGCAGTCGGGATGCTGCTGCAGGTAGTCCACGGCCGCGACAAAATCGGCACGCATCTCGTCACCGTCGCGCTGCCGCTGCATCGTGCGCCCGTCGTCATCGTTGCCCGGATAACCGCCGAGCGGAAACAGCGCGTCCGGTGCGAAGCCGATGAATCCGGCAACGGCGAGTCGCCGGGTCACATCCTCGATGTACGGGTTCAGGCCTCGGTTCTCGTGGATCACGACGACGCCCGGCAGCTTGTGCTCGACCACGGCGGGCCGTGCGAAGTAGCCCTGCATGACCCCGGCACCGTCGGGCGACGCGTACTTCTTGTAGTCGGTCGTTATCGACTTGTCGTCGGGATCGACCTGCTGCGCGAGCGCATAGTCCGGGCTCAGTGAGGCAAGGATGGCTGCCGCCGACATTCCGGCCGTCGCAAAGGCCGCCGCCCTGTCGATGAACTGCCGGCGCGTAATGGCGCCGTGCACATAGCCGTCGAAGAGCTTCAGTATGCGCGGGTCATAGTCAGCTGCCTTTCTCACCTCGTGGTGCTCCTTCTCCGTCATCCGGATATGTAGTGTTCGAGTTGCTCGATCTCTTCTTTCTGGTCGGCGATGATCGCCTGCACGATATCGCCGATGGAAATCATCGCGACGACCTTGCCGCCCTCGACCACCGGCAGGTGCCGGCATTTCCTGTCTGTCATGAGCTGCATACACTCATCGACGGTGGTCTCGGGTGCTGTGGTCAATACGTCGACGGTCATGATCTCGGCAACCGGTGTCGAGTCCGATGCCCGCCCCTTTAGTATGACTTTGCGCGCGTAATCGCGTTCCGTAACGATGCCCGCGAGCGTATCGCCCTGCATCACGACCAGCGAGCCGATCTCGCGATCGCCCATGAGCTTGATGGCGTCGAACACGGATGCGTCCGGCGAAATGGAAATGACTTCTCTGCCCTTCGCGTCGAGCAGATGCTGAACGAGTTTCATGGCGCCCCCTTCTGCCGTCTGCCAGGTCGGCGACGGCATACCCTCAAGCGTTCATTGTAGCCCGCGGGGACGCAACCCGCCACTTGAGGTGGCGGGTTTAGATATTAAAAACAATAACTTACTGGATTCGAGCGGCCTCAGGTGTCCTGTTCGACCGTGCCACGCACGTTCGACACGTTCAGGCTGCCCGATCCGTCGTCCTCGATGATCAGGTCCTGGTCGACGTCAGACACGGTGATCGAGCCGGAACCATCGTCGATCGTCACGCTGCCGGCGACGCCGTGCACCTTGATGCTGCCGGAGCCGTCGATGATCGACGCATCACCGCTAACGTTGACGACATCGATCGAACCGGAGCCGTCGTCGATCCTGAGCGGCCCGACATTCTTGATCTTGATCGATCCGGAGCCGTCGTCCACCCGAACGTCGGCGCTCACATCCTCGATCGTAAGGGAACCTGAACCATCGTCTACGCGCAGCGCGAGGCCAGCCGGCATCGTGACATCGAGTTCGACAGAGATATCAGCACCCATGCCCCAGCCGTCGCGGACATCGGAAAGGAGTTCGAGGCGATCGCCGACCCGCTCGAGCGTGAGGATGACGTCTTCCTCGGCGATCTTCTGCGCCTTGTCCTCGTTGCGCGTGTCGACCTTGATGGTCGCCGTTACCTGCACCGACGTCGCACCGCTGGCGCCGCGCACCGTGAGGCTGCCGGGACCCGCATCAATATTCAGCTCGGATGCGCCAGCTGTATCGACCGACAGCTCGCGGACCTCCGAGTAACTGTTCCAGGCCGCGTTCGCGAGGCTCGCGGCAAACATGGCGATAACGATGAAGCTCATACGCATTGTTCTTCCCCTTTAGGAGGCCTTTTCTGTGGCCGTCGTCATGAGTACATCGTTTAGACGCCGCTCGCGGCGGTTTGGTTGCACGGCCTAGCGAATTGCGCTGAGCAGGTCCTCCGCGAGGGCCCAGCGGCCCCGTACGAACACGCCGTGAACCCGGCGGCTGTTGTCGATCGCCGCCAGCGGATCGTCATCGAGCAGCACGAGATCCGCGATCCGGCCGACCTCGACGCTTCCTGCGTCGATACCGAGGAACTCGGCAGGCGCCACTGTTCCCGTTCGCAGCGCCTCGTAGGGCGTGAGGCCCGCGGCAACCATGAACTCGAGCTCGTTGTGCAGGGAAAACCCCGGCACATTGAAGATCTGCGGTGCATCGGAGCCCAGCAGCAACACGCCTCCGGCCTCGTGCAGCGCGCTGATCAGTCGGCGGCGGATGTCGATGGCGCGTGCCGCAACGGCCGGATCGAAGCCACGCTCGCTCAGGGTCTGTTCCTTGGCATTGACCCACTGCGAGACCGTTCCTTCCGGCATGTAGCGCATCTCGGGCTGGCTGCCGTATTCGACGGCCGGCGTGGCATTGACGAGCTGCTCGAACAGCGACTCGGTCGGCACATTGGCGACGCCTGCGGCGACCGTCGCGGCGACAACGTCGTCGAGCTTCGCGTCGATGACCTGGTCCGCCAGCATGACGCCGAAGAAGCCGCCGTAACCGCCCGAGGTATCGACGTTGGCGGGCAGCATCGCGGCCATGTAGCCGTCGAGGTGGTCGATCGTCGCGATGCCCTTGGCGAGCGCACCCTCGAGACCGACAGAGACGGGGACGTGGCCCGCAAACGGGATGCCCAGCTCGTTGGCCGTATCGGCGATCGCGTTGAACTCGTCGCTCGACAGCCCTGGGTGAATCTTCAGGAAATCGTAGCCGGCTTCGTGCTGTTCCCGGGCCATGCGGCGTCCCGCCTCGGCACTCTCGACGGAGTTACCGTTGAGCGACGGCCCCGAGGTAATGAGGCGTGGCCCGAGGACCGCGCCAGCCTCGATATCCGCGCGCAGCGTGAGGTGCGCCGGCCGCCCGAGCATGCCGCGCACGCTCGTGACGCCGTTCGCCAGGAACAGGTTGAACAGACGCTCGATCTCTGCGTCCTCGGTACCGGTTACGTGGCCGTGCATCTCGAACAAGCCGGGCATCAGGTAGCGATCCGTTCCGTCGATGACCTCGACGCCCTCCGCCACAGCTACGGCGTCCACGTCGCCGATTGCGGCGATGGTCTCACCCTCGATCAGCACGGTCTGGCCGCGCAGCACGGTCTCGGAGGTCATCGGGACCACGTTGACGTTGACGATAGCGAGGCTCTCGGCGTTCGCCTGCGCGAACAGCAGGACGAGGACCAGGGAAATCAGGCTTCTTTTCGGCATGGGCATCAGCAAATAACGGTTTTCAGCATCTCGCGGCTTATATTTCCGCCACACACCAGTATGACCACATTCTTGCCCGCGAATTCGCCGGCAAGCCGTTCGAAGGCGGCGATGGCAACGCCGGCGGCGCCCTCGATGAGCTGGTGTTCCGCATCCATGTAGGTCCGCATCGACGCGGCGATCCCGGCCTCGTCAACGACGACGAAACGGTTGGTCACGGCGCGACACAGGTCGAAGGTGATCGCTCCCGCCTCGATGCCACCGGCCGTGCCATCCGAAAGCGTAGGCTCGCTCGGCATGTCGACGATCTCACCTGCCTCGATCGAACGCGCCATTACGGGAGAGTTGGCCGGCTGGCAGCCCACGATCTCGATATCAGCTCGGTGCTCCTTGAGCACGCTGCCCACGCCGCCAATCAGGCCGCCCCCGCCGACCGCGACGAACACCGCATCGACGTCGGGGAGCTGCCCGGCAATTTCCACACCGCAGGTGCCCTGACCGGCGACGACCTCTTGGTCGTTGTACGGTGACAGGTAAGCCATGCCGTTTTCCTCCGCGTAGCCGCGCGCGTGCAGCTCGGTATCCAGACCGTCCGTGCCGAAGAAGCGCACGTCGCCGCCGTAGGCACGAATGGCATCGACTTTCGTGGCCGTCGTCTGCTCGGGCACGAAGATCATCCCGGGGACGCCGAGCTTCTGCATCGCGTAAGCGACCGCGGCACCGTGGTTGCCGCTCGACGCGGCAACGCCACCGACAGCCCGCTGTTCCGGCGTCAGCGTCATGAGGCGGTTCGCGGCACCGCGCAGCTTGAACGAACTCGTGTGCTGAAGGTTCTCGAGCTTGAAATACACGTTCGCGCCCGTGCGTGCGCTGTAGCTCGGCGAGTAATCGAGCGGCGTCTCCCGCACGAGGCTCGCGATCCGCTCGGCCGCATCGTGCGCCGCCGCCGCTACCTGCGTGGAATCTATAGCGATGTCGTGCTCCTTCCGATCGGTATCGACGCTCATTATCGCATCAGCGCTCGAGTCGGTAGATGACGTCGAGGCCCGATTCGCGCTGCCCGGAGGTCGCGCGTACCCCGAAGCCGCGTTTCAGGTCATAGCGGGCGCTGATGATGTTGTCGCGGTCGAAGATACCAATGCCGTAGCTCACGAACAGGCGAGGAGCGATATAGGTGCCGAAATCCACGGCGCCAACGCCCTGCTCGAGGTCGAAATCACTACCCGTAACGAGCAGGGTCAGCGCACGTTCTTCGGTCGTCAGCGGATTCGTATAAGCCTCGATTGTCGGCCGAGTCAGTCTTCCATCGACGAGGACGCCGGCGGCCTTGACCTGCGAGTTGCCGAAGATCTCGCGTTCGGCGCGAACCCGCACGTACGGATCGTTGGCGGGAACGTTCGGGAAGCGAATGCCACCCTCGGTGATTCTCAGGAGCTGGCCGAAAGCCTCGATCGAGCCTTCAAGATCGTAACGGCCATCGGCAAGCGGCATCGGGTCGCCGGACCAGCTGAAACGTGTGAGGCCCTGGATCGATGCGGTCGCGGGTCCGACCTCGACCGTGACATCCGGACCGAGAGCGACGTCGAGCCTGCCGTATACCGACAGCGGCGACTCGGTTCGCTCGACTTCCTCGCGCATCGGCAGTTCGCCCGCGACAATAACGACGTCGTCGCTGACCGTCGCGCGGCTGGCCGGCAGCGTCGACGGCGTTATCCGGGCGGTCGGAATCGCGATGTCGCCATCGATCGACAGCTCGTTATTGACGTAACCCAGGTCGATGTTGACGTCGGCAATCGCTCGCACGTCATCCACATCGATCAGGCTCAGCCTCTCTCCCTCGACCGTCAACCGCAGGCCCTCGGCCGCGGAGCCTTCGAGGCCGGTCTTCTTGTAAACACGCCCCACGCCGTCGCCGTTCCGGAACGTGCCTTCAACCTCCAGGGCGCGCTCGCCGCGAAGGCGCGCGACCATTTGGACGTCCGTCAACACGAGGCCGATAGGCTCGTAGTCCAAGCTGGCATCTTCGAGCGTGATGTCCCCGTTCAGGTATGGCTCGAGCACAGTGCCGCTGATCTCGGTCCGGCCGGACAGGCGGCCGGACGCGGCGTCGATCAGCGGCGTAAGGGCCGCTACCGCGCCAATGTCGTGCATGAAGATGTTGATGCTGCCCTCGATCTCACTGTTCACGGGATCGGCGAGGTCGAGCACGCTGAACGCGCCGTCGACGACGCCGGTCGCCGGCATCGGTATCTGCAGTTTGCCGGCGAGCAATCGACCGTCGCGAACGTCGAATGCGATTGTCGATGTCGCCGTCTCGAAGCGCATGTCGGGCCGGTCTTCGCTTGTGATGAAGCCGGGCCCGATCTCGATACTGGCGCTGCCCGTCGGACGCACGCCAACCGCCGTATGCCATTCCAGGTGACCGCTTGCGCGCTGGCCGAAATCGAAGCCGGTCGGCCCGAGCGCATTGACCATGGCCACCGGCATGTCGGAAAGCTCGGCCGAAACGTCAATGCGCTGGTCGTCGTGCCAGGCAAATTCTCCACACAGCTTCGCGCCGCCGGCCTCCGACAGGCACAGGCGTTCAATGGCGATGCGTTCCGGGGCCAGCGAGATGTCCGCCGGGCTTGGCAGGCTGACCGGCGGATGCCCCGAGAACACGAACAGCAGCTGCTCGAGCTGACCTTGCCACTGGGCCGGTTCGCTAAAGCTGTCGAGCGTGCCGCGGACCGCGGCCAGCAGCCGAACGCCTTCGTAACCCACGTCCACGGCCAGCGTCTGTTCCGTCTCCGCGACGGTAGCCTCGACGCTCGGTGACAGGACCCGCTGCCCGAACAGGGTGACCTCCTGCGCACTTATCTTCAGGTGCGTCAGCGAGTCGTCCCTCGGCGCCAGGTCGGACACTTCGAATCCGTCAATCTGCACGTCGCCGACCTGCACGAGTTCGGCGTCCGCGGCCAGGTTCAGCCAGGGCAATCCGTCTCGAATGCCGAAGCTCCCTTCCGCATCAACGCCGCCGGTCGCATCCGGCAGGTAGTCGCCCAGATCATCAACGCGGGCCGTGAACACGATACCGGCTGCGGTCGCCGGATCTCCGTCCAGCAGCAGCCGATTATCGCCATGCTCGATCCTGAGCCCGTCCGCGCGCAGGACACCGGGCGCGTAGTCAATCGAGCCCTCTGCCTCGAATCCGTAACCCACGAGCTCGCCGCCGATGTCTCGCAGTGTCGCGCGTACCCGGATCGGCGCAGCAGCGCCCGCCGCATCGACGTGACCGCTAAGGACTCCGTCAAACTGCGGCGCCAGGCTTTCGGTACGAATGTCCGCAAAATCGAGCGATGCGTTCCAGGCACGCTCGCCGACCCACGAGAAGTCCGCCGTTCCTGCAACGCTGCCGCCGAAGACGCGTCCCTCGCGGAGCACGACTTCAGCGCGTTCCCGGTCACCGCGGCCGTCGACATCGAAGCGTCCGCCCGGCAGGTCGCGCGAGTCGAGCTCGAAGTCACCGTCGACCTGCCACGCGTCGACATCGCCGGCGAGGCGGATCTTTCCTTCCGACGACGAGACCAGCGGATCGTCGCCGACCGGCGGCCACTGCAGCGACCGCCACTCGAGATCACCGCGGATTGCATTGGCGTCGAGGTCCACCGAACCGCCCCCCGACACGCGCGAGCCGGTGCCGACGATGGCAAGCTCGGTGTCGCGCAGCTCGAGCTGCCCCGGCGCGAGTTCGAATGCGGTTCGACCCCGGATTGGGCGATCGGCGGGCCAGTCATCGAGAATTCGCGTCAACGCAAGCCGGGCGACATCGAATTCGCCGCTGGCGATCATCGTTTCGCCCCAGCCCAGCTGGCCGCTGCCGGTCACCTCGACGTCGTCGCTCGTCGCCGCGACAGTATCGACGACGAGCGATGCCGGGCTGCCGAGTCCGTCGAGCGAGACGGCGAGCGGCGCGTGTCCGCTCACGGCAATCGTCGCCTCGAGGCTGATGGCGAACTCGTCAACGGTTCCGTTGATTTCGACCTCGGCCTCTCCGGCGTCGTCTCCGGCCTGCGCGTCGAGCTGTGCGGCGAGTTCAATATCAAAGGGTGCGTTCAACGACAGCTCTGTCTCGCCACGCAGTTCCAGATCAGCCGCAGTCAGCCGGATGTCCGCACCAATGTCTTCGTGCCAGGCCCCGGACAGCAGCAGCTGCTCGATTTCCGGAAACGCCTGCTCGCCAACGTCGATCGAAATTGCTTCTGCCTCGAGTGCCCGAATCGTAAGCCGAAACGGCAGCGCCAACGATTCGAGCACGGCAGGGATATTGACCGCATCATCGGCACCGCTCTCTTCAGCGGACGTTACGGCGACGTCCACGCTCACGAGCCGGACCGCATCGAGCTCGACGCTGAATGGCAGCAGACTCACGTTAGCGGCCAGCGCGAGGTCGCGGATCGAAACTGCTACCGAATCTGTCGTGACCTTCAGGTCGCGAAACTCGAGTCCCGAGGACACGTCGCCACCTATGAGCTCGGCGGTCACGAGCCCATCGAGCGCGGTTTCCGCATGGCCCCAGGCAAATCTTGCGCCTGACTCCGTATTCAGCAGCCAGTAACGTAACGAGAACGCCGCCACGATGAGGACGACGATAGCTGCCAGCAAAACTCTACGCGCGATCACAGTAGCGGCGTCCCGATCGTGAAGTGTATGCGCCACGGCTTGCCGTCGAAGTCGCGGGCCTGCGCGACATCGATACGGATAGGTCCTGCTATCGAATACCAGCGGATCCCGACGCCGACACCAAGCTTGAGATCCGTATCGTTCCAGTCATTGAATGCGTTGCCGATATCGGCGAATACGGCACCCGACCAGTTTTCGAGAAACCGGTACTCGACTTCAGCGCTTGCCGTCAGGATGTGGTTGGAGCCGACGTTGTTGTTGCTGAGCTGCTCGAAGCCGTAGCCGCGGACGCTCTGGCTGCCGCCGGCCTTGAAACGATAAAAATTGGGCAAGCGGGTCACCGACAGGCTTAGCGGACCGCCGGTGGCGTCCACGGTTACGTTGTCGACCTCGGCATCGGTATAGCCGGCCTCGGCGCGAAGCAGCAACTTGGTTCGCTCGCCGTACACGTAGCTGCGGCGCGTCGACACGTAAAACTGCGCGAAGTCGAAATCTGCACCGAATGCGCTGTCGCCGATGAACGCCCACGCGCGATCGCGATGGCCGCGGGTACGGAATCTTGTGCCGATGACCGAAACGACGTCGACGTCCACGCCAAACGACAGCGCGTTGTCCCTGCCGTTCAGCAAGCGATCGAACGCCGGATCATCTGCAGTCATTTGCGGTGAAACGGCGGGATCCACGAGGGCGAATCGCCGCTCGCTGTCCAGGTACTGCACGAACGGCGTCGCGAACATCTGCTTCTCGCCGCCGCCGATGTTGTAAACCTTGAGGCGGCCAAAGCGGAAGTGGCGTTCGGTAAGATCGCCGTTCGCGAGGCGCAGGAAATCCTCGTCAGAATCGTCGCGCTTGAATTCGAGATCCTGGTTCTCGAACTTGAGCGTGACTTCGGGCACCCAGTACTCGCGGCGGCGATTACGCCGCGGCAGGCGATAGGTACCGACGAGCCGGAACTCGTCATCGAGCTCCTGCCAGCCAATCCCTAAGTCGAGGCGATCGCCGCGGTGAGACATGGGATGGCGGCTGAAGTTCGCCTGCAGCCGAAAGCCCGTGTCCGTGCCGTATCCGATCGCGCCCTGGTAGCGGTTTCGGGTAAGGGTTTCGAGGCCGACGGCCAGGTCGACTCGCGGCGGGTCGACGTCGCTGACAGCAAATTCGCGCACATCTACATCCGTGAAATAACCGGTCTTCCAGAGATCGGTGCGGAAGTCGTCCATCAGACGGGTGGAATACGGATCGCCACGGTCGAAACGAGCGACGTTCTCGACGACGCCGGGAGCCAGGACATGCTCGCCGAAGTCGATGTCCCCCATCACGTAGCGCTCGCCGGTTTGCAGGCGAAGCCTGACGGACGCGGTGTTGTTGTCGAGGTCCAACTCGAGCACGTGCACGTCGAACGCCGCGCTCAGGTATCCGAAAGTGCGCGCAATCTCGATAGCGCCCTGCTTGCGGTTTTCCCACTCTACCTGGTCGAGCCGCTGGCCCGGGCGCAGCGGCCAGTCCCTCTGCCAGGTCATGAGTTCGCCGAGGCCTGCGCCTGGCCCCTCGATGGACAGTTCGAGGTCACTGATGACCATCGGTGGTCCCGGGTCGACCGTGAGCTCGAGGATCGCTTCGCCGGGCGAATGGCGTATGTAGCGACCGGTGATCTCTGGCTCATAGAAACCGTAGGGACGGAGCGCGAGGCTGGCCTCGCGGATAGAGTCTTCCAGAACCTTGTCGAGATCGCGGGTCGACAGGCGCGACCGGCGGCCGAACTGCACGACATCGACATAGCTCAGGATGTTGCCCTCGAGCGGCTCGCCAACGCCGCGAACGACGAACTCGACGTCGGCGGGCGCGGCGCTCCAGGACAGGAGCGCGACGATGCCGATAAGAGTGCGCCGCAGAGTCAAGTTATTGCTAACCTTGGGTTTCAAACTATTGGACCAGGCGAAGTATGTCCCGTTCGCTATCGGAAATGTACGGATCATCAAGCCCGTCGGCCAGCGATCCCGCCGTGCGCACCCTGATCGAGCGCCGCAATCAGCTACTTGGGCCCTATTACCGTCTTTTCTATGACGAACCGGTGCACGTCGTTCGTGGCGAAGATGTCTGGTTGTTCGACGACACGGGCGAGCGCTACCTCGATGCGTACAACAACGTCGCCTGTGTGGGTCATTGCCATCCGCGCGTCGTGGATATCCTCGCAAAGCAGGCGGCGACGCTGAATACGCACACCCGCTACCTGCATACGCATATTCTCGACTACGCCGAATCGCTGTTGTCGACGCTGCCGAACGAGATCGGCAGGCTCACGCTCACCTGCACCGGCACCGAGGCCAACGATCTGGCGCTCCGGATCGCCAACAACCGGGTCGGCGGCAGAGCCGGCATCGTCGTCACCGACTGGGCCTACCACGGCGGCAGCGTCGCGGTCGCGGAAATCACGCCGTGTCTCGGTATCGGCGTGGGTGAACACGTCCGCACGGTGCCGGCACCGGACAGCTACCGGTGCGACCCCGAGCGACTCGCCGCCGAGCTCGAGGAACAGGTCACGACAGCCTTCGCCGATCTGCGCGCGGCAGGCTATGCGCCGGGCGCTTTCGTGTTTGACAGCATTTTCTCGAGCGACGGCGTCTTCGCACACCCGGCCGGCGTTTTGGTACCGGCCTGCGATGCCGCCAGGCGGCTCGGCGCACTGGTCGTCGCCGACGAGGTTCAGGCGGGCTTCGCGCGCACCGGCGACGCCTTCTGGGGCTTCGAACGCCACGGCATCGTGCCGGACATCGTCACGATGGGGAAACCGATGGGCAATGGTCATCCGATTGCGGGCCTCGCCGCACGCCCGGAGGTCTTGGACGCCTTCGCCGACCGAAGCCGCCACTTCAATACCTTCGGCGGCAACCCGGTATCGTGCGCCGTTGGCCAGGCCGTGCTCGACATCATCGTCGAGGAGGGACTTCAGGAGAACGCGCGGGCCACGGGCGACTATTTGCGCGCGGGCTTGAGCGAGCTGGCCGGGCGTCACGCGCTGATTGGCGATGTTCGCGGCGCCGGGTTGTTTACTGGCTGCGAGCTCGTGACGGATCGCGAGCCGAAGACCGCCGCGACCGATGCAACGGGCGATGTCGTCAATGCGCTGCGAGCACGCAATGTACTCGTGTCACGTGCCGGCCGTGACGGCAACACGCTGAAGATCCGCCCGCCGCTGACCTTCCGACGGAAGCATGCCGATCTCCTCGTTGAGCGGCTCGACGACGCGCTGACCGAGGTCGCCAGTGCTTAACCGGCTGTTGCTGCTTCTCGCCGCCGCCGCAATCTCCGCGAGCTGCGGCGGCAAGGAAGCCGGGGACGAACAATCCGTACCGGCCGAAACACGGACCGCGACCGAAGAGCCCGCAGCCGCCGCCGTTGTCGACGACGTGCTGGCCAGTCCGGCCATTGGCGACCTGCTGCCGCAGCCGATGGAGGTCATCTGGCGCACCTGGCTCGGGGACTTCGACGGCATGGTCGAGCGGCGCGTTGTCCGCGTGGTCGTTCCCTACGGCGGCTACCAGTTCTACTACGACAGCGGCATGCCGCGCGGCGCCGTCTACGAACTCGTGCGCCGCTTCGAGGAGAAGATCAACAAGGACCTCGAGCGTCGGAACGTGCGAGTTTATGCAGCCGTTATCCCGCTTAGCCGCGAGCAGTTGATTCCGGCGCTGCTGGAAGGCCACGCGGACCTGATCGCCGGTGACCTGACGGTGACCGACGAACGCCGGCAGCTGCTCGACTTCAGTCGCCCGCTCTTGCGGGAGGTTCGCGAGATTCTCGTCACGAGCGCCAGCGTCAGCGGCCTCGAGACTCTCGATGACCTCGCCGGCAGGGACGTCTACGTGCGCCGCTCGAGCAGCTACTTCGAGCATCTGTCGCGACTCGCGGACGAATTCCCGGAGCGTGGCCTGGAAAAGCCTGCCATACGCACGCTCGACGAACTGCTCGAAGCCGAAGACGTCCTCGAACTCATGAGCGCGGGCGTCTTCGATATAACGGTGCTTGACGAGTACAAGGCTGAATTCTGGGCCGGTGTATTCCCGGAGCTGGTCATGCGCGACGATATCGTCATCAACGAAGGCGGCACGATTGCCTGGGCCATGCGCAAGGACAGTCCGGCGCTCGCGGCCGTCGTCGAGTCCTTCCTGCGCCAGTACGGGCGCGGGACGCTGGTCGGCAACGATACCTACAATCGCTATCTCGCGGATGCGGACCGGGTGCGCTGTGCCAACCGCAGCGGCAACATCCGCGAACTCGATGAGCTGGTCGGGTATTTCCGGCAGTCCGGCGAGCAGTTCGGCTTCGACTGGCTCATGCTGGCGGCGCAGGGCCTGCAGGAATCCGGCCTCAGGCAGAACCGCCAGAGTCCGGCCGGCGCCGTCGGCATCATGCAGATCAAGCCGTCGACGGCGGCCGACCGAAATGTCGGTATCCCGGACATCTCCACGGCCGAGAACAACATCCATGCCGGCGCGAAATACCTGCGGTTCATCGCCGATCGCTACTACGCGGACGAAGGCATCGACAAGCTCAATCAGTGGATATTCAGCCTCGCTGCGTACAACGCCGGCCCGGCGCGGATCAACCGGTTCCGCAGCGAGGCCCGCAAACAAGGCTACGATCCCAACGTCTGGTTCGACAACGTCGAGATCGTCGCCGCACGCCGCATCGGCCGGGAAACCGTCACCTACGTCGCCAACATCTTCAAGTACTACGTCAGTTACAAGCTGATCTACGAGCGCGGCAAGGTCTTTGAAGAGCGCTTCGGCGACCTGCTCGCCGTCTGTGCGCCCGTCGACTGACTACATCTGGCTCTCGATCGGCAGCAGGCTCATAAGCCGCGTACTGATCCGGCGCCACAGCGTCGTGTGCGGCTCGCGTTTTGCCGGCCGCTCACCGTCATAACCGTCGTACAGCCAGCGAATCCCGCCGGTCCGGGCGAGCACCAGCCTGTAGGTATTCCGGCCCAGCGACGCGTCGATGCTCTCCGCCATGCCCGATGCGAGCGCCGCGGACTCAACCGCCATTCCCATCTCGGTATTGATGTACAGCGAGCGCGGATCGAGGTTGAAGGAGCCGACGAAGGCGAGCTTCCGATCGACGATGGCAAGTTTCGAATGCAGCGTGAACTTCTCCGGCGACGGCTGCGCCGGGTCGGCGCGTTCGAATCCGGGCCGGAGCTCGTACAGCTCTATACCCTGGCGCAGCAGAGGCTTACGGTAGCGCGCGTAGACCGCGTGCACACTCGGGTGATTCGTCGACGCGAGCGAGTTGGTAATGACGACGACGCGCACGCCCTTCCTGACCAGCGCGCTGAACAAATCGACGCCCTGTGCCAGCGGTACGAAGTACGGCGAAACGACGATGAGCTCGGATTCGGCGGCGGACGCCTTGCGTCGCAGGTATTCGCTGGTCTCGCCGACCTTGCGGCGGACGAGGCCTCGCACCTTGTCAGGATGATCGAGAACCAGCTCGGCCCGCGCCGCGAAAAACTCAAGGGTGCCGTTCTTCAGTCGAGTCGTCAGCTCGTCGCCGAGCTGTTCGAGCACGGGACTGCCGGCGTGCTCCTCGATGTACGATTTGCCGGCTTGCACGATCTCCGTGATCGACGGCATCGCCTGCGGTTCGCCGAGTTCTTCGATCGGCGTCGCTTCCAGCGTATTCCAGTACTCGTCGAAGCCATCCGCGACGTCATGCACAACGTCGCCAATTGCCATAAGATCATCGTCGAGGAACTCGCTTTCGGCGCTCGTCTGGTAGTACTCGTCGGCAAGATTTCGGCCACCGACAATCGTAATTGCGTTGTCGACCGTGAAGGACTTGTTGTGCATGCGCCGGTTCAGGAGGTTGAAGTTGGCGATGAAGCTGACGAAGCGGGACCGGTGCCGCGGAAACGGGTTGAACACCCGCACGTCGATGTTGACGTGGTGGCTGAGCGCAAGCAAACCGGGGTCCACGGGCTGGGTCAGCGCATCGTCCATGAGCAGGCGCACCCTGACGCCGCGACTTGCGGCCTCGATGAGCGCGAGCGCGATCAGGTTGCCGCTGAGGTCATCCTTGACGAGGTAGCTCTGGATGTCGATGCTCACCTCGGCCATATCGATTAGGCCGAGGCGAATATCCAGCGCCTCCGAACCGAGGTCCAGCCGGTAGACACCGCACTCACAGCCGTTGTTCGCGCGCCAGGCGGCCGCAAGCCGCGCGAGCGTGGTGCCGTCCGTGCGTTCCGCCTTGAACGAAGGCTTGCGCTCAGGCAGCTTGAAAAAACGTCGATACCGATGCGGGACCCGCGCCCCGACCAGTGTGCTGAAAATCCCCACGCGCCGAGTGTCTCACAGCCCCAACAAAAAGCCCGGCGCTGTGGCCGGGCCTTCGGAGACACGATGTTGGTGTGTCACCGTCCGAGCGGAAACGCAGCGTCGAATATCACCTTGACGGCCCTGTCGATCGAGGCCTCGAGGTTCTGGATCGCCTCGTCGGTTACGCGACCGGTGACGCCGCCTTCCCAGACGAGCTGCCGGCGCTCGACATCGATCAGGTCGATGTGCAGCGTGCCTTCCGTGTACTGGTCGACCTGGGTCGTGTAGCCGCCGTAGCCTCCCCAGGTGTCGTAGAACGGATCGCGATAACCGTAGTAGGCGCTCGCCGTCGGCACGCTGCGCGAACGGAGTTTCTCGCGCGTGTTGATGTAGAAGTTCACGCGCACATCCGGCTTGTCCGCCGAGTATTCGAGACCTCTGCGGTCCATCTGCTGCGCGACGGCCACCTTCAGGAAGTTGGTGACCAGCGATTCGTACTGCTGGTTGTCCGTCGACAGCTCCGGCATGAACCCCCAGGTCCGGTACTGGCTGAAATCCGTACCGGGATCCTTGTGGGAGAACGTGTTCGGCGTGGACGCGCACCCCGCCAGGGCGACAGCGGCAACCAGCAGCAGACCACGGACCATCCGGGGTCTAGCCTTCGTGGACCGAATCGAGGCCGTCACGCAGACGCGTCGCCCAGCGACGTGCCCAGCGACGCACCTCGGCCCAGGTCGTCACCTGAGTTGACCGGGTCATTGTCGTCCCACCTGCCGTATCTGCTCGGCGGCGGTCGACGGCCCGGTAAATCGCTGCGCCGCTCAGCGAGTCGCGCAGCTCAATGATGAGCGTCGCCTCACCTACCGAAGACAGGAATACCTCGCCGCGGCCAACCATCTGCGGCGGCACGCGCGATACGATGTCGTGCAGTGCAGCCACGGCAATCAGCGTCTCAGGGCCACGCTGGTCCATCTCGACGATTTCGAACGACTGGAGGTTCGCCAGTTCCTCGCGGAATACGGCACCGACTTCGTCTATCAGACGCTGGCGGTTCTCGGGACTAATCCAAAACTCGGTCTCGTTTCCGCGGCGTATTGACGAGCTCCGCGGACCCTCGGGCACTGTCCGAAACTGAAAGTCCGCCGGACCGAGAATCATCTTGTTGTACGCTGACAGATCGATATTCGGGTCGATCCAGGCATTCGAAAACCTGGAGTGATCAATCCTTACGAGGCCGTCGTACGTCATCTCGGCATCGGGGCCGGTCTGCATCGTCGGCTGCGGCGTACAGGCGGCAACGGCGAGCGCAGCCGCCACGAAAAGAATCTTCTTCATTTTTGTTCCCTCGGAGCATCGCCCGCGGCGACGTTCCTGCTTACGTTAAACGGGTTTGGGTGAGCAATGATCCGCCGGCCATTCGGGCATGTCAACGCAGGCCCGAACTCGACCGAAAACGGCGCGCCGGACAGGATCGCTGCGGGCGTTTTGACAATATATTTTTTTCTGGGTTCGCCGCGTTGACAGCCCCCCGGCGCAGTGCAACGATGCGGGAACGTTGGATAACGGCACACCTGTCCGAAAGGCAGGGTCGCAAAGCCACCGGTCTAAGGAATCGCTCAGGGAACGGGCGTCTAGGACAGCGGGGCCACCGGAGACGAGAATGAGTGCAGCCCGCCTGAAGAACACCGGACGTTACAGGGCACGGCCACCGGCCGAACCTGCCGAGATTTCCGCAAACAGCATCAAGACAGTGCTGCGGACGCTCGACCGTGATGCGCATATCGCGACGCCGATCCGGCCCCAAGGCGCGGCGACCGCCTCCACCGACTGCAACGTTAGCCCGTCTGGCACGGCCATCCAGCTGTCCGGGCTCGACCGTATTCTCAACATCGATGCCTACAATCACACCGTGACCGCGCAGGCGGGTGTCCGGCTGTATGCGCTGGCGGAGGCACTCGCGGAGCACGGCCTGGAGCTCATCGGCAATCACGAGATGACCGGCCGCACGCTCGGCGGCGCCATTGCGGCACCGTGCCTCGGTGCCGGCATCGGCCGCGAGGCGGGCTCGCTGGGCAGTCACGTGATCAATCTCAAGATCGTAACGGGCGCCGGCAAGCCGATGACCGTCACCAGCGAGCAGAAGAACCTGCTCTGCGCGATGCGCGCAAGCTACGGCCTACTCGGCGTGATCGTCGAAGCAACGCTCAGGGTCCAGCCGATCAGTACCTTTACGGCGACCCACCGGCGGCTCTCGATCGAGGAGTTTTCGAAGGTCGTGGATCGGCTCTCGAACGGCGATGTCGGCTTCCGCTTCTGCCTGATGCCCTACCGCGATCGCGTCTACCTGGACCTCAGGCGTTACGGCCCGGACAGCGGCAGTTCCTACAGCGCGCCCTGGAAGATCAAGGACTGGGGCGAGAGCACCGTGCTGCCGCACGTCTGCAAATCACTCAACCGGCTGCTGCCGATCCAGTCCGTGCGCTATCGGCTGATCGACAGCGTCACCGAGGCGACCCAGGGCATCGTCAACAGCCGTTTCGTGCGCGCCGGCAGCAACGCCACAGCTGCTACGGGCGGCCGCACGGCCAGCAGCACCCGCCGGGTGTTGTATTCGACCTGGTGTTTCCCGGCGAGTGACTTTTCGTTCGTCCTCAAGGCCTACGAACAATTCTGCACCGAGATGTACGAGCGTACCGGCTATCGTTGTGACGTGCCCGCGATCGGCTATCGCGTCGTCAAGGATGCATCCGCGGTGCTGTCGCCGTCCTTCGACGAGCCGATGATCGCGCTGCAGACCGCGTCCACGCAGCAGAAGGGCTGGGACGACTTCGTCATCGATCTGGCCGACTTCGCCGAGCATTGGGCGGGCGTGCCGATCTTCAGCCAGACGCGCTCGGTCCGCGCCGAGTACGCCGGCCAGGTCTATGCGGACCGGCTCGACTTCTTCCGCCGCATCCGTCGACAGCTCGACCCCGAGGACCGGCTGCTGACGCCGTTCATGGCGCAGTACTTCCAGTAAGCCCAGTTCCGACCACTTTCTTGCGCACGCACGGCCGGAATCGGCGCCGTACGCCGCGGCGTGCCCGAGTAGCGCGTCGCTGCGCGCCTGCAAACGATTGAAATAAAGGGACTTCTCTCAGGATACAAGCCGTTACAACCAATCGCTGGTATTCATATATCAAACTAATATAATGCATCGCCCCGATATATGCGGTAATGCGCGCGATGGATGTAAAGACTGTTTGCCTCGGGATGCTCTCCGACGGAGAGGCGTCCGGTTACGACTTGAAGAAGGAGTTCGAATCGACGTTCGGGCACTTCTTCGCGGCCGGCTTCGGCTCGATTTACCCGGCACTGGCGGCGCTGGCCGGCGACGGACTGGTGGATTGCCGGGAAGTCCCGCAGGAAGGCAAGCCCGACCGCAAGGTCTACAGGATCACCTCGGCCGGCATGGCCCGGCTTAAAGAATCGCTGAAAAAGCCCGACCCGAGCCACAAGCTGCGCTCGGAGTTCCTCGCAACGCTCTGGTTCGCTCACCTGATGGAGCCGGAAGACATCGAGACCGTTCTCAGCAACCGGATGGCTGACATCGACCGCTATATCGTCATGTTCAACGAATACGACGCCGGCGGCATGAAAGACTGGACGCCCGGCGAGCGCTTCGTCTGCGGGTTCGGCAAGGCCGTGACGGAGACGATCAGGCAGTACATCGAAGACAACGCGCACATGCTCAAAGCCAGGCCGACGCAAAAGAAGACGGCGACGGGCTGAGGCCACAAAGAACTCACTGACAGGATTATCAAACGATGGACTTGGGCTTTTTCGAGAAACACCGTTCGTGGCTGATGTCGGCGGGGATCGCCGCCGTTATCGGCTTGTGGCTGTTGTCCGGCCAGTTCGGGGGCGAGAGCGCTGCTGAGGACGTGGCGCCGGCAGCCAGCACCGTCGAGCCGGAGCGTTCCAGCGTACGCGTGCGTACGCAATCGGCCGAGGAGGTGCAGCGTACGATCGTCGTCAATGGCCAGACCGCACCAGCGCGTATCGTCACGCTGGCGGCGGAGACGGACGGCCGCATCGAGGCCGTTGGCGCAGATCGTGGCAGCAACGTCGCACGCGGCGGCCTCGTGGTGCGGCTCGACGAGCGCGATCGCAGCGCCCGGCTCGCTCAGGCGCAGGCAACCGTCAAGCAGCGCGAGGTCGAGTTCGAGGCCCGCGAGAGCCTGAAATCATCGAGCTACGTGTCAGAGGCGCAGCTGCAAGAGGCGGTCGCATTACTCGAGGCGGCAAAAGCCGAACTCACACGCGCCGAACTGGACCTCTCCTACATGACGATTCGCGCCCCGTTCGACGGCGCGCTGCAGGACCGCATGGTCGAGGAAGGCGATTTCGTGAGTCGCGGCGACCCGGTCGCGACCTTCGTCGACAATCGCACGATCGTCGTCTCTGCCGACCTGTCGGAATTTGACGCGGGCCAGGTCGAGGTTGGCGAGACGGCCGAGGCGCGGCTCGCGACCGGTGAGGCCGTGCATGGCCGCATTCGCTATGTCGCGCCGGTGGCGGATGCCGCGACGCGCACCTTCGCGGTGGAGCTCGAGGTCGACAACGCGAACGGCGACCTGCGTGCGGGTGGCACAGCCGAACTCAGGATCCCGGCCGAGACCGTGCTCGCGCACCGGATCTCGCCGTCGCTCCTGACGCTGGATGATGCCGGCAACGTCGGTATCAAGATCATCAATGACGATGGCGAAGTCGAGTTCGTCGTCGCCGATATTGCGCTGTCGTCCGAGGACGGCGTCTGGGTCGCCGGGTTGCCGGCCACAACGACGATCATCACGGTCGGCCAGGGCTTCGTTGCGAGCGGCTCGTTCGTTAACGCCGTGCCCGAGGGCGACTCCGACACGGCTGTGGCGATAAAGTCCGACGGAGAGTAGTCGTATGCAGGTCATCGAAACGGCGATGTCGCGCTCGCGAACCGTCCTGCTGACGCTGGCGGTCGTGCTGGTCGGCGGCATTGTTGCCTACACGTCGATTCCGAAGGAAGCCGAGCCGGATATCGAGATTCCGAATATCTACGTTAGCGTGTCGTTCGATGGCATCTCGCCGGAAGATTCCGAGCGTCTACTCGTACGTCCGCTGGAGCAGGAACTGCGGTCGATCGAGGGCATCAAGAAGATGACCGCTTCGGCCTACGAGGGCGGCGCGAACGTGCTGCTGGAGTTCGATGCCGGCGTCAACACTGACAAGGCGCTCCAGGACGTTCGCGAGAAAGTCGACAAGGCCAAGGCGGAGATACCCAGCGAAGCGGACGAACCGACCGTCAACGAGGTCAAGATGTCCCGCTTCGACCCGATGCTCGTGCTGAACCTGGCAGGCGATGTATCGGAGCGCACTTTGACGACGATCGCGCGCGACCTCAAGGAAAAGATTGAGGGCCTGAACGGCGTACTCGAGGTCAACCTCGTCGGCGTCCGCGAAGAGCTCATGGAAGTAGTGGTCAATCCGCTCGCGATGGAAAGCTACGGTCTGGACCAGGCTCAGATCATTAGCTTCCTCAGCCTGAATAACCGGCTCGTCGCCGCGGGCTCGCTGCAGTCGGCCGAAGGCCGATTTCCGGTCAAGGTGCCGGGCGTCGTCGAGACCGCCGAGGACGTGCTCAACATGCCGATCAAGGCGGTCGGCGATCGCATCGTTCATTTCAAGGACATCGCAGAGGTTCGCCGCACCTACAAGGACGCGGAGTCATACGCGCGATTGAACGGTAAGCCGGCGCTCGCCATCGAGGTCGTGCAGCGATCGGGCGCCAACCTCATCGACACGATCGGCGAGGTCAAGGCACTCGTCGATGAAGAACGCGCTTACTGGCCGGCCGAGGTCGACATCGTTGCCTCCCGCGACAAGTCGAAGGACGTCAACGACATGCTAAGCGAGCTGCAGAACAGCGTGTTGATCGCCGTACTGCTGGTCTTCATCGTCATCATCGGCATTCTCGGCATTCGCTCGGCGCTTCTCGTCGGCGTTGCGATACCAGGCAGCTTCCTGATGGGCATCCTCTTGATTGGCGCATTCGGCATCACGATCAACATGATGGTGCTGTTTGCCCTGATCATGGCGGTCGGCATGCTCGTCGACGGCGCGATCGTCGTTACCGAGATGGCAGACCGGCGCATGGCCGAGGGCGAATCACGCTACGACGCCTACTCCCGTGCCGCAATCCGCATGGCCTGGCCGATCATCGCCTCGACCTGTACGACCCTTGCGGCGTTCGTTCCGCTGGTGCTGTGGCCCGGCATGGCAGGCGAATTCATGAAATACCTGCCGATCACGCTGATCGCTGTGCTGTCGGCCTCACTGTTCATGGCGCTAATCTTCGTGCCGACGCTGGGTTCCCTGTTCGGCAAGACAGGCGCGCAGAATGAGGAAGCGCGGCGCAATCTCGCTGCCGCAGAGACCGGCGACCTCGACACGGTGACCGGACTCACCGGGCGCTACATCCAGTTCCTGAAGGCCACGCTGACGCGCCCGTGGCGAAACGTCGGCGCAGTCGTCGCGTTGCTCATCTCGATCTATGTCGCGTTCGGACTATTCGGCAGCGGCGTCGAGCGATTCCCCGATGTGGAACAGCCATTTGGCATGGTGGATGTCCGGGCTCGCGGCGACCTGTCGACGGACGAAAAGGACGTACTGGTTCGCCAGGTCGAAGCCCGCGTTCTCGGTATGCCGGAAATCGAATTCGTCTATGCGAAAACCGGCGCTGGCGGCAGCCAGAGTGCCGAAGACCAGATCGGTTCACTGACTCTCAACTACATCGAGTGGGACCAGCGGCGGGGCCAGGACGAAATTCTCGCCGAGATTCGCGAACGGACCGCCGACCTCGCCGGCATTGCGATTGAAACGCGCAAGCCGGATGCCGGCCCGCCCGAAGGCAAGCCCATCAACATCGAATTCGCCTCCCGCAACTATGAACTGCTGGAGCCGACCGTCGAATACGTCCGCGCACGACTCGCCGAACATCCGGGCGTCATGAACATCGAGGACAGCCTGCCGCTGCCGGGTATCGAGTGGCAGATTCGCGTCGACCGCGCCGAGGCTGCGCGATTCGGTGCCGACGTTTCCCTCGTGGGTGCGATGGTGCAGCTCGTCACGAACGGCATCAAGATCGGTGAATACCGACCCGACGACAGCGACGAGGAAATCGACATCCGCGTGCGTTACCCGATGGAAAGCCGGACGCTGGCGCAGATCGACGAGCTCCGGATCCCGACGGATAACGGACTCGTGCCGATTTCGACGTTTGTAACGCGCGAGCCCGCGCAAAAGGTCAGTACGATCAATCGTACAGACCGGCGGCGTACCGTAACCATCCAGGCGGATGTGCTGCCGGGCTTCCTGCCGACGGATGTCATCAATGAACTGCAGATACAGGCTGCTGACTTGGACATCGATCCGCGCGTCAGCTTTGCTTTCCGGGGCAGCTTCGAAGACCAGCAGGCGGACCAGGAATTCCTGAACCGCGCGTTCTTCATGGCGCTCGCGATGATGGCCATCATTCTGGTCACGCAGTTCAACAGCCTGTACCAGGCCGGCCTGATTCTGACAGCCGTGATCTTCTCCACCGGTGGCGTGCTGCTCGGCCACCTGCTGATGGGCAAACCGTTCGGCATCATCATGTCCAGCGTCGGCGTCATTACGCTCGCCGGCATTGTCGTCAACAACAACATCGTCTTCATCGACACTTACAACGTGCTGCGCTCGCGGGGCAGCGCCGCGTACGACGCAATCGTACGAACCTGTGCGATTCGCCTGCGGCCGGTCCTGCTCACCACCGTGACGACGATCATCGGCCTGATGCCGATGGTTCTGGGCGTCAACATCAATCTCATCGATCGCGAGATCTCGGTCGGTGCGCCCAGCTCGCAGTGGTGGACACAGCTCGCCTCTTCGGTCGCCGGCGGCCTCGCCTTCGCAACGGTGCTGACGCTGTTCCTGACGCCAAGCCTGCTCATGATCCAGGCACGAATCTCCGAGCAGCGCTCCACGCGAGACGTCGAAACGGGCGACGAGGCGACCGCCGAGCCGCTCGCCGGCTGACGAACTTCAACGCTGGTCCGACCGGGCTGCTACCGCGCCGCCCGGTTTTTGCGCTTGTCGCTGCATCCAAATGCTGTCGCCCGGCATCTAATCCATGAAGAGCCACGAATAGCGCTCCATGAGGCGGAGCCGGCGTGAACCCCAGGTTTTTCACCCGGTCCAATGAACTCGCAGGTTGCGTTATACCGATATAGTGTTATACTTGACTACAACACTACTTAAGTGAATCGCCGAACTGCCATGAAAACGACCTCTATCTCTCTGATTTTAATTGCCCTTTCGGCAACGCAGATCACCGCCTGCGGCGTTGGCGAGGCCAGCGCGGCACTCGAGGACGAGGCGGAAGCGTCCACCCCGGTACCGGTCGAAGTCGCGTATCCGGCGCGCGAGGACATTTTCGCGACCTACCACGCAACGACGACGATCGGCTCCGAGGGCGATGCGCCGGTGCTGGCCCGGGTACCGGGCGAACTCGTCGAGCTCTTCGTCGAGGAAGGCGACTGGGTCGAAGAGGGCCAGGTCCTCGCCCGGCTGGACGGCGAGCGTCTGCGCTTGGAAATGCTTTCGGCGAAAGCCAATCTCGACATGGCGCGCGGCGAGTACCAGCGCTACGTCGACCTGAACCGTCGCGGCCTTGTCAGCCAAGCGATGTTCGACGGCCTGAAGTATGACCTCGAGGCGCTCGAAGCCAGCTACCAGCTCAAGAAGCTCAACTACGAATATTCGAATATCCGCGCGACGATCTCGGGTTTCGTCTCGGAACGCCTCGTCAAACTCGGCGAGAACCTGCCCGAAGGCCATGAAGCCTTCCGCATTACGGACACCAGCGAGCTGATCGCTTACCTGAAAATCCCGCAGACCGAGCTCGAGAAGTTTGCAACCGGGCACACCGCAACGCTGAACGTCGATTCGATGCCCGGCAGCGTATTCGCTGCGGAGATCGTTCGCGTCAGCCCGACGATTGACGTGCGCAACGGCACGTTCCGGGCGACAGCATTCATCGACAACAGCCACGGGCAGCTTGCGCCCGGCATGTTCGCGCGCTTCGAAATCGCTTACGAAGTTCACGAGGACGCAATGACCATCCCGACCGAGGCGCTCGTGCTCGAGGACGAACAGGCATCGGTGTACGTCGTTGCAGACGGCCAGGTCACGCGCCGCGACATCACCACCGGTATCGAATCGGACGGCCGCATCGAAATCATCGGCGGCCTCGGCGAAGACGAGCAGATCGTCATCGTCGGTCACTCGGCATTGCGTGACGGCAGCCGCGTCCTGGCCAGCACCGAGAGCTCGGACCGCTACACGGGCTGACGCCCCACCGTCATGACCGCCGTCGATAAGCCGCGCCATTCAGCACAAGCGGCGGGACGGCATAAGGGAGGATTCAATGACGCTATTTCGCATTAGCCCGGCAGCGTTCGCGCTTCTGTTCCTGCTTGCCGCCTGCGGTCAGCAGGAATCGAGCGCGAAGAAGGACGAGTCTGACGACGCGCCGCCGATTCCCGTCGAAACCAGCAAGCCCGCGCGCGGCGACATCTACGCCGTCTATGCGGGCACGGCCCCCATCGAAGCGTTCGCCGAAGCGGACGTCATTGCCAAGGTGGACGGCGAGGTCCGCGAAATTTTCTTCGAGGAAGGCCAGGACGTCAGCGCCGGCGACGTGCTCGCGCGGCTGGACGGCGAGCGTCTGCAGCTCGAACTGAACGAGTCGGAAGCACGCCTGCGCAAGCTGGAGCGCGACTACGAACGCAACGTCGACCTGAGCGAGAAGGACCTGGTCAGCGCGGGCGACTTCGAGAAAATCAAGTTCGAGATGGAGGCCCAGCGCGCGGCCCACAACCTGCGCAGTCTCGAGCTCGACTACACGCAGATCCGGGCGCCGATCGACGGCGTGATCTCGGAACGCTACATCAAGGTCGGCAACACGCTTTCCGAGGGCGACCCGGTCTTTCGGGTCACCAGCCTCGATCCGCTGGTGGCCTACCTGCACGTCCCTGAGCGGGAATACCGCAACCTCGGCGTCGGCCAGCCGGTCGGCATCGACATCGACGCGCTGAGCGGCCCGCCGGTCATCGCCGCGGTATCGCGCATCAGTCCGACCATCGACCCGGCAACCGGCACCTTCAAGATTACGATCGAGATTCGCGACCCCGAACGCCGCATCAAACCGGGCATGTTCGGCCGCATCGGTGTCGTCTACGACCGCCACGCAAATGCGCTGCAGGTGCCGCGCAGCGCGCTCGTCGAGGAACTCGGGCGAACCAGCGTGTTCGTCGTCGAAGACGGCAAGGCTGTTCGCAAGTTCGTCGAAACGGGCTTCAGCGAAGGCGGCATGGTCGAGATCGTCACCGGTCTGGGCGATGCCGAGGACGTCGTGACGGTCGGCCAGATCGGCCTCAAGGACGACGCGGTCGTTACCGTAATCAACGCCGATACCGACGACGACGCAGAGACGGACGACGACGCACCAGTGAGTCTCGCCGAGCGCAACGGGGAGGAAGACGATGCGTCGATTGATTGAGATCGCCACCGAGCGACGCGTCACGATCGTGATGTTCACGGTCGCGATCGGCCTGTTCGGGATGGTGTCGCTATCGCGGCTCAACCTGAACCTGCTGCCCGACATCTCCTACCCGACGCTGACGATTCGCACCGAGCTTACGGGTGCGGCACCCGTCGAGGTGGAGAACCTTCTGACCAAGCCCATCGAGGAAGCGGTCGGCGTCATACGTAACGTGCGACTCGTCCGCTCGGTATCGCGTTCGGGCCAGTCCGACGTGACGCTCGAATTCCTCTGGGGCACGGACATGGACGTTGCCGGCGTCGAGGTTCGCGAGAAGCTCGATATCCTCGAGCTGCCGCTGGAGGCATCGCGACCGCTGCTGCTGCGCTTCGACCCGTCATCGGAACCAATCATGCGCCTGGGCCTCCTCTACACGGAGGACGCCGCGGCGTCCGGTGCGGTTGCCGAAGCCGAGCTGAAGGCCCTGCGTCGGCTCGCCGAGGACCGCCTGAAGACGGACCTCGAGGCTGAGGAAGGCACGGCTGCCGTCAAGGTATCGGGCGGTCTCGAAGACGAGATCCAGATCCAGGCGGACCAGCAGAAGCTGTCGCAGCTCGGCATCAGCGTGCAGCAGATCGCCGAGCGCATCCGTGCCGAAAACGTCAACCTGTCCGGTGGTCGACTCGAGGAAGGCGACCAGCGCTTCCTGGTCAGGACGCTCAACGAATTCCAGTCCGTCGACGAATTCCGTGACGCGATCGTGGCCTACGTGGCGGACCGACCTGTCTACCTGCGCGACGTCGCCACCGTCGAGCGCGGCTACAAGGAGCGCGAAGCCATCACGCGCGTCAGGGGGCG
>JAAUXY010001151.1_pt1 | contig 51982 bp, 49 predicted proteins | sample 7278121 | NCBI WGS metagenome assembly JAAUXY01 (sample SAMN14350117, study PRJNA611818) | marine sediment metagenome | isolation source: surface marine sediment (1.8m) | place: French Polynesia: Moorea | collected 2018-08
GCCATCGATCAGACGCGCGGCTGGTTCTACACGCTGCACGCGATCGCCACGCTCGTCTCCGACAGCGTCGCGTACAAGAACGTCATCTGCTTAAGCCACATCGTGGACAAAGACGGCAAGAAGATGTCGAAGTCGCTGGGCAACATCGTCAATCCCTACGATGTGTTCGATACCGTCGGCGCCGATGCGCTGCGCTGGTACTTCCTCGCGCGACTGTCGCCGGATGTGCAGAAGCGCATCTCGGTCGATATCGTCGCGGACGTCGCCAGCTCGTTTATCAACACGTTCTGGAACACGTACGGGTTCTTCGTCCTCTATGCCCGTATCGACGATGTGGACCTCGATAAAGAGGTTCCGGTCGAGGAGCGGCCCGAGATCGATCGCTGGGCGCTTGCGCTGACCCATGAGACCGTGGAGACGGTGACCCGGGCGCTCGATGACTTCGACGCGAAGACGGCGGGCGAGGCGATCGAATCCTTCGTCGACCAGCTCAGCAACTGGTACGTGCGGCGCAACCGCCGGCGCTTCTGGAAGTCGACCGACCCAGAGGACAAGCAGTCCGCTTACCTGACCTTGTACGAATGCCTCGTCGCTGCGCACAAGCTGATGGCTCCGTTCGTGCCGTTCCTCGCTGAAGAGGTCTACCAGAACCTCGTCAGGAGCCGGACACCGGACGCGCCGGTCAGCGTGCACATGGCGACGTGGCCCGTTGTCGATCCGGCATGGCGAAACGACGAGCTGATCTTCGAGACCGGCGTCGTACAGAAGGTCGTTGGCCTGGCCCGCGCGGCCCGGTCGCAGTCCGGTGTCAGGACACGCCAACCCCTGTCGAGGATCCTGCTGCGCGCGCCGGACGACGCGTCGCTGCAGGCGCTGGCCTCGCACCAGGACCAGATTCTCGAGGAGCTCAACGTCAAGTCTGTCGAATTCATCGCCCGCGACGCCGGGCTCGTCAGCTATCGGATCAAGCCGAACCTGCCGAAGCTCGGCAAGCGCTACGGCAAGCTGATACCGCAGATTCGGGCGGCGCTCGATGCGGCCGACGGTGGCGCTATCGCCGGAGCCGTCGCGCGGGGAAAGGGCTTCGAGATCAGCGCGGGGGGTGAAGTCCTGGCGCTCGACGGAGAGGACGTGCTGATCGAAACCTCCTCAGCCGAGGGGTTTGCCTGTGGTGAGGACTCAGGCTTCCTGACGGCCCTGGATACAAGCCTGACCGGCGAGCTGATCGATGAGGGGCTCGCGCGCGAGGTCGTCCGTTCGGTACAGGATTCCCGCAAGCAGGCTGGCCTGGAAGTCTCAGATCGAATCGTACTCGGCGTGTCGGGCTCGCCGGCCATCGAAAAAGCGCTGGAGAAGCACCGGGAGTACCTGATGACCGAGACGCTCGCCGTCACGTGGGAAACGGACCAGTCATCACCGCTGTTCACCGATGAAAAGACGCTGTCGGAGGATTCCTGGCGCATCGAGCTGCGAAAAGCCGGCTAGATTCCGGCCGCTTGCGGCGGCTTCGCAAAGTCTGCTATAAGAAACGGGCGCAACATACTGAACGAACTCGGACGTTCGACAGGTCTAACCAGGCAGTCGCTACAGGAGGTAGCAGACTCAGAGGGCGCTCGACGCCGTGTTTGAGAGGCACGGCTGGCTAAGAATAAGAAATCGCTGGAGTTCGAATGTCAGACCCCCACCTTGACCGCTTTGACGCGGCTGTACGCATACTTGCAGGTGACGGAAACGTCAAAGACCGCCTGCTACGGGCCTTCGAGGAAAACCTGAGTGCCATTCCCGACGAGGAGTTACCGACCTCACTGAAGGACGAATTCACGTCACTCAAGAGTCGCATGACCTGTGTCGAACCGCACAGCGGAGAAGGCGCGATCTGTGCCTCGGTGCGCAAGATGTCGGCCAAGGAAGCCAGTCGCTGTGCCGTCTCTGTTGTATCGATCTACGGCGAGATGCTTCGAAGCCGCGACGCCCGGACTTCGCTGCTGACCGTTGATCAGGACGATGCCAGCGTCGTCCCGCCGTTTCTCGTCAAGTCTGTCTCCTGAATTCAGGTTTTAACCTGACCGCCGTTTTTCGGCTCGCCTGCGCCGGATCTCGGACAATCCGTGTGTCGGCGTGCTGACTGCGGCAAAATGCGCAGATGACAGCAAGCAGTCCATCTCCGATCGGGGTATTTGATTCGGGCGTCGGCGGCCTCACGGTCCTAAAGGCGCTACGAGAAGCACTGCCCGCGGAGCATCTCGTCTACCTCGGCGATACCGCGCGCCTTCCCTACGGGACCAAGAGCCCCCAGTCGATATCACGTTACGCCCTGCAGGCCACCGAGAGCCTGCTGGATCGGGATATCAAACTGCTCGTCGTCGCCTGCAATACCGCCTCGGCCGTCGCGCTGGCAGCGCTCAAGGAGCGCTTGTCGCCGCTGCCGGTCGTCGGCGTCGTTGAGCCGGGCGCCCAGGCCGCCGTGTCGACACAAGCAGCGGGGCGCCATCTCGTGCTTGCGACCGAGGCGACGGTGCGACTGGGGGCCTACACGGCCGCGATCAGGCGTCGCGACCCCGACGCCGCCATTCACGAGATCGCCTGTGAAATGCTGGTCGCGCTGGCCGAGGAGGGCTGGACTGACGGCAAGATCGCCACCGCGATCGTCAGGCGTTATCTCGATCCTGTCATTGCGGGCGGCAATCAGCCCGACACGCTGATTCTCGGCTGCACGCACTTTCCATTGTTGCGTCCGGCTATCCGGGCAGTCGTCGAGCCCGGCACGAAGATCGTCGATTCGGCGAGCACAACGGCTGAAGCCGTGAAGGCGCTGCTGGACAGCAATGGCACCGGTGCTCCGGCTACGCAATCCGGCCGACTGGACCTGCTGGCGACAGACGGCGCCACGCGTTTCGCTCGCATCGGCGGTCAGTTTCTCGGCCAGCAGATCACGAGCAGCGACATCGAGATTGTTGACCTGTAGCGCGCCGCCCGACTGCCTGCTGCACCGTGCCATAATCGGGCTGATCCAGTACCCGCCGGGGAAGACAGCGTGAAAGCACAGAAAGGACTACTCATTCTCACCGCGACCGCGATGGTGTGGGGTTGCAGCGCCGAAAAAGCGCCGGAGCCGGAGGCCGAGGTCAAGCCACTGATTGCGGCGCCGAGGCCCGACATCTACGCCGAGTTCGCACTGACCGCCGACCTGAGTGGGCTCAGCGACAACCAGAAGGCCATGGTGGTCAAGCTCATAGAGGCATCCGACATCATGGACGACCTCTTCTGGCGCCAGGCGTTCCGGGACGACTACGAAGAGTGGCTGGCGGGCATCGGTATCGATGATGCGCGGCGCTTTGCGGAGCTGAACTACGGCCCGTGGGATCGACTCGACAACGAGCGGCCGTTTCTGGGCGGGTTCAGCCAGAAGCCGCCGGGCGCTAATTTCTACCCTGCGGACATGACCAAAGAAGAATTCGAGCAGGCGTATCTTCCGGGCAAAAATGGCGCGTACTCGCTGGTGCGGCGCGATGCCGACGGCAAGCTCGACCTCGTGCCCTACCACCGCGCCTACGCGGACGAACTGGCGGAAGCCGCCGCGCTGTTGCATGAGGCCGCAGATCTCGCCGAGAGCGCCAATTTCTCGATCTACCTGAAGCTCCGCGCGGCTGCGTTGATCAGTGACGACTTCCAGACCAGCGACCGGTTCTGGCTGGACGTCAGGGATAACGAGGTCGACGTCGTCATCGGGCCAATCGAGTCTTACGAAGACCGGTTGTTCGGCTATCGCAACGCCTACGAGTCCTACGTGTTGATCAAGGATCTCGACTGGAGCGAAAGGCTGTCGCGTTTCTCCGAGTTTCTCCCGGAGCTCCAGGAGGGCCTTCCGGTGCCGGACGAATACAAGTGGGAGACGCCCGGGACGGACTCGGAACTGAATGCCTATGACGTCATCTACTATGCGGGCCACAGCAATGCCGGATCCAAGACGATCGCCATCAATCTGCCCAACGACGAACAGGTGCAGCTTGAAAAAGGAACGCGCAGGCTGCAACTGAAGAACGCGATGCAGGCGAAGTTCGAAAGAATCCTCGACCCGATTGCAGACGTCCTCGTCGACGACGGCCAGCGTCAGCACGTCACCTTCGACGCGTTCTTTTCCAACACGATGTTCCATGAGGTCGCTCACGGGCTTGGCATCAAGAATACGATCAATGACCGTGGCACCGTGCGCGAGGCACTGAAGGATCTCGCCTCCAGCATCGAGGAGGGAAAGGCCGATGTGCTCGGCCTGTACATGATTACCGCGCTACATGACGCCGGCGAGCTCGGGGACGTCGAGCTGATGGACTACTACGTGACGTTCATGGCTGGCATCTTTCGTTCCGTCAGGTTCGGGGCGAGCAGCGCGCATGGTCAGGCAAACATGGTGCGCTTCAATTTCTTTATGGAGAATGGCGCCTTCGTTCGGGACGCGGAGACCGGCAAGTACGCGGTCGATTTCGAGGCTATGCAGCAGGCGATCGAGGATCTGTCGCGCCTGATACTAACGCTGCAGGGCGACGGCGATTACGATGCTGCGAGCGAGCTGACCGAGTCCAAAGGCGTGATCGGCGCGGAACTGCAGGCAGATCTCGACCGCCTGACGCAGGCGAATATCCCGGTAGACATCACGTTCAGGCAGGGCGTGGCTGAACTCGGCCTCTGACGCATAACCCCGATCCAAAAAAAAGCGCCCTGCGGGTCGCCTTTTTTCGTCTGAGTCCTCGATAGACCGCTTGAGTTACCGGCCGTTGTCGATCATGCGCAGAAACTCTGAGCGGGTTTTTGCATTGTTGCGAAACGCGCCGAGCATCTGGCTCGTTACCATTGACACGCCGCTCTTGTGCACGCCCCTGGTCGTCATGCACTGATGAGCGGCTTCGACAACGACGGCAACGCCTCTCGGTGCGAGCACGTCGTTGATGCAGTTCGCAATCTGCGCGGTCATTTTTTCCTGAACCTGGAAACGGCGCGCGAACGCTTCGACGACCCTTGCCAGCTTCGAGATACCGACCACCTTGTTCTCCGGCAGGTAGCCAACGTGCGCTTTGCCAATGATCGGCGCCATGTGATGTTCGCAATGCGATTCGAATTCGATGTCACGAAGCACGATCATCTCGTCGTAGCCCTCGACTTCCTCGAACGTCCGTTTCAGAAATTCAATCGGATCGTCCTTGTAGCCGCTGAACCAGTCCTCGTAAGCTTTGGCTACGCGTTTGGGCGTGTCCAGCAAGCCTTCACGTCGCGTGTCCTCGCCAGCCCACAGCAACAGGGTTCTGACGGCCTCTTCAGCCTGCGCGCGACTCGGCTTGCGCGGCTTTCTGGTCTTTGATTTTGCCAAGTGCTCTGTCCTTTCAAGAAAAGCGAGTGTGGCCGGCTAGACGGCAAGTCCGATTGGACAAGTGACGCCCGTGCCGCCGATGCCGCAATACCCCCCGGGGTTCTTGGCAAGGTACTGCTGATGATACTCCTCAGCGTAGTAGAAGTGACCGGCCGTCGCTAATTCGGTGGTAATCGATCCGTAGCCGGCGCTGGACAGTTGTTCCTGGTACGCGTGTCTGGACTGCTGGGCGGCGGTCATCTGCGCATCGTTGGTCGTGTAGATGGCAGAGCGATACTGCGTGCCGATGTCGTTGCCCTGGCGCATGCCCTGTGTCGGATCATGGCTCTCCCAGAACGTACGGAGCAGTTCCTCGTAGCTGATTTGCCCGGGATCGAAAACGACGAGGACCACCTCGCTGTGCCCGGTTCGGCCGCTGCAGACTTCTTCATAGGTCGGGTTCTTTGTGAAGCCTCCGGCATAACCGACGGCGGTCGAGTAGACGCCGGTAAGCTCCCAGAACTTACGCTCTGCGCCCCAGAAGCAACCGAGACCGAAGACGGCGGTCTCGAGGGCATCGGGAAACGGTGGCTTAATCGCATTTCCATTGACGTAATGCTGATTACTGACCGTCAGTGCTGCGTCACGGCCCGGCAGAGCACTGTCCGCCGTTGGCAGCGCGAGATTCTTCTTGAACATGTGTCTATTTCGCTTCGTAGCGACCGCCGCGTCGCGGCCGATGAATGGTTCCCTGGGCACTGTCGAACAGGACAGGGATCGATTGTGTGTTGCCCCACTCGGTCGCCCTGTACACGGCGAAGTGCAGGTGAGGCATGGTCGAATGACCGGTGTTTCCGGAATAGCCGATCAGCTGACCCCGCTCCACACGTTGTCCTACACTGACGGCGGAACCGTCTTTTTCAAGGTGGTAGTACTCGCCGGTCGTTCCGTCTTCATGCAACACCACGATGAAATTGGCGAACTTTCCGCATCCGCGATCCCAACAGCCACGCGTGTGAGACTCGACTACCCGGGCGACGATACCGGCGCGGGCGGCATGGACGGGAGTGCCCTCCGGCATGTCGAAGTCGATGGCGAACTCCTCCAGACCGGTGTGACTGAAGCGGGAGCCGTAGCCCTGGAGAACGCGATAGGATTTGCCTGGCTCATAGGGCAGCGCATAGACATGATCGTCATCATGCTGGGCGTCCTTGTCGCCGACGGCCCATTCGTAGAAGTAGTCGTAACTGCCGGTTCGGCCACCGCCCGCCGCGTTCAGGGTAACGACCGACTCGGACTGTCGCGGAGCCAGCGTCAGCGTCACGGTTTCAGGCCCGTCGATGTGCATGTCTTCGCTTTTGACACGAAGCGTAAACGTTATGGGGTAGTTCCTGAGGTTCTTGGCACGGAGCTCTATGGCGCCATCCTGGTTTATGGCGTCGACGCAGAACCATTCATCCTTGCAGCTGTCTGCGGAGCTGCTGGCGGCGGCGAATATCAATGCCGCGGCCACGTACCTGATGGTGCGAAAGAGGATCTCAGTTTCCTCCTCAGGTCAGTCGCTAGGTTTCTTCTATGACCTCGGTTCCACCGGCGGCCTTCGTCTCGCGGAGCGCGTCCAGCTCAGACTTGCGATAGAAGAACGTGTGAGTATACGTCAGGTTATCCGTCGTTACAGGCTCACCTTCGACAAACATCGGCCTGAAAACCCGTGAACGAACTTCTCGCTGGACCTGACGCTGAATCTCGAGAAACTCGGCCGGGTTCGCCTCGGCAATTTTGAAGCCCGTTACGCGGCCGCGTTCGGAGACCCTGTACGAGACGGTTACCTGGCCTTCGGCCAGGATCTCATCGGGGTTGAGTCTGTCTGAGCGTGTCGCCTGACCCGCGTACGTCGGCAGGACATTGCGGCGCAGCGGCTTGATCCTGCCGAGCGTGTTTGCGCGTCGATCGAGCCTCTCCGGCTCGGCGGACATCAGCTCCCAGGCGTCGTTGTACTGTGAGCGGGCGCGCAGGATACTTCCCTGCATCAGGTAGAAGTCGCCCAGCGCCACCAGTGCGTCGGACTCGGTCTCCCAGTTGCTCTGTTCGCTCTCGCGGGCGATACGCAGCGCTCGCTTGAAGTGGATTTCGCCGGCGCTCAGGCTTGGCTGATTCAGCGGATCGGCGCCTGACCGGTCCAGGAAGAAATACGAGCGGCCGAGTCTCGTCAGCGGGTCAATGAGGCGCGTGTCCAACTTGCCGGCTTCACGCTCAATGATTCGAATAATCCTGCGATACGTCGCACGCTCGTCAATGATGTAGCCAGTACGATGCTGCCAACTCGCGCGACGCATCAGCGACGGGATCATGTCGATCGGGTTTTGTCGGAAGTGGCGCACGTTCAATGCGTGGATCGAGTCGTGAACTTCCTTGGCTTCCTGCGTCATTCCCATCCTGAGCTGCGTCTCGGCCAGCGTCTCCAGCAGCTCGATCTGTTCCATGTTGTGCGGGCCCTCATTGACGTGGGTGATATGCACAGCACGAGCAAACGTCTCCGTGGCGAGATCGGGGCGGCCACCTTCGAGCTGGGCGGCGCCAATCCCTCGCAATGGGTTGATGAGCATCTTGTTCAGCCGGTCTTCCCGCTCTTCGATGATGTCGATCGCCGACTGGAAGTTCTGTTGCGCAGCGTCATACTGGCCATTGCTGTGCTGCACGATGCCGAGATTGGTCAGAGCACGCGCGGTCTCGGTCGAATTCGGACCGCTAACGCGGATAGCCAGCTCGACGACGCGCTTTGCGGCGTTGTCGGCCTCATCGAAGATGCCGTCGTCCATGAGCTCGCGATAGCGAAGAAATGCCTGTTGCAGCAGCTCCTCGTCGGTGACTTCCTCGATCGGCTCGGCAGGCGCGTCTTCCGCCACCTCGACGACCTGATCTAGCGTCGGCTCCGCCTGGCGCGGGCCGGTATCAACGTCGGCTACGTCCAGCGTGTCGGTGGCAGGCTGCGCCGAAATCTCACGGACCTCGTCGTCAGTAACGGGCTGGTTCGAGTCGGTGACGGACGGTGCATCCTGCGCGAAGGCGGGCGATGCGAGGATCGCAACGCCTAACAGGACCGGATTCAATCTTCCCTTTTGACTCATGTTGCTCTTTCTCGAGTTGCCGTGTCGTCCGGCATCCAGTACTAAGACAAACAGGTTTCACGAAGGTTCTGATCGCGCGACCTGCCGTCCAAACCACTATACCGCCACTAAACGGCGTTCGATAGCAACGAGGCGACTACGTCCAGGCTTGTTACAAAATAAAACCGTTTCCCGATCGCGACCCCGGTAGCCGCCGGAGCTCAGAACCCCAGGCCCAACTGCTGCGCGCCGGGCTTGATAAACCGGCTGCAGTCGAGCGCCTGCTGGTATTCCCCGGCGATGAGGCCACGCTTACGGCACGCAGCTTTAAAGCGCGCGCCCAGCATGTCAGCGTAGGCTCCGCTACCGGTTTGCCGCCGTCCGTATCGGTGATCGTAGTCTTTGCCGCCGCTGGCCTCGCGGACGAGACTCATGACGTGTTCCGCCCGATCGGGGAAGTGTTCGCACAGCCAGTCGCCGAAGATAGCTTTAACCTCGTGCGGCAACCGCAGGAAGATGTATGAAGCGCTGATCACACCGGCATCGGCGGCCGCGTCGACCAGCGACTCGATTTCTCGATCGTTAATGGCTGGAATGATCGGGGCCATCAACGCGTGCGTCGGGATCCCCGCGTCGACCAGTCGGCGTATGGTTTTCAGCCTCGACTTGGCGGAAGACACGCGTGGCTCCATGATCCGTTTCAGCGGGTCGTCCATCGTGGGCAGGCTGACGGCAACGGAGCATAGCTGTTTGCTGGCGAGTCGCTCGAGCAGATCGATGTCACGCTCGATCAGCGTGCCCTTCGTGATGATCGAGACCGGATGCTGATGCCGGTCGAAAAGCTCGATCAGTTCGCGCGTAACCCGCGTCTTTTTTTCCGCCGGTTGGTACGGATCCGTATTCGCTCCCAGCGTGATCGGCTCGACCTCGTAGCCCGGCTTCTCCCACGCGTCCAGCAGACGGGTGGCCGCGTTGGGCTTGTAGAAGATCCTGGTTTCAAAGTCGATGCCGGGCGACAGGTCCAGGTAGCTGTGGGAGGGCCGGGCGTAGCAGTAGATGCAGCCGTGCTCGCAGCCCTGGTAGGGGTTGATCGACCGGTTGAACGGAACATCGGGTGAATCGTTCGTCGCAATGATGCGCTCAGCACGCATGGCGCGGAGCACCGTTTCAGGCGCGGACTCGATGGCTTCTGCGCCCGGCTCAGCTTCTACGGTTTGGCGCGCGAAACGCCCATCGGGCGCAGAAACGGCGCCTCGACCCCTATGTACTGTGCTCGTGGACATTCAATCACCTGGGTTACTGTATGGATAAACAGTACTTCAGGTGGGAATTCGGGTCAATCGCCCGCCGGAGCCGGGCTGTCAGCGCTAGTTCAGTACTCTGTAGCCGCGTCCTTTCATGCAGCGCTTGAAGACCTTCGATTGTTCCTTGTCGCCATCCAGCCCTGAGCGCGTACCGCCATACAGCGCCCCCCAGCCGGCCGATTGGGACACGTCTCCGCGGATGGCGCCGGCGGCCGCGCCGACCGCGGCGCCGAGGCCCGCGCCCTTAGCGACGCCGGTCGGGACGTTAACTTCCTTGCTGAACTGCTCGCACTCCTGCCAGTCCTCCGCGAGGCGGGCCTTGTCGACGCCTTTCGTGTCGATGATCGGGTCGGGATTCGCGGCGCAGCCAGCAAGCAGCGCCAGGGCCAGCACAGGAAGGATTCTCGAGGGCATCGTGTTTCGCAGTTTCATGATAGCAAGGCTCCATGTTGCACTATCGCGGGCGATAACGCACCGGCCGGCTCGATCTTCCTCGCCGGTACACATTCACATAAACGTTCGACAGCCGGAACGGTTGACTCGTTCCCGCCTGGCACGCCGCAGCGGCCAATCGAGCCTCCCAAAGGGCGAAAAACGGCCAATTAGGGCTAAAATCCTCAAGCTTTCGGGTTCACGGCCGATCTTTTGTTAGTGGATCTACGGAGTCTGGAAGTGCAGGCGGCTGGGCAGTTTTCTGAAAAGCAGATAAGGCGACGCTACATCGTCGCGGTCGTCGCCGTCGTCATGCTGTGCGTCGCCGGCCTGATTGTCGAAAGAACGGCCTTCTCGGGCGCCTACGGGCATGGCCCGATGATCCGACTGGCCGCGGAACAGCGCTCGCTGATGGCCCAGTCGATCGCATTTGCCGATGCCGCTCGCGCGCAGACGTTCTACGCAGCCTATGTCGAACATATCGAGGCGCTGCAGCAGACGAGGAACCAGCTCTTAAGGAACCACGAGGCGCTGATCGCCGACCGCGGTGCGGGGATGTCCGGCAACTGGTCCGACGAGCTCGAGGTAGCGTATTTCCAGGCGCCCCTGACGATTGACAGACGGCTGCGCAATCACATCGAGCAGGTGGATCGCCAGCTGATACGCGACTCCTTCGATTCGAGTGCGGAAGCAAGTATCGATGCTGAGGAGGCAGCTGCGCTGCTTCAGGCGCTGGACGAGATCCTGGGCATCTACGAAGAAGCGCTGGCCGCCCAGTTAGACAAGCTCAGCATCATCAGCTATTCGATCATTGTCGCCATCCTCTTGAGCCTGTTGCTGGTTGGCTGGCTGGTCTTCCAGCCGGTCATGGCGCAACTTCGTCTCGACTATCGTCAGCTCGCCGACGCGAACCAGGCGCTGCTCAAAGAGGTGTCCGAGCGTCACAAGCTCACGGTCAAACACGCCGCCGCCGAAGCGAAGTTCAGGAACGCCTTCGAGAATGCGCCCATCGGCATGGGCCTGATGGATGCGGAAGGCTTCGTCTTCGACGCGAATCCGGCACTCAGGAGCTTCTTTCCGAACGAGAACGGCGGAATCTTCTTTGACTTGCGGGACATTCTCGACGACGAAGACATCGCCGCCTTCGAAGAGCAGATCGCGGCGTTCCACGAGAATCCGGAACCGGTCTCTCAGCAGCTGCAGTGCCAGACCGCAGATGACAGCGACATGATTGCGGCGATCAGCCTGTCGCCGGTGCTGGGCGGCGAAGGCGGCATCGAATACATCGTCGTCCAGGTCCAGGACGTCACCGAGTCACAGACGTTGAATACACGGCTCGAGTACCAGGCAAGCTATGACGAGCTGACGGGGCTGATGAACCGGCGTGCGTTCAACCGAGAAATCGAGAAGGCCTGGGAAGACAGCGACAAGGGCCAACGCAACAGCTTCCTCCTGTTCATGGACCTCGACCAGTTCAAGGTCATTAACGACACGTCCGGGCATGCGGCGGGCGACCAGCTGCTCAAGCGCGTCAGCGAGCTCATCACCGACTGCGTGCGATCCGACGATGTCGTCTGCAGGCTGGGCGGGGACGAATTCGGCATCGTGCTGAAACAGTGCCCGGCGGACGTCGCGAAACGCATCGCCGAGACGATCCGGTCGAACATCGACAGCCTGCGCTTCGTGTGGGGGTCCGAAACCTATCGCGTCGGCGTCAGCGTCGGCGCCGTACCGCTCGACCCGGCGCTTGGCGACGTCAATGAGATCCAGCAGCTGGCTGACGCGGCCTGCTATGCGGCGAAGGAGGCCGGCCGCAATTGCGTGCAGATGGTCAGCGAAGGCAAGAGCGACGCGCGTCGGCATCGCCGACAGATTCGCTGGGTCCAGCGTCTGCGCGATGCGATGGACAATAACCGATTCGCCATCTACGGGCAGGCGATACAAGCGACGACGCCGAGGCCGGACGCTCCGGAGATGGTCGAGGTCCTGTTGCGCCTCCGCGACCCCGACCAGAAGCGCCTGATACCGCCGGGCGCTTTCCTGCCGGCGGCGGAGCGGTATGGCCTGAACGTAGAGCTGGACGAGTGGGTGATTACCAGGCTCCTCGACATGTTGTTCGTCCATCACGCGTTCCAGGCCAGCGATGTCCGCTACTGGGTGAACCTGTCCGGCAATAGCATTGGCGACGAGCGCTTCGCGAAAACCCTGAAAGAGGCGGTGCTAAAGGCTCCGTTACCGCCGGGTACGATCAACTTCGAGGTCACCGAGACTGCGGTCATCAGGAACGTCAATGCCGCGGGTCGCCTCATGGGCGAATTGCGGGAAATGGGCTGCCAGATGGCGCTCGACGACTTTGGCAGTGGACTGTCGTCCTTCGGCCACCTGAAGCACCTGCCGATCGACATGCTGAAAATCGACGGCATGTTCATCAAGGACCTGGACCAGGATTCGACGAACCGCATCTTCGTCAAGTCGATCATCGACATCGCACACTCGCGTGGTATCGCGACGGTCGCGGAGTATGTCGAGAACGAGGCGGTCAGGAAGACCGTGGAGGACCTCGGCGTCGATTACGTGCAGGGCTTCGGTATCGCAAAACCCTATGTATTGGCGCCCAAGTTCCCGGAACGAAGGGACGAAGCCAACATCATTCAGCTGGCTGGATAATCTATGGACATGGCAGAAAAGAGAACAAAAATCCTTGCATCGATCAAAGCGCTGCCGCCGCTGCCGGCAACGGCGCAGCAGGCGCTGAGCACGTTTGCCGACGAGTTCGTCGACGCGGACCAGATTACGGCGATCGTGGGTGACGACGCGGCGATCGGCGCCAAGCTGATCGGGCTCGCGAACAGTGCTTACTACGGGATCCCCGAGCCGGTCGACAACATCCAGGACGCGGTCGCTCGCGTGATCGGCGTCGAGACCGTGCGGTCCCTGGTACTCGCGATGGCGATGCAGCATTCACTGCAGAACGGCGGATGCTCGGCCTTCGACGCGGAGCGATTCTGGCGCGAGTCTCTGATGACGGCTCAGTGCTGCAAGAAGATCGCGATGAAGGATCCGGAGCTATCGGACCACGAGAAGCGGCTGTCCTACCTGGCCGGTCTGTGTCACAACCTGGGTCTGATGGCACTCGCTTGCGTGGCGCCGGCAGACACCCAGGCGGTACTGGAAGAACACCGGGCGCGGCATGAGAAGTTCGACCAGGTGCTCGCCGACCGGATCGGGCTCAGTCATCGAGACGCGACCGTCCAGCTGGCGAGACAGTGGGGATTGCCCGAGAAGCTCTGCGACGCCTTCGAATGTCGCAGCGATCCGAAGATGATTGCGAGCAGCCGGCTCGGCCTGATCCTGATCTCGGCCGCATCCGCGGTCGGCAACCTCGAGATTGACGAGCACCATCGGTTCGACCTCGACGCCGCGTCGCATGAGCTTGGCGTCGCTGTTGACGAGTTGCAGAGGATGGCACTGCCCGGTGAGCGTCAGCTCGAGCAGATCGAGACGCTGGCGAGGAACATGGGCCGCTAGCCCGAGTATCTCAACGATCCACGAACATCCCTCGCACGGACGAAGGTCTTACCGACCCAACCCGAAGATTCGCTGAGGTAGTTGGGTCGGGCGAGCTGCGGGGACGCCGCAGCCCGCCACGTCGATCAGTCGTCGTAGGCCTTGTGCAGGTGTACGTCCTGCTGCGGGAACGGGAACGATATGCCGACTTCATCGAAGCGCTTCTTCACCTGTTCCGTCAGGTCGAAGTAGACGCCCCAGTAGTCGCCGGAGTTCACCCACGGCCGGACGATGAAGTTCACGCTGCTGTCCGCGAGCGCCTGTACCTTGATGGTCACCTCCGGATCCTTGAGGATGCGGTCGTCGGCATCGACGAGCGCGCGCAGCTCCTTGTGCACTTTGTCGATGTCATCGTCATAGCTGACGCCGAACGTCAGGTCGACGCGCCGCGTATCGTTCGCCGAATAGTTCGTGATGATGCTGCCCATGATCTGCGAGTTCGGCACGATGATGCGTTTGTTGTCTCCGGTCTTCATGACCGTCGTCAGGATCTGCACTTCTTCAATGACGCCTGCAACACCGGCGGCTTCGACAAAATCGCCAACCTTGTAAGGCCTGAACAGGACGATCAGGACGCCGGCGGCGAAGTTTGACAGCGACCCCTGCAGGGCCAGGCCGACGGCGAGGCCGGCAGCACCCATGACCGCCAGTAGCGACGTCGTCTGGACGCCGAGCTGTCCTATGGCCGCTATGATGACGACAACCATCAACGCGATGCGCACCAGGTTGCAGATGAAGCGCTCCAGCGTCGCGTCGATGCCGCCTTTCTGCATCATGCCCGCGACCGCCTTGACGACCAGGCCAACGACCCACTTACCGATGAAAAATATCAGTGCCGCGGTAACCAGGTTGATGCCGAATTCGACGCCTGTTGTTTGCAGCATTGTCAGAATCTCGCCGGTGTCGATGCCGCCGACGGCTTGCGTTACGGATTCCATTTTATTGACCATCCTCTTTCGTTTTTCTTGGTTTGCTGAGAAGTACGTAGTTGCCCAGCAGGGCGAGTGCTACCCCCACGGCCGCAATCGTCGTCCATTCGTAGTCTTCAATCAAGGTCGACAGGAACAATGCCACGATTGGGAACAAGACGGAGCTGTAGGCGGCCCGAGATGGCCCGATGCTGCGGATGAGCGCGAGATAGCAGCCGAATGCGACGGCCGAGCCGAAAACGGACAGGTAAGCGAGCGACAGCACGTAGCCCACGTCCAGCGAGAAGCCCAACGGCCGCCCAAGCACCAGCGCCACGACGCTGCTGAATACCGTTGCGAAGCCCATCGCGTAGGTGTTCAGCGCGACGACGGGCAATTGTCGGCGTGTGTTGAGCGTCGCGGTCATGTTGCCGAGTGACGCGCTCAAGACAGAGCCCATGGTCAGCGCAATGCCGAGTATGGCCGTGTCCTCGAAGCTCAGTTCGCTGACCTCTGGCCAGAAGACGCACGCGATCCCCGTCACGCCGAGCGCGGCGGCCACGACGAATCTTGCGTCGATCCTCGTATTGAAGAACAGCCGCTCGAACCCCGCGTTCGACAGGATGATCAGGCTGAACAGCACAGCGATGAGCCCGGTCGTGATGTAGGCGCTGGCGTAGTAAACAAGGAAGTAGTTCAGGGAGAATAGCAGGATGCCCTGCAGAAAAACGAAAGGGAGGGATGCCCGCGGCAGCAGCAGGGATCGACCGGACAGCACGGCGTACAGGGCGAGGGCGACAGCTGCGATGCCGAACCGGTAAGCCACTGACCATTCGACCGCGACAACCCCGAGCTGGAACGGGATCGCGGCGAACGTGGATCCCCAGATCAGCACGAGGGTGGCAAACAGAAACACGTCCCTCATCGGCTGAGCTTGTTAATTGTGGGCCGGCTTACTGGCCGGGGACACCCTCTGCGCCGGGGCGAAGCCTGAATATGCTGTAGGGCTGGTTGGCCTGCATGTGTCCGTGTGAGCGAAACACTACTTCCGACAGCGCGCTGTCGGCAACGTACAACCAGCCATCCGGGCCGAACGACAGCGCGTCCGGCCAGCGAATGCGCTCGTCCTGCACCAGTGTTTTCAGGCGCTTGTCCCGGTCGACGACGAACACCGCGTTGTTTTCGACGTCGGTCACGTAGACCTGACCGTCGAGGTCTATGCTCATGCCGTCGCTCAATGGCTTGTCGCTGACGCGCTCGACCCGGGCCGCGAGCTGGGAGTCCGGCAGGGACCTGTTGCGAAGATCTTCAAGCTTTACGCGGTACAGCGATGCGCCGCTGAGCGCGCCGTAATAGAGCCACTCATCGTCCAGTGCGATGCCGTCTATGCCGCCGCGAAGGCTCAACAGCCCGCCCAGAAAGCTCATCGTCCGGCCCTCGCTGGTGATCGTGTAGTTCTCGCCGGAGACTGACACGTCGCCCTCCAGTACGCGTCTTGCTTCACCCGTCTTGACGTCATAAACGACGATCGCCGGGCGTTTGCGCCAGAAGCTCGCGTCGGCGATCACGATGGTCTTGCCGTCACGGCTGACCTGCAGGTCCTGCAGGAACGATCCTTTCGGCGCGATCGACTCGTCGAGAGGCTGATTGCGCAGTATTTCGTCGTTCTCCAGGTCGATGCCGACGATTCGCGGCACCCTGAGGCCGTGATTCCCGTGATCGATCGTCCACAGCCGGTTGTTCGAATCGACAACCACGCCGAGTACCGTGTCGAAGAGCTGCTGCTGCGCGGTGTTGTCGGGGAACGGCACCGCGGCCCCTTCGACGTACTCGAGCAGTTTATTGCCGGACGGGCGACTCTCCGGATGCACCGTGAAAAACAGCCGACCGTCGCGGTTCACCGCCACGTTGCCGATGGGTTCCGGATAGCTCAGAACGAGTTCGACGCTCGAGGCATCGAGCAGTGGCGTCGAGGTCCTGGCGACAAACGGCTCGCCGCCGCCGTAGCGGACACGCAACACCGCGGCCAGCACCACGCCCAGCAGTAACAGGAACAGTAGAACTTTCTTCATGCGCAGACTGTCGAGTGACTCCGGCAGCGATTCTACCTGAAGTCACGGGAATGTCAGGACGAGAGCGCGATTATCCAGCACAGCGTGATGATCCCGATGGCTAAAGCCCCGGCGCCTCGCTGCAGGTCGTCGCTGTGCAGGCGCTTCCTCAATCGGGTCAGGTACACGCCGCCACCGAATCCCGCGACAAAGCCCATCAGGTGCGCACCGATATCGGTGTTGCTGTCTCCGGTTCCGGTGAATGCCAGCAGCGCCAGCCCACCGACGATCGGACCGACGCGATAGGTCCATCGCTCATCGCGAAACACGCGTGCGCGCCAGGCGAAACCCGACGCAAGCCCGAGCGCTGCAAACACGGCCGTAGATGCGCCGATCGAACGATGCGTTGCCTCCAGGAGCAGCGTGTTCATACTGTTGCCGAGTGCCGCGCATAACAGGATGGTCAACCATGCAACACCCGAACCGACGAAGCGGCCGGCGAACGTACCGAACAGCGCGCCGAAGACGATGTTCCCCGCGAGGTGTTGCAGGCCGCCGTGCAGCGTCAGCGCCGTAACGGCCCGCCACCATTCACCGTCGCGGTAAAGCTCGCCGTCGATGCGCCCGACGTTGCGCCAGATCTCACCGAATGCGCCGGCGGCATCCAGCCAGGCGACGCCGACGATAACGAGCAGATACGCGACGACGCCCGGCACCGGGTCCATGGTCTCGAGGTTGACGGCGGGCTTCGGTCGCTGCGGCGGGTTTTCCTCGTCGTACAGTCGCAACTCTTCGGCCGCCCGTCCCGACATCTCGGCGGGAACCACGATGGCAGAACCGCCGTCGTCATTAACGACCTGGTGTGGGATTCCAGCCGCGCTCAGGACGAGCGATCGATCTGCGCAGGCTCTGCGGTTCCTGCTCTCAAAGACCACGCGGAGGTCTTCATGCATTGCTCAGGTCGCTGTCCAGCGCGCTCAGTGTGCGCCCGATGTCAGTCTCGATCTTCAGCGTCGCGAGATCGTCAGCGCGCGTCCTGCCGCGATTCAGGATGCAGATCGGTTTCCCAAGCTCGCTGGCGCGCCGGGCGAAACGATAGCCCGAGAAAACCATCAGCGATGATCCGACAACCACCAGCGCCGTCGTTCTCTCGATACTGTCCATCGCCTCGCGGACGCGTTCCTTCGGTACGTTCTCCCCGAAAAACACGACGTCGGGCTTCATTCTGCCGCCACAGGCAGAGCATTCGGGCACGCTGAACTGCTCGATGTCGGCCTGGCTCAGCTGCGCGTCGCCATCGGGCTTGTAGTAATCGACGCTGGCGTCCCAATCCGGGTTCGCCGCGGCCAGCTCCCGCTGCCAGCGCTCGCGCGACATCGGCGTCTTGCAGTCCAGGCAGATGACGCGGTCGAGCCGGCCGTGCAGGTCAACGACGCGCTCGCTGCCCGCCCGCTGATGCAGGCAGTCCACGTTCTGCGTAATCAGTGTGTCGATGTGGCCGCGGCGTTCGAGAGAGGCGAGCGCCCGGTGGGCCTCATTCGGCGCCGCTGTCGCGATCCGCTTCCATCCGGCGTAGCTCCTGGCCCAGTAACGCTGCCGCGTCGACACGTTGCCGACAAAGTCACCGTATTGAACGGGCTGGGCATTTTTCCAGTTGCCGTCCTCATCCCTGTAGTCAGGGATGCCGGACGCGGTGCTGACGCCGGCACCGCCCAGCATTGCGACCGGCCCGTGTCGCTCAATAAAGGATTGTAGTCTCTGCGCGTCTGTAGCCATCGGGTAATGATTGCGCCGGAATCTCCGACTTCAATGCGTCTTCAGCTTGCGTTAAGGCAGCCACCCGCACACTGAAGCCATGAATCAGGAGACAAAGATGAGTGTGTTCAGACGACTGTATTTCGGTGCCGCGTTGATCAGCGCCTTGTTTCTGTATCTGTCGCTATTCTAAACGGCAACCTGATAAAGTGACAGGAGACGCCAACCCGGGGTAACCGTGCGCCACCTGATCTTCCTTTCCCTGCTTGCCTTAGCTGCGCTGCCGGCCCATGCCGACGTGACCGATTCGGCCGACAACGGATTCACGAGCGTTAACCAGGTCGTGATTGCCGCGACGCCAACAGAAACGTGGATCGCCGCCATCCGGCAAGTCGCCGCGTGGTGGGATCCCGATCACACCTTGTCGGGAGACGCGTCCCGGATGTCGATCGAGGCCTGGCCGCAGGGCTGTTTTTGTGAGTCTCTGGGCGATGATGCGGGCATCGTGCACCTGACCGTGACGGCAGTCAGCCCGCAAAGCCTGCTCAGAATGACCGGAGGCCTGGGTCCGCTCGGCGTCATGGGCGTCGATGGCAACATGACGTGGGAATTCGAAGCGATCGACGGTGGTACGCGCGTCCGCTTTACCTACGCGGTTGGCGGCTATGCAAAGAACGGCATGCAGGAACTGTCCGGACCGGTTGATCGCGTCATCGGGGAGGCGTTGAAGCGACTGGCCAGGTTCGTCGAGACCGGATCACCGTCGCCCGATGAGTGACACCGCTGAAGCCAGGCCGTCGTCCACGGTGATACTGGCCAGGGCCACCGAGAACGAGCCGGAGCTGCTGATGGTCAAGCGCCACGCATCGTCGTCCTTCGGTGGTGCATGGGTCTTCCCGGGCGGCGTGCTGGATGCAGACGATGAGGCCGCGGCGGCGCGCTGTGGCGCGCTGAGTGCGGAAGCAGCCAACGAAACGCTGGCTGTCGATGCCGGAGGGCTGGCGTATTACTCCGCCGCGATTCGCGAACTGTTCGAGGAGACGGGAATTCTGCTTGCCGATGACGAGACGCCCGATGCCCCGGCGCTGCGTTCCAGCCTGCTCGATGGCGGCCGGCCGTGGGCCGAGGTCGTCGCGGAGCGAGACATCAAACTGTCGCTGTCCGCGCTGTGCTACGTCAGCTACTGGATAACGCCTAGAACGTTGCCAAAGCGATATTCCACACGTTTCTTCATCGCCGAGTATGAAGGCCGCACCGAGCCAGAAGCCTGTGGCGGTGAAGTGCTCGATTGTCGCTGGCTCAGTGCTCGCCACGCGCTCGAGCTAGCCGACGAGGGCCGGATCGAGCTGCACTTCCCGACGCGGATTACATTGCAGGGACTCGCCGGCCACAAGACTATCCAGGCCCTGATGCAGTGGGCTCGCTGCCAGGCGAACCGGGGCGTGCCGTGCATCTTTCCGGAGTTACCGGAGGAGCGCGCCGTTCTCGAGGCCGTGGCGCGAGGCGGCCAGCAGGCATGAAAACGGTCGTGCAGCTGTCAGCGGGCGTGCGCCGTGTGCTGGCGCCCAACCCGTCGATGATGACCGGGCCCGGCACCAACACCTACCTGTTTGGAGAGGACGCGGTGGCAGTCGTCGATCCCGGCCCCGTCATTCCCGAGCATATGGATCGCATCCGCAAGCTCGCCTCGCAGATTGACTGGGTGCTGGTTACGCACACTCACCCGGACCACTCGCCGGCCGCGCGGGCCCTCGCCGACGCCTGCGGAGCCGAGCTGCTCGGAATGCCACCACCGCCGACGGCGCACCAGGACCAGACGTTCACACCAACACGCGTGCTGGGTGACGGCGACGTCCTCGAGACGGACGAGTTTCGACTGGTCGCAATACACACGCCGGGGCATGCGTCCAACCACCTGTGCTACCTGCACGAGGCCAGCAACTCGATCGTCACCGGCGATCACGTTACCGACGGTTCGACCGTCGTCATCAACCCGCCGGACGGCAACATGCGCGACTATCTGTCGTCACTCGCGCGGGTACGGGACCTTCGCCCGGACGCGTTGCTGCCGGGCCACGGCGAGCGCATCACTGACCCGACGGCTGTCATCGACTGGATCATCGATCACCGTCTCGCCCGTGAAGCAAAGGTGCAGGCCGCGCTGGCAACGCAGCCGAATGCGACGGCCGCTGACCTGGTGCCTGTGGTTTACCAGGACGTTCCCGAACACCTGTATGGCTGGGCAGAGCGCTCTCTGCTCGCGCACCTCATCAAGCTGGTCGAAGATGGCCGGGCCGTCGTTGACGACCGCCACTACACGCTGCTGCCCGAGTAAAGGCTACTCAACCTGCCAGCTGTTGGGCCCGGCGATGACGTCGGCAACCGATCGCCGTCGGGCCATGCCGGTCGGGTGGTGGGCGTAGAACGCCGTCTCGTAGGCGGTCGCCGGATTGCGGTAGATGACACCCAGCGCGACCGGCGCTTCCAGCGCGATCAGCAGGCGCGCGATGACGTCATTCGTCTCATCGTGAATGAGCACATCGTCGGGGGCCGTACTCGAATCGACGATCTTCAGCGCATAGCGCTCGTTGTCGAACGCGATGCCGTGTTCCGAGTCCTTGCCGAATAACATCGGCTCGCCGTGGCGTAAGTGCAGCTGCGTTTCGGCAGCCGTCTTCCTGTCCGTAAACGATGCGTAGACGTCTTTGTTGTAGACGATACAGTTCTGGTAGATCTCCGTGAGCGCGGTGCCGTCGAAGGCGTGCGCCTGCTCCAGTACATGCGCAAGCCCGGTCTTGTCGGTGTCGATCGCGCGGGCAAAGAACCGACCACCGCAACCGAGCGCCAGCTGACCGGCAGAGACCGGTTCGTCGAATGAGCCGTCCGGGCTCGACGGCGTGCGAGTGCCGATCCGAGAGGTCGGTGAGTACTGGCCCTTCGTCAGGCCGTACACCTCGTTATTGAACAGCAGGATCTTCAGGCCCACGTTCCGCCGCAGCGTGTGGATCAGGTGGTTGCCGCCGATCGACAGCGCATCTCCGTCACCGGTGGCGACCCAGACGTCGAGTTCGGGGTTCGCGAGCTTGAGCCCGGTGGCAATGGCGGGCGCTCGTCCGTGAATCGTATGAAAACCGTAGGTATTGACGTAGTAGGGAAAGCGGGCCGCGCAGCCGATACCGGACACAAAGGCGGTCTTGTCCGGTTCGGCGCCGACGTCGGCCAGTGCCTTGGTCACAGACTTCAGGATGGCGTAGTCGCCGCAACCCGGGCACCAGCGGATCTCCTGCGAGCTTGCGAAGTCTTTTGCGGTCAGTGGGCTGCTCATGGCTTCGATCTCTCTTGCTCGATGGCGTTCATCAGTTCGGAAATCAGGAACGGCTGGCCCGTCACCTTGGTCAGGGGTGTCGGCTGTAGGCCGAGCTTGTCTCGCAATACGGTACTGAGTTGTCCGTCGTTCATTTCGGCCACGACGACAGACCTGAATCGGCTTAAAAGTGTGCCGAGGTTTTTCGGCAGCGGGTTCAGGTATCGGATGTGGATGAAGCTCGTGCCGGTTCGGCGCGCCGCCTGGTAAAGCGGGCCCCGGGTCGAGCCCCAGCCGACCAGCACGATGTCGCCGCTATCGTCACCGAACTCCATGGTCTGATCCGGGATGAAGTCTGCGACAGATTCGAGCTTCCTGCGCCGAAGGTCCGTCATGGCCTGGTGATTATCCGGATCGTAGGAGATGTGGCCGCTGGCCAGGTCTTTCTCGAGACCGCCGATACGATGCACCAGGTCGGGCATGCCCGGCGTGACCCAGGGTCTGCCGTGACTCGATGCATCCCTCGCAAAGGCCAGTCGTTGCGGATCCGAACCATCGCCCGCATCGACCGCGTGCGAATCAATCGGGGCGTAGTCCGACAGCTCGGGAATCCGCCAGGGCTCCGCGGCGTTCGACAGGTAGCCGTCGGCCAGCAGGATGACCGGGGTCATGTGCCTGAGCGCGATGCGCGTCGCCTCGATCGCCGTGTCGAAACAGTCGCCGGCCGACGCAGCGGCGAGAACCGGAATCGGCGTGTCGCCGTTGCGGCCGTAAATCGCCTGGTACAGGTCCGATTGTTCTGTCTTTGTCGGCAGCCCGGTCGACGGACCGCCGCGCTGCCAGTTGACGACCAGCAGGGGCAGCTCCGCGCTGACCGCCAGGCCGAGCGCTTCCGTCTTGAGGGCAATGCCAGGTCCCGAGCTCGACGTTGCGCCGATCATGCCCCCGTAGGAGGCGCCGATCGCGGCGCCGATTGCGGCAATCTCGTCCTCGGCCTGGAACGTCCCGACGCCGTGCTCGCCGAGTTTCGCCAGACGGTGCAGCAGCGGCGAGGACGGCGTGATCGGATAGGAGCAGAACAGCACCTGCCGATCGGCGAGCTCCCCGGCAGCAGCGATGCCGAGCGCCATCGCCTCGCTGCCGGTGATGCTGCGGTAGCGACCGGGCTTGAGTTGCGCCTGTCCGACACGAACCTTTGCGACCGCGGACAACTCGCTGGTCTCGCCGTAGGCATGCCCGGCCCGAAGCGCCGCCACATTCGCGTCTCGCATCGACGGCGCATCTTTCAGCCGTCGATCGAGCCACCCGATGGCCGAGTCCAGCGATCGGTCGAACATCCAGAACAACAGGCCCAGTGCCCAGAAGTTCTTGCACTGTCCGCCGTCACTTTTTGACAGGCCGAATTCGGCGACGGCCTCGAGATTCAGTCGACCGATATCGGCGACCACGACGCTGTATTCGCTGAGCGAGTCGTCGTCCAACGGACTGGTTTCGTAACCCGCCTTGGCCAGGTTTCGTGCGCTAAACCCGTCGTTGTTAACAATAATCAACGTACCCGGGTGCAGCATGGGCAGACTCACTTTCAAAGCCGCCGGGTTGAACGCGACCAGCACATCGGGCGAGTCGCCGGGCGTCGTGATCGGGTCATCGCCGAGGTTGATCTGGTAGGCCGATACGCCGAAGGTCGTGCCCGCCGGCGCGCGGATCTCGGCCGGGTAATCCGGGAAAGTCGCGAAATCGCGGCCGGACAGAGCCGTGGATACGGCGAACTGCGAGCCCATGAGCTGTATGCCGTCGCCGGAGTCGCCGGCCAAGCGGACGACGATGGATTTTAACTGGGGATTTTGGGTCAAGGCTTGAAGGTTTACGTAGTTAGCGTTGTGGAGCCGGGCGTGTTTGCCACTCTTGATATGGTGCGCAACTTCGCATAGCGTACACGCTGTCTGCAATAAGGGATTTCCCATGACCTTTGTCGTCACAGAAGCCTGCATCAAGTGCAAACTCACCGACTGCGTGGAAGTCTGCCCGGTCGACTGTTTTCACGAGGGGCCGAATTTCCTCGTCATCGATCCTGACGAGTGCATCGACTGCACGCTGTGCGAACCGGAGTGCCCGGTAGAGGCCATCTACTCAGAGGATGAGTTGCCGGCGGGACAGGAACACTTCCTCGAACTCAACGCCGAGCTTTCGCAGGAGTGGCCCGTCATCACCGAGATGAAAGATCCGCCGGCAGATTCCGACGAGTGGCGCGAGGTCAAGGACAAGCTCCAGTACCTGGAACGATAGTCCGGCGCAAGCGACTACTCAATCGGCACGAGCCTACGTGCCGGCGATGAATGCGATCATCGACTCAGCCAGCTCCGGTCCCTTTTCTTCCTGCAGAAAATGCCCCGCGCCGTGAATCGTGACGTGTCGGACGCCGCGTGCGCCGGGAACCGATGCCTGCCAGTGCCGTTCACCGCCTCGTGTGATCGGGTCTTTGTTGCTGAACATCGTCATGAACGGCTTTTCCCATCGATTAAACACTTGCCATGCGGCGCGGTTGGCCTCGCTGGCCGGGTCATCCGGCTGCGTCGGCACGAGCAACGGGAACGCCCGCGCTGCCGCCTTGAACTTCGACGATGGAAACGGCGCGTCATAGGCTGCGACGACCGCGCGGTCGAGCTCTGCCACCGTCCCGTTCTGGATAATCTTGCCGATCGGAAAGTAGGGGCTGTATTTCGCGAACCGCTGCCAGTTCAAAAAAGCCTTGGGCATCGGCTGGTCGCCTGTCGGCAGGCCGCCGTTGCCCAACGCGATGCGAGCAAAGCGATGTTCGTTCTCGGCGGCGACCCTCAGGCCGATCAGTGATCCCCAGTCCTGGCAAAACAGGTTAATCGAGTCGAGGCCCAGCGTCTCGATGAACCGTCGCATCCAGTTCACATGCCGCTCGTAGGAGTAGTCCCTGATCCCCGGCAGCTTGTCGGACCGGCCAAACCCGATGAGGTCCGGGGCAACGACGCGATACCCCGCATCGACGAGCGGCGGGATCATGTGCCGGTACAGGTAAGACCAGCTCGGCTCTCCATGCAGCAACAGCACGAGTTCACCCTTGCCCTCGTCGACGTAATGCATGCGCAGGCCGTCGACGTCCGCGTAGCGGGGTGCAAACGGATAGTCAGGCAGATTCTCGAAGCGGCTGTCGGGCGTGCGAAGGACTTTCATCTTCAACTTTGTAGGCAGGTGTCTCGCCGAGCATAGCAGCCTTAGTCCATCACCGCCGGACTGCACTGTTTCAGCGCGCTCGCGACACGATTGATGATGGTCGCAATAAGCAGCAGCGAGACGAAGGCGAGCAGTGTCTGTACCCACAGGCCCGCTTCGAGGCCTGAACCGAGCGCAAGTGCGAGTGTGCCGAAAAAGAACGCTCGATCGCTCTTGCCCATCGGGCCATCGTAGCGGCGTTCGGCGCCGGCTTGCACCGCGACCACACCGGCCATCTCGGACAGCACGGCGAGCAGAACGGTGACGAGTACCAGTTCGCCCGACACGCCGGGCAGCAGCGCAAAAGGCAGGTACAGGGCAATGTCCGAGACGACATCGCCCAGTTCATTCAGGAATCCCCCCAGCGGCGTCGTCATGTCGTGCTCGCGGGCCAACATGCCATCGAGCGCATTCAGCCCCATCCGAAATAGCAGCACGACAGGTACCGCCAGCAGGACCCGGGCGTGGTCATGCAGCGCCGCAATGCCGGCACCGGCGACGACAGACAGCAACGTGGCGCCAATCGTCAGCTGGTTCGGTGTTACGCCACGAGCCGCGAGCCAGCGGCAGGCGGGGCGCAACAGGTTGGTGAAGGCCGGTTTAAGGTCGTAGATAGTCATTGTCTTTCCTTAAGTGTGATGACGGCGTCGCGCAGCTCTCTACAGATCGTCGCAACGTCCGTCGTTTCATCGAAGTGCATGGCCTCGCCGACGCGCAACTCGAGTCGACCGGGACGCGGCAGGCAGCGGCCCTTCGGCCAGCATTCGAAGCCGCCGGTGACGTGGCAGGGCACGACCGGCAAACCGGTGCTCTGCGCAAGGCGCGCGACCCCGGAGCGAAAGCGCGCAACTTCGCCGTCTGTTGTTCGCGTACCCTCGGGGAAAACGATCAGGCTCGTGTTTGGACGTCCAAGCACGCTTGCACAGCGATCGAGGCTTTCAGCGCCGCCATGATGGCGATCGAACGGGAGGGCGTTGATCAAGATCGATGAGAACGCCGTCCGCGCAAAGTCGCTGAAGAAGTAGTCGCTGGCGGCCGCCGGGTAGGTTCGGTGAATTCTCGAGACGGGTATTGCCGCCACCAGGCAGAGCGTGTCCAGATGGCTCGTGTGATTGCAGACGAGGATGCAGGAACCCGGCTTCGCAAGACGCTCGCGACCGTGTACGCGGAAGCGAAAAACGGTCCTGAGGCTCAATCGAAGCAGCAGGTTTGCGACGAGGCGCAGCGCGTAGACCAGCATGCCGGGCTCGCGGGGACACTGCCGCAGACGCTCTGTGAGTGGCCGGCCGAAGTCGCTGACGGGTTCGTAGTGCCAGTGACGAATCTTCACTTCTTCAAACTCCTTTGGCCGCCGAGAGGCATACAGGCGCGTGCAGAACAAGGAAGAGGCGAGCGAAGAAGCGCAGCCTACCGAGTGTAGGTGAGCATTCTGAGCTCGGATCTGACGCAGTAACGTGTCGCATGAATGCCCCTCAGCGGCTAAAGGCCGTGGAACCAGCGCACGGTGTGGAAGAACAACGGTGCGACGAAGATCAGGCTGTCGATCCGATCGAGTACGCCGCCGTGACCGCGAATCGTTGTGCCCATGTCCTTGATGCCGATATCGCGCTTGATCGTCGAGACAACGAGGTCGCCCAGCTGACCCCCGACGCCGATGATCGTGCCGATCAACACAAGCTGCGTCGGCGTGAAGTGCGGGAATACCGGCCAGCAGAGCCAGGGCATGGCGAGCGAAACTGCGAGCGCGCCAAGGCTGCCTTCGACCGTCTTCTTCGGGCTGATCGCCCTGCGCAGCGGACGAGTGCCGAACAACCGTCCTGCAGTGTACGCGGCGATGTCGTTCGCCTCGACGGCGAGTAGCAGGAACAACAGGTAGGCATAGGCGTGCATCGAGTTTGCAAGGAAACCGAGGTGCATGAACATCCATCCGAAATAGACAAATGCAAAGATGGCGAGCGACATCCGTTGCAACTGGCCGTCGCTCTCGTTCCTGAGGACTGGGCCCAGCAGAATCGCCGCGATGACGAACACGGGCATTGCCATGTACAGCCCGTACCATCCCGGCGCGCCGAGCCTGGGATCCATGACGAACGTCGCCCATCCCAGTGTGACGATGCCGGCCAGCACCGTGCCTGTGTAAAACCAGTCTCTGTACAGACCGGTAGCGCGAGCGAACTCGCGAAAGCCGAACGCCGCCAGCAGCGTCACCGCCACAATGACGGCACCGCGACCCAGCAGCATTGTCAGCAGAACCAGCGGTATCATGATGAGCCAGCCCTTGTAGGACTCAATCGCGTGGCCCACGCGTTTCCCGAATAGTTTCAGAGTGCCCAGCACCGCGCCTGCGACGATGACCAGCGCACCGGCGGCGGCCGAGAAAGCCTGGAAGACGGGACTTGTGAGTGCACTCGAGATATTCATCGCGTCACCTCCCCATCAGGAACATGCCGGCGAACAGCAGACCCATACCGGCAACATGGACGGCCTTGATCGGCGTGGCGAAGGCAATGCTCGAAATGAGCGCCGCGAAGACGAAGCTACTCGCGTAGATCGGGTACAGCACCGCCATAGAGCCGCCGCGCTTGAAGGCGGCCACAAACAGCGTCATGACCCCGATATAGCAGACCACGCCGGCCAGCAACCTCGGGTTGAGCAGGTAGCTCAGCGCGCCGCCCGTCGCCGCATCGGCGCCCGACTGGTACAGGTACTGGCCCATCGCGCCCAGCAGAGCGGCGATCAGGAAAAAAACAATAGAAATCAGCGGTGTGTGCATCGTCAGGCGCCGTAAGGCTGGGTTTTTTCGACGGGTACAGAGTAGGGTCGCGGGCGGTCAAAAATACTGATAAGAACCTGACGAAAGCCTGATGAAAACTGATCATTGCCGGCCTGCGCTCCCCGATGCCCCGATTGCGACCGATTTCGCAATAAGACGGCGTCAGCTTGGGCATACTGATCCGGCACTCGACAGGGGAACAGATATGGTCCGACTCTTGATTCTGGGATGCCTGCTGGCTTCGCTCGCGGCCTGCGGCGGCGATGGCGGCGGACCTTCGCCATCGGCAGACGGCAATCTCGCCACAACGCTTTCGACAAACGATACGTGGCCCTACGAGGCTGAGGGTGTGCTCGACATCGTCGAGGCCGGCTTCGATGGCACTTCCGACGCGCCGCAGTGGGCCGTCGGGATGCTTCTCGAAGGTGGCGACGAGTTCGGCGTCTTAATCGAGATTGACGGTGGCGTTATCGCTCGCGCCGGCGTAAATATCGATTCCGGGGAGCCGGTCCGTATGTGGCTGGAGTCGCCGAAAGACGTGAGCGGCGAACCGATGTATCCGGTGTCGAAAATGGAAAAGCAGTAACTCTCGACGTCGCCTCCGAACCGGTGAGTGAGTCGGGCTAGAATCCCTGCGAACGCTGCGAGTCGTCGTACATCTTGGTCAGGAAAGTACGGATCGCGGCGACTCCCTCATCGCGGCTCATGAGTTGCTGCTTCTCGAGCACCTTGGCCATGTCCTCGATCGATCGCCGACCGTCGATCAGGGACATGATGAACGCATAGATCTGGGTCGTCATCGCCTGGGTCTTGAACGATTGCGACAGCGGTACCGCCGCTTTGCCGGTGACGATCCAGTCGGGCAGGGCGCGATACCTCGCTGGCGCCTTGATCCCTTTTTCCTTGAACGCAGAGAACGTGAACACCTTTTCCTGCCGTCCGTGCCGACTGGCGGGTGAGCACATGTAGGGAATCGTCGACTGGCTGACATAGGGGTCCGAGAAACCACTCTCGGCCACGATTGCCTTGACCTCTTCCGGGCTGTAGCAGCGTGCGCGCTTCGGATTCGTGAACGCCAGCGAGCCGAAATTCAGCCAGCGGCCGCCTTCGGGCAGCAGGCGGTTGATACGCTTCGCGAACAGAACCAGATCTTCGCTGATGATGTCGATGAGCCAGGGCGTTACCACGGTGTCGAATGAAGCGTCGGGGAAAGGCGCGCGCAGGGCGTCGCCCAAGACGAGGCTGACCTTGTCCGTCGGTGCCGGCGCCTTCAGCGTCCTTAAGACCGCGTCGTCTTCCAGCGACGCCGGCGCAATCGGGAATTCATACATCTTCAGCTTGTCGCCGCGAATCATTTTTTGCGCGACGAACATCAGCATCGGATTGAAGTCCATCGCGACGACGTGATCGCAGTCCATGCCGGTCGCGATATCGTAGGCGAGGCGTCCGGCGCCGGCACCGAGGACGAGCACGCGGCCAAGCGCCGCGTTCTCATTCATAACCGAGCGCAGCTGCTTTATCGACGCCTCGTTTTCTTCGTCGCCCCAGCACCAGTCGCGATGAATGTTCGCGTAGTAGGTATTTAGGCCCTGGTCGGTCGGCAGTCGCGTTCGCATCGCGAGGTAGCTTTCGAGTGTGCCGCGAACTTCCTTGTCGACGATCGGGGCAACAAGCTTCTTCAGTTTCTTCTGGTGCTCTCGACACGCGTTGCGATAACGCTCGACGCGGCGTTTCGCCAGCGGCCGGAGGTCCTTGTTCTTCAGTTCGATCTCGAGACCCTGGATTTCATGGCTGACCGACTGCAGCGCCATGTGCAGGCGATTGCGCCACTCATGCAGGGTGGCGGCCGGTTCGGAGAACAGCCACGGAATGTCGCCGACCAGCGGATAGACGACGTCGCTGGCCGGTGACGTGTAGCCGCCGTCCACCGGCTCGAGCGGCTGGTCGGTACGGGGGCAGGAAAACGAGAGGGAACGGTCGGTTGTCATGCAGCGAAGTTAAGCACAGTTCGTCCAATCGTTGTATGACGCGGTTCGGCAAATAAAAAGGCCAGCCGGTAAACCGGCTGGCCAGAATCGTCAGTCGAGAGCAGCGTCCGACGACGAATGAACGCGGTTGCGTTACTCCGGTGCTAGACCGGGTTTGCGATGATGCCGTTGCAGATCGGCGTGAACGCCGTCAGCGCATCCAGCGCGGCTGCCGTATTGCCGAGGCCGTGTCCGGGGAACAGTCCCGGGAACAGACCCTGCTCGCCGTGCAACGCCATGTAATTCAAGATGGTCAGGTTGACCAGTGAATTGACGTTGTTGGCTGCCGGCGTTGCGGCGCGTTGTACGGCGCCGTTGGCATCCATGTAGCCAAGTTGCTGGTGTCTCGCGATTTCCTCGGGCGTCGCGCCGATGATCGTCGCGCGTCGAGTCGGGTTATAGACCATGAAGAACGATCCGGCCGTCGATGAGTTGTCACTCGACCACTCGCCCTTGCCGCGACCTTCGACCGTGTTGTCGATGGCGCCGTTGGACGACAGTGAACCGTCACTGAAGACGTACATCATCAGCGGCACACCGACGCGAGCGGCGTACTCGATGCAGGCGCCCATGCAACGACCTGCGCGGAAGTCCTTGACCTCGCCTTCGGCTCGGCGACCACCGTGATAGTCGTACCCGCCCATCTCGATCGTCGCGGCGCCAGCGAAACCATTGATAACCAGCTTCATGACCGAAGCGGTCTTCTGGAACTCGCGCGCGTCACGGTCGTTACCCATGAATTCTTCAGTGGTGAAGATTCCGGTCGGCCCGACGATCTCCGGATCGAGGCCCGGATCGATCGGCACACCGGCAAAGCGATCGGCAATGTCGGCCGCCTTCAGGTAACCGCAATCCATCATCTCCTTGATGACGGCATCGCGCGTGATCTGCGTGTTGACGCCGTCGATCTTGCGCTCACTGATACGGTAGACCGATTCCATGACCGCCTTCGCGTCTTCCTCGGTCAGGATGCCGACGAGGTCGCCGGTGTCCACGAGGTTGACGACGTCGCTGGGTCGGTCGACCTTGGTCGGGCGCAGCTCAGCGTCGTAGAGCATCGCGGGCAACATCGAGTTACCGCCGGAGTCCGTATTCTCGGAACCCGCCAGCGTCAGGATCGAGCCGTCCGCACCGGCCCTGGCGATCCCGTACATCGGGTTGTGCGGGTTGTTGCCGGTATCGTTGTCCGAGCGGGCCGGGATAACGGCGCCGTTCAGGTTGGCCTCACGGCCCGGCGTCATGCTGGCAAGCATGCCGCGACGGAATGCGGAGTCGAGGTGAAAGCCCAGACCTAAGTCGAAGTTGGCGTAATCCTGCTGCAGGACCGGATCGGTCTGGCCCGGCAGCATGTCGCCCGGAAGGCCCTGGCGCTCATAGCCGTTGGTCGACAGGAAGTCTGACTGTCCGCCTTCCTGGCCGATCAACACGTTCGAGCCGGCGATGTTGGCGCCGCCTGCGAGGTCGAAGGCGATGAACGGAATCTTGCCCGCCCCGGCCGTCGAGATCTGGCAGGGGCTCTGCAGCAGACCGGCGAGGTCCGGTGACAGGTCAGCCAACGCCTTGCGCGGGTTGGCGAACATGCTCAGGAAGCCGCCGCCCATCGTCATGGCGCCACCACTCAGGAAGCCCTGGGCTACGAACTGACGTCGCGTAACAGGACGCGGGTGGTCGGCATGATACTGCGGAGCATCAAAGTCGCGCTTACTCTTACTCTTACTCATAGCGATTAGTCCCTTAAGTCCTGCTTTACTGAATCAGTGTGACGGCGCTGCCGAGCATCGCTGCGCAGACGCCTTTCGAAATAGCCCGCGTGTCGCTGCCGCCGGAAACCAGTCGATCGACCAGGTTATCCGGACGTCCACCGGACGCCGAGAAGGAGGCGAGTTCCTCGTACACGGCGGTGCGGTCCGGCTGCGTCGCGATATTCGTACCCATGATGTTGTCGATCAGCGGGTTAACGAACAGGTCGCGGTTGCTGCCACCGAAGGCCGTTGCCGGCGCGGCGTTGAACTGGAAGCCCGGGAACATCGTTGCCGCGTTCGGGTTCGGGTTCGCGTTCGTGCCGATCATCGTGTCGCAGTACTGGATCGCGAGCTGCGCGATCGCCACCTGGTGCGATGACAGGAACGTGTTGATGTCCGAAATCGCCGGCAGCGACTGGCGCAGTTCCTGGAAGGTCATGTCGACAGACGCTGTCGTCGGATCCACACCGGTCACTGCGGCGTAGGTCGCGTTGATCTCGTCGAATGTGCGCAGTCCAATTCTCGAAGCCGGCTCAAGATCCGTCTCCGCGACGACCAGCGTCGGATCCGGCTCACGGTCGTAGGACAGCGTGCCGACCCTGTCGAAGGTCAGGAAGAACTCGTCATCAGCCGGGCCCTTCTCGAGCGGGAGCACCGCGCCGAGCTGCGACAGCGGCTGGCCGAGTTCACCGAACTGCGAGCCGGACAACATCGTATTCAGCGTCGAGTACGTCTGGCCAACCTTGATCTCTTTACCGTTCATTGCGACGCGCAAGCCCTCGAGCGGGATGCCTTCCGGACGAGAGCCGTCCAGCGTCACAAAGTGCGGGTTTTCGAACAGGTAGGCGTAGTTATCGAACTGCTGTGCCTCGAACAGGATATACGACGACTGCGGAGCGGCAGCGATGTCTTCCGAGATGTCGAACAGCAGGAAGAAACGCTCGCCGACGCCGGCGTCGAAGTTCTGCGTGACCTGTTCAGGCGTCATCGAGCGGCGATGAATGGCCGCGAGGCGAATCGTGCCCTGCCACAGTCCGTCGCTGGACGCCTCGTTACCGAGCACGAACGCGAACGTGTCCTGCCAGTCGACGAGCGTGCCGCCGGGGACAGGGTCCGTGTTCGAGACGAGCTCACCGTTGACGTAGATGCTGCGGCCGTCAATCGGGTTATACGTCGCGACGACGTGCTGCAGCGTTGCCTGCAGTACCTCATCGGCGGACGGCGTCGACAGTGCCGGGTCACCATTCAGACCGGTTTCTGTCGAGCGCAGCTGGAAGTTGTAGTCATACAGCGTCTGCTGCAGCGTGAAGTTGCGCGCCGTTGCACCCGACGAGTAGGTCACGATGCGGGCTTCTTCCTGCGTGACGTTGGCCGGAATGACCCAGGCTTCGATCGAGAACTCGCCCGACTCCTGGATGACGTCGTAGATCTTCTTCGACGCCGTGGTCGTGCCCTGGGCCTTACCATCCATGATCGTAATACCCCAGCCGCCGAACCACGTGACGTCGCCCGAGAAGTTCAGGTCGAGCGCGGGATCGACACCACTGGTATCGAATGCCGTCGTGCCGGAGCCGGTCTTGAACTCCCACAGGGCAATCTGTGCGTCTTCGAAACGGTTGCCGCCCGAAGCCAGCACACCGTCGACCAGCGTCAGCGCCTTACTGACGACCAGGTCAGGATCGACCGTCGTCGGCGTAATGCCGTTGGCGAAGGCCGTGATGGCGTCTTCCATGATCTGCGCGGACTGGGCGCAGCCCACTTCCCAGCAGTTATGGAACTCGTTGCGCAGGCGAATCACCTGGCGCGAGTTCGCCGGCGCGTCGAGATTGATCTTCGGCTTCGCCGCGGCGTAAGCCGTTGCAATATCCGGATCCGCAAAGTACGGCTGCTGGGCATTTGGCGACTCGCCGCTGTGGCAGCCTGCGCAGTTCGGCACGAATATCGGGCCGTGCAGGAGCGAGGCGAACGCAGACGGGTCGTCCGGGAAGTTCTTGCTCGCGCCCGGGTCCTTGGAAACCGGCGCGGTCAGGTTGATCTCGCGACCGCCGGCGACAGAGTCGCCCACCCAGTTCTCAATCCAGGTCGTCATGATCGTCGCGCAGACAGCCGGGTCAGCAACCCAGCAGTTGTGGCCGCCGCCGACTTTCTCGACGACGCGCGAATTGGCGGGATCACCGGTGTTGACGACCGTCAGTGCCTCAGCGTACGCGAGGTTGACGTCGTCGTTACGCACGAACAGCGGTGTCTGGTTGGCCGTTTCATTGTGGCAGGCGCCGCAACGGTCCTGGCCCTTCGCGTTTGACCAGAATTCCTGCTGGAATTTCAGGACGTCTGCGTCGGCAGCAACCGGTCCGGTATACGGAGCGTCACCAACATCAGGCACGCTCGAGATCGGGTTCTCTGTCGTAGCTGCGCCACCACCGCAGGCCGCGACAACGACCGAACCGATGAGGCTCAGCAGCAGGTTTCGCGTACGGCGGGTAATCGGAGAGTGCATTACTTTTCCGTCTTTCATGTCCATCTCCCCTTATTGGCCCATGCAGTGCACGGCCGTGTCGGCGAATACCTGCTTCAAGCGGTATCCGGTCGTACGGAACGTGCTGGTGATCTGTGCGACTGCATCGCGGTCGGCCTGGTCTTCAGGAGCGCGCATGCAGACATTCTGGAAAACTTTCTTCACCTGGCAGGAGGCGAATGCTTCGCTGTTGCCAAGCTCTACGCCGAGCGACTTGGCGCCGCTGCCGCTACCGGGCAGGGATTCATCGAAGCCGAGATAGGCATTCTGTCCTTCACGCCAGCGGTTCTCCCAGCTGTCGTCCGTCGTGCGGAAGCCCTGCGGGAAGTTCAGGTCGTTGTTGAAGTACTTCGGCTGGACCGTGCCCGCCGTGTACTCCATGGTCTCGGTTTCTTCGTTGTAGTTGTAGTAAGCAAAGGCGCCCGCCATCGGGTCCATGCCGGTGTGGCAGCCGATGCAGTTGTTCAGGAACAGCCGGCTGTCACCACCGGGGCTACGGCTTACGTCCTGTCGAATCCAGTCCGGAGACAGGTTGACGTCTTTCATCTGCTCGAGGTCGTTACACATGTGGTTGAGCAGTGTGAAACGGAACATCGCGCGGTTTGTGCCGGCAACGAAGAAAGCCTCCGCCGCGGCGCGCGACGTCAGGATGCCGGCTGTCGCAGACTCCGGGATGCCCATGATCGTAGACTGCTGGGCCTGGACCAGGTCGTCACGCAGGTTGACGTTGTTGGCTTCAAGCTGCGCGAAATGGTCATTGTTGCTTGGGGACGGAGCCGCCGATACGACGCCATTGCGACCAACGTACGCGATGCTTGTCGACAACAATTCGTTGAACGGCACGTCATCGCGGGTCATGCCGATGACCATCGCGATGTAGTCGTTCAGCGGAACGAATACGTTTGCTTCACGATTGGTCCACGGCGCCGCAAAGTTCTTCAACGTCACGTTGTAGAAGTTGACGTTGTCCATGGCGGTGTAGGCTGCCGCGCTGGGATTGCCCCCGGCGATGTCGGCCTCCATTGACGCAAGGACAGCGTCCGTCGGCGGTACGCCGGCGATACGGTCATGAATACGTTTAGCTTGTTCGCGCGGCCCGGCATGGGCGGCGCTAGCCATTGCGAGCATGGCAGCGCCAACCGTAAATACGTTGGCCAACTTCCGTGCTGTCGTCATCCCTGTAACTTTTTTCATAAGACTAAAGCCTTAGGTCTTCTTCGATTTGAATTTACTAGTCCCCTAAAAAAAAGAGAGACCAGCCCGACGGACGCTGCACCTGATCGTCCGTAGATCTCGAATGGCCTGGAGGTTCGCTGACTCAGCAGATTCAACCTTCCCTGGTCCTGGCAGCCATGATCCGGAATCCTTCCCGGAGCCTTTCTGCGAATTCGCATGACTGCGCCCAAGCAATCCTGCCAGTGCCGGTAACTCAGTGCCGTGAATGCCTTCACAGTTGGAAACAATTGGCTTCCGGAGATGCCGGCCCGATCCATTCGGTCCACTAGGTACCAAGCAAGTGCTGTGCCAGCCTGGCGGGATCGTGCGAAAAAAGCTGTTTTTGATTTTATATTCAATAGCTTAGGGCGATATCCAGGTCGGCGATTCGAGTCGTTTATTGTCAAGTCGTTGTCGTCAGTTGCGCACAAGCCGAGATTCTGGATTCGCTAAGCTACTGATTTTTAAAGGGCTCGCAACTGTCGCCGAAGGGAGACAGGGTGTCACTCAGCCCCGAAGACGAACAAACAAGCGATTGCCTGTGCAACTTCACCGACTTTCTAGCTGAGACCCTGAAATCCCCCCCAAAAGACGCGCAGGCGGGCAGGCGACAATCAACGCCTCGATAGTCTAAAGAGAAATTTTTTTCGGCCGCCTGGCCTGCCGGAAACGGCACTGGTCATGCGGATCGGGTCATGGTTTTGCCCAGAGCTGTCGGGCTTTTGAGACATTACATCGCCAATTTTCGGTCTCTATACTTTTCCTCGTTGCTAACCTGCGGCGACTTGCGTTTGGGCGTATCAGCCGCGGAATAGCGCGTTTTTTTAAGACTTGGGAGTGTGATGGCGTTAACAGCATGCAGCTCGCGTCCTGTTCACCATTACAAGCTGGCTGGAAACGCACGCCACGCGTGCATTTCCAAGAGAGGAAAAGCGATGAACACGTTTTCACGAATTAAAAAGGAAGGATCCTTGGGACTGCGAACCGTACTGACGGTATGCGCGTCTTTATTTATCGTTGCCTGTGACGGCGCTAACCAGGGCGTCCAGATCGGCAACGGGCAGACGCCGGATCCGGTTGTCATCGATTTCCCGATTGCCTACATCCGTGCGCCGATCCCCGTCGACGACAACGGCGAATTCGAGCAGACGGATTTGCGCGAGCAGATCACGTTCGACGTCGGCTCAGACCTGTTCTTCCGCGATCGCGCCTCCCCGACGGCCCTGGACGTCAACATCACCGGACGCGTCACCGGTGGCATGGGCGCTGTCCGCGACATCGAAATCGACTATGACGCCAGCCGCCTGCTGTTCTCGATGCGCGGTCCTTTCGATCCGGATCTCGACGAAGAGGATCAGCCGACCTGGAATATCTGGCAGTACACGTTCGAGACCGATGAACTCGTGCGCGTCATTCCGTCTGACCTGACGGCTGAAATCGGTCACGACATCATGCCCAAGTACCTTCCGGACGGACGCATCATTTTCGCGTCGACCCGGCAGGTTCGTTCGCAGGCGGTTCTGCTTGATGAGGGCAAACCTGGCTTCGTCGCGATCGATGAGGACGAAAACGAATACGCGTTCACGATCCACGTCATGAACGACGACGGCAGCAGCATCGAGCAGCTGACCTTTAACCAGAGTCACGATCTCGACCCGACCGTCATGTCGGATGGCAAGATTGTCTTCAGTCGCTGGGACAACGCCGGTCCGAACAATGCCGTCGACCTGTATCGTATGAACCCCGACGGTTCCGAGCTCGAATTGCTGTACGGCAAGGAGAGCCACGACACGGGCACCAACGGCACGACGATCCAGTTCACGCAGCCGCGTGAATTGGAAGACGGTAACATCCTGACGCTGATACGGCCCTTCACGGACACTGAAGGCGGCGGCGAACTGATCACCATCGATACGACCAACTACGTCGAGAACACCCAGCCTGTCCTGACCAACCCCGGTGGTACCGGTCCTGCTCAGGCGGATGCAACGATTAACCAGGTCCTGACCCAGGCCGGGGCCTCGCCGGGCGGTCGCTACGCGTCAGCCTATCCGATCCAGGACGGCACCGGCCGTATGCTGGTCGGCTGGTCACAGTGTCGGCTGATCGAGTTCCTGGCAGACGATGGCGACCCGGATACCGAGGACACGCGCATCGTACCCTGCACGGACGAGCGTCTGGCCAACCTCATTGTTATCGATCCCGACGACCCGGTAACGCCGGTCGAGGGCGAGTTCATCGTCGCACCGCCGCTGTACGGTATCTGGATCTACGATCCGCGTGACGAGACCCAGCTGCCGGTCGTGGTTGGCGAAGAAGGCTTCATGTTTACCGAAGTCGTCTCCGGCGATCCGCGTCCCAGGCAGGTCGTTATTCCCGACGGACAAAATGATTTCCCGCTCGACCCGACATTGAAAGACAACGCCGAGGCTGTACTGAACATCCGCAGCGTGTATGACTTCAACGGCACTGCGGCAGTCGACATTGCGACCGTCGCGAACCCGGCGGTGACCATGGCCGCCAATCGACCCGCGCGCTGGATCAGGATCGAGAAGCCGGTTTCGTTCCCGGACGAAGACACGCTGGACATCGACAACACCGCTTTCGGCATCAGCCAGGCGAACGGCATGCGAGAAATCCTTGGTTATGCCGAAGTTGCACCCGATGGTTCCGTGCTGACCAAGATACCGGCCAACGTCGCGTTCTCATTGACGATCCTCGACGAGAACGGTCATCGCATTTCGCCGCGCCACCAGAACTGGCTGTCGGCGCGCCCCGGCCAGGAACTTAAATGTATCGGATGTCACGTACCGGGTCAGGGCGTCTCGCACGGCCGCGCCGATGCGTTCGACTCCGCGTGGGCCGGCGCACCTTCTGGCGTCGTCGAGTTCCCGGGCACCGATTCGCGCTGGTTCATCAACGAGGTCGGCGACACGATGGCCGAGACTTTCGCCAAGGCGTCCTGTGACGGCTCCGGCGCCTGCGATGCCATCGCACCGTCAGTGAACATCGAATACAACGATTTCTGGGCCGCCGATCCGACGATCGCAGCCAACAACGGCTATGTGTCCTGGCGTTACACGCGGACATCGCCTTCGTCTCCGGACATTCCGATTGCCGAGGGCTCCAACATCGCGACACCGAGCCCGACGACGACCGACTGTGAAAACGACTGGTCGGCCCTGTGTCGCATCGTCATCAACTACGAGACGCACATCCACCCGATCTGGCAGCTGTCCAGGCCGGTCACGATGATCGACCCGGTCACCGGCCTGGAAGTACCGGTGCTTGACGCGATGGGCAACCCGGTAGACAACATGTGTGTCGCCTGCCACTCCCCCGTCAATCCGGCCGACAACACGGTGCGCGTACCCGCAGGTCAGCTTGAGCTGCAGGACGGCCAGTCGCCGGACGAGCCGGATCATTTCCTCTCCTACCGCGAGCTGCTGGTGGGTGATAACCTTCAGGAAGTGGTTGGTGGTGTGCTTGTCGATGCGCAGCAGGTCATTGGTCAGGATGACATGGGGAACGACATCCTGGCTCCGATCCCGATCAACTCGCCGGCAACGATTGGCGGCGCGCGGTTCTCGGGAGACTTTTTCGATCGGTTCGCAGACCCTGCGAATTCTCACTACAACCTCTTATCGGAAGCAGAAAGACGCATGATTGCTGAATGGCTGGATATCGGTGGCCAGTATTACAACAATCCGTTTGATGCGCCGATGAACTAGACAGCCTTAGAAGGCTGTACGAGCGATAGTAAAGGGCGATGCATTGAAGAAAGGTTTGACGCTGGCGATAGCCGCGATATTCCTTGCCTGCGTGCTACCGGGAGTAGCCGCTGCTGCGAAGGAGTATCGTCAGGTCGCCGTGGCCGATCCTTACCTCGAAATGCATACCGGCCCCGGCCGCGGTTATCCGAAGTTCCACATCGTCGACCGCGGCGAGACGATCGAAATCCTGAAGCAGCGCACGACGTGGTTTCTCGTCAGAGATGCGCAGGGCGACGAGGGCTGGGTCGATCAGGCGCAGATGCAGCAGACGCTGAAGCCTGACGGTTCACAGACGACCTTCGAGTCGGCGCAGCAGGAAGACTTCACGAACGCACGATGGGAGATGGGCGTACTCGCCGGAGACTTCGGCGGGGCCAACATTGTGTCCGTCTATGGTGGCTACTCGCTGAACCCCTATATCTCGCTCGAGCTTTGGGGCTCGCAGGTCCTTGGCAACTTCTCCAACGCGTGGACCGGTAGCGTCAACATTGTCCACGAGGCGTTCCCGGACTGGCGCGTGTCGCCATTCATGACGCTAGGCGCGGGTGCGATACGCACCGAACCGAAATCGACGATCGTCCAGGGCGACGATCGCACAGACCAGATCGGTCACGTTGGCGGCGGCTTTCGTATTTATGCGACGCGCCGCTTCCTGCTACGGGCCGAATACAAGAGCTACGTCGTGTTTACCAGTCGCGATGACAACGAGGAAGTAGAAGAATGGAAAGTCGGTTTCGCGTTCTTTTTCTGATCACCGCGATGATCAGCCTGACAGGCTGTGCGGCGACCAAGAACCTTTTCGGCTTCGGCAACGAGGAGGCGCCACCGCCGTCGGCGGAGCCGCCCGGACAGGTTGTCGATCCCGAGGTAGAGCGCCGCGAAATCAAGGAGCCCCGTATCGATCGGGAGGACTTTGAGCTCGGCGCCTTCGTCGGCATCCTGAATATCGAGGACTTCGGTTCCGACGTTGTCTACGGCGCCAAGCTGGCCTATCACGTGACAGAAGGCTTCTTCGTCGAGGCATCGGTTGGCCAGAGTGAGGCGGGCCTGACGAGCTTTGAGCTCTTGAGCGGCGGCGCGCGCCTGATCGAAGACCGCACGTTGACGTACTACAACCTGAGCCTGGGCTACAACATCTTGCCGGGCGAGGTCTTCATCGGCGAGGGACGAGCGTACAACACGAATCTCTACCTGATCGCCGGTCTTGGGTCGACGCGGTTCGCCGACGACGATCGCTTCTCGGTGTCCTACGGCGCGGGCTATCGGTTCCTGCTGACGGACTCGGTCGCCCTGCACCTGGATTTTCGCGATCACCTGTACGACATCGACCTGTTTGGCGAGGAAAAGACCGTGCACAACCTCGAAGGGACGTTTGGCGTCACGGTCTTTTTCTGAACACTTGAATGCAGTTAAGACGTGTTCGGCATAAGGCGCGTCTTTGAGAATAGGATCACAGTTCCCGGCGTTGGACCGGGATAGAGTGGGGTATGGCAATGAAAATATCGACAATTTCACGCATTTCGCTGGTTTTACTGGCTGTTCTGGGGCTCTCTGCCTGCACGAATGTTGAGCCGTGGGTGAAACCCTATGAGCGCGACCGGCTCGCGGACCCGATCATGGCCTTAGATGGCGATCCGGTGTCCTCTTCGTACCTGAAGCACGTCTACGAGTCGCGTGAGGGTGCACGAGGCGGCGAAGGCGCCGCTGGCGGCGGTTGCGGCTGCAACTAGGAGACTTCGGCATGTTGCGGCGTATTTCAGCCACATTATTGCTGCTCAGCCTGTCGGCTGGCGCACTGGCCGCCGTCCTGCCCGAGGACCGCGCGGACGTTCTCTATCATCTTTATGACGGCGGCGGCGTCACGATTGACGGACCGTCAGTCCTTGTTCGCAAGCAGGTCGGCAAGAGCCTGTCGTTCGTCGGTAACCACTACCTCGACTATGTCTCGTCGGCTTCCATCGATGTGGTGACCACCGCGAGCCCGTATACCGAAGAGCGCGAGCAGTGGTCCTTAGGCATGGATTATCTTCGTGGCAACACGACGATGAGCCTGAACTACGTCAGCAGCGTCGAATCCGATTACGACGCGTCTACCTGGGCGCTGTCGGTAAAGCAGGATTTCTTCGGCCAGTTGACCACCGTCGCGCTGAGTTATGGTCACGGCGAAAACGTTGTCGGTCGTTCCGACGATGAGACCTTCTCGCGAGACATGCTCGCACAGCAGTACGGTGTCAGCATCACACAGATCCTGACCAAGAACCTGATTACGGCACTCAATTTCGAGACCGTGACCGAAGAGGGATACCTGAACAACCCGTATCGGACCGTTCGCTACAGAGATGCCGAAGGCTATTCCTACGAGCAAGAGGTATATCCGAATACTCGAACCAGCAACGCGCTCGGTATCCGTGCGAAGTACTTCCTGCCGTACCGAGCGGCGATCGAAGGCGAGTATCGCTATTTCACCGATACCTGGGATATCGTGGGACATACGGTATCGCTGGGCTACACGCACCCGTGGAAGAACTGGATTTTCACGGGCAAAGTGCGCCTGCATGACCAGACCGGCGCGTCGTTCTTCAGCGACCTGTTCCCACGCTCCGAGGCGACGAACTTCCGCGGGCGTGACAAAGAGCTCAGCGACATGAGCACGACGACGGTCCAGTTGAAGGCCAGCTACACGTTCCTCGATGACCCGGTCGGCTGGCAGGGATTCCTGAAGAGAGGCTCGATTTCGGCCTCGCTGGACTACCTGACGGCAGACTATAGAGAGTTCCGTGACCTGACGAGCGGGGCGCCCGTCGGTGAGGAACCGTTTTATTCGCTGGAGGCGAATGTAGTACAGATCTTCATCTCCTTCTGGTACTAGCTTCTGGCACAGGCGCACCGCCAGTCACCCGATTACGGCGTTGAGCCGTCGAACGAAATGCTCACGTACGTTCGTGTACGCTCCGCTTTCGTTCGACGACTCGCCTTGTACTCGACTGACTGGCGACGCGCTAGAGCTCACCTAGGACCTGCTAATAAACGTAAGCAATGATCCTTGTGGTTGAGTGGTAAAGTACGCGGATGGAAATCCTGCTTCTGATCGCCGTCGTCGTTCTTGTCGCCGGCGTTATCCTCTATAACCGTCTCATCAATAGTCGCAACCAGGTCGATACGGCGTGGAGTGATGTCGACGTGCAGTTGCAGCGTCGCTATGACCTGATCCCGAACCTCGTTACCGCGGTAGACCAGTACGCGAAGTACGAGAAGGCGACGCTCGAGGCTGTTTCCGAGTTGCGTAACCAGGCGCGCCAGAGTCAGTCGGTGGCGGAGCGGGGCGATGTCGAGGAACAGCTCGCGTCGGGTGTGCACAAGCTGATCGCGCTGGCGGAGTCCTATCCTGACCTCAAGGCGAATGAGAACTTTCTCCAGTTGCAGGGCGAGCTGGTCGAGACCGAGGACTACCTGCAGTTCGCCCGTCGCTATTACAACGCGTCTGTGCGCGACTACAACATCATGGTCGAGTCGGTGCCGAGTAACCTGGTCGCATCAATGTTCGGGTTCTCTCAGCGCGAGTTTTTCCAGAAGGCATCGGACGATGTCGCCAACGTGCCGCTGGTCAACCTGGGCCAGGTCGAGTGATCCGTTCGGCACTCCTGCTGCTGTTATCGTTCGCGGCGCACGCGGACGAACGCATCCTGAGCTTTCACAGCGACATCGTCATCAAGGCGGATGCGTCGATCGAAGTGACCGAGGTCATCCGCGTACGGGCCGAGGGTAAGCAGATCCGACGCGGAATCTACCGGACGATACCGACGGAATACGTCGACAATGCCGGTAACCGGCACCGCGTTTCTATCGTACCGCTGTCCGTACTTCGCGATGATCGGGACGAAGCGTTTCACGTCAAGACGCCGCGGGACCAGATCACCGTGTACTTCGGACGCAGCGACCGATACCTCGAAACCGGCGATTATGAGTACCGTTTTCGGTATCGTGCCGACCGCATGCTCGGTTTTTTCGAGACGCATGACGAGTTGTACTGGAACGTCACCGGTTTCTACTGGCGATTCCCGATCGATCGCGCTTCGGCTTCGGTGAGTTTCGACTTTGACGTGTCGGAGTCAGACCTCGTCGTTGATGCCTACACCGGCGCCTTCGGACAGCGGGGCAAGGACTACTCGGCGAGCGTCGATGACGGTCCCATCGTCAAGTTTGCGTCCAATTCACCGCTGTCCCCGGTCAACGGGCTGACAATCGCCGTCGCCTGGCCCAAAGGTCTCGTCGATGAACCGGGCGACCTGCAGCGCGCGATGTGGTTCCTGAACGACAATCGCAGCGTCCTGACCGCATTGGCCGGCCTCATCGTCTTGCTTGCCTACTACATTCCGGTCTGGCGCAAGTTCGGGCGTGATCCGGCCGAGGGGCCTGTCGTAACGCGCTACGAGCCGCCGCACGGTTACTCGCCCGCGTCGTTGCGCTACATCAATCAGATGTACTACGACGGCAAGGTCATGACGGCAGCCATCGTCAACCTTGCGGTTAAGGGCTATCTCGAGATCGAGCAGGACGGCAAGTCGCACTTTTTGCGCAAGACTGACCCCGGTCAAGATGCGCCACCGATGGCGGCCGGCGAAAAAGAGCTCTACGAAGGCCTGTTCGAGTCGGCGACTCGCATCGAGCTCGACAACAAGAACCACAAGGTCATCGGCGCGGCGCGAAGCGCACACAAGCAATCGCTGAAAGACGACTACAACGGCCGGTATTTCAATACGAACGGCATGCTGAACCTGCCGGCCGTCGTTATCGTTATCGCGTTCACGGTCTTGTCGTTTGCGCAGGGGCAAGAGCCTACGGTGGCGTCGATCGGTACCCTCATAACAATGTACGTCGTCATGGTGCTGTTCGCGATCTACATGAAGCGCCCGACGATGCGAGGTCGAACGTTGCTCGACCAGCTGAGCGGTTTCCGCGACTATCTCGACGTGGCTGAGAAGGAGGAACTGAACTTGAGGAATCCACCGGACAAGACGCCACAGCTCTTCGAACGCTACCTCCCCTACGCACTCGCGCTCGGTGTCGATCAGCGCTGGGCCGAGAAGTTCGCGACCGTGCTGGCTGCTATCCGGGATAACAGCGGCAATGCATACCAGCCCGCGTGGTATCACGGCAACTGGCGGGGGATATCCTCGATGTCGTCCGACCTGTCGGGGTCGTTCAGCACGGCCGTCGGCCATTCTGCGTCAGCGCCCGGATCGAGTTCCGGCTCGGGTGGCGGCGGCTTTTCAGGCGGCGGCGGTGGCGGCGGCGGTGGCGGCGGCTGGTAATCTCGAGAACAATCCCGAACACGACGCCTAAATCCGAGTCTCAAGACGTCTATGACACAGAATATCTACCGCATGCGCCCGCAGCGGCAAAGCGCCATCCCCAATATCATTTTCGCATTGTTGATCGCGAACGGCTTGATGTTCGCGATGCAGCAGCTGTTGTCTCCCGCGGTCTGGGGCGGACTGGCGTTGTGGTCACTCGACTCGCCGAATCCACCGTTCATGCCGTGGCAGCTCCTGACCTATGGCTTCCTGCACGGGGATATCACGCATATCGCGTTCAACATGTTCGGTCTGTGGATGTTCGGGCGAGACCTCGAGCACTTTATGGGTCCGCGACGCTTCATTCTCTACTACGTGACCTGTGTCGTTGGCGCCGGCATCGTTCAGCTCACCGTCGCCAAGCTGACGGGCTCTGTGTACCCGACAATCGGCGCATCGGGTGGCGTGTTCGGCATCCTGCTGGCCTACGGGATGACGTACCCGAACAGGACCGTCGTGCTGCTGATTCCGCCCATTCCGATGAAGGCGAAGTACTTCGTGCTCGGGTTCGGTCTGTTGGAACTCTACCTGGGCGTCAGCGGTCGCCAGCCCGGCGTCGCGAACTTCGCACATCTCGGCGGCATGTTCTTCGGTATCGCGCTGATCCAGTACTGGAGGTCAGCCGGCCGGCCTCGCTAGCGCCCGCGCAATCGGTCAGATACTCGGGCTAGGTCGCGCTCGCCGCTTTCTCCGTCCCGTCTGCCGAAGTCGATTCGAGATGTTCGGCAAACCCGCGACCGGCTTCGCGGAACAGGTTGACGCTCTCGATGTTGTACCGCCTTAGCTCCTCGCCTTCATCCTCAAACCGGATTATCGCCGTAATGCGACCCTTGTAATGCCTGCGACGAAGCATCTTGCCAACCAGCATGTTTTCACTGTGATTGGTCAGGGCCAGCATCACGTGATCAACGTCGTGCAGACGAACGATCGACCAGAAGTCCGGATCACTGGCGTCGGCGTCGATGACTCGCCGACCTTTCTCAATGTGCGCGGCCAGCTTGGCCTTGTTCTCATCAACGCCCACGACCGAATCGCCGTAGCGCTCGCGCAGAACGTCATAGGTGCCGGTGCCGATGTTACCCATGCCGAGCACGATAGCGCGAATGCCGTCGACATCCGGTCGCTTGCGCTCGAGTACCGGGCTGCGGAAATGGCGCAGTTTGTAGCGCCAGCGAGCATAGTAATCGTGCGGCTTGATGTTAGCCGCTGACGACAGCACAAAACTGATGGCGATAGCCAGCGCAAGGGTCGCCGACCATTGGTTGTCCACGACTCCCGTGCTTGCCGCGATGGCGATCACGATGAGCCCGAACTCGCTGTAGTTGGACAACGAGGCCGAGCTCAGGAACGCAACCCGAGGCGGCGCGTGGAAGCGCGTCATCAGCCAGAAATACAGGGGGGCCTTGAGCGGTGAGAGGATCCCGAGAATGAACGCGATGATCATGAGCTCCGCCGATGGCCATCCGATCAGACCGATGGTGACGAAGAAGCCGACGAGGAACAGGTCCTTGAACTGCAGCAGGCTCCTGGCCAGTTCCTTGGCCTGCTTGTCGCCGGCCAGCAAGACGCCGAGAATCAGCGCGCCAAGGTCGCCCTTGACTCCGACGGCCTCGAATAACTGCGCGCCCAGAATCGCGAGCGCAAGACCGAACAGCGTGAACAACTCGCCGTGCCCGCACATGCTCAATAGCTTCAGGATCAGTCGTCTTGCAGGGACAAGCAGCACGAGTCCGAGCGCCATCCAGTGCGGCACCTTGCCGGTGCTCGCGCCGATGTAGAGCACCGCGGCGATGTCCTGCATCAGCAACACGCCGATGCCGAGATTCGCATGCTGCGATGCCATCTCACCACGTTCCTGCAACACCTGGATCGCAAACACCGTGCTGGAGAACGACAACGCAAACGCCAACAGCACGGCCTGCGGCCAGCCGAAACCGTCTGTCTCCACCATGGACGCCATGAGCAGGAACAGCAGCGGAGCGAGGGCCAGGATCGTCACGGTCATGTGAACAAGCGCCGTACCCCAGACCTTGCTTTCCAGAAGGTCCGCGGGCTTCAGCTTCAGACCGATCGAGAACAGCAGCAGAGTGACACCCACCTCGGCAAGCTGAGACAATAAGGCGCCTTCGGTCACGCCGAGTTCGTGCAGCACGAAGCCCGCCGCCAGGTAGCCGATGAGGGCGGGCAGGCCAACCGCGCGGGCGGCAATGCCGCATATCAGGGCGCATATTATTATCAGGGGATCAAGCATCGCTCACCTGGGTATCAGGGTACTTCTTCGAAAACACATCGCTCACCCTAGGTTTTAAACATAAAACAGCTGCACAGGTGGGAGTTTCGTCACAAAAACAGCAAGTTGCAACGATATGACTGCGATAGACCTCAATGCGGACCTCGGCGAGGGCGGGCCGGCAGATACCGAGCTGATGGAAATTGTCTCCAGCTGCAGCATCGCCTGCGGTGGCCACGCGGGTGATGCGGGGAGCATGAGCACGGCGCTGCGGCTCGCCCGGCAGCACGGCGTCGCCGCCGGCGCTCACCCGTCCTATCCGGACCGCGAAGGCTTTGGGCGACGGTCCGGTTTCCTGGCTGGCCCGAAACTGCAGGCTGCGCTGCATGACCAGGTACGGCAGCTGTCGTCGATCGCTGGCGAGCAGGGCGTCAGCCTGCGTCACCTGAAGCCGCACGGCGCGCTGTATCACGATGCGAACAACGACGCAGCGCAGGCAGCGATCATCGTCGCACTTGCCGCCGAATTCAGTCTCGCGCTGGTTGGCCCGCCTGACGGCGAGCTCCGCGATGTCGCGGCCAACGCCGGCGTGGGGTACGTCGCCGAGGGGTTTGCGGATCGAGCCTATGGTTCCGATGGACGACTCGTTCCGAGGAGCGAGGCCGGCGCCGTTTTCTCGACGCCTGAGCAGTCGGTCCGGCAGGCGCTGTCGCTGGCGCTGCACCAGGCGACCAGGGCCGCGAACGGCGACGAGCTTTCCTTGCGAGTCGATACTCTGTGCGTGCACGGCGACACGCCCGATGCCGTTGCACTGGCGAGTGCCGTGAGAGCGGCGCTCATCGAACACGGCGTGTCGATAAGGGCGTTCGAAGCATGAAGCCGGCACGATTGCTGTCTGACGACCTGGTTGAGATGGAGTTTCCATCCCAGGCGTTCGCCGAGGCGGTGGCAAGCCGGATGCGCGAAGAAGGCGGCTGGCTGGAAGTGGTTACCGGCATCGACACGCTGACCGTGCAGTTCGACTGCCTGCAGACCGAGCCCGACCAGGTCCTCGAGCGGCTTTCGTCACTGAGCAGAGAGGCGCCCGAGCAGGGCCAGCTGCAGGAAGCTTTCGAACTACCCGTTTGCTACAGCCCCGACATCGCGCCAGACCTCGAGTCCGTTTGTCAGCACCTCAATATCGACGTCGACGCGCTGATTCGCCTGCATACGGCCACAGAGCACGAGGTCCGGCTGCTCGGCTTCGCGCCAGGTTTCGTCTATATCGACGGACTTGATTCGAGCCTCAATGTTCCAAGGCATGAGATACCCAGGCAGAGCGTCCCGGCCGGATCCGTCGCTATCGCTGGCAGCCAGACCGGCATCTATTCATTGGCGAGTCCGGGTGGGTGGCAAGTCATCGGTCGCACGCCGGTTGCACTGTTCGATCCTGCCGTCTCACCGCCAAACCTGCTTCAGCCGGGCAGGCCGATACGTTTTCGCCCAATCTCCGTCGACGAGTACGAGGCCTTGATGCGGCCATGAGCCTGCACGTGCTCAAACCTGGCCTGCAGACGACGATCCAGGGTGAGCCGCGTCGTGGTTTCCGGCAGCTTGGCATCCCGGCGGCCGGTCCGGCCGACCCGCTGAGCCTGGCCCTGGCCAATCGCCTGCTGGGCAATCCGTTTCTGGCCAACGGCCTGGAGGTAACACTGAGCGGCGCCAGGTTTGGCGTGGATGTCCGGACCGTCGTGGCCGTTACCGGCGCTGATGTCGACGTGGCTGTGAATCGCGAGGCCCGCGGCATGCACGAGGCAATCGAGGTTCGGGCCGGCGATGAACTCGCGATTGGCGGTGCAAAGTCGGGCGCGCGTTCCTACGTCGCCGTCTGCGGCGGCATCGCTGGTGACACGATGCTGGGTTCCGCATCCACGTATATCCCGGCCGGTCTCGGTGGCCACGGTGGCCGAGCCCTCCTTAAAGGCGACGAACTGGCGTGCGCGGCGAGTGCGTCCGCGGCGGACGCCAGTACGCCGCAGCGCTATCGTCCGGGCCGCGAGATCGGCGCCGCACTGAGAGCATGCAGCGTTGACAGCGACGGATCCGGGCCGCTGTTCGAGCAGCAATGGCAAGTGAGCAGTAGAGCCGATCGAATGGGTATCCAACTCGATGGCAAACCCATAGCTGGCATGGATACCGGGCGTCTGCCGTCTGTTCCGGTGTTTCCGGGCTGCGTGCAGTGTCCGCCTGACGGCGCGCCGTTCCTGTTGTCAGTCGACGCCCAGACGACCGGCGGCTATGCCCGGCTGGCGCAGGTTATCCGGGCCGACCGGCATGTGATCGGGCAACTGCGGCCCGGAGATTCATTGAGATTCCTGCCTCGCACGCCGGCAGAGGCTGTTGCCGAACTCAGAACCAAGATCGACTACTGGGCAGAGTGGTTGCCCGGTTGTGAGGCGGTCTTCTACTAGCGTCGCAATCGCTCGATGCCGTCTCGATGGCGCAGGCCCGCGCCAGCCGCGATTTAACAGAGCCATTATTTGAACTTCGTCACAAATTGGTCGCGCCGCACAGCAGACGGAGCGGCGGCGCTCTTCACTATGAAGGACTACTGTGATCGCACTATAGTTAAGTGCGGAATAGTGAAACGATGTGGTTACCCAGAAAACTCTATGAATCCCTGCCGGTGCTCTACGTCCTGATTGGCGCGATGTTCCTGGCGGGCACTCTCTATGTCGGCCTCTATCACTGGAAAATGCTCGGCTATCTCGCCGTCGGGGCGCTTTGTGTCGCGCTGGGTTTCGTCGTCATTGCCATCCGACGCAAGGCAAGGGCAGACGCCGAATCACGATCGTCGCGATCCAGCGAACTGTTTGTCTGAGATCAGGCTGTCGGGTCTGAGCCCGGCGGCCGGCGTCTGCCTGCCGTAGCCGGTCAGCCGTCGTCGGATCGATGCCTTCGTGGCCGCTGTTTCGGGCGGTCCGAGTGCGCCACCGGGTAGGAGTCCGCGACATAGGCAGGCCCCTTCATGATGTGCACGATGACGGCGCCGATCGCGACGGTAAGAACCGCGGTCAGGAACGTGATGCTGCTGGCGATGGTGAATATGTCCACCGTCTTGATATGCTTGGCAGCGTCCACTCCGGGTTCGGGGGGCAGCACGCGAACGATGACGGCCATGGCGGCGAGCAACAGCGAGCCAATGATGGTCACGCGCGGCAGCCGGCGCAGGATCTCTACCTCAAGGCCGGGCGGTACTTTGCGTTCGTGGTGCTTCTTCAGGAAGTCCATTGATTCGTCACGATTCAACCATGCATTTCGATACTATCGCGACCGGACGACAGATCGAAGCGCTGTTTCAATTGTTTACGTATCGCTCGCCTGCCTCACCCGGTGCCTTCGTCAAGAGAGCAACCACCCCTGTCCCCTGAACTGTTGTTCGACGAATAGTCGTAAACGCACCCGACATGAGAGTTTTCCGCTGACGCGACCGCGCGTAGGATAGGTGTCCGGTCACTGGTCTCCAATGTCCCATGCCTTTACGAATCGCGCTCATTGCTTCTGCTGCCACACCGATACTGCATACGCTTGTCCTCATACTCAGCGGACAGGACGCCATCCGCGACCCGATCAATGAGCTGAGCCGACAGGAGTGGAGCGGGGCGCAGACGATCGGCCTGACCCTGTTCGGTATCGCGCACATTGCGCTCGCCATCGGGCTGCAGGGCCTCGATCGAGGCCGCCTGTGGCCCTACGGGCGAGCGTTCCTCGCGGCGAGTGGCGCCGTCCTGTTTTTCATTGCCTACTTCTTCGCAACCGCTGAGACGAGCGCGCTTCGCGGCCCGAACGCCAATGATCCACTCTGGGTCGTTGCGAGCCTGATGGGCCTGGCAATGGGGGCACTGCAACCTGGTTTGTCGCGCATTTCACCCAAGCTCGGCTTGTTCAGCGCAATCTGCCTCGGCATCTGGCTCTGGCTGGTCCCGCTGATCCTGTTGGTCAACGATTCATGGCTGGGCGCGTACGAGCGCATCGTCGGCACCGTGTACGTCGTCTGGATGATCGGCGTGTCGGCCGAATTGCTGCACGTAAGGGCGAAGATAGTCCCAGAACCGAAAGTTTGAGTTCCTAAACTTTTCTCGAAACCTGCCGATCCATACTCCAGGCGCGCGAAAAACAGGTTTCGTGTCGTCGAGCGAATAGAGCGATGGTCTGAGATGCCGATCCTGCTGCAATGCCGCAGGGTCGGCGTCGAAGCCTCAACGAGACGGGAATCCAGGGATGGGAATAGCTGGCTATGAGTGACACTGATTCAAACACGGGTATCCTGGTTGACGAAATGCGGGCAGGCCAGTGCCTGCACAATTGCGCGATCCAGGTGCAGGCCGCTGCAGAAGAGACCGAGGCGGAGATCGACGGCATCGCCGAGCTGGTCATCGCGTTGGCCGGGCATGCGAGCGCGCTGAGTCATCGCCTCGACAAAGCCAGCGGTGACGCCAATGAGTCAGACGACATTGCGCGTCTGCGCGAAGACATGTCCGCACTGGATGCTGTCGCCAACAAGACTATTGCGAGGCTGCAGTTCGCTGATCAGTTGCAACAGCGACTCTCAACGGTTCAGCACAATCTGAATTCGCTGGCGGATTGGTTCAGCGCTGCGGAATTCCTGCTGCAGGAGCAGCTGCCAAATAGTATCGAGTCACGGGCGGCCAACCATGCATGGCGGGAAGACGGCTCCAACGTCTGCTACCTGCCTACGGCCAGACGTCGACCGAAGACTTCGGACTGAATCTCCCCGCTAGATCCAGCGCCTGACCCTACGGCGGTATTCGTCGAATTCACCAGGAAACAGCGATTGCAGCGCCTCTTCCTCGGGCCGAATCTGCATTAGTGTGATCGTGATGACGAAGCCGGCCAGCAGCAGGGTGTTGCTGACGCTCTCAAGAACCACTGCCCACGCGCATAGCATCAGCAGCAAGCCAACGTACATCGGGTTCCGCGTGTACTGATAGACGCCGTGAGTGACCAGTGCAGATGACTTGTCGGGCCTCAAGGGACTGAAGGTCGTGGATGATGCCTTGAACTGGCGTAGCGCAACTACGTCGATAACAATCGCTGTCGCGAAGATGATCGCAGCGGCTGTCTTCCTGAAGGGGATGTCGACGATGTACGCGTAGGGCGATCGGGCGACGAGCCACATCAGGAAACCAAACAGGATCAGGTAGATCGGTGGAGGGACTCTGGTTTTCATTGGCTAGGCAATCGGCCCGGAGCTGTCCTCTTCTTAATCTGCTGGCAATCTCGATTGACTGTGATCTTCTCAGTAGAGGATAGAGAAATGGTGGGCCCGCCCAATTCTCCC
>JAAUXY010015592.1_pt1 | contig 51440 bp, 55 predicted proteins | sample 7278121 | NCBI WGS metagenome assembly JAAUXY01 (sample SAMN14350117, study PRJNA611818) | marine sediment metagenome | isolation source: surface marine sediment (1.8m) | place: French Polynesia: Moorea | collected 2018-08
CGAATCGTGCGGCCCTGAGTGAACTGGCGCGGGGTGCGCACACGATGTTTTGCGAAGCGGCCTTTTGTGAGGCGGATGGCGAGCAGGCCGCGCGTACCGGTCACCTCACTGCCCGCGCCTGCGGCGAGATTGCGACCGCGGCGGCGGTTGAGCATTTGATCCCGTTCCATTTCTCGCGTCGGTACGATCAACAGCCGGGCCAGTTGTACGCAGAGGTCAGGGCTGCGTGCTCCTGCACGGTCGTGCCGCCCGGGATCTAGATCTGGTCTGAGTGGCGCGATGGAACTGAAAGTCAACTGTTATGCCGGTTATCGTGGTGAACAGGAACCGCGCGAATTTTTTCTGGATCATCGTGCCGTGCAGGTTATCGAAATCCTGGATCGTTGGACTGCGCCCGACCACCGCTATTTCAAGTGCCGCGGATCGGACGGCGATATCTATATTCTGCGCCGCGACGAGATCCGGGATCTCTGGGAGCTGACCATGTTCGAGAAGGGCCAACGGGCGTCGTCATAAATCCTGAGTATCAACGCCGCGCGGGCCCGAAGCGTTCCTGCGGCAGCCCGGTGATTTCCTCGATGGCCGCGAGTTCTTCATCGCCGGCGCGCCAGGCACCGGCGGCGACATTTTGTTCAAGTTGCTGCACGGTCGTCACACCCGCGATGACGCTGGATACCTGGGGTCGGCTGGCCAGCCAGCCCATGGCCATATCCAGCAACGAGTGGTCGTAACGGTCGCAGAGATCGCGCAGCGCTTCGACCTTGTCGACTTTCTCGTCTGACGCGAAGGCGCCGGCGGCGAACGCCTGCCACTTGTTCAGGCGCGTGCCTTCCGGGAAGGGTTCATTCTTTTTGTATTTGCCGGTGAGTAGACCGCTTTCCAGCGGGAAGTAGGGCAGGATACCGAGGCCGAATTTCTCGCACGCCGGCACTACCTCTTTTTCAATGTCGCGGGTCAGCAGGCTGTAGCGGTTTTGCACGCTCACGTAGCCGTTGAGGTTGGCCGTGCGCGCGATCCAGTGCGCATCGGTGATTTGCCAGCCGTTGTAATTGGAACAACCGTAGTAGCGAATCTTGCCCTGGTGCACCAGGTCGTCGAGCGCGCGCAGCGTTTCCTCGACCGGCGTGCTCGAGTCATAAAAGTGGATCTGGTACAGGTCGATGTAGTCGGAGCCGAGGCGTTGCAGGCTGGCCTCGACCGCTTGCATGACATAGCGCCGCGAGCCGCCCATCATGTCGGTGCGTTCCTCGGACATCGGTCCGGCAAATTTCGTCGCAACGATGACTTCCCGGCGTTTGCCGCCGAGCGCGCGACCGAGGAATTCCTCCGAGCCGCCGCGGTCGCCGTAGACGTCCGCAGTATCGAAGAAGTTCACACCGAGGTCCAGCGCCTTGTGCACGATGGCTGTGGACTGGGCCTCGTCGTTCATGGTCTTGAAGTTCATGCAGCCGAGGCCGACGACGGAGACTTTCAGGCCGGAGCGGCCGAGATTCTTGTATTGCATGGCGGGCCTCCCGTTTCCCCCTATTCTCCGCTCAAGTGGCCTCAAGGACCAGCGGCTGAATCCTGCAAGGCGTCGGGGGCGAATCCATGATGATGGGCAGGCGTTTTGGATTCATCAGCCTGGAACCGGGGGTATTGCCGCGGCACGTCTGGGTGCTTCTGTACGCAGCATTTGTCAGCATTGGACTCGGCACTTTCGATGCCTTCGCGACACCCTATGTCCTCAGCGAGAGCGTCGGCATACCCATCGATCAGCAGGGCGCCGTCGTCGGACGTCTCAATGTGTATACCGAACTCGTGCTGCTCGCCGTCTTCATACCTTTCGGGGTGCTATCCGATCGTATTGGCCGGCGGGCCGTGTATGCCTTTGGTTTCGGTTGTCTCGCACTGAGCTATGCGCTGTTTCCCTATGCTGATTCCGAAGCCACGCTGGCGTTAATCCGCGTGATCTATTCAATTGGACTGGGCGCGGTGACCGGCATGCTGGCCGCGTTGCTCGGTGATTATGCGATTGCAGAACACCGCGGTCGCATGGTGGGTATGACCGGGGTCCTGAACGGACTCGGCATTGTGATGTCGGCGATTTTTCTGGCCCGGCTGCCCAACCGGTTCGTCGAGATGGGCTACGACGACTTTACCGCGGGCCAGTACACGTTGTTTATCGTTGCTGGTCTCTGCCTGGTCTCGGCTTTTATCGTCGGCCTGGGTTTGAAGCCGTTTACCGCTGTCGACACTGGCGCGCGACCGTCGGTCCGCGAGCTGTTTCGTGCCGGTTATGCGGCCGCGGTCGAAAACCCGCGGATCGCGGTTGCCTATGCGTCGGCTTTCGTCGCCCGAGGCGACCTGGTTGTGGTGGGTACCTTCCTGGTGCTGTGGGGCAAGGTCGCTGCTGTTGAGTCGGGTATGGATACGGCCGCGGCGATCGACGCCGGACGCATTCCGTTCGTTGTGGCTCAGTCGGCCGCGCTCCTGTGGGCCGTGGTTGCCATCTTCATGATCGATCGCTTTCATCGCATGACGGCGCTGGCGCTGTGCATGGGGCTCGCGGCGTTCGCTTATTTGTTGTTGCTGTTCGTTGACGATCCCCTGGACCCGGCGAACATCCCGTTCTTCCTGATCCTGGGCATTGGGCAGATCAGCGCGTTTCTCGGTTCGACGACACTGATTGGCAAGGAAGCGCCGGCGGCGCAGCGCGGTTCGGTAATCGGCGCATTCAGTGTGGCCGGCGCACTGGGAATTCTGGTCACCAGCGGTGTCGGCGGACAGATTTTTGATGCGATCGATCCTCGTGCGCCCTTCATCCTGCTCGGATTCATGAATCTCCTGGTACTCGCCGCCGCACTCTATGTGCGGATGCGCGCGCCCGGCCCGGAAGCTCGCGGCGGTGTTGCGTTGGCGGCGTCCGCGCATCAGGCTCGCGCCGCCTGATATCAACCAATCAATGGTGCGGCACGGACGGTACTCGATACCAGCTGGTTGAACGGCACGGGACACCCTGACTCGCCAGGCGTAGACTGTGCTGGACTGCTGTCTCCTTGGAGGACCGCCATGAAGACCACCACCACGCTCGTCGCACTGCTGTTTATCGTCGCCGCCACACCCGCGTTGGCCGATGGCCACCAGCAACCCCAGCGCGAAGCATCCCGAACCGAAGCCAAGCCAGCCGAAGGCGATCAGGTGAAGCGCACCGAGAAGGCGATGGAGCCACGTGGTGGCGAATCCAAGGCCAAGCCGAAACCCAAACCGAAACCCCCCAAAGAGTCCGGCGAAAAGGGCGGCACCGAGGATATGAATATCGGCATCGGTGAGTTGCAGGAGTGCTGAGCTAGCGAAGCTGCTATTGCACAGGCGCCGCGAGTCGGCAAAGCCTGACCGCAAACCGGAACCACCAGGGTTTTTCGTCGTACTCTCCCGGCCGCATCAGGCGCGAGCGGGCGAAGTCGGCTTCGAACATCGCTTCGACCTGGCTTGCAAACGCTTCATCGATAACGATCGCCGTAATCTCGAAATTCAGGCGGAATGAGCGATTGTCGAAATTCGCGGTGCCGACCAGGGCAGCCTGGTCGTCGATCAATGCGGCCTTCTGGTGCAGGAAGCCCGCTTCGTAGCGATAGAACTTCGCGCCGGTAGCCTTGACCTCGTTCAAGTACGAATAAGCAGACAACTCCACCATCTTGTTGTCCGACTTATCCGGGATGAGGATCCGCACGTCGACACCGCGTAGCCCGGCGAGCTGAATGGCCTGCACCACCGGCGCATCCGGCACGAAATAGGGACTGGCAATCCAGATGCGCTGTTGGGCGCTGTTGATTGCCTGGATGAACATCAGCGCCGCGGTTTCGAGCTCGTCGGCCGGGCCGCTGGACAGCACCAATGCCGCGCAGTCAGCGCCATCGTAAGGATCCGGCGTCCAGTTCCAGTATTCCTGCACCGCGTCCGTTGCCCAATGCCAGTCCTCGGCGAAGGACAACTGCGCGCCGACGACCGCGGGGCCTTCGATCCGCACGTGGGTATCGCGCCAGGCACCGAACTCCGCGCTACGGCCCATGTATTCATCGCCGACGTTGCTGCCGCCGATCCAGGCCACATTGCCATCGACCACCACAATCTTGCGATGGTTGCGGAAGTTCAACTGGAAGCGGTTGCCGGCGCCGCGGCGACTGTGGAACGCAGAGACCCTGACGCCCGCGCGGCGCAAATCGTCCAGGTACGACGACGCCAGGCCAAAACTGCCGATCTCGTCGTACATGAAATATACAGACAATCCTTGCGCCGCCTTGGCGATCATGCGCTGTTTCAGTTCGCGACCCAGCTGATCGTCGCGCACGATGTAGAACTGAACGAGGACGTAAGTGCGGGCAGCATCGATGCCGGCGAAAATACTCGCGAAAGTCGCCTCACCATCGATCAGCAGTTGCACGCCGTTCCTGCGGGTGACTGGCACGCGCGCCAATTCTTCCGCAGCGCTGGCGACGGGCTCGTTCGGAAACGGCGACCCCAGCACTTCGGCATGCCGATACGCGATGCGCGCGATTTTCCTGACGGCGACCAGGTCTTCCTTGCGCGCGCGCACATAACCCTGGAACTTGCGCCGCCCGAACACCCAGTAGGTAGGAACCGCGATTGGCGGAAACGTGATCAGTGACAGCGCCCAGGCGATTGCGCCCTGTGATGTGCGTGTGCTCATCACCGCATGCACGGCCGAACCGATGCCCAGAAATTCGAAGGCGAGGACCGTGTAGACGAGGATCTCAGTCATTGGCTCGCTGGATTTTGCCACGTGCCCACGGTTGACGGCAGTGATAGCCTTTACAGCGTGAATTCGAGCGTTGCCGCGTGAGTCGATCCAGTACCGACCGTCTGAAAGCCTTGCAGGCTCAGTTGGGTCTCGACGCGGACGGCATCCTTGGACCAATTACCTTGACCGCGCTGGAACGGGTCGTGGCTGGTTCGAGCGATGCGGCGGCCCATCGGGATTTCAGTCTGATCGTGTCCGAGAGCGGCCTGCGCGAGTTGATCCGATTCGAGATATCGAGCCCGCAGTACTACGGCCGTGCGTTGAAGGCGCCAACCTGGCCGGGCGGGCGGAGTGGTATCACGATCGGGATCGGTTACGACCTTGGCTATAACTCGTCCAGGCAAATTGCCAACGACTGGCGCGGCCGGCTGCCGGACTCGCGCGTGAAGCTGCTGAGCGGCGTCGCCGGTCTCCGCGGCAAGAAGGCGAAAGCCGCGCTGTGGCGCGTGCGCAATGTGGACGTGTCCCTGCAGGCGGCGCGTGAAGTCTTTTACCAGGCTACGCTGCCGCGCTACGCGACGTTGACGGCGCGGGCTTTCCGGCGCGTTGAGCGATTGCCCGCCGATGCGCAGGCGATGCTGCTGTCACTCGTCTACAACCGCGGTCCCGGCATGTCCGGCGCGCGGCGGGAGGAAATGCGTGCGATCCGGAAACTGGTGGCGCAGACAGACCTCGACGGCATAGCCGCGGAGCTGCGCCGCATGCAGCGCTTGTGGGACAAGCGGGACTTGCCCGGCCTGCACAAGCGACGCGAAACGGAGGCGCGGTTAGTCGAGGCGGCACAGCGCGACTACACCTGGGAAGAGCTAATCTACCTGTAATCCCGGCCGGCCGGCTTGATTCCGGCGCGCTATCGTTTCAGGATAATCCTTGTTTCCGCTGAGGAGGATCAAGCCATGACCAGCATGACCGGAAAGTGTCTGTGCGGTGAGGTTCGTTTCACCGCCAGCGATGTGGAAACCAGCTATCACGTTTGTCACTGCGGCATGTGCCGGCGCTGGAGTGGCGCACCGCTGTTTGCGACGACAGTGGGCGACGTGCACTTCGAGAGCGATGCCGATCTCGCGGTCTACGATTCCTCGGAGTGGGCCCAGCGCGGGTTCTGCCGGCACTGTGGTTCGAACCTGTTTTACCGACTGAAGGATTCGGGCGCTTATTTCATGAGTGTTGGCGCCTTTGATGACCCGGCGCCGTTCACGCTCGTCGGGGAGCTGTACGTCGATCATCAACCGGGCGGCTACCGCTTCGCCGGTGACCTGTCGCAGATGACCCAGGCCGAAGTCGAGAAACTGTTCGCGCCGCCGCAATGACAACGGCCGCAAACCTCAGGCGGTCGCGAACGAGACAACAAATTCGGCGCCCGGTTCGCGATTGATCACATCAACCTTGCCATCCATGGCGAGCGTGAGCTGGTGCACGATGGCCAGCCCAATGCCGGTGCCGACGGTCTCGCGCGTGAGTTCGCTTTCCGAGCGATAAAAGAGCTTGAAGATCTTTTTCATCTGGTCGGTGGGAATCCCGGGGCCGTAGTCACGCACTGCGAATGCCACACGCTGGTCTGTATCGAGTCGGCTGGTGATTTCAATCCGTTTGGTCGCGGCGTCTTTCGAGAACTTGATGGCGTTGTCGACCAGGTTGATGATGATCTGCGTAAAACAGTCTTCATCGATCCGAATTGCGACCTCATCTGCCGTGGCATCCCGCGAGAACTCGAGCGTAAATCCGGCGCGCTCTACCTGGCTGGCGATCTTCGATTCGATGTTGCTCATCAGGCTGCTGACTGGCGTGGGTTTCATGTCGAGCTGCGGTTCGTTGCGCGAGAACTTCGCCAACTGCAGCACGTTGCTGATCAAGCGGGTCAGGCGCTCGGATTCATCGTGGATGAATTCGTAGTAGCTCTGGCGCTTGTCTTCGTCCGCCCAGCCTTCTTTCAGCATTTCACCGTACATGCGGATCGACGTGAGCGGGGTTTTCAGTTCATGATTGACCGCGGCCACGAAATCCTGCTGCTGGCGGGCCAGGTTGATCTGCCCGACGCCGAGCCGGTACAGCGCGATGAAGCCGCCGACGAACACCAGCGCCAGCACCAGCGTCAGCCAGCCAATGATCGAAGCGCCCGGACCGGGCGGCAGGCTCTTGATGCTGTAAATGAGTTCCAGGCTGTCGAGCGGCGCGGACAACCGGTTGCGATAGAGCAGGGCGCCCTCCATTTCGGCGCTGCCAGTCGACAGGCGATAGGTATCGGCGCGGCTCATCGTCTGAATGACATCATCCTGGTAGGCGACGATCAGGCTCGACATGCCCCACAGCGCGGTTTCCATGAAGCGGGTGCTGATGATGTCTTGCGTGAACCGGGCCTGGTCGATTAGCAGTCCCTGGATATAGCGCTCGCCATCGCGCCAGACTTTGCGAAACAACACGAAATGGCCGCTGTCGAGCAGGCTGAATTCCAGCGGGTCGATTTCGCTCTCGAAAGTGGTTATGTACTGGTCGCCAGTCGACAGCGCGCTTAGCTCACGACGCTTGGCGCGTGCCGGCGCATCGAAACGACCGCCGCTGCGGGCCTGTTCCGCGACGGCGGCGCGCTCCATTTGCTCGCTCTTCTTCTGGAGCGCGGCGTCGAGCTGCAAGTCACTCACTTTACCCATGGTGTTCTGTCGCAGCGCGTCCTTGCGATCGGCGCCAGTCGCCGGCTCGGCTTCGCTTGCGACGCCGGCCATGCCGACGGCGCTGGATTTGCTTGGCACCGTGAGTTCGTCGAAGACTTGCTGGCTGTACGCTGCGGAGTCGCGGAAGTCGCGCTCCAGCGGCGCCAGGTCGCGTTTGTCGGCCACGTCGTCGTCGGCCGCGACGCGCAGTTCCCGGCTGCGCCCCTCGTAGCCGGCGAGATCTTCAGCTTCCTTTTCTTCCGGGGCCATTGATACTTCGCTGCCAACCGACATCGCCGCGGGAGCGGCCGGTGAGGCCACCATGCCACGGCGCAGTTCCGGTTCCGGGCGCGACCGCACCAGCTGGTTGTCAGCAAGTACCGCCTGGATTTCCCGTGCCAGCTGCAGGCGCTCGTCATATTCGGCTGTGCCGATGCCGAGTTCGTTTGCGTTGCTGTCGGGCGGTGGCAGCAGCGGTGTGCTGAAGCTGCCATCGGTGTCGACCTGGAAATGGCCGAGCACGCCGGGCAAATCCGCGGTCACCGGGTAATTCGACAGCGGCGACCGTTGCAGGAAATTCGCGCTCGGGTCACCCGTCACGACCAGGAAGCTGTAGTCCGCAAAGGTCCGCGCATCTGCGGCGTTGATCATGTCAATCAGGCGCGCGTCTATGCGGTCGGTGAGTTGTTCCGCCAGGCTGCGATGCTGCGCGAACGCCTCCCACTTGAGTTGGCTATAGGCCTGCCAGATCAGGATCGTGGTCGGCACGGCCAAACCGACGAATATCAGCAGCAACAAATTGCGCAGCCGGCGCTGATCGAAGCGCTTGATGACAGTGTTCGGCAGCATCGGTCTAGTCCCGCGTCACCAGCCGGTAGCCGGCACCGCGCACCGTGATGAGATTGGCCGGTTGTTTGGGATCGACCTCGATCTTGCGCCGCAATTTGGCGATATGAATATCGACGGTGCGCGTCTCGATGCCGGAGTTGCGCGCATAGCCCCAGACTTCCAGCAACAGCTCGTCGCGCGACACCGGCCGGTCCGCGTGTTGTGCCAGATAACTCAGGAGCTCAATTTCGCGCCTCGTGAACTGAATCTCGTCGCCCCCGGCCTGGCCGGACAGGTTCTCGGTGTCGATCTGGATATTGCCTAGATCGAGCAGGCGGGCCTGGTCGCGGCCAACCTGCGAGCGGCGCAACACGGCCTCGATGCGCAACACCAGCTGCTGGATGGAGAATGGCTTTTGCACGTAGTCATCGGCGCCGAGCTGCAGACCCTGCACGATGTCCTCATCCGCAGTCTTGGCGGTCAGCATGATGATGGGTTGTTGCCGGTCGACGGCGCGAATGCGGTCGCAGATCTCGTAGCCATCCATGCCCGGCAACATGATGTCGAGCAATATCAGGCCGAACCTACCGGTCAGCGCTTTGTCGAGGCCCTCCGGACCGGTAGCGGCACTGTCCACGTCGTAACCGTGGAATACCAGTACGTCGAGGAGACCCGCGCGAATGGCCTCTTCGTCTTCCACCACCAGTATGCGAATACGTTTGTCCACGGCTACCAAGGCTAGCACCCCCGCCGGTTTTCAGGGGTATGTGGATGTAAGCTTTTTGTAAATTCTCCACACCAGCTTTTACCAGGCCATGTCTTATTAGTTGGCCCGCGCCTGCCTAGCATGACCGCATCGATTGATTCGACGGCAACGCTCAAGGAGGCAAGGCCATGGCACTCATCAACCGCATCTCGCGGCTCTTCCAGGCGGACTTTCACGCCGTGCTGGACCAGATCGAAGAGCCCGAGCAATTACTCAAGCAGGCCATCCGGGACATGGAGGATGACCTGGCGGAGACCGAGCAGCGCATCAAGCTGTGTGTACACGACCAGGACGCGTTGACGGTCCGCCGCAATGAACTCGAGAGCGCGATCGACGAAATCGAATCGCAGCTCGATCTGTGTTTCGACTCGGACAAGGACGAACTCGCCCGTGGCCTGATCAAGAAAAAGCTCGAGGCGGAGCGCCTGCAGAAACGGCTGAAGGCCAAATTCGCCGCCAACGAGAAATATCTCGCCGAGCAGCAGACAGTGCTCGATGACAACCGCGCGACGGTGGAAGGCCTGCGTCAGAAAGCCGAACTGTTTGCGCAACGGACACCGGCGCACGGCGACGGCAGCTCGGAGTTTGACGACATCGCCTGGATGGCCCGCGAACTGCAGGTTGGCGATGACGAAGTCGAGATTGCATTCCTGCGCGAGAAAAATCGGAGGGCATCGTCATGAAACGGCCAACATTCCTGCATGGCGTGATCCTGGCCGCGGTGCTCGGTTTCTTTGCCAGCGCCGTGGTGGCGACGCTCACTCCTTTCGTGGGCCTCGGCGCCGTGTTGCGCCTGGTGATCCCGACACTGGGGTTGGCGTACCTGTTGTTCCTGTTTAGTCGCAGCCCGGAGCGTGTTGGCCGGGTGACCACGCTTACTTTATGGAGTGCGCTGGCGGCCGTGACCTGGTGGGTGGCTCCCCCGTTGCCCTTCTACCTGCTGATCCACGTGGCCGCGGTCTGGCTGGTGCGCTCCCTCTATTTCTACTCCGGTCTGTTTCCGGCTCTGCTGGATCTGGGCCTGAGCGCATTGAGTGTGTCCGCGACGGTCTGGGCGATCACGCGCTCCGGCAGCGTCTTCCTGGCGACCTGGTGTTTTTTCCTGGTGCAGGCGCTGTTCGTGAACATCCCGCCCGCCGTCAAGGCAAAACCGAAAGGGCAACCGGTCGTCGAGAGCGAGAACTTCGAACGGGCAAAGCGCGAGGCCGATCAGGCACTGCGCCAGCTGTTCACGCAATGACGGCTTTCTTCATTTGTTATCCAGTAAGAGGACTTGAATCATGAAAAGTAAACTGTTGGGCATTGCCCTGTTTGGAATGACCGTGGCAGCGGTCACCTACTACCCGGAACTGGTTGCCAAAACCACGCAGGTGACGCCGACCAAGGTGCAGCACATCGTGACCAATGAGCAGCCGATTGTGGATGTGGTATTCGTGCTCGATACCACCGGCAGCATGAGCGGCCTGATCGAAACCGCGAAGGACAAGATCTGGTCGATAGCGACCACCATGGCCTCGGCGCAGCCGACGCCGCAGATCCGAATTGGTCTGGTGGCCTATCGTGACCGCGGCGACCAGTACGTCACCAAAGTCGTCGACTTGTCGTCCGATCTCGATTCCGTGTACGCGACGCTGATGGACTTCCAGGCCAACGGCGGCGGTGATACGCCGGAGAGTGTCAACAAGGCGCTGCACGACGCTGTGCATAAGATGTCCTGGAGCCGCAGTGAGCAGGCTTACCAGGTGATCTTCCTGGTCGGTGATGCGCCACCGCACATGGACTACAACGAAGTGCGATATCCGGAAATCGTTGCAGCAGCGGCGAAGAAGGGCATCGTGATCAACACCATCCAGTGTGGCGAGATGCCGACGACGGTGGCGCCGTGGACGCAAATCGCGAGCCTTGGCCACGGCGAATTCTTCCAGGTCGAACAGGCCGGCGGGGCATTTGCCGTCGCGACGCCGTTCGACAAAGAGATCGCCGAGTTGTCGGCACAGCTGGACGATACCCGCCTGTATTTCGGTAGTGCTGAAGAGAAAGACAAGATGGCGGCGAAAATGTCGGCGACCGAGAAGCTGCACGGCATGGCGTCGGTGGCATCGCGGGCCCGCCGGGGTGCATTCAATGCCTCCGCAGGTGGCCGCGCCAACATGCTCGGTGAGAACGAGCTAATTGATGCCGTGACCAAGGGCGATGTCAGTCTGGATGAAATCGAGGCCGAAGACCTGCCCGAGGTCATGAAGCCGATGGCGCCGGCCGAACAGCGAGCCTATGTTGCCGACCTGGCCGGCAAACGCGCCGACCTGCAACGCAAGATCCGGCAGCTGGCAGACGACCGCGACGGTTACATCGCGGAAAAGGTCGAGGAAGCCGGCGGCATCGCGGATTCGCTGGACCAGAAGCTGTACGACACGGTGAAAGAGCAGGCCGGCAAGGCCGGACTCGAATACGAGTCAGGTCCGAAACTCTAGGTCGCGTTGCGCAAAAAGGGCGCTGTCAGCCCGGGGGACATTCTTTTCGAAGAATGTCCCCTTTCATTTTAGTAGGGCGAAGCTTCAGAAACGGTATCAGTGGCCGGCTCTCGCGGATCCTCGTTCCAGCTGAACGTATCGCCGTTCTGATCGATGGAATGATTGTCGATGACGCTGATCATGCCGGTCACGCTCTGGTCGATCGGCGTGAAGAAGTCGTTGGGCTTTTCGCCATGCGTGGCGACCCGGCCGGGCATCAGGATCATCACCCTGACACCATCCTTTTTGCCCTTGCGCCCAATGTCGAGCTGCAGGTTATCAATCGCGGCTTTGCTGGACTTGTAATACGCGAAGCCCGGCGCCGGAATACCCGCGCGACCCTGGCTGGTGGTCAGCGTCGCCACGGCGCCATCGTCGCTGGCCTGCAGGTGTGGCCAGAAGGACTCCGTCACTTTCAGCGGGCCGCGTACATTAATGTGGAAGAACGTGTCGAAGGCGTCGTAGTCGATCGTGCCAAACGCCTGTCCCTTGCCGCCGCGCATCAGCGCGCCGTTATTGATCAATATGTCGACCGGCTGGCCGTCGTATTTGGCCGCAAGCTTGTCGATGCCATCCAAGTCCTGCAAATCCAGGTATTCCACCACGACATTGTCGTGCTCGGCTGCAAACGCGTTCAGTTCTTCGGCCTTGTCAGGATTGCGACAAGTGGCAATGACCCGATAGCCCTTGTCGGCGTATTGCTGTACGAATTCGTAACCGATGCCGCGGTTTGCGCCGGTGATCAATACGGTTTGCTGAGCGGCGCTCGCTGCGGCTGCAATCAACAACAGCGCTAGTGGAAGAATGTACTTCTGCATTGTTATTCCTCAGGACTGTTCGATGAATTCTATCGTTTTTGCGGCCAGCTCTTCCGGGTTGTCTTCGATCAGGAAAAAGCCCCGGTTGGGATAAATCTCATGCGGCTGGCCCTGCGTGCCGGGAATCTGCTCGTGGAACACGGTCGGATCGAAGCCCTGGCTCGCGAGCTGCTCCGATATGAGCGTCAGTGTCGGTTTGTGCCAGTTGCGCAGTGCTTTCCACACGCGACTGTTCAGACGATGCGCCGGGTTCAGGGGTGTCGCAGGAATCAGCATCGGCAGGCGCCGCGGGCCGCCCTTGTACGACTCGTCCGGGTAGGGGGCATCCAGGCCAATCAGCGTATCCGCGTCGAGTTCGCGGCCGGTCATGTCCGACACCATCCGGCTGATCGGAAATACCTCGGGCTTCAGCGTGTAGCGGCGCCAGCCAGCGACCCAGACCGCGCCGGTGACACTATTCGCGCGCGGTAAGGTCGTGGTGACGAGCAGCAGGCGATCGAAAAACTCGGGCCGATCGACGACTACCGGCAGGCCGAAATACCCACCCCAGTCGAACAGGAAACCGCTGGCACCCCGGATGCTTAACGCGTCAAGTGTTGCCGCCAGCCAGTCCACATGCCGCTGGTACGTGTGCGCCTGCCAGTCGGCCGGTTTGTCGGACCGGCCGAAGCCGACCAGGTCGGGCGCAATCACCCGGTAACCCGCCGCGGTCAGCAGCGGAATCATGTCGCGGAAGGAATAGCTCCAGGTCGCCTGCCCGTGCAGCAACACCACGGTGTGTCCGTCTGTGGGGCCTTCGTCGAGGTAGTGCACGCGCAAGGCGCCGAGCTCGGGATCCCGAATCTCCACGTAGTGCGGCTCAAACGGAAAGTCGGTCAATGCGGCGAAGCGTGTGTCGGGCGTACGCAGCACGGGTACGCCCGGATCGAAACCGGAGCCATTGCCGCGGGCCTGCACGTCGTAGTGGTTGTAGAGCGCCAGGCCGGTGATGGCCACAACCAGGCACACCAGGAATAGCAAGAACTTGCGCATGCCCTGAATCCCCCAAACCGTGCGGCCCGTCAGCTTAGCACCGGGCGAGACGGTGATAGTATGGCGGCAGCGCCAATACACGGGTGACCGGCCATGTTCGCACGATTTTCGCGCAGCTTCGAATTGATGAAATTCAGTGCAGGTCTGCTGCGGCAGGATAAGCACTTGCTGGTGTTTCCGTTGTTGTCCGGCATTGCGGCCATCTTGGTGCTGGTGTCGTTTATTCCGGTGTTTATGACGGGCGGAGAGTTCGTTGCCGAAGGCGCCGGCGCCTATCCCGAAAACGCGGAGATGGCGGAAGCGGAGCAGATGCGCCAGATGCTCTTCCTCGGTCTGTTCTATCTCGTCGAGTATTTCGTGATTTTCTTTTTCAACTCGGCGCTGGTCGGAGCGGCCCTGATTCGACTGCAGGGCGGTAGCCCGACGATTGGGGATGGCCTGCGCATCGCGATGTCCAAGATCGGCCATATCCTGGGTTACGCGATGATTGCGGCGACTGTCGGTGTGATCCTGCGCGCCATCAGCGAGCGGGTCGGCTTCATCGGTCAAATCGTGGTCGGGTTGATTGGCACTGGCTGGACCGTCGCGACCTACCTGGTCGTACCGGTGCTGGTCAGTCGCGACATCGGGCCGATGGACGCGGTTAAAGAAAGCGTCGCACTGCTGAAAAAAACCTGGGGCGAAAACATCATTGCCAATGCCGGGCTGGGAGTCGTGTTTTTCCTGTTTTACATAATGGCGGCCGGCTTTTTCATCTTCCTTGCGGCCGCGGTCGGGAGCAGTGAATCTCGTGACCTGCTGCTACTGGTATTCGGTCTTTTCGTAGCCACCATCATCGTGCTGGCGCTGATTCACGCGGCCCTGCAGGGAATCTTCTCCGCCGCTCTCTATCAGTACGCCGTCGAAGGCGATTCGGGCGACCGCGAAGCGCCGCAAGCTCTGGCAAACGCATTCGCCCCCAAGTGATTCCAGCAATCGGGGTCAGAGTGGTTACTCGGACCCTCTCCCGGATCTGACCGCCTGCTCAAGCCGGAGTCGGCGCGACCAGCCAAGCAGCGCAATTGACAGCGCAACGAGTTGTGAACTAGTCTTAAGCTGTTGTTTTGACAGCGTTGTCAACTCAACTGGGCAATTTGCCCCGTGACGGTCTCTTGAAGCAGGCACCGATAAAGCCTGTAAGGGGAAGAACCGGATCGAAGATGGAGGATCAACAATAATGTCTATGAGAAAGCTAACGGCGACTCTGATCGCCGCCGTTGCCACGTCTTTCATGGCGCCGGCAAGTCACGCGCTTAGCGCCTTCAGCGATAATTTTGAGAGCCCTGCAGTTCCGGCGCCCTGTGGCGCGGGTGCGGCATTTGCCTGTGTCGGCAACGGCTGGATCAATTTCATCAACCAGTTCAATACCGACGGCAGCTTTAACAGTGGCTATCAATACAACAATGGACAGGCGCCGGCAGAGGGTCCCCAGGTGTCGGCCCTGGCGACGGGCGAGGGCGGCCCCTTGCAGGGCGATCAGGTGCTGTCGGTCTATAGCGATTACGATAATCGCGGCTTCCAACAAAATGGGAACCCGGCTGCGGTCCAGACAAATGTGTACCAGGAGCAGTTCATCGGGGCCGACGTTCTTGGCGAGACGTGGATCTTCAGCTTCGATGCAAAGCGGGGCAATATAGAGTCACCTGCTGCAGCGGCGGGGTTCATCGCGGTCTTCGATGATGAATTCAATCGCCTGGCCAATCCCACGGTCGATACGTCAGATCTGCCTCTCGAGTGGGCCAGGTATTCGGTCGAATTGCTCATTGACCCGGGCTGGGAAGGCCGGAGATTGCAGTTTGGTTTCCTGACCGATACCGGTAATGATGTCCCGTCCGGCAACTTTTACGACAACGTTGATTTCAACGTGATCCCGGTGCCGGCCGCCGTCTGGCTGTTTGCTTCCGCGCTGGGCCTGCTGGCCGGTATACGCCGGAAGTTCGCCGACTAGCGAAACGCCGAGTCGCGCGCCCATCGTGTCTGCCGGGAGTTTGTAAGGGGATTCCCGGCCCGAAGACTGCTGCCTCGCCCGTGCGGCCGGGGAGCAGTCTCCTCAATGGTCCCAATTATCGGCGGGAGTAATCCGCATGCGTACCAATAAGAAGAAATCATGCCGGCTAGTTTGCGCGCTACTCGCACTGTTCATGGCAGGCACCTGCACGTCCGGCGGTGCGTTGGCCACAACGCTGTTCTTTGATGCTTTTGATGGCTCGACACTGGACCAGTCGGCCTGGCGGCTGCCGGTCGGCGAGGGCACTTTCTTTGGTCAGACGCAGATAAAACCACCTGCCTTTGGTCAGGATCTGCGCCCGGTGGTGAACGGCGGCACTGTCACGCTGCAGCTCGATACCTATAACCCCACCGGCGTCGGCTCCTTCTGGGGCCACGAGATTCAGACGTTGCAGACTTTCACGCCAGGCGCGGCCGGCATTGCGATTACATCGCGAATGCGCTTCCTCGGCACGCCACCCGGTGGGCTCATCGGTGGTTTCTTCACCTGGGGGCTCGATAGCAACAACATACGTGACGAGATCGACTTCGAACTGTTGACCAACGACCTCGACAACGAGCGAGTCTATACCAATGTCTTCGACGGCAAGAATTTCGATCAACTCGGCATTGGCTCGAATGTATCTGTCCCGGGTCTCGATCTGACCGAATGGAACACCTATGAAATACGCTGGTTTGCTGACAGCGTGCAATGGGTAGTCAACGGCACGCTGATTCGGGAGCAACTGGGCGTCCAGCTGGATCGGCCGAGTGAAGTCCGATTCAATATCTGGGTGCCGAACCAAGGCTTCGGCGACGCCTATAACCCGTTCCTGCAACCGGCCGGTGCACCTGGGCAAAACCAGCAATATGAGCTGCAAATCGATTTTGTGCGAGTTTCGACCATACCCGTGCCGCCGGCGCTATTGCTGTTCGGTAGTGCGCTGGCTTTGCTGGGCGGCGGCCTGCTGCGCCGCGCTCCGCAGGCCGCGGCCAACGCCCATTAGCCACCAGCCACTCAGAATCAACTTGATGCCGAAGAGAATGCCGACGGCCCAGGCGCCGGACAGCGGGAACTGTCGCCAGATCATCAGGCCGAGCAGGAACGTGACGATGGCGTTCACCAGCAGCCAGGCCCAGCCGGCGGCTGGCCGAGCCTGGAATGCAGCAACCAGCTCGAATATGCCGGTGGTGAGAAAGTAAACGGCGAGTACCAGCGTGATCGCCGCCAGACCGGATAGCGGCTGAAATAACAGGTAATAACCAACGAGGGCCGTGATCGCGCCGATCAGGAAGATCACCAGGCCCTTGCCGAAAGCACCCGCCCGGCACGCGACCACGCACGCACTGATTCCGCCGACCAGCAGGTAGGCGCCCACGAAAAGGGTGACGGACACGCCCGCATAGAGCGGCGAGGTGATGGCCAGCAACCCGCAAACCAGCATCAGGACGCCAAAGGTGACGGCCATACGTCCGTGCGCCTAGTTGGTCGCGTGAATCGTCTTCACCGTGTCGAGAAACACGTTGTTGATCTCTCTGATTTCGAAGCCCGCGGCATGCACGTTGGCCACGGTATCCCGATCGGTTTCCGGGCCAAACTTGCTGGCCAGCGGGCTCATGAGTTTCATCATGAAATTGAACGGAAAGATATGACTGCCCGTATGCTCGAACATATGCAGCTCACCGCCAGGCCTCAGCACGCGCTTCAGCGCTTTGAGCCCCCCGACCGGGTCAGGCACGGAGCAAAAAGTGCAGGACGTAAAGACCTGGTCGAAGCTGTTGTCCGGGAAACTCATATCATGCACGTCCATCACCTGCGCCGACATATTGCCGTCATAGGCTTCCACACGCGCTTGCGCCTTCTCGACCATTTTCGGGCTGATGTCGATCGCGATAATGTCGCAGCCGGGCGGGAACGCGCCGATATCCAGGCCGGTACCGAGGGCCAGGAACAGTATCTTTTTACCGGGTTGCATGCGTCCGAACGCCTTGAGCTTCGCCGGCTTCCAGCGCCACTCCGGTCCATAGGCCGACATCAGGTCGAAAGTGCGCGCGGCACGGTCCCATTTTTCCTGCGTAACAATGTCCATGATCAGGTCCGTACTTTCCGGGGGCCGGTAACAAACAGGTTCAGCCCGTAGATGACTACCACCACGATAAGGCCCGTGCCGATGCCCCAACGGAATACGTCGCCGCCGGACAGTGCCCACATGCCGCCCCACATGCCGCCGAACATGCCGCTGAGCATGCACGGCGACATGACCTCCATGACGCCGAGCACGGGCACGAGCATGGTCAGGCTCAGGATCAGCGCGACGATCATGCCGATGACCATTCCGGCCAGCATGCCGACCGCCATGCCCCAGTCGCCGCCGATCAGCCAGCTCGTCAGCGCGACGGCGACGGTCGCCACGAAGGCATTGGCGAGCAGATCACCGATAATGAATGGCAAGCGTGTTTCCACGGTTAAAGTCTCCGCTTGTTCTTTGTCGCGTTCAGTGCCAGCGACTGATTATCTTACATTTTGAATCGCGTTTTTGGCGGTGTCGTGCAGAAACCTTTTGGTTTCATCGCGTTGCGCCCGCGAAAAGCTTTGTGTGCCGGTGCGGGAATGCTGTTTCCGCCGATGCGCATTGGCACGTGAAATCACGGTGTCGATGAGGCGATCGAGGTCGGTATCGTCGTCGTAGTGGTATTCAAGGTACTCGGTCCAGGCGTCCTCGAGCTCCGCCGAGTTTGGTTTCGTCGCGCATAGCACGACCACGCCCTGCAGTTCCGGCACGACACTCTCGGCGGGTTCCGCCGGTATGGCCCTGATGTGGCCGTCGGCGAAGACGGGCGGCAGCGCTAGTACGAGGATCAGGCAGATCGCGATTCGGAGCATGTCGAACCCTCCCTTCCGTCGGACTCACCTTATCACGCCTCCGTTCGACCGGCCGCAGATTTCGATATCCGCTTATTGCGCAATGCTATTCTCCGGGCTGCGTCACGCTGCCCAGGAGATCTTCCCGTGCCCGCGGAAATGTTGAGGGCGGAGTCGAATCTGTACCTGGGCCTGCTGCTGTCAATCGGCGGGGCGCTGATCGCCGGCTGGCTGATCTACTTCGCGGTCCGGTTCCGGAAGCGGCAACGCCGTCGCGAGTTGAAGAGCACGCCGTTACCGGTCGAGCGCCGAGCGATCCTGCAGCGAAACGTGCCGGTGTACAGGCGCCTGCCGCCAGACTTGCAGGACGAATTGCAAGGCTACGTAAATGTCTTTCTACACGATATGCAGTTCATCGGTTGCGCCGGGCTCGACGTAACCGACGAGATGCGGGTCACGATCGCGGGCAACGCCTGCCTGTTGCTGTTGAATCGCCATCCTGACCGGTTTGCCGGATTCGCATCGATACTGTTGTATCCCGATGCTTTCGTCGCCCCCGAGGTTGAATACGATGGTGACGTGGTGATTGAAAGCGATTCGATTCGCGCCGGAGAATCCTGGCACGCGGGTCCGATCGTGCTCTCCTGGAGTGATGTACGGCAGGGGATCGAGGATCATGTCGACGGGCACAATGTGGTGTTGCATGAATTCGCCCACAAACTGGACGAGGAAAGCGGCTACGTCGATGGCCTGCCGATACTCCGCGAAGAGGAGCATTACGCGGAATGGGCCGCGGTGCTGAGCCGGGAGTTCGATGCGTTGACGGAACGTGTAAACGAGCGCCGTAACGACGTGATGGATGCGTATGGCGCAGATTCGCCGCCAGAGTTTTTCGCCGTCGCCACGGAGACTTTTTTCGAGCGCGGCGACCTGATGCGGCGGCACCTGCCGGATCTTTACGCCCAATTGCGGCGCTTCTATGGTGTGGATCCAGCCGCGTGGGGTTGAGGCGATGAATCCGTTATTGCTCATTCATGGCTACGGGGCCGAGGCCGGGAAACGTACGGCCCGCCAGATCACATCGATTTACGGCACGTTGCCGGCGGATTTGCGGCGCCGGTACGGCCAGCGCCGCGTGGTGGAACTGAATGTCGCGCGTTACGTGACGTTGGAGGACGGCATCCACCTCGATGACCTCGCGCGATCGCTGGACCAGGCGCTGCAGGCCGAGGTCCCCGATCTGCTGGCAGGCCGGTTTGACGTGCTGGTACACAGTCTCGGTGCACTCGTGGTGCGCAACTGGTTGCGGCACTTTTCGCCGCGACCAGCCTCGATAGAACGTCTCTGTTACCTGGCCGGTGCACACTTCGGGTCCGGCTGGACTCACATCGGACGGGGGCAATTGGCCAAATGGGGGCGGGCCGTGTTCCAGGGTGCCGAACCCGGCGTGCAGATGCTCGATGCACTGGAACTCGGGGCGAGTGACACGCTCGATTTGCAACGCCATTTTCTCGATCCCGTCAACGACCTGTGGCGCCGCTACAAGACGCGCGAGTTTTGCATTGTCGGCAGCCAGGTACTGGCTGACTGGTTACCCATCCCGGTGCGCTACGCCCATGAAGACGGTTCGGACGGCGTGGTGCGGGTAGCCGCGGCAAACGCGAACTGGAATTACATCGCGATCGAGCCGAAACGCCACGCGTCGAAATTGCCGTGGGACGATATTGCCGAGAGCTGCGCGCTGTTGGGCGAATCACCGGACGGCCGAGGTGACGAACCGGCCGAACACTATCGCGTGGCGGAGCAATTCCTGGCAGACGAAGTCGAGCGTCCCGCTGTGCCGTTGGCAATTCCGTTTCAGTGCGCGCACGCGGGGAGAGAGCGAGGCATTGTGACCGGCAGAAGAGTTCGCGAGGAGCTCATGGCCCTCCTGGACGTCGCGTTTCGCACCGACACGCTGAGGGAGTATCGTGACGCGGGCACGCTTTACGACGGCCGCACGCTGGCGAACTATCGGCGCGCGGCGATGCAATTACAGCCCGGCTTCGTACAGGGCATTTTCAATGAACCTCGCGCCCAGTATGATCCGCACGCCCAACTGATTTTCCGGTTACGGGACCAGTACGGTCGCCCGGTGGAGCATGCTGATGTGTTGTTGCACTCGGCGTCAGGCTCGACCATTGCCGCCAACGAGCTGTTCGAGCACACCCACCGGAACGTCCGTACGCCCGGGATTCTGACCTTTTACCTGCGGACGGCGAAGTTCGATGCGGATAGCGAGGACTGGCACGACTTGCTGCCGCAGGTCGGTGGGGTGCACCTTGAAATCGCGCCGACTGAGCCGCGCACCGCGGAGATTCGCTATCTGCCGGTGTGCCTGAAGATTTCGAACCAGCGGCTGCGGCGGTTTATCCAGGGTCACCGCACGACCGTCGTCGACGTGACGCTGCTGCGCCTGCCGTCGCCGCAGACCTTCCGGATCAGGGCTGCCACGGTAACGTAGCGATTTCAGCGTGGTAGCAATCTTTGCCGTTCAACTCGACCGCTGGAATTGTGATTCACCGGCCGCCACGACATAGCTCGCCAGTATCCGCCGGGCGCTATCACTTTTCGTGACATCATCGAGCGCGATCAGTTCGGCCTGTAACTGCTGGTGGTCTACGGTCAGTCGTGTGTAGCCACGGTAGCGATTCTCGGCCAGTAATATGTGCGGGTTGTACCGGCGGTGTTCATCGAGGTCGACCTGTTTGACGCTCAGTGAACTGATAGACGTTGTCACGACCTCTGGCATCGCGCTCTCGGACGCCGCGGCCTCGGGTCCATCGAATACCTGGCCAACGATGAAGGCATGGATGTCACCGCTCAGTGTGACCGGATTTCGAGCCCCCGTATCTCGCAGCGTTTGCAGCAGGCGGGCTCGGGCCGCGGGATAGCCGTTCCAGTTGTCGGTCCAGAAGACCTCGGCGTCGCCGGCTGCCTCATCGAGGCGTGACATCACCGTTTGCTGGGCCAGCAGGTTCCAGGTCGCGCGCGACTCCTGCAGGGCAGCCTGCAGCCACGCTTCCTGGCGGGCACCTAGCATGCTGCGCTCCCGCCGAAACAACTCCGCGCATTCGTCGGCGTCGATGCGATTGCCACCCCGGCGCCCCGGGCGTGGACAGGCAAGCGGCGACCGATATTGTCGGCCGTCGAGCAAGTGGAGCTGGACCAAATCACCATACCAGCGCGTGGTATGCAGGCGCATGTGCGCGCCGAACGGCACCGCGCGGCGTGGCAACGGCAGGTGTTCGTAGTAGGCCTGGTACGCGGCCGCGCGACGTGCGAGGAACAGGCGTGGGTCATCGTTCCATTCGGAAATATCGTCGGCGTAGTCGTTATCGACTTCGTGGTCATCCCAGGTCAGCATCCACGGATACCGGCCGTGCGCCGCCTGCAGGTCCGGGTCCAGTCGATACAGGGCGTGCTGGGCCCGGTAGTCGTCGAGCGTGTAGCACTCCGGCCGTGGATGGCGGCGAACCTTACGCCTTCCCCATGAAAGCTCGTAAATGTAATCACCGACATGCACGATGAGATCGAGGTCATCGTCCAGCATGTGCTTGTAGGCAGCGTAGTAGCCATGTTCGTACATCTGGCATGACGCCAGTGCGAGCCTCACGCGCGGCCTGCGGTCCGTGAAACCGGGCGCTGTGCGCGTACGGCCGACGGGGCTCACTGCATCGCCGGCACGAAAGCGGTACCAGTATTCGCGCCCGGGTTCCAGGCCAGGGGGCTCGACATGTACCGAGTGCGCCCAGTCCGGGGTCGCGTACTGCGTACCGCGGCGCACGACGTCGCGCATATTATCGTCGGTGGCGATTTCCCATTGCACCGGAATCGCCTGTGCCGGCATGCCGCCATCCGGGGCCAGTGGCGACGGCGCCAGCCGGGTCCACAGTACGACCGAATTGGGCAGCGGATAGCCGGATGCGACACCGAGCGTGAAGGGATTATTCTCGAAAGGCGGGTTGGCCAGCAGTCTCGTGGGGCCGGCCAGCAGGCCGTAGCCCAGTAATCCCGCGCCATGGCGCAGTAGATCGCGTCGCTTGATCATTGCCTCATACGCTCCCGACTGGTCGTCAAGGCTCAGCCTGGAGCGGTGATGTTACGAGAGCTTTAAGGCGTAACGGCCAGTTCGACAACCCAGCCGGACTCGAGCAGGTACTGGTGCAGCAGGCGGGTCGGTCCGCTGAATTCCAGGCTATTGGGCGTCACTATGTCCCCTTCGCTCCTGATGTCGACCCAGTCCGTGTCGACGTCGGCCGAGATCAGGTGATTCTCGAAAGCGCTCCGCGACATCGGTTGTACATAGAGTTTGACGTCGTCGACAAAAAGCTTGCCGGTGGCCTCCAGCACGCCGCCGCCGGAATCGACGTAGAACTGCTGCGCGAGCAACATCGCGAAAGTGGACACGCCCATCACGAACCGGATCGGTTGCTCCGAATACCGGCGCAGATAGCCGGCGAGTTTGTAGTTCTGGCGCAGCCGGGTCAGCATGACCCACTCGTTCTGTGCCACGAGCGCCAGAAAGTGGCGCAGGTGACTGTCCGGGTCACTGCTGCCGACGGCGTATACATTACTGATACTGAATTCAGTGATGTTGAGCGGGTCCTTGTCCAGCTGGCCTTTTTCCGCCTCCAGCCACTGGTCCGCGGCGGCGAATGCCGCCGAGTCGATGGCCGATGAGTACCGGATCGAGGTTCGCTTGATGACGGCCGGCCGCTTGCGAAACATCTCGGTCGGCGGATGCTGCTGACCGTCCTTACCCAGCAGGACCGCGGGCGCCAGGCCGCGACTGACCATGACCATGCCGACATGGGCCGAATTCAGGTCGCTGAACGCGGGCCCATCCACGTGAACGAGGTCTACCTCGAGTCGAGTGGGCCCGAGGTTGTCCAGCAGGCTCGCGAGCTTTTTCTCGCGGTCGTCGGGGCCGAAGAACACGCCCCAGATCAGGTTCACGCCGAGAACGCCGACAGCTTCCTGTTGCGCGACCGCGTTGTCGTCGAGCATGTTGATGTGCAGAACGATGCTGTTCGGTTCGCCGCCCGGTTCGGTCTGGAAGCGCAGGCCGACCCAGCCATGACATTCGTTGGTGCCGGCGAAATTGCGCGCGGCCACGGTATTGCAAAAGGCGAAAAACCGCGTGTCATGGCCGCGGTGCTCGTGCAGGCGGCGCACCAGTTGCATGTACTCGCGGTCCAGCATCGCCTCGAGCCGCTCCCGTGACACATAACGGCCCGCCTTGCCGTAGATTTCGTCGCTGACCTGCATGTCGTAAGCCGACATGGTCTTCGCAACGCTGCCCGCGGCAGCGCCCACGCGGAAAAACCAGCGAGCGACTTCCTGGGCCGCACCGATCTCCGCAATGACGCCGTAGATCCTGTCGTCCAGATTGACCGACAGGGCTTTTTGATGGGTGTCGGGGGTGCTGGCTGGCATGGCGGCTACTCTTACGGGGGGGTCCGCGTATCTTAGCCTGTGTTATACCCTTTGGCCTGAAACGGGGCCCCGCGAATGCCCCGCCAGCATGATGGAGGCACGCCGATGATTGCATTCAATCTCAATGGTCAGCCCGTGACCACTGAGGCCGAGCCGGATACACCGCTGTTGTGGGTGATCCGCGATGAATTCAAGTTGAAGGGCACCAAGTTCGGTTGCGGCATTGCCCGCTGCGGTGCCTGCACCGTGCATCTGGGTGGCACCGCCGTGCGATCCTGCTCGATCCCGGTGGCCGCGGCCGCCGGTAACGACATTACGACCATCGAGGGCCTGGCGCCCGGCAACGATCACCCATTGCAGCGCGCGTGGATCGCTGAGCAGGTACCCGCCTGCGGGTATTGCCAGTCTGGTCAGATCATGACGGCCGCGAGTTTCCTCGCCAATAATGCCGACCCGAGTGACGCGGAAATTGTCGAGGCCATGGATGCCAACCTCTGTCGCTGCATGTCCTACATCCGCATCAAGCGGGCCATCAAATCGGCCGCGCGCATCCTGCGCGAGGAGGCGTGACATGATGAATCCCATCAAGCACGCACCCGTCGACCTGTCGCGGCGCGGTTTCCTGATCGGGACTGTCGGCGGCGGCCTCCTCATGGGTTTCGGCGCCGTACTGCCGAGTGGTTGCGCCCGCGAGGAGCTGGCGGCGAAGAATTTTGCGCCGACCGTGTGGTTCGAGTTGAGCAGCACCGGCGACATCCTGATCAACATTGCGAAGGCTGAAATGGGCCAGCATGTCGGCACGGCACTGGCTCGCATCGTGGCCGATGAACTCGGCGCCAATTGGGCGGACGTGCGTATCAACCATGTCGATTCCGACTCGAAGTGGGGTTACATGGTGACCGGCGGCTCCTGGTCGGTATTCACGAGTTTCACGCAATTGTCCCAGGCCGGCGCAGCCGGCCGCGTGACGCTGATCGATGCCGGTGCCGCGTTGCTCGGCGTGGCGGCCGACGGCTGCGTGGCCCGCGACAGCCAGGTGATCGCGGGCGACAACAGCATCGCTTTTGCCGAGATCGTGCAGCGCGGTGCAATCGATCGCAGCTTCACCGCGGACGAACTCGGCGCGCTGCCGGTCAAGACGCCGGAACAACGTGACCTGATTGGCAAACCGACGCCGCAGCTGGACATACCGGCCAAGTCCACCGGGCAGGCCGAGTACGGCCTCGATGCGGAGCTGCCGGGCATGGTCTACGCACGACCCGTGCTGCCGCCAACTCGCTACGGTTGCGTGGTGAATTCGGTCGACGACGCGGCGGCCACGGGCATTGCGGGTTACCTTGGCTATGAGGTCCTGTCCGATCGGAGCGAGACCTGCCAGGGCTGGGTGGTGACTTACGCCGAGTCTTTTGTCGCGGCCTCGCGCGCGGCCGACGCGCTGCAGGTCGACTGGACCGCGGGCCCGGCCGTCACGGTGTCGGAGGATGACATCCTGGCCGAAGGTCGGGCGCTGGTCGCCCGCGATGACAGTGGCGCATTGCTGGTGAATGATGGTGACGTTGCGCAGGCGCGGAACGACGCGGCGCGGGTGCACGAGGCCACCTACACCACGGCTACCGCGCTGCACTTCCAGCTCGAACCGGTCAATGCGCTGGCCGAGTTCGATGGGCAGACCTGGCATCTGCACGCGGGCAACCAATGGCAATCGTTGATCCTGCCGACACTCGCCAAGGCGCTGGAGGTCGCAGAGAGCCAGGTGGTGATTCACCAGTACTACCTGGGTGGCGGCTTTGGCCGGCGCTTGGTCGGCGATTACATGGTGCCCGCCGCGCTGTTGGCAAAAGCACTCGGCAAACCGGTGAAGCTCGTGTTCACGCGCGAGGACGATACCCGGTTCGACTGCGTGCGCTCGCCATCGGTGCAACGGCTGCGCGCGTCCTTCGACGGTGACAAGCAACTCACCGGTGTCGAGCATGCCGCCGCGGCTGGCTGGCCGACGCTTGCCAATGCGCCGGGCTTCATGATCGACGGCCTCGATGACAGCGGCAAGATTGATACTTTTTCGATCAGCGGCGCGGATCACTGGTACACGTTGCCCAACCATCGCGTCCGGGCGATCAACAACCCCGTGGCACAGGGTGCATTCCTGCCGGGCTGGCTGCGCGCGGTCGGGCCTGGCTGGGTTGGCTGGGCCGTGGAATCGTTCATGGACGAACTGGCCGCCGAGGCCGGCGTCGATCCGATCGAGTTTCGCCTGAATCTGCTGGATGCGGCCGGCAAGAACGCCGGTAACGCGCCGGAAAGCGTTGGTGGCGCGGCACGACTGGCGAATGTCCTGCGGACGGTGCGCGATTCGTCGGACTGGAAAGACCCCTTGCCGGTTAGCGAAGCACGCGGCGTGGCGATCTGTCATGGCCAGGAACGCACGATGCCCACATGGACGGGCTGTGTCGCGCATGTGGCGGTGGATGCGACCAGCGGGGAAGTCACCGTCAAACGGCTGAGCCTGGCAATTGACTGCGGCACCGTGGTGAATCCGGACGGCGCGCAGGCGCAGGCGGAGAGTGCGGCGCTGTGGGGCCTGAGCCTGGCGCTGCACGAAAACACCCGCATTGTGGATGGCCAGGTCGCGGATCGAAATCTCGACACGTACACGCCGTTGCGCATGTCCAGCTTACCGGCGATCGACGTGACGTTCATCGACAGCACCGAGTTCCCGGTTGGGATGGGCGAGCCACCGTTGATCGTCGTGGCCCCGGCAATCGGCAATGCGGTGTACCGGGCCATTGGAGCGCGCGTGCGCGACCTGCCGATCCGGCCGGCACAAGTTCGGGAGGCGATGATCAGCACGTAATCGGCCGGCTACTCGCTGCTATAGTCATACGATTAGGGATAGCGGGAAGACGGCGCGGTGCAGGAAGCGCTCAAAGGACTGTGGGGAGATCTGCTGGGCAGCCTGCGCGATCTGGCGCCCATCGTTTTGGTCATCGGTGTCTTCCAGTTTTTCGTGCTGGAAGAGGCGCCGGCGTCTCTGGCGGGCTTGCTCGGCGGCACGGCGCTGGTTGTGCTGGGTCTCACTTTCTTCATCTACGGGTTGCGATTGGCGTTATTCCCGGTGGGGGAGTCGCTGGCGTTTTCGTTGGCGCGCAAGGGCAGCGTGTTCTGGCTGATTCTGTTCGCGTTCGTGCTCGGTTTCGGGACGACCATTGCCGAGCCGGCGCTGATTGCCGTTACGGATGAAGCCGCCGAGATCGCGGCCAGCGCCGGTGTGATTGCTGCCACGGACGAGGCGCGGGACTGGTATGCGCTCGGACTGCGACTGACCGTCGCGATCTCGGTGGGACTGGCGATCCTGATCGGCGTGCTGCGCATTCTGACCGGCTGGTCTTTGCCGCTGATCATCATCACCGGCTACCTGCTGGTGATCGCGATGACCGGCATGGCGCCGGCCGAAATCATCGGCATTGCGTACGATTCCGGTGGCGTGACCACCTCGACGGTGACGGTGCCATTGGTAGCGGCACTCGGTGTGGGCCTGGCGGCCTCGGTATCCGAGCGCAATCCCATGGTGGATGGTTTCGGCCTGATCGCGCTCGCATCGCTGACACCAATCATCTTCGTTTTAGGTTACGGCATGGTGGTGCAATGGCTTTTGTCCTGACGGCATTGCAAACCATCGGCACCACGATTCTCGACGTGTTGCCGGTGCTGGCCTTCCTGTTTGCCTTTCAGTTGCTGGTGATTCGGCGGCCGCTCCCCGACCTGCGGCGAGTGATGATTGGCGCAATGTGCGTGATCGTCGGACTGGCACTGTTCCTGCTCGGGCTGGAACAGGCATTGTTCCCGGTCGGTCGCTTAATGGCCGAGCAACTCACCGATCCCGAACTGGTTGGCAAGGCGGTCGCTGCCGACGGCACGGTGCTCTGGCAGCAGTTCGTCTGGGTCTATGCCTTCGCGTTCCTGATTGGTTTCAGCACAACCATCGCCGAGCCGTCGCTCTTGGCCGTTGCCATCAAGGCCAACGAGGTGTCCGGCGGCAGTGTGCATGTCTGGGGCTTGCGGGTGGCCGTAGCGCTGGGCGTGGCGATTGGCGTGGCCCTGGGTTGTTACCGGATCGTCACCGGTACGCCGCTGCATTACTACATCATGGCGGGCTACGTGCTGGTGGTGGTGCAAACGGCATTCGCGCCCAAACTGATCGTGCCGCTCGCCTACGATTCCGGCGGCGTGACTACGTCCACGGTCACGGTGCCCCTGGTGACAGCCCTGGGATTGGGGCTGGCAGAAAACATACCGGGCCGCAGCGCGCTGCTGGACGGTTTCGGTCTGGTCGCCTTCGCGAGCCTGTTCCCCATCATGGCGGTGCTGGCCTACGGCCAGCTGGCTGCCCTGCGGGAGCGCGGTTCGGGAAGCGAGTAAGCTATTCATGTAACGAGGAGATCGCGATGCATTTCAAACTGATCGTCGTCTTCGTGGAAGACAGCAAGACAGAGGCGGTGATGGAAGCCGCGCGTGACGCCGGCGCCACCGGCTGCACCGTGGTAAACAACGCCCGCGGTGAAGGACTGGAAAAGAGCAAGACCTTTTTTGGCCTGACACTAGCGACCCAGCGCGACGTGTTGTTAATGCTGGTGGAGGAACATCTCAGCCGCCATATCCTCGAGCACATTGGCGAGGTCGGGGAATTCGACGATACGCCGGGCACCGGGATCGCCATACAGATCGACGTCGAGGATGCGGTCGGCGTGGTGCACCAGGCTCAAATACTCGGTGAACAACTGGAGGACCAGCTATGACAAACCCGCGACGTGTCAAGGCTCGTGATGTCATGCGGACCGAAGTGACAATGGTGGACGGCCGCACTGATGTGCTGGAAGCCCTGAAGATCATGAAAGAGGTGCAGGCAACCTGCCTGATAGTCAAAAAGCGTGACGGGCACGATGAGTGGGGCATGGTGCTGTTTTCGGATATCGCCAAGCAGGTGCTGGCCAAGGATCGCGCTCCCGAACGCGTGGGTGTGTACGAGATCATGGCCAAGCCGGTGATTTCGGTGCACCCGGATATGGACATTCGATATTGCGCGCGCCTGTTCGAGCGCTTTGGCATCAGCCATGCGCCAGTGATCGAGGACGGCGAGGTTGTCGGGATGGTGACTTACTACTTGCTGGTGCTGGAGGGACTGGCCGGCCTGATATGACTGCTGCCCGACTCTGGTTCGCCCGGATCGTGATGCTGTATGCATTGCTGATCTTCTGCTTCCTGGCGTACCTGTACATCGTCGAGCCGCTGGAACACATCGAAATGTTCGGCATCAGCGCAACCGGTGTGCCCGAGTCCATCAACTTCCTGCGCGCCGGTCCGGGTGCGCTGTTCCTGGGCATGGCCATCACCGCTGCCGTCGGTTTGGCCCGGCCGTCGCTGCTGATTCCCTGCTTGTGGGTGATCGTGCTCTTCGATGGTTGCGTCGTGTTCGTGCGGCTGTTGGGCATGGCTGTGGACGGGGTCACAGCAATGCAGGTATCAGAGCTGCAAGATGAGGGTATTTCCTGGCTGTTTTTTGCGGCGGCCCTGATCGCCCATCCTCGTGACTCCAAGGACTAGCACACTCCGTTTTCTCGTCTACCTGCTGCTGGTCGTCGGCGTGGCTGGTCCGGTCCGGGCCGGCGACGCGGAGGTCATTGCACTCGCGCAGGAACTCGCCAGCGACAAGATCTTTCGCATGCCTGGTCGCAATGATCAGGTCCTGGGAACACTGAAGAGCTCTCAGCAAACGCGCCGGTTGCCCGCAGCCGCGTACGAGGCGCTGATCATGGCGTTGAATAACCGTGCGATGAGCAATCGCTATTTTGCGATCGAGGCATTGGCGACAATGCCCGCCGATGACCCGCGCCATGATGCGATGCTCGACGCGTTGGTGAACACGCTGGCCATGCACGACCATCAACATACGCGTAGCGCCGTCATTCTCGCGCTCGCGTCCCGGCCCGCCGCGCAGCCGCTGCCGCCCGCGGCGCTGGCAACAATCGAAAACGCGGCGCTCACCGATCCGTATATGACCGTGCGCATGGATGCGCTCGAACTGCTCCGGGACGAACAGGTTGTACCGGAGGTGCGGGATCGTTTGGCGCAATCCCTGGTGACCGAGTTGATTCAGCCCACGTCGGACCTATGGGAGCGTTCGCGGGGCCTTCGCCAGCATAAGGGTTTGCAAGAGCGCGGCGTGCGCCTGCTCCGAGACTGGTATGAGCATCCCTATCCGGCGTTCGTGGTGGATGCGTTTGTCGCCCATACGCGCGCCTTCGATGCTAGCACCAGCCTGGTCGTGCTCGAGGGAATTCGCGTGCGGGGCGAGTTGACACCACAACAGCGGGATGAGCTGCTGCGAATCGCCAGCAGTGAGCATCACGCGCGGGCCCGCCCCGGGATCTATCGCATGCTGGGCGAAATCCAGGATGACGCGGCCGCGGCTGAGGCGGTGTCAATCATGCAGACAGGTGAAGACCGTGTGGCCCGCCTGCGCGCCGCGTACGGCGTGCAGTCCTATTACGCTGATCGACCAATTCCCGCAGAAGTTGCGGCAGTGGCACATGATGTCATGCGCGATTCGGGCGACGAGGAATTGCGTGGCATGGCCGCGGACCTGGTTGCACGCGGCCCTGGCGACCGCGAGGCGCGCGAAGCAAAACTGATCGACGCCGTGAAACGGCATGACCGTATCGCCGGCATTGAACAGGCGCTGGTCGACCTTTATGGTCCAGGCAACCTGCAGGCGTTGGTCACTCGTTATGCGGATGACGAGAGCCTGTCACCGTATTTTCGCGCGAGTCTGATACGCCGCCTGGAAAAGTCGGCGGATGGTCAATTAGCGCTCGGGGCCGACACGCAGTCCAGCCTGCGACGTGCCGCGGCGGATACGAGCAATTACTGGCTCGTCGAGACGATCAGCGATACCTACGAAACAGCGGACCTGCGCCTGTCGTGGCAGATGTTCCTGAAGCGCGAGCGCAACCATTTCGCCGCGTTATCGCTGGCCTGGTTGACGTGTATGGCGGCGAATCTCTTTTTTGGGCTGGCCAGTTTGTACTGGCTGTTCAGTGCGCCGGTTGGCAGCAATCGCAAAGCGGCGGGGCAGTTCGGGCTATTGTTCATCTGGCTCGTGCTGGTCGTCGCTATCCTCGGCGCGGCCGCGGCGGCCGTCGTGAGTTCGCTCGGTCACACGAGTTCGCCACCGGTTTCACAGGTGCTGACCTGGAGCATTCCACTTTACCTCGTGACCGTGATGCATGTGGTGTTTGCCCTGTCGCTGCGGCGCCGGGCGCGCGCTCGCAAGCCGCAACGCGAAGCAGCGGCCTACGCGCCGGCGGGATAGGGGCCGGCGGCCGGCGGCTCGTCCTGTCGTATGATTGATTGCTGCCCTGGAATACCTTGCTGCTGGACCGCCATTCATGGTGAAGAAACTGTGCTGCCTGTTGGCGACTCCCACGGCGCTGCTCGCGACCTGTGCACTGGCGCAGTCTGGAGCCTCGATCGAGTTGCCTGAACCGCGCTACCAGGGGGAATTGTCGGTTGAGCAGGCGCTGCAGACCCGGCGATCAGTCCGCAGTTACGACCCGCGCGCGCTGACCCTGGACGAAATCTCGCAACTCCTGTGGGCCGCGCAGGGACTCAAATACGGTGAGTTTCGCACCGCGCCGTCTGCTGGCGCGCTGTACCCGCTGGAGGTTCATCTCGTAGCCGGCAATATCGAAGGGATGGCGCCCGGCGTCTATCGCTATGATCCCGCGTCTCATCGCTTGCGAGAGGTCTTGATGGGCGATGTCCGCGACGCGCTGGCGTCGTCAGCGTACGGTCAGGACTGGGTCGCCGATGCGCCCGCAGCGCTGATTTTCTCGGCGGTGTATGAGCGGTCCACGGGCAAATATGGCAAACGTGGTATCCGTTATGCGCACATGGAAGCCGGCCATGCCGGACAGAATGTGTATCTGCAAGCGCGTGCACTGGGTCTTGGCACAGTCGTCGTGGGTGCGTTCACGGACAGCCGCGTCAAGAAGGTGCTGCGGATGGCAGCGGACGAACAGCCGCTGAGCATCATGCCGGTGGGCCAACCGCCCGGCTAATGCTTTTCCGCAGACCGAGTTCGAGCCAGCCGATACAGTAACGCACCGATCACCGCCCAGCCGAGCACGATGGCCCATTCGTAAGGCCAGACCAGCGCGGCCGGGCTCCATGGCAGGTACAGCGTGAACAGGCCAAGCGCGAGTACCAGCGCCGTCCAGCCGATGGCGTTGCCGTTGCGCACGCGAAACGGACGTGGCATGTCGGGTTCGTTCGCGCGCAGGACGAGAAACGCCGCTGCAACCATGCCGTAAGCGATCACGATCGCAAAGCTGCCGGCATCAATCAGCCAGATAAGGATCGTGCGCCCGAAGAAGGGTGAGATGGCGGACAGCACACCGATAAAGAGAATGGCCCAGTGTGGTGTGTGGAAACGCGGATGCAACTCGGCAAATGCCGGCGGCAACATGCCGGAGCGCGCGAGCGCGTACAACACCCGGCTGCCGCCGACGATGAACGCATTCCAGCTCGTCAGGATGCCGCCGATGCCGCCGATGACCAGCAGGTTGCCGGCCCATTGCCCGCCCCACGCGGCCGCGGTCGCGTCGGCCGTCGCCATCGTCGAGCTTTCACGCGCACCAGGCGGGAGCGCCAGGGCCACGCCGAGTGATACCACGAGATACCACAATACGGCCAGCCCGACCGATACCACCAGCCATTTGCCGATCTCCTGGAACGGCAGATTGATCTCCTCGGCGGACTGCGGAATGACGTCGAAGCCGACCAGCAGCGTCGGCACCATGATGAGCACGCCAAGCATGCCCGAGATCCCGCCAACGACCAGCGGTTCGGTATTGGCGGCGCTGCCGTTCACAAATGCACCGGTCAGGAAAAACAGACCGATGACGAAAAAAAGCGCGGTGACGATGACCTGAATGAAAGCGGCGGTGCGAATGCCGAGAACATTGATCACGGTCATCAGCGCCGCGCTGGCCATCCCCACCGCGACGAAACTGGCGTACACATCCGAATTGCCAACGCGCCACAGGAACCCGGTCTTCATATTCGGGAACAGATATTCCGCGGCGACCGGCAGGGCGACGGATTCGAACATGGGTACCGACAGGTAGCCCAGCATCAGGGCCCAGGTGCAGACAAAAGATCCATTGATGCCGAACGCGCGTTTCGTGTACACATGTTCGCCGCCGGCTTTGGGCATCGCCGCCGCAAGCTCAGCATAGGTCAGGCCGATGAAGATCACGGCGGTGCCGCCGATAACGAAGGCGGCCAGCGTGCCGATGGTGCCGGCCATGGTCAGCCAGTCACCGGTGAGCAGCACCCAGCTCCAGCCGATCATCGCGCCAAAGGACAGCGTGATGACCTCGCGACGTTTCAGGACGCGAATGAAGCCGGTTGTCATGCCGAGGCTTTATTCACCGGTAATGGCGAGACTCGTCAGGCGGCGCATCAGAATATGCATCTTCTTTGGGTCGTAGCCGCTGATGCGGTCCGCCAGCAAGCCCTTTTCGACGATCCGGTCGGGCACTTCTTCCGGCGGCGTGCCGGCCGCCAGTTCGGCCCTGGGCAATTCGATGATGGCGGTCCAGAATGCCAGCCGGTCGCGCACAATCGTTGCCGGCGCGCTGGTCGCCTTAACAATCGTCGGGCGGTTTGTAACCGGATCAAATGAGCCTCCCATATGCCCGCCGATGATGGTTTCGATACCACGTTCGTCGATCAATTCAGTCACGCGCGTCAGAAATTTCACCATATGCCAGGGCCGTTCCTCGGACAGCGCGGGGTTGTAGAACATGGCCCAGCCGTCCGGCGGATTCGAAACGTCGACCAGGAACAGCATATTCGCCGGGTTGGCCACGATCACTGCCAGACAGTTATCGTGAGACGGGCCGAAATAGAACATCTCCAACGAATGATCGCCAAGTGAGATCTGGTGATAGTCGTCGAATGTAACGTCCGGTGGCACGACGTTCGGATGCGGGTTTTCACGCATGTTCGCTGCACAGCCGGCCTGGGCGACGACCTGCGCACCTTCCGCCTTGAAGATCTGGCCGCCGGATGCGTGGTCCCAGTGGGAATGCGAGTAGGCGACGTATTTCACCGGCTGATCCGTGATGGCCGAAATTTCCTTACGCATGACCGCCGCGGCTTCGTCGTTGAGCGGGTCGGCGACGATGACGCCGTCGTCGGTCACGAGAAAGATCGTTCGATAGAACGAATGCCGGAACGCATATAGTCCAGCGGCAAGCTGTTCCGTTTCCCACAGCTTGAATGGAAACCTGGTGCCCGGCATCAGCAGGGGCACTTCGTCGGCCGGCGTCCGCGCCGTCACTGGCAATGACAGCAGCAGGCCAGCCAGCAGCACGAGTGCCTGTGTCTTCATAGTCATTTTGCTAGCGACCCATGTCGTAGAAGCCGACGAACCGCCGCATGATGATTCGCAGGTCGTCTTTCGAGTAGCCGTCGAACGACTCGAACGGTGTCAGGTCGACCTTGCGCATGCGCACGAAGCTGTCGATGCCAACGTGGCCCTCCCGTTTAGCCGATTCAACAGTTGCATAGATTGCCTGCCAAAACCGCGCCTGATCCGCGATGATGGCAGCCGGAGCAGTCGGGGGCGATACTTGCTGGCCGCCGCTGCCATCGTCGATTAATCTCGCATGGCTGGCCAGCACCTGGCTAACGCGCCTGTCATCCACCAGCGTTTCGACTGCGGCAAAAAACTGCCGCAGATTGTGCGGTTTTACATACGGTACATTCGGGTCGGGTGGAAACGCCGCGTGCGGGGGCTCGACCAGATCGACAATCTGCATTAGACCGGCTGGCTGGACGAGAAACACTGTTAGACAGTCGCCATGTGCCGGCCCAAAGTAGTGCAGTTCCAGCGTTTGTTCTCCCACGGTAACGTCGTAACGATCGTCGAAGGTGGTATCCGGCGTGACCACCGCGGGATTGGGATTGTCGCGGAACCGCGCCCCGCAGCGTGCCTGCGCAATGACTTGGGCGCCGTCCGCGGTGAACACCTCGGCGCCGGATACCCGGTCCCAGTGATAGTGTGAATAGACCACGAATTTCACCGGCTGATCGGTAATGGCTGCGATCGCCCGCCGATACTCTCGTGCCGCGGCGGCATTGAGGGGGTCCGTAACGATGACCCCATCGTTCGACACCAGGAACAGGCTGCGATGCTCCCCATGCCGGAACAAATACACGTCGTCGGCCACGCGTTCCGTATTCTCCGGCAGTTGCTCCGGCGCCGTTGGTCCGCATGCGGCGAGCAGCGCGAGAATAGCGGCGATCATTGCGCGACGGCCAATTAGCCAGCAGATCGGGTCGGACATGGGTGTATCTTACAAGGCGGGGAGCGACAACTGACTGAGAGGGCAATATGAACAGGCAGACCTTGTCACGGCGTGGCCTCATTGCGGGTGGTGCAGCGGCTGCCGCCGTCGGTTTGACGGGGCGCGCGAATGGTGCCGAGGCTCCGGCGAGTTCCTGGTCGGCTAGCAAACGTTTCACCACGATCAACGGGTTACGAATGGCCTGGTACGAGGTCGGCGACGGCGATCCGATCGTATTCCTGCACGGTAATCCCACGTCGTCCTATTTGTGGCGCAAGGTCATACCCCAGGTGCAGCACCTCGGGCGTTGCATCGCGCCGGACATGATCGGCATGGGTGACTCGGAAAAACTGCCGGACGCCGGCCCGCGTTCGTACACATTCCTGCAGCACCGTGACTACGTGTTCGGCCTGCTGGACAAGCTGGGCATCGAAGATAACGTCGTCTTGGTCATTCACGACTGGGGATCGGCGATGGGTTTCAACTGGGCTGCCCTGAATCCCGACCGTGTCCGGGGCATTGCGTACATGGAGGCCCTATTGCGGCCGCCGGATCCTGAATACGATCCGGAACCCAGTCCGTTCTTCCGGATGCTGCGCTCCGAGCGGGGCGAAAAAGCCATCCTGGAGGACAACATGTTCATGCAAGGCCTGTTGCGCGAAGTCGGGTTGTACCTTAGCGACGCCGACAAAGCGGAATACCAGCGACCGTTTCTGGAACCCGGCGAGAGTCGCCGACCCATGCTTTCCTGGCCCCGCGAATTGCCGCAGGGCGGAGAACCAGCCGCCAACGACAAGATTATTCGTGACTACTCAGCCTGGCTGGCAACAAACGAGATCCCCAAGCTGTTCGTGCAGGCCGTGCCGGGAATTATCTTCAGCGTCAAGGAACTGTTGTCGTTCGCGCGCCGGTTGCCGAATCAGAAGACAGTCCGCGTCTATGGTGGACACTTCGTGCAGGAGGTGTCAGGAGAGGCTATTGGGCGGGCGCTGCGCGACTGGATACCGACGCTATAGCCTCGCCAGAGGGTCGCTTTCGGCCCAAACAGCAAGCGCGTATAGTGACTGGACGCACTCAATAACAAAAAGGAGACGACCGATGCGCAGCTCCCGCCGTCTATTGCTCTTGTCGCTCTGCTTGCTGCCGTTGACTACTACGGCGCAGGAATTCGGTCGCAGCGTGATCGTGCGCGACGCGATGGACAATGACCTTTACGCGGCCGGGGGAGATGTCGAGGTTCAGGCAGCAATTGGCGGCGATGCGGTGCTGGCGGGACAGACCGTGGTGGTCGCCGGTGCGGTCGACAACGACGTCATCGCTGCCGGGCGCACGATCAGGGTCAGCGGTTCGGTTGCCGACGACGTCCGTTTGGCCGGGCGCACGGTAACCGTGTCCGGCAACGTTGCCGGACACGCTGTGATTGCCGGCGGGGAGGCTCGCATCGAGTCGGGCAGCAGCATCGAGGACTGGGCCTGGATTGCCGCGGGCCGGGTCTATATTGCCGGCACCATAGGCGGTGAAGTCAAAGCGGTCGGTGGGAGCATCGAGTTTTCTGGCCAGGTCGATGGTGACGTCGAGCTGGGGGGCGAGCGCATTCGGATCGGCGACGGTGCCGTGATCAATGGTGATCTTGTTTGGCGAAGTGAGAACAAGCCACGGATCAGCGACGATGCGCTGATTGCAGGCGAAATCCGCGAGGGGCCGCCCCTGCGGGATTTCCGGCCGCGGCGTGGGTTCCTGTCGCGCATCTACGCGTTGCTCGGGATCATCTTCGCCGCCGGTGTGTTGTATACACTGTTTCGCGGGATTTGCGCCGATTGCCTCGCGACGCTGAAGTCCACACCCTGGATGACGCTCGGTGTCGGCTTCGCCGTGCTGGCAATCACCCCGGTCGTTATCTTCCTGCTGTATTTGAGCGGTATCGGCGCGCTATTGGGCACGGTCGTGCTGCTGGATTACCTGTTGGCAATCCTGCTCGGGGGTCTGTCGGGGATTGTGCTGGTGGCGCGCTTCGGTCACCAGCGGTTTCGTGATGATGCGAATCCCAGTCTCGGCGCGACCTGGGCGGGCATTGCCGTCGTGACCGTCATCATGAGCCTGCTGTATATCCTGCGGCCGGTCGGTATCGTGGTGTCGACCTTCGTGTTGCTATTCGGTCTGGGGGCGTTATCGCTGGTGATCTATCGGCGCGTCAAGGCCTGGTCGACATAGTCGAGCCCGGCGGTTACCAGTCCATTGCCTCGAGGAACTGCGCCGCGGTTTGCAGCCCTGGGTAACGCGTGCGGAGCGCGGCAATATCCACCGAGTAGCCGTGCTCGGCGAACCAGCGGTGCATGGTCGTCATGTCCTCGCCATTCTTGGCTTCGTAATCGGCCCAGCTGATCTGCTCATGCTGTACTTCACGGCCAGTTACCCGGCTTAGCAACGCGGCGAATTCCGCCAGCGTCAGTTCGTCACCGGCAATGTCCTCGGCTCGTCTGGCCCAGGATTCCGGCTGGTCAAAGGCTTCGGCCGCAAAGAAACCGATGTCGGCCGCTGCAATCCACTGGTGCCGTTGTTCCGGTTCCGCCGGATCGATGTAACTGCCAGACCGAATCTCGTCCTGGCGCCAGTACCAGTTGTTCATGAAAGACACCGGCCGAATGACGCTCCAGGTCAGATCGGATGCAGCCAGGTATTGCTCCACGTCGTACTTGCTGTCGAAGTGCGCTACGCCAGTGTTTTCATCGGCACCCGCGACCGAGGTGTAGACGAAGTGTTTCACGCCGGCATTCTCTGCCGCGTCAACGAGCGCACGGCCGTGCGCCACTTCTTTGTCGTAGCCGTGTTCCCAGAAATCCGTGACCGCGAATACGCCGTAGGCGCCGCGCATTGCAGACTGCAGGGACGCCGGATCGTCGAAATTGCCCGCAACCATTTTGGCGCCAAGTTCAGTCAGCGCGACGGCTCTGTCACTGGACGGGTCGCGCGTCAGGCCGCGGACCCCGTAGCCGCGCCGGAGCAGTTCACGCGCGACCGCGCCGCCCTGCGTACCGGTCGCGCCGGCGACCAGGATGAGCCGGTTTGCGTGGGAGTCGGCCTGAGCCGGCAGCAGGACGAGGCTCGTTAGCAAAAAGACCGCTAGCGCCATGGCCAACTGCCGCACGCGGGCAGATCGGGGTATTGTGCCTGGTTCACAGCGCATTACACTCGCTCCGGTTCTACGGGGTACGTCAAAGGAAATGCCATGACAATAATAACGCGCTGCCTGCTGGCATTCGTGCCGCTCGCCCTCTGGTCGACTACCGCTGCCGCCCAGTTGCCGGCGCCCGATTCCGACGAATTCTGCGTCGCGGTGCAAAAAATCCTGGCCGACACTGCGATCGATGGGCAAAACACGGTTTTCAGCGACATGCCGGCTTACCGGGCCTCCAAGCCGATGGTCGACCCTCTCGAGATTTTCCAGGTTGTGACGTACCAGGGACAAATGCCCGTCATGGTTTCATGCAAAGTGAAAACAGCCGCTCACCTGCGGGACGCGTTCGGGGAAAACGCCGCGGGTAAGCAACAGTATTGCCCGGAAATCACTCGGCGCGCGCAGGCGCAGGCCGTCGCCGAACTACAAGGCGTGGATCCGGCAGCGGCAGCCAGGGCAGCGGCATTCGTCGTGGACGACAACGAGCCGTTCATGACCGGGCGTAACTACCTGGCCGATTTTCAGCTGAGCTTTATTGGCGATGACGGCAAGGTTCACTTCAACTCACCGGGCCTGTACCAGGACTACGACAGCTGGATGACGTGGATGCTGCCGGAGGCGTTTCAGGGCCAGAGCTATTGCCACATCCCGACCGTGGCGTACATGAAGGCCCTGGCGACCGGGGCAATGGAGCCGGGCACCGTCATGACTACGGCTGACGACGCGCCGGTAACGCCGCAGTAGTTTCAAATCCTGAATTGTCACGGGGTCAGCAGGTTTGCAATGCCTGCGACCCTGTGGTCGAATAATTGCCAGATGACGCGCCGTTCCGGCTCTTGCCGGAGCTTCGCGTTTTTTTTCGTCTGTCGTTCGTCGCTGCACGCACAACAACAAAGGGGACCAGTCAGCAATGAATAACCACCGGCGCTCGAGTTATATCCAGCGAATTGTTGGCGTATTACTGGCGGTAGTCCTGATCGGCGCGATGCCGGCGGCGACCGCTGTCCCGGTCACATTCCGCGCGATTGCGGAAATCGATCGGGTCAACAACACCGATGGCTACCTGGATGCATTTTTCCCGACGACGCCCGCGCTGGAGCAAGTCGTGACGATCGTGCTGACATTCGACCCGGAAACCCTGGGGCCGGGTGTGCCCTGTTGTTTCCCGAACGAACGCGCGGAGGATCTCGTCTATTCCGGCGGTGTTACGTTTGCCAGTATCGACGTTGAAGGCCAGACACTGGAGTCCGGCGGCGGGCTGACTGACGGCGGCATCATTGTCAGCACGGTGCCCTTCGAGGAAGTAAATCCGCTGCTCGGCGTCTGGGACGGCTACGGCTTCAGCGCCGGCGCGGCGGGCCCGCCCGGCTCCGACCGTCGTTGGGGCCTGAACCTCGCGTTCGTCGGCGGCAATATCCCCAATACCGACCCACCCGAGACTATTCCCGACCTCGATGATTTCGTGGGCGCTGGCATCGGCTTTCGTGCTTTCAATACGGCCACGAATCCGGAGCAGTTCAACGACTTCCGCGCCATTATTTTCGACGTTGCCCCAATTCCGGTTCCCGCGGCCGCCTGGTTATTTGCGAGCGGGCTGGGCTTGCTGGGCTGGTTTGGCCGACGCGCCCGCTGATACGACCCTACGCGTCGTCCCCGCCGGCACCTGGCATTGGTTCCGGTTAGAATTCCCGCGTGTTTCGATTTACCGCCTGTCTTCTCGGGCTCCTCGCCATGCCCGCAACCGTAGCGGACAACGCTGACAAGGCTCTGGTATTCGGTGGCACTGGCCGCCTTGGCGCGCCGATTGTGCAGCTGCTCGTCGACGGGGGCTACGCGGTCACCGTCTTCGTGCGGCCGACGTCCGATCGCGCCCGACTGGAGGGCCTGGATGTCGACTACGTTGTCGGTGATTTGCTGGATGGTGAGAGCGTGTCGGCCGCGATAAGCGGTCAGCCGTTTCGCTACGTGATCGACGCATCCGCAAAGGATCGCAGCCAGGAGAATTTCTACGACGTCGCGATGGGCAATATCCTGGCGGCACTGGCCGAGAGCAAAGTGCAGCAATTTATCCTGCACGGCTCCGTTGGTGCCGGCGACAATATCGAGAACTTCCCCGACGTGCCGTTCGGGAGCATGCAGCAGACACTGCGTGACAAGGGTGTGGCGGAGGATATGCTGCGAGCCAGTGGCATGAATTACACCATCATTCGCAATGGTCGCATCCTGCGCGATGGCACGCCGGCAACCGGCACGGCGCGGCTCACCGAGGACGATACCGTGCTCGCATCGATCACGCGGCCGGACCTCGCCGCGCTCACGATGCAGTGCCTTAACAATGCGTCGTGCCTGAACCAGACGTTTCACGCGGTGGACGACAGCCTGTAACGGATGAATTTCGTTAGCGTCGAAGGAAATCACCAGCGCCTCGATGGCGGCGCCATGTTCGGTAATGTGCCACGTGCGCTGTGGTCGCAGTGGTTGGCACCGGACGAGCACAACCGCGTGGAACTGGCAACTCGTGGTCTTTATGTGCCGGATCTGAATGGTCAATCGGTGCTGTTCGAAACGGGAATCGGCATTTTTTTCGAGCCCAAATTGCGCGAACGTTTCGGTGTCTACCAGGACGAGCACGTGCTGCTGGGCTCGCTGCAGGATGCTGGCACGTCACACGACGAAATCGACCTGGTGGTGTTGAGTCACCTGCACTTCGATCATGCGGGCGGCTTGTTGGCGCCCTATCGCGAGGGACGGGAACCGAGCCTGTTGTTTCCGAACGCCCGCATTCTCGTCGGCACGGAAGCGTTCGAACGCGCGCGCCAACCGCATCCGCGCGACCGCGCATCATTCATTCCCGCGCTGCCGCAGCTGCTGCTGGACAGTGGCCGGCTTGAACTTGTCGAGGGCGAACACGCCATCAGTCTCGGCGATGCGGTGCGCTTTCATTACAGCGATGGTCACACGCCCGGGCTGATGATGGCGCAGATTGGCGGCAAGGGCGGGGTCCTGTTCTGTTCCGACCTGATGCCGGGCCGGCCCTGGGTACATTTGCCGGTCACGATGGGCTACGACCGGAACCCGGAGCTGCTCATCGACGAAAAGCAGCGGATTCTCGAACTGGTGATCGAGCTGAAGCTCAAGCTCTTCTTTGAGCACGATCCGGAGTGCTCACTGGCCACGGTCACGCGCGACGGACGCGGCCGTCATTCAGCCGTCGCAGCCGGCCCGTAAGCCGCCCAGCGTCACGCGGTCGCGGGCTTGGGCATCTCATCACTCAGCAGCTGCTCGGCGCTGCGCGACTTCAGCAAGGTCGCCACCGCAAACAGGACAATCGCGAAGATTCCCATGCCGACAAATGCGGCCTGGTAGCCGGGCACACCGCCACCCTGAGACGTGATCACGGCACCGACCACCGCGGCACCAATGAGTCGGCCAACCGATGTGATGTTACTCAACAGTCCCTGGGCTGCCCCGCGTTCCTCGGGCCGGGACTCGTTCAGGATCGTCCAGCGCAGGGGTGCGCCGATCAGTCCGGCGCTGCCCAGTCCGCTGATCATGTTTGCCAGCAGAAATGTCGGCACATCCAGGTCGGCGCGGCCATAGATCATGAAGCTGGTGAAGATCAGGCAAAGACTGGCTAGCACGAGCAGTCGGGTACCGACCACGTTGATCAAGCGGCCGACCGCGATCGAGCCGAGGGTCGAAATGACCACGCCGGGCAACAACATGAACGCAGCGGTTGACTGACTGACACCGATCGACGCAACCGCCATCGCGGGGTAGAACACACTCGCCGTTTGCATGGCACCGGCACCGCCGGCCACGACACAGGCGAGCGCAACCTGGCGGGTTTGCAGCAGGCCGGGTCGAATGATGGGGTCGGCGGCGCGCTTTTCTGCGAACCAGAACAGGGGGAGCAGGATCGTCACAGCGCCCAGCAGTGCGGCGACCCCGAAACTCGTCACGCTGTTCCAGACATCGGTGGCGTCGAAATTGTTGATGGCGACGACCAACGCCACCACCGCGGCCATGAGCGTGCCCAAGCCGACCAAGTCGAAGGGCCGCTGCGACCCGGGGCCCGTTTTCGGCAAGAGCCGCCAGGCACCCGCGATCAACAACCCGGCGATCGGCAGATTGACCAGGAAGAGCCAGCGCCATGACAGGTTCAGGAAGATGCCACCCAGGATCGGTCCGATAAAGAACGCCAGCCCCCAGACCGACCCAATCAAGCCGAGGGCCGGACCTCGGTCGCGGCCCGACATTTGTGCGGCGATCACGGTCGTCGCCACCGGGAAGATACCGCCGGCGCCGAAGCCCTGGATTGCCCGACCGGCATAAAGGGCATTGATTTCGCCGGCCATGACCAGTAACAGTGAGCCGCCGCCGAAACAAACCAGACTGAAAATGTAGATCGACCGCGGCCCGAAGCGGTCGGACAGCTTGGCCAATAGCTGTGTGCCAATGAGCTGGCCCAGCACATAGGCATTGAACAGTACCGCGAGCTGTCGGCCGGTCGTGTCGAATTCGGCCTGGATCGCCGGCAGCGCCGGTCCGATGATGGCGATATCGAGGGCGCCCATCAGCACGCCCACGAACAGCAGGATCAGTAACGGCTTGTTTTCCGAAAGGCTCATCGAAATAAATCCCCTCAGCGGGATATTTCGACGACTCGAGGCGGACGGATGAGCCGGGCCGGCGGGCCCTGCAGGGCCCTGGCGTGGGGCGATTCGGGTCGCCGGGGCCGGTCGGCGCTATCATGGCAGCAATGACCAAAAAGAAGCTGCCCTGGAAACTGATCACCGCGGCCTGGATGTTCCCGGTCCTCGTGGCCGGCATTATTTTCCTGTCGCGTTCGAAGGTCATCACGCCGGAGGTCGGCCTGCTGATGGTGGTCTCCCTGATCGGGATTTATATCGGGGTCGGTATCCTGGTGGCGGGACACCGGCTGGTCAGCAGGCTGGATTGACGGGGGCAGTGGTGGCGGATGATTTGACGGGGCACGTGATACTGATCACCGGTGGCGCGCGCGGCATGGGCTGCGAGACGGCTCGGGTGCTGGGCAGCCGCGGCGCGCACGTGATAATTGTCGACTGGGAAGGGGAGGCCGGCACGCGGACGCGCGACGCGATCAATGCCGCGCGTCCCGGTTCGGCGGTGTTTCGGTACTGCGACCTGTCGTCGCTGGACGAGGTGCGTGAACTGGCCGCGTGGGTCGATGCGAACTACGACCGGTTGGACGTATTAATCAACAATGCCGGTATCACAGATCCAGTGCGGCGCGTGAGCCTCGATGGTTTCGAAATGCACCTGGCGACCTGTCACCTGGCTCATTTCCTGTTGACGCACCTGTTGCTGGACCTGCTGAAGCGATCCGCTCCGTCGCGCATCATCATGATTTCATCCGACGCGCACAAAGCCGGTCCGGGTCTCGATTTCGATGACCTCAACAATGAAAAGCTCTGGAAGGCGCACGACAAACCATCAAACGGTGCGGCCTTTCAGGCCTATCACCGCGCCAAACTGAGTAATCTGTACTTCATGCACAGCATGGCCGAGCGCCTGGCTGGAACCGGCGTGACCATCAACGCGATATCGCCGGGCTACTTCGTCAATACCAGCATTTACCGGAACATGTCGGGCATCTTCATGCTCGCCGCCCGGGTCGTCTTCGGGTTCGGGACCGTGTTCGGACTCAATACGCCACAACGCAGCGCGAAGACCTACGTCAAGCTCGCGACAGATCCCGCGCTGGAACAGGTAACGGCGACATATTTCGAGCACGAAAAGGTCAAGGAGACTTCCGCGCAGGCACAAGATCCGGAGGCCCGCAAACGTCTGTGGGACTGGTCCGTGACCCAAACCGGCGCGGGCGCGGATTAGTCGTCACCGATTCGCTATTCTGTACCGATGGCGGTCAGGCGAATTCTGCGAATGGGTCACCCGCTGCTGCGAGACGTGGCCCGCCCCCTGCAACCCGACGAGATCGGTACGCCCGCGACGTCCAGGCTCATCGCCGATATGGTCGATACGTTGCACGATTATGGCGGTATCGGCCTGGCTGCCCCCCAGATTGGCGAGTCCGTGCGCCTCGCGATCATCGAGATTGCCGGTGGCCCGACGCGCTATGGCGAACTCGGGCCAATGCCGCTGACCGTATTCATCAATCCGGTCATCGAAGTGCTGAATCCCGCTCCGCGCGGTTATTGGGAAGGCTGCCTGTCAGTGCCGGGCCTGCGCGGCTACGTCGAGCGGCCGCAACACGTCATGATTCGCTACACGTCCGACCGGGGTGAGTCACGGGAGCTGGAGTTGCAGGGCTTCTTCGCCACCGTATTCCAACACGAATTCGATCACCTGGACGGCAAGCTGTACGTCGATCGACTCAGCGATACTCGGCTGCTCGCATTCGAGCGCGAATTCGAACGTTACCTCCTGCCGCAGGAGGAAGCCGCGCCGTGATACCGCGGTATCCTCGGTCGAACCGGCGCGCATTTCTGCAGGGCGCCAGTCTCGCCACGCTGTCGGCGCTGGTCGGTGCGGCCATACCCTTTCATCGTCATCTGCCGCGCGGTTTCGTTCCGGTTGTCATTGCCGACGACCTGACCATTGCCGGCAAGGCAGGACTGTCAGTGCTCAACGATCGGCCGCTGAATGCAGAGACACCGCCGGCATTACTGGACGATGCAATTACGCCGACCCATCGCCACTTCATCCGCAACAACGGCAATCCACCGGCGGATACAAGCGCAGACGCCTGGCGCCTCGCAGTCGACGGCCTGGTGAAAACGCCGTTCGATCTGAGCATCGATGATCTGAAACAACGTTTTGAAGTGGTTCGCCTGGCGCTGGTGATTGAATGCGGTGGCAACGGCCGAGCGTTTTTCGATCCCCCGGCACGCGGAAACCAGTGGACATACGGCGCGGTGGGGTGTTCCCTCTGGACCGGCGTGCGCCTGAAAGACGTGCTGGCTGCGGCCGGCGTCGATGACAATGTTGTCTATACCGCTCATTACGGTGCCGATACGCATCTGTCGGGCGATCCGGCCAGGCTGCCAATTTCGCGGGGCGTACCAATCGCCAAGGCCCTAACGGATGGCGTGCTGATTGCATTTGAAATGAACGATGGACCGTTGCATCCAATGAATGGCGCGCCGCTGCGACTGGTGGTGCCCGGCTGGCCGGGTTCCTGTTCGCAGAAGTGGCTGACCCGAATCCAGCTGCGCGACATCGTTCACGACGGGCCGAAAATGACTGGCAAGTCCTACCGGGTACCCAACCGACCGGTTGCGCCGGGCGAGAAGGTCGATGAGCAGAATTTCGAGATTATCGAGCGCATGCCGGTGAAGTCGCTGATCACGAGCCCGGCAACCGGCGTGGAGACCAATGAATCTGTCGTGGCAGTGCGCGGTCACGCGTGGTCTGGCGACCGTGCGATAGCGAGCGTGGATGTGTCGTTCGACTTCGGGGCGCGCTGGCAGCGTGCGCAACTGGACCCCCCGTTCAACGCCGGTGCCTGGCAGAACTGGCGTACCACGGTTCGTTTACCGCAGGCTGGCTATTACGAGATCTGGGCGCGCGCGACAGACACGGCCGGTGACGCACAACCGCATGCAATCGACTGGAACCCGAAGGGCTACCTGAACAATACGATGCACCGGGTTGCCGTGAGATTGACCTAGTGCGGGAGGAAACACGCCTCGGTGTCGCCTTCGCGTCCGTGTTGCTGTCTAGTCACGCTGCCGGCGATGCGCCGTTCGGAGTGCTCGTCGACGCTGACGGTGCAGCCGAGACCTACGGCGTGTGTATTGCCTGCCACTCGGAAAAGATCATCGCCCAGCAGGGACTCAGTCGGGCCGCCTGGGACGAGTTGCTCGACTGGATGGTCGAGGAGCACGGCATGGCCAATATTCAGGGGCCCGTCCGCGACCGTATTCTCGATTACCTGGCGCAACACTACGGCGAGGATCGGCCGAACTATTCGCCGGATTAGGCACGGCGATTCGGATTTTTCCAGCGTTATGTCAAGAACGCAGCCTGTGCGTCGACAATCGCGCTTCTAAACCACGTTGCCGGTTGCTAGAGTAATTTCAGCACGGAAGCTTTGGCGCGGACAGGAAGCCCTATAACAATAGGTAAGAAAACGTGCGTCCCGAGCGATTGCATTGTGGTGCGATTGCGATCCTGTTGCTCACACTGCCGTCGAATGCCGCGGTGGCGGCGGCGTATGCCTACACGAACGCAGCGGACTTCAAAGCGTCGTTGCCAGGAGCCGCCAACCTGCAGGATTTTGAAGCTATTGACGCCGGCGCGGTCATCGTCAGCGGCGGGCGCGCCGGCAATATCACGTTTCACTTCGATTTTGGCGGCGAGTCGCTGCAGGTCGCGGATGACTACCACGCAACTTCGGGCTCGCGATTCCTCGGCAAGACGACGGCGGCGATTCTCCAGGATCGCGACAACCTGGGCATGAGCTTTGCCGGTACACGTGCGATCGGGCTCTATGTCATTAGCCGGGATCAACTGCACGATGGCGATGTGCTGCTCGTTGCCGGTGGTGGCACCGCGGCGCTCGAAGCGGCCAATGTGCAGCGGCGACTCGCCGACGGTTCGCGCGTGTGGTTCCTCGGGCTGATCGATCACGATGCCGGATTCTCAAGGGCGGACCTGTTGACCCGGGGCAACGGCGCGTTTCTGTACAACCTCGACGACATCATCATGGTAAGGGCCGGAGATCGGGACGCGGACGGTATCGACGACGCGCTGGATAACTGCATCGAGATCCCGAATGGACCGCGGATTCCTGACGCTGGTGGGTTCAGCCAGCGCGATACCGATGGCGATGGCTACGGCAATGCCTGCGACGCGGATCTCGACAATAGCGGTTTCGTGAATTTTGCCGATCTGGGCTTCTATCGCGCGGCGTTCGGTCGCGGCAACGTCGATGCCGATCTCGACGGGTCGGGCGGCCTGAACTTCACCGACCTGGTGCGCTTTCGTCGGCTGTTCGGCAAACAGCCGGGCCCGTCCGGACGGGCGCCCTAGTTGCCGAGCAGGTTGACCTCGTTGCGGACCGGCGGCTGCGCCATGATGTAGGCGTAGATGTCGGCGAGATCTGTATCGGTCAGCTTCGCATACTCTGTCCACGCGTGCTGCGTTTGATAGCCGATCTCGCTGACCGGAATCACCACGTTTTCATACGCCCGGAACCGTGCGACGAAGTCGTCGACGGACCAGCTGCCGATGCCGGTTTCCGGGTCGGCCGAGATATTGGCGGAGTAGACTTTCCGGCCATTCGCGATCATGCCGAGCCCGCCGCCGAAGCGCATGTTTTCGTAGGGCTGCATGCGTTCATTCGCAGGCGTGTGACAAAAGCGGCAACCAGCGATGATCGTTATGTACTCACCGCGGCTGACCGGATCGCTATGATCGACATCCCAGGGATCGGCCGGCAACACGCGGGAGTTGGCGATGAATTCCATCAGCGGTGTCAAGCGCCGGCCGCGGTACTCACCCGGCAGCGGGTCCAGAGTGCGCAGATAGGCAATAATCGAGTAGACGTCCTCGGTTTCGAGGTGCAGATAAACGTCGAACGGCATGATCGGGAAGTATGCGTAGCCATCGGGGTGCAGGCCGTTCACGACGGCGCGGTACACCTCACCATCGGTCCAGTCGCCTATCCCGGTTGGCGTGATGTTCGGCGAGATCAGCACGCCCGAAATGCCGACCCTTTGATCAAATACTTCGCCACCCTTGCCCAGCGTGCCGGGTTTCGGTGGGGCGCCAAACAACTCCCAGTCGCGCTCCGAGTGGCAGTACATGCAGCCGAATACCGCGTTCGCGAGATATTCTCCGCGGGTCACTCGCGCAGGCGTGATTTCGACGTCAAGATCAGTCGCCGGAATATTGGGCGGCAGGATCACGAAGTAGTAGAGGTAAACGCCGCCGACGGCGAGCACGCCCAGCACCAGCAAAGCGCCGACAGTCTTCAGAACTGCTTTTATCATGGGGCGATCGTAGCGCAGAAACACGGGGCGGGCTGGATCTTCTGAGCGTCGCACCGGAGAATGGGGCATATGTTGATTAGGGTGACTGTCGATGCGCATTCCTAGCTTTGCGGCGCTGTTGGCAAGTGGTTTGCTGCCTGCGATGGCCGCGAACGCCGACGGCGCGCACCCGGATCTCGTGCTGTTTCGCCAGGCCGCGGACTCGCCGGTTGGCACCATCCAGTTGCTGGGTGACACGCCGGTACGTTTGCTGAACGAAGCGCGCGACGGGCGCCGGGTGGCGTTGGCGGAACTGCCCGGCGGTTGGGCGAGGCAACTACCGGCAGAGCGCGCGCACACCGTGGAAGCACTGGTCCTGGAGGGCGAGCTCGATTGGCAGGGCACCGGGCTGGGGCCCTATGACTACGCTCATTTGCCGGCGGCGGCCGAGTCGCCGCTGCTGGTTGTCGGGGATGCCGGCGCGCGCGTGTTGCTGTTTCTGGACCCGCCACGGGACACCGATGGCTCGACCGCGCAACTGGTCGATTCGGCTCGCGCGCCGTGGCAACCAGCCACGGTCGCGGTGCGGGACATGGGCCGCGCGCTGGCGCTCGAGATCAAGGACCTGCGACTGGTCGACGCGACCGGGCAGCGCACCTGGCTATTACGAGTCGATACGGATTTCGAGATTCCGTGGGAAGTGCACACGTCGGCAGAGGAAGGATTTCTGCTCGATGGCGATTTTCGCGTCGGTGAGTGTTTGCCGGATGGTCCGGTACTGGGCGAGTATGCCCCGGGCGGTTATTTCTACCGTCCGGCGGGAATTGCGCACAGCGGACCGGAATCCGGCACGGAATCCGGTGCATTCTGGATACTACGTACGCCGGCGCACCTGACGGTCGAATTCCTGGACGATTGCGATTGAGTGCGCGGGGGGGGGCCGGCGTTGGCCCGGGTGGTGATATCAGATGGGTCGACGTTCCCGACGCCGCCGTCCGGTGAGGACCAGTGCGCCACCGCAACTGAGCATCAGTGCCGCCGCAGCCGCGCTGGCGTTCAGCTCGGGTACGCCGGGCCTGGGCCCGATGTCCGGGCGGATCGGCTTCTGCCAGTCAACGTCCGGCCATTTTTTCTTGAGCCAGACGACAATCTTATCCCAGTATTTGTCGATCATGTCCCAGCCGATTTCGGCAACGACGGCTTCGTACATCTGAATCCACTCGGCTTTGTCGTCACTGTCCTCGTTCGCAAAGGAAGCGACGGGCGTCATCAATAGCAGAGAGGCCAGGATCGCCAGCAAGACGGACCGCGAGGTGCGCGAGTGAATATTCTTCATGATTCTGATTGTCGCTTCTTGTTGTGCCTGTGTGGGCAGGATTTTCTTACCTGCAATTTTCCCCGAAGCCGCCCGCCCGGATCCAGCGTTTTCGCGGAAACCCATTACCTATGCGGTTTCCACGGATTACAAAGTCAGTTATGTAAAAGTACAGTCTGATGTTATCGGGGCACGTAACGACGACTCCCATGAGGCTTGCACATAAGACGATCTGGATCACCGGCGCTTCATCCGGCGTGGGCGAAGGAATGGCCAACGTGTTCCATCGTGAGGGGGCCGAACTCATCATTTCCGCCCGCCGCCGCGCCGAGCTGGAGCGCGTGAAAAAGGGCTGTACCGCCAGCGGTGCTGATGTTCACGTGCTGCCCTTTGACATCACGGATCAGGCGCAGCGCGAAGCCGCAACGCGTGAAGTGCTGCAAGAATTCGATCGAGTCGACGTGCTGGTCAACAATGCCGGAATTGGCCAGCGGTCAGCAGCAAAGGACACCTTGCTGGAAGTCGATCGCCGGATCATGGAAGTGGATTTCTTCGGCCCGGTGGCGTTGACCAAGCTGGTGCTGCCACGCATGCTCGAACAGGGGGGCGGCCACCTCGTCGTGACATCCTCCGTGGCGGGAAAGCACGCGGTCCCTCATCACAGCGCCTATTGCGCCGCGAAACACGCGCTGCACGGCTACTTTGACACCCTGCGTGTCGAGCACTACGACGACAATATCCACGTGACCATGCTGGTGATAGCCGGCATCAAGAGCAATGTTTTTCGGCACGCGTTAACGGGTGATGGTTCCGAGTATGGCGCCAGCGACTGGGACGACGGCAACGGCATGTCGGCGGAGGAGTGTGCGGACCGTGTTGTCGACGGCATCCTGAACAGGGACTACGAGTTGGTCATCGGTATCGAGCCGGCCCTGCAGGCGATGCAGATTCGGGATAAAGACCCGGTCGAATTCGTGCAGCGCATGGCCGGCATGGCGCGATGGATGACCGACGAATAGCACTCAAGCGCGACGTTGGTCTGACCCTGTTCGCGCTGTACGGCGCAGGCAATATTATCGGCGCCGGCATTTACGTCCTCGTTGGCAAGGTGGCCGGCGAAGCCGGCATTCTGGCTCCTTTCGCCTTCATGGTCGCCGCATTCATCGCGATCTTTACCGGCCTGAGTTACGGCGAACTGGCCGCGCGCTTTCCGGTCAGCGCCGGCGAAGCCGTGTATCTGCACAAGGCTTTCAACCGGCGCAGTCTGGCCATGGCCGTGGGACTGCTGATTGCGCTGGCCGGGCTGGTGTCTGCGGCGACTCTCGCGAATGGCTTCGTTGGCTACTTCCATGTGTTTATCGACGGGCCAGCCTGGCTCATTATCCTGGTCCTGGTCGCGATACTGACGCTGGTTTCCGCGCGCGGCATCGCTGAATCGGCGCGCGTGGCGGCATTTCTCACGATTGCGGAGGCGGGTGGGCTGCTTTGGGTGATCGCAGTGGCGTCGCCGAATTTCGTGCACGTCGCGGATTTTGCCCTGGCCGATGTGGTGCCGTTGGATAATGCCGCGTGGCAGGGCGTGCTGGCCGGCGCATTCCTCGCATTTTTCGCATTCATCGGCTTCGAGGACATGGTCAACATTGCCGAGGAGGTCAAGCAGCCGCAACGCACGATTCCGCTCGGCATTATCCTGGCGTTTGGCTTCTCCACGGTGCTGTATGTGCTGATTGCTGTAGTGTCGATGGTGACGCTGCCGCCGGCCGAGCTGGCTGCGAGTGACGCGCCTCTCG
>JAAUXY010043677.1_pt1 | contig 51385 bp, 42 predicted proteins | sample 7278121 | NCBI WGS metagenome assembly JAAUXY01 (sample SAMN14350117, study PRJNA611818) | marine sediment metagenome | isolation source: surface marine sediment (1.8m) | place: French Polynesia: Moorea | collected 2018-08
CAATATTCGCTTCCAGCAGTTTCTTTTCCAAAACAGCCGCAGGTTTCCTGACGATTTCCTGAATAGTTATAGTGCTGATACGGTTCCGAAATTTCCGAAATTTGGGGCTAAAGGACCGAAGTTTCGGCCTTACGGCGCGCTAGTATCTCCCTGTGGGACTGGAAAGGGCCTCGCAATACAGCGGTTCCTTGAGCCAGCCTAGAGGAGGTAGCGCATGGAACCGGCAGCTATCGGGCCGTATGTCTTCCCGGATGGATGATCGTGGCCTGATGTCTACAGGGCGAGGGTTGTTTGACTCTCGCCCCTTCTTCTGCATAATTACTCCATTCCAAGATGGAGGGGCGGCCAAATGGCGACCGATCAAGAGTTATTGACGGAGCGCGAGATAAAGATTCTGCTCACGAAAGCAGAGAAAGATCCGTATTACGTGCTGACGAACCTAGCTTGTCAGCAAGCGCAATTCTGCATTCGGTTCTTCACACTCTGCAATGAGGTTATGTTTGACACGCCGAGCCGAGCACTCGAACAGTCATTCATTGCCCGGAGATTGGCAAAGGAGACGAGGGATCCTCATCTCATGGTCAAGGCAATTACCATGGTCAGCGCCGGATATCGGATCGAGTCGCTCTACACCAAAGCAGCAGCATGTATTGCTGAGGCCCTCGAACAGGCGTCAGGTTGCCTGTGCTGCCTTGCTGAGATCTACAGAAGAGAAGGACTCAATCTGTTGCATGAACGCAAGTTCAATCAGTCCTACGAGGCGTGGTCAAAGTCCATTCATTGCTATGAGCAGCTCAATGAACCTGATGGTGTTGCCAGCATCTTGATACACCGGGGAGCCTTATTGGATGCTATGGGGCGCTATGCTGAAGCCTTGGACGATGAACGCAACGGCTTGGCATTATTATCCGATAAGGTGCCACCTCGCTACTATATCGCCGGCATGGTCAATATGGCCGCCGTCCTGGTCAATTCTGAGCAGTACGATGATGCGCTCGCCTGCCTTCAAAAAGTCAGAGAGTCTCTTAAAGGCCAATGGGGGAAATATGAGCGCGTGCGGGTCATTCTGCGCTGGATCGAAGGGCTTATCTTTGCCAAGATCGGCCGCAGAAGAGATGCCTTTAAGCGTCTCTTCTCAGCACGAAACGGGATCGTACGCCTCGGCCTTCATTCAGAACACTACATAGCAATATCGGCTGATATTTCGAAGCTGTACAAGATCGGAACTCCGCGCGCCAATGACGACCAGGTCATTGAGATCGCGACAGAATGCCTGAACGGAGTCCACACGACGAGCGAAGAAGAGAAACTTCTCAAAGAACTTTGCTTTGATCCACAAGTAGCTACGATCGAGAAGCTTCGTGAAGTGGCCGGATGTAGAGTCCCTTCATTGTTGTAGGCTTCAGCTGTTCCCGTTGAGACGGTCGTGATGAAGGCGCTTGCCATCGGCCCGGTAATCAACCCAGAGGGTTGATCGCAGGGCTAACCCTCAGGAACTACAACTGGCCCAAGGCTCAAGTTGTACTCCTCAAAGCAGTAACTGGCTTCACAGCAAGATTGTTCCGCGGGGACTTCATTTCGACCATCTTATCCCTTTGGTCGAAAATTTCGTCAAAATGGCCCCTCCCAGCAAACTTTCGGAATCTTCTCTGAAATGCTTGCGGCCATTACGAAGAAACGCGACAATCTCCCCTATGATCAAGATAGACCGGGAACTCGACCGCTACCTCACCCTGTTGCGCAACAAGATTCGCGAGGCCGGCTACACACAGCTCGAAGTGCAAGAGTCCCTCGGTTGGGGCCGCAGCTATATCAGCCAGCTGCTCACCAAGCAGAAAAGTCTGCGTATTGAGCAAGTTCTCGCCATCCTTTCCGTCATTGGCGTCGAAGCGAGGGAGTTCTTCACGGAACTCTACGGGGGAACACCGCGATTCACTGCCGGTCAGCGTCGACCGTATAGCGACCGGCAGCTTGCCGGAGCACCAAGCATCGAGCAGCAACTCCAGAAGCTGACGCCGCTTCTCAAAGGGCTCACCAAGGCCCTGATCGACAAGGGGCTCATTACGGCAGATGATCTCTCTGGAGCCGCCCAAGAGGCCGGAGATGACCGACCAAGGTTGCTCTGAGGCTACACTCGCCGCTTGAGTGAGCGCTGGTTGTCACAAGCTCGATTGTGCAAAGCTCACACACCCGCATCCTTCCCACAGAGACGCGGCAATGATCGTATCTCTCCGGACCAGAGTCTCAGCTCTTCTTCGAAAAGTCGCCCATGATCTGATCAAAGACATCAACCGATGACGCAGGGCGTTCCTTCGGTTTACGCCAACGAAGGGAGAACAGGAAACTCGGCTCTGTAATATACACAAGCTGTCTATGGATGTTCCAATCGAGTAGCGCAATTCCGATTTCATCTTGGATCTCGCCAAGATTGTTGAGCATGTCGCTGACATCGTCGTCAGCTGGAGGACTCTCTCTGAGAGGCAACTCCTCTGCTAGTCGACGCCTCACTTCAGGAAGGCTCAGAGAGAAAGCCAGGGGGTTGAGCGCGAACGAGGAGAGAATGAGATCGTAGGTGCGACCGCGGCCAGTCCAAGAAGGGTCGACAATGCGACCGTAGGCACGGGGGAGAATCCTTGCATATGACGTGGAAGCGACTTTGTAAAGGACCTGATATACCCAGCGTATTGGTATCTCCCTATCAAGTCGCTCCTCTACAGGTTTTGTAACTCCGAGCTTCTTCATGAGTTCGCGACACACTTCTTGCGTGATCGCGGGCAAGCCGGCAGACTCTAGGGCGATAGTCTTCCTGATCTCTGCGTCGAGAGCAACCCCTAAATAGCGCGAGCCCTTGATAATAATCTCTTTTAAATCCTCAGTATTCCACTGCTTGATGTTCACTCCGCAGATGCGGCCCGCAAGGTGGCTGTTAGCTTTGGCAATATCAGAAGCACGATGACTTGTTCCGACGACGATAGTCGAAACGCTGTTGTCAATTAGCACTTTCCACTGCTGAAAGACAACTTTCTGGACAGCAGGTTGAAGGTACTGAAAATCCTCAAGCACCAATATGCAATCGGACTCACCCATTGCGTCGACTAGATGGGCGGAGGAGGGTTTCGCAACGACACGCTGTTTGCGCTCCGAAGAAGTGTCTCCCCGCTTTATGCCGCCTGAGGCTTCACCGGAGACGCCCACGAGCCACCCAAGCTTACTTGAAATCTTGCCACCTAGGCTTGCCTCCTTTTGTTCGCCGGTCTCACTAGACGTAGTGCGCTCAAACTCGGCCTTTTCAAGCGCTTCTCGCCAGATATCTTCCGCGCTCATTGAGCCGTTACACCCAACAGGAATAGCTTTGAGACCACGCTTAGCGAGAACTCTTTCGTACAGCGTGGTCTTTCCGGATTTAGACGGGCCTGTTATTAGGCAGAGACGGCCTCTGTCGTCGAGCCCATCGTTTAACTTGTTTTCAACACGGCCGTCCTGTTTCTTCACATAGGTGACAGATGGACATCCCCCTGTCGGAAATATTTTGAAAAGCTCATTTTCTTCTTTCATGGGATTGTTCTCCTAATATGTCTTATGATTGCACAACGGGTGTTGTGGGCGGTTGCTCTTCAAGTGGCTGGTGCCTAGTGCCCTTTAGGGCAATTGTCGCCCTTAGGGTACCGAAGGCCACATTCGGAGCATGTCTCATAGTTCAATGCAAAATTGACGGGATACCCCCCCTTGCTCCCGTCGTCCGAGTCGTCGAATGGGAAGTCGGACCTGGCGCCGTCATCCTCCTCTGTTTCACTGGCTGTTGGTTCAAAAGGTTCAGCGCTATCGCCTTCGTCACCCGACACGCGCTCTCTTGGAGAATCTGTGTTTTCATTCATGGCCGTTTCCTTTTGCCTTAACGTAGTCCAGCTCGATCTTAACGCGCACAAGATGATCGCCGGCCCAGATTGCCAGCGCGAAGACGGATATCCCGAACGAATAGACCCAGGAGAAAGTGCCGCTCCAGATGACGACTAAAACTGAAAGAATCAAAGCCAATATCCCCGAATCAATGAGAGACCAGCTCAAGGCCCCATGCCAGATCTTCGACTTGTAACTCTGTAGGTTCAATGCCCAAAGAAAACAGAGGAAGCTAGTCAGCAGGAAGAAGATCGCATCTTGAAAGCTCTTCGTAAGAGTGGCATCGACAACAGTCATCGCGAGGACCGCGCTAAAGCTGAAACCGGCAAAGGCTAAGATCAGAGAACGATGTTCTTCTCGCTGGGCGGCGGCTTCAGGGATCAACTCCTGGGCTTGCCGCCTGAACCTGACGAGAGCGATGAACCGCGTCAAGAACGGGGCAAGGACTGCGAGGTAGGTAAGTCTATTCAAGTCTCCTCCACTCCAGATCGACAGGCGTGTTCCCATGTTCGGTTCAATATGAACTTCTCACAACCGCAATTCTGCAAAGCTTGGCGCCGACATTGCTCTTCATCTGTGCGGCAGCTGTCAACAGCTGTGGATTCCCACGGTTCGACTCATGCAAGACACCGCAGCCAGACCTGCTCGCAGATCGTCGGTTGAGCGCAGGCGGCGAAGGGCCTGAGTCCTTCTGCTGATACTTGAGCTTTAGCCTCATCCTCCCATTCCCTCGAGCTTGACCCCTCCTCCGGCTGAGGGTACCACACAGAAGGTGCCCTCCTGGCCGCCGGCAATGCTTCGGACGTGCTCTCCAGAGCCCCGATGTCTGGCCCCGCTGCCGTCGGAGGTCACTCTCCCGAGCGCAGTGGCAGATTCCGGCTCGATGCCAATTCCTGGCCGCAGCTGAGGGAACCAATCCGAGACCGTGCTCTCTCGCAGTACCCGGCAGTCTCCGCGCTGACACAACTTGCCATTGTGCATAGTTGGCCGCGGCGCGGCGAACACCGTCCGCCACGGAGGACTTATGCACAATGCAGAGTTGTGTTCAGCGCTCCCGAGGTTCAGCGTTCTCGCTGTAGGGCAGGAACTGAGAGAGGGGATCGCTCACGCCTTCTCAGGGTAGCAGAACAGAGGCGACCCCGAAGTCAAGGAGCTTCGCGACCGGCAGAGCAGATCCATGGATGAAGTCCCCCCGCATCCTTCGGGCTTGTTCTTGGCCTTATGGCGAAGGATGCGACGCGACTTCATTGCGCCACGGCTATTCCTCTGCCTTGCCGGCGACTCCTCCTTGACCCCGGGCCTCTGTCTGCTGGTGCCTGGGCGCTGAGCGCGGAATGGCTCAGTGCTTTTCATCCTTTCACCCCCATTCCCATGAGTTCTTCAAACTCTTCATCGAACCGTCCGGCTTACCACGCCTTCCACGTGAAGGACGGGTACTGGACGAAGATCGGCGCCGCCTGGAACACCGAGAGCGGCAAAGCCTTGTCAGTAGTGCTGGATGTGCTGCCAACCGATGGCCGGTTCTTACTGGCCCAGCCGAAACGAGGCCAACGAACATCATCGGCTAGCTCGGCTGAAGCCTAGAGGCTTCGGGGCTGAAGCTCGAGTCCGGTGCCATTGCGGCGCCGGACTCTTTTTTTGTTCCCATGACTTCCACCAATACACCCCGCACCAAACTCATCAACGGCGACAGCAAAAAATCTCCTACTCCTTCCCGCCAGTCCGTGTCAGTCACAAGGCGGTCGTACCAGGAGATCACGGACACCATTGTCGGGCTGCTCGAGAAGGGGATTGTCCCCTGGCACAAGCCCTGGAGCATGCCAAGTAGTGAGCCTCAGAATCTGATAAGCCGCCGGCCATACCGCGGGATCAACCCCTTCGTCTTGAATTGCGAACCCTATACCTCACCGTTCTGGCTCACTTACCGTCAGGCCACAAAGCTCGGCGCCCAGGTCCGGAAGGGGGAGAAGTCAACGCCGATCTGGTTCTGGAAGATCTGGAAGAGCGAAGCCGCAGAGGAGGAGTCCGAAGAGACCCCTTCGAGAGACCGATCGATACCGATCTTGCGTCGCTACCGGGTGTTCAACGCGGAGCAGTGTGACGGCCTCGAGGGCAAGATCCCTGAGCTGCTCGCAGATCGACGAAGTAAGTGGGAGCGGATCGAGGCCGCAGAGGCGATCGTCGCCGGAATGCCCAACCCGCCACAGATCGAGCACGGCCGCCGGGCGGCGTTCTACCATCCGTCCGAAGACTTGGTCGGAATGCCACATCAAGACCATTTCGAGACAGACGAAGGCTACTACTCGACTCTCTTTCACGAGTTGATCCATTCGACCGGACACGTGTCACGGCTGAACCGAAAAGGCGCGGCCAAACCAGCCCGATTCGGTTCGCCGATCTACAGCCGCGAGGAGCTCGTCGCCGAGTTAGGGGCCGCGTTCCTCTCTGGCCGTGCGGGGATTGAACGCGTTACTGTGGAAGCCTCGGCATCCTACCTCGCCAACTGGATCCGGAGACTCAAGGGGGATTCGACGCTGGCGGTCGCTGCTGGCGGCGCTGCCCAGCGGGCTGCTGACTACATCCTCGGCGAGCAAGCGTCGGGAGCGCACTCTTGACGATCTGGCCCTGTACCGTACCGGTGCAGGGCCTTTCCTTGTGCTCGCGCTTGAGGCCGTTTTACCCCTCCCTGCGCCGGACATCCCGCCAACTGGGAGAAGATCTGCTGCCGTGATTGCGGAGAGGAACTCTGGGATCTCTTCATCTTTAAGAGGATCTGCGAGGGGTGCCTGGCGTCAGGATGACGCCAGGCTCTTTCGCCATGTTCGCTCTCTTCCTACCCCCTCCCGCTTCGCGGGACGACCCCCCTCCGCTACTGGTCTGCTGACTACCCCCCATCGCAGTCGAAACGCCTCCTCAGGATACCGTCCGAATCCGCGCCGCCTCAAGGAGCTTGCTCCTGTCGTCGGACTCCTCCTTGACCCGTCACGGCCCGGCCGGTGGTGCTGAGGCGTTTTCTTCCTTTTACCCCCCACACCATGAAATCTGACAATCGGTTCACACATCGTTGCCGCTGCTGCGGCTACCGCTGGTTCACCTCTCATGAGTTCGGGCATCGCCTCAAGAGCGGCTGGGTAGGAGCCCAATGCCGTAAGTGTCGGTCGAGCAAACGCGATACCTACAAGCTCGTGCCTGTTGTTCGCGAGCGCAAAGTACGCCTCGAGCTCGCTGCCTATCTCGGTCTCGTTGCCCTCGGCGCGGTCATCCCGTTGTTGCTTCGACTTTGAGTCGGAGCGCAGCGCCTGGCCCGCCGTCCGCTGCGGCGCATCGCCCCGTTCGCCTCCAGAACCATCCCGAACCCCACCGCCACCAACCTTCGGTCAGAGACGAAACGGCGATGCCTTCTCTTTGGTATGCATCCTGATCAGCGATAAATGGGAACCGCGCTGCTCTAAGTAACTCAATTCAAGCGGTTTGTGTCGAAGGCGGATGTCCGGCACCCTACCCGGTGACCCTGTCCACCGCCTGGGTACAGTGGCGGGCGAATTGTCAGGACAGATGGTGCCCTGGTAGCGTTTTTGGCGTCAGCTCGAGCAGTCAAACGCGTTACTTCTGAAGATGCACCGCACCAAAACGGAGCCAACAAAATGACCGCACTTGCCACCGCAAAGGCGTTTGGAAATAGACCGGTGTCCCCCTTGCTCACCGAGGCCGAGGCGGCCGAATACTTGAAGCTCACCTGCCGCGCTCTCCAGGCGTGGCGCTACAAAGGGCGTGGGCCTCAGTACGTCAAGATCTCTTCCCGTGCCGTGCGCTACCGACTTGAGGATCTCGAGGGCTGGATCGAGAACCGACTCAGGTCTTCCACTTCAGATCCTGGTCCTGATGCCTGATACGCTGCTGTCCAGCTAACAAGCAGCCCACAGAAGAGTCAAGAGGAGACTCTCCGGCGGGTATCAAGACTTCGCCGGCGGCGACTAGGAAACAGACGCCAGTTGGCTCGGGAAGGCAGACGCTCAGGGGAGGGATGGAATGGGCATGACGGAGAGTCAGATCACGAGGCTGCTCAAGGACTGGAGCAGTGGCGATCCCGATGCGCTCTCGCAGCTGCTTCCACTGGTTATGGACGAGCTGCGCAGCACCGCTGTTCAATACCTCAAGGGCGAGAGCCACCCTCCTACTCAGCCGACAGGTCTCGCCAACGAAGTCTGCATCCGCCTGCTGAACTGGCGGAAAGTTTCCTGGGAGAATCGGGCACAGTTCTTCGCCTTCGTTGGTCGGCTAATGCGTCGGATCCTCGTTGATCACGCACGTGCTCGTAGGACCGCCAAGCGGGGTGAGGGTATCAAGTTCGTCACCTTGACCGGGGCTGAGGACCAACTCTCGCGGCAATACGATCTGGAAACCCTGATCGACATTGACCGCGCGCTCGAACTCCTGGAGGAGTTCGATCCCCGAGCGAGCACGATCGTCGAGTTGCGCTTCTTCGCCGGAATGACGGGTGGCGAAATCGCCCAGGGGCTAAAGATCTCTCGGCAGACTGTCACCCGTGACCTGAAAGTGGCCAGGCATTGGCTCGCCCGCGAGCTGGGCCACCAGCCACCGTTCGAGTGAGTCTCTTTCGTCGCTCTTCTCGCCTTCGTACTCTAGCGAAGAGCCAGAGCGATCTACTGGAGGGCCATCATGGATCCCGATTCTTGGAACCGCATCAAGGAGCTGGTATCGGCAGTACGCGATCTCCCGACAACGGAGCGCGAGGTCTACCTGGATGACGCCTGTGGGGATGATCCCGAAGTCCGGCGCGAAGTCGATTCCCTCTTGGCCGCCGACCTAGACGCCGCCGCCTTCGTTGAAGAGCCGATGCTACGACTCCTCGATGAACCCGCAGGCCGGCTAAAGGAAGGCGACCAGATCGGTGCGTACGCGATCCGGCGCGAGCTCGGGCGCGGTGGCATGGGGGTCGTCTATCTCGCCACCCGGGCCGATGCCGAGCTTGAGCGTCAGGTGGCCATCAAGGTGCTCAGACCAGGGATGGAGCGCGAGGAGATCTATCGCCGCTTCCGTCAGGAGATTCAGATCCTGGCCAATCTCAAGCATCCCAATATCGCCCAGCTCTACGACGTCGACCGCACGGCAGATGGGCGCCTCTACTTCCGGATGGAGTACATCGATGGCGACCCAATCGACGTGTACTGTCGCAAGCAGAAGCTCTCCGTTACTCAACGCCTAGAGCTGTTCCGTGAGGTCTGCGCTGCGGTCCAGCATGCTCATCAGCAGTTGGTCGTGCATCGCGACTTGAAGCCGAGCAACATCCTTGTAGGCGCTGACCGGGTACCGAAACTCCTCGACTTTGGAGTGGCCAAGCTCCTCGACGAGGCCGATGGCTCAGATTCTCTCACCATGACCACCACCGGTCTTCAACCTCTGACGCCGGTATACGCAAGTCCCGAACAACTGCTTGGTCGGCAGATCACGACGGCGAGCGACGTCTTCTCTCTGGGCGTGGTGCTCTACGAACTCCTAGTCGGCATCCGGCCCTTTCGCCCCCAACGGCGAGCTGCGGACGAGATCAAGCGAGTGATCTGCGAGGAAGATCCGGAGAAGCCCAGCACCGCGGTAGGACGTGCCCAAGAGAAACCCCAGCCGGACGATTCCACAAACACTCGCAGGCCAGTGAAGGCCAGCGACATCCGAAGGTTGCAGCGTCAACTAGAGGGTGATCTCGACACGATCGTCCTGATGGCACTTCGGAAGGAAACGGATCGGCGCTACTCTTCAGTCGCAGAGTTCTCCGAAGATATCGAGCGCCATCTCAGCGGTCTGCCGGTGCGGGCGCAGAAGGACACCTGGCTCTATCGTACCGGGAAGTATGTGCGGCGGAATCTATGGCGAGTAGCAGCCGTACTGCTTCTGGTTGGGCTCAGCGCCGCATTTTTGGTCAACAACTTCTTCTATCAGAAGCAACTAGAAAGAGAGAGAGATAAGTTTCGATATATTGCTGATTTCTTGGTGAACGTCTTCAGAGTCTCGGATCCATCCGCACATTCCGAAGGGGACCCGACGGCCCGAGTTCTCCTTGACCAAGCCGCCCAGAGAATAGCAGCGACGGCTCAAGAGCCAGAGATCCGAGCAGACCTCGCCCAAACGATTGGCATGGTCTATGTGCAGCTTGGGCTCTACCAAGAAGGCAAAGAACTACTCGGCGAAGCCCTTGGCATCCGGCGAGACATTTTTGGCGCGAGACATGAAGCCGTGGCCGAAGCACTATACAACCACGGTGTTGCACTCAAGATGTTGGGCCATGCTGATGAAGCGATTCGAGATCTAAAGACAAGTGTGGAGATCCGCAAGGCCAAGGGGCCAAGAGGCTCCTCTCTTGCCGAGAGCCTAAGCGAATTAGCTCATGCCCACTATGTTCTACACGCTAACTATCAAGAGGCAGAGCGGCTACAACTTGAAGCTCTAGATATTCGCCAACGCAGCCTCGGATCAAAAAGCGTTGGTGTCGCAGAGAGCCTAAACTACCTTGGGTTAACATACAAAGATCAACAGCGCTATGCTGAAGCTGAGAGCGTCTTTACAGAGAGCTACAACATATACAGCGAAATCCACGGTCCTGACAGTGTACAAGCAGCCACTCCGATGCACAATCTCGCCCTTGTCTATCGAGCACAAGGACGATTCGAAGAGGCAGAAGAGCATCACAGACGCTCTCTTGCGATTCTCGAAGCCGCGTATGGCTTGAATAATCCAGCTGTGGCAACTGGTCTCAATGTGCTAGGCCTTTTTCTGACGAAACAAGAACGTTTCCAAGAAGCTCTTCCCATCTACCAGCGCTCGTTGGAGATTCGCCAAAGCGAACTCGGTGATGAACATCCCTCTACAGTATTATCTTTTCACAACTTGGGCAGCCTATATTTAGCCATGGGCGATCTCGAAAAAGCCAGCCAGATCTTAGAGAAAGCATTATCTGTCCGCGAGAGGATATTGCCACAGGACCACCCCTCTCTTGGGGCATCTCTCTTCAAACTTGCCACATTGAGGATGGAGCAAACTCAGTACGCTGATGCAGAAAGACTCTTCAAGAGGACCATCGCCCTTCTTGAATCTATCAATCATCCACGTCTCGCGACTGTCAAGAAGAAATACGCCGAACTACTTCGTATCGTCGGACGCGAGCAAGAGGCGGCCATTCAGAATTCTTAGTTCGTCAAAGCAATGAAGAACTTGCTCCTTACCCCCGGCGACATCGAAGTCTTCCGCTGGCTATGGATGCTGCGGGTCATGACCCTGGGTCAACTACGGCGAGTGCGCTACTACCAACCTAAGACTGGACGACTGTCGGTGCTGGATAACGTGCGTAAGCGCCTCAAGCGCCTTCGAGACGGCGGCTATCTGATCGGGGACACGTACCTGGACACCAAGGAGCGTATCTACTATCTCGGCGAGCGCGCTCTGCCTGCGCTGCGTGAGCGCTATGGCATCGAGCAACGTCGGCTCTACCATCCACGGTTTGCCGTGGATCTCCAGATCCGGCACCCGCTCCTCGTCAGTGAGTGCGCGGTTCGCGTAACCGAGTCCATCCGGCGATCACCACTGACGCTTCCTGACTTGGCGCCGCTGTGGGTTCCCTTCATCCACACTCACGCCATTGGTGATCCGGCGAAGAAGAGGCACGTGGAACGCTTCGTCTCTCAGGACGATATCGCTCTGGCTGGGAGAAGTCGACCGCTGCGGATTCGGCCTGATCTCGTGTTCGCTCTTGCCCAAGGGAACGTCAGCAGGCTTTATTTCCTCGAAGCTGACCGCGGAAGCGAAAGCCCTCAGGAGATCGCCGAGAAGCTTCTTGGCTACGCCCACTACCAGAACGCGTTCGAGCCTACTGACCCGGAGAAGCGCCGCTGGCAGCGCTATGGGCCGATGCGCGACTACCGCGTGTTGTTCGTCACGACGGACCAACGCCGAGTGGAGAGTCTCGCCACCTACCTTAAGCAACAGCCAGGCTTCCCTCTGCTGGCGCTCACGAGCATCCTTGCGGTGAAGGAAAAGAACATGGTGTTCGACCCGATCTGGACGAATAAGGCCGGGTCGAACCGGCCCTTGGCCAAGAGACCGGAACCCAGAGGAGACAGCCGCCCGATGGTCTCTCGTCCCCAGATCGAAGCGTCCTGAAGGGGCGTGGGGCGCCTGATCTCGGCGCCCCCCGACACGGACTCCGAGCAAGCGACTCGCTGAGCGCGACACTTCATGCGCGATTGGCTATGGCTGTATCGGGCTCTGCTCGTCCTACGATCTTGAGTCACTCCGATGCCGAATCCCGCCTTCGTAGAACGGACATCTTCGGCTCGGCTATCTGGGTCGGAGATACCCCAGCAACCGAGAGGAGTATTTGGATATGGGGATTTTAAAATCACTGTCGCAGCTTCTTCCTTGGAACCAGGTAGATCCGAGGGCCGAGGAATCAAGACGTGCTCACGAGTTTGCTTTCCAGAAGGACAAACTCGAGTTTCTTATACGTGAGCAAACCTATTCGAAAGCACAGGAACTACTCAACGACCTGCGAGAAATCTGCCTGAACGAAGAGAGCGACGAAGACGCAGAACGTGAATACTTATCCAAAATTGCGGAAGCAGAGCGTGCTGGGAAAAAATTATTCCCGAAGTTCGATGGGCCTGTTGAGCAACTGAGTAGCCGACTTAACCAGAAAAATATTAAGGCGGTCAGACACCAGATAGATCAAGCAAGGGCAGCAACGGAGAGGTCACTTCAAAGCCTCAAAGACCTCGCTCAGCAGATCCCAAGCAAGGGTAAACAGCTGAGACTCGCTGAGCTTGAAAATCTGCAGAAGCGATTAAACGACTCCAAAAACAAGAAGATTCGAGAGGTCGTTATTCCGGGAATTGTCGAAAAGGCGGATATCTCGCCGGAGGATGCGGCTACCCAGCGCGACAGCCTCGTAATAAACACCTCTGACATGCAGCGCATCGCGGAGCAGACTGGCCAACGATTGGATCAGGCTAAGGAGGAAATCGAATCGCTAGAAGACCAGCTCCTCCGGGAAAACAACTCTAGCAAGGTTGACCGAATCAAGCGAAGAATAAGAGAGCTAAAGAGAGGCTTAGGCAGATTCGAAGAGGCTCAACAGGCGTTGGCCTCGAAAAAGCACGAAATCTATGAAGAGTTCATGCACTACCGCCATGGAATTCACGAACAGCAGGAGGCCATAAACGATCTAGCAGATATCAATGGGATCCCCGAGACAGAACTCCGGTCTGACTTTCCAACCTTCTACTACCTGCTCACGCGCCACAGAAAGCATATCGAGATCAGCTACGATACTCTCAATCGAGTCGCTTCTGAACGAGAAGAAGAAGTGCGGCGAGAGTTGGAAGAGTCGCGGCAAGAGGCCGAAAGATTGAAGCAGCGCGTAGGTGCGCAGCAAAAAGAGATCATCGAGAATGACACCGAGCTGAACAGGCGCAAGGCAGAGACCGAGAGCCTGCTTGAGCGCCTGGCAAAGCTCGAGCAAGACAAAGAGAGGATTCGTGCAGAGGCAAACAAGGTGATTAGGCGCAACTCAAGGGAGGCGCACGAGAGGATTGCGAGTCTGGAACACCAGAATTCAAATATGCAAAAAGAAATCAGGAAACTCGAATCAAACAACAGTAGGCTAGCCGACGAGCAACGAACACTCTTGGACGAGAAAGGGAACAGAATCCGAAAGGACGTAATACGGATCCAGAAAGAACAAGAAGGTAACGTACGCAAAGGAGGTACACCGCTGCAACACTATTACTATGGATTCTTCATCTTAGAGGCGTGGCGACGAATCCTTGCTTCATGCAACCGAGAAGTGACGGCGAAACGTTTCGAAGAGGAGGCCACGCAGATGCTCGGCGAAGAAAACTACCTGGCGCTTTACTTTGATGAGGCGGGAAGGGAATCTGTAGCCAGATACAACTTCTACAGAGAGGGCAAAATCTCCTATAGCGATGCAAAATCGGCCGCGAGATTCAGGACAGAGTGGCTAAAGCCGTTTCAGGCCGCAATGTTGAGGCTGTACAGGGAAGAAAGGCATCCATGCCAGGGCCTCATTGCAGCCCTTTTCGGCGCACACGACGTTTGCATCAATTGCTCTGATCTTGATGAAGTGACGTGGATCGACTTTTGGGGCAAACATGCTGGCTTACTGGAAGGTTCCATTGACGGGAATAGCTTTAGGGGGCACTTAGAAGTCGTGCGAGCACAGTACAACCAAGAGGCCCATCCAAATCAAGAACAGATTCGCCTGGTTGCAGCGCAGATGGGAATTGGCCCGGGCTCTATTGGCGCCGACGACTGGGTAAGAATTTGGGCAACTCATGCTGATTTGATCATCGGAAGGATTGACAAACTTGGCAACTCTGCTGTAAAATAGAGGCGCTTTGTTGTGACTTCTTGGCAGACATCCTACGCTACAGCTTCGGCGACCAGCTCAACTATGGGCACGAAAACGATCCAATCGTAAAACGTCTGCTCGCCTTACGGGGTTCTCCCAACAAGTTTTGTGCAGATCTATACAAATGTGCCAAAAGAGGCAACTGGCCCCGCCATCAGGTTTTATCTTATCTTAAGACGGTGGATTGCTTGCTAACATCACGTAGCGCTTTCAACCCCGGCACACCTGCCTATCGCCATAGGGTCTGGCATGAGACTGGAGCGGATCCTGGGCCAGGCATTAAAATAGCAGGCGAATCAGCAGCCACAGAAGTTCTGGCCTTTCGGAATCCGTACACCTCCCTGCAAAGCGCTCGGGTGTCAGATGCCCCTGGCAGCAAAGAGACGATAGTCGATCGTACTCGCAACGAGTCAGCAGATGTTATTCACCCATTCGCGGGTCGACGGGAAGGCCACACAGGTAAGCTCTCAGCCCAGCTCGAACTCGATAAAACAGACCGATATTTCTACGGCCCCTTTGCTTTCGATCGCCGCCAGAGTCCAGAACAACAACAGTGGAAAGCGCCGTACCAGCAAATAGTAAGAAATGTCAGTCTCGAACAGTATTTTGGCGAAGAGCATGGAGATCCCAAATACCGACGATTGATTGTCGAAGCTCGGCGCCGTGTGGAAGCGGCAGGAAATAGTAAGGGTGCAGGGAAAACCCTTCCCGCCGATGACTATGTCGCCCATGCTCTGAGCACCGAGTTACATGCCGACATGATTTTTATGCGAGAAGTCCATGCCATTCTTCTCGAAGACGGCTGGGAAGACCGCTATCTCGACAGAGCAGGATAACCCAGAAAGGAACGTCTAATGAGTGATGACTTCGAAGACGACGATTTCGCAGACTTCGACGCCCGATTCCAAGACCTAAAGCGACGTTTCGATGAGCGAGAGCCAATGTGGCCAGGCAAAGGCCGCGCTGAGTTCGAGGCGCAGCGGCGCGAAGCCGAAGCAGCTTTCGAGGCCGAATCCGGAGAGTCCCATCGTCGTTTCCAGGCCGAAGGCGGGCGGATGGACCAAGAGGCCCTGAAACAGGGACAGGACCACCAGAAGCAACTCACCGCGATGAGCGGAGAAGAACAAGGACTCGGACGTCGCTATCAGCAGACGCGCTCCCGACTCGGGCAGTTCAAGCAAGACGGAAAAGATGCCCTCGTTGCCGTCCTGGACACAGAACCGAGCAAACGGTTTCAGGGCCAATGGCGGCGCATCGCGGAGAAGGCGCGGCAGTTCCGGCGAGGACGGGAAGACCACCCGGCACTCCCTGCTGGAACCCTCCCCGAAGAGGACGACTAATGCTCCAGCCCTACCGATTCCTGTACCTTCAGCAGAAACGGGAACAGATCCTGCACGATCTGCTCCTCGGGATGTCCTACGAGAATAGCGAGTTCGTCTATCTTCCAGAGGGAGACCGTTCAGCCCATGTCTACATCTGCGGCGTGAGTGGCTCTGGGAAGAGCCGCTTCCTCGAGAACATGCTGATCCAGGACATCGCCAAAGGCCATCCTGTGTGCCTGATCGACCCGACCGGCAGCGTGTACCGCAAGGCGTTGGAGTTCATCGCCTACTGCGTCGAACGCGCCGAAGAAAAGGGCTTCCGGCAGGACGAGGTGCTTCCCCACTACCACTTCCTCGACTTGAGCGATGCGGACAACCCGCTCCGCCTGAATCCGCTGGAACGGCAGGGGGACGAGACCACCGAGCACCAGGTCGACGATCTCCTCAAGACCATCGAAAGGATCGTCGGCGGAAGCCTGGAAGAGCAGAGACGACTCAGAAACATCCTGCGCAGCGCGTTCTGGGTCATAGCGGAGTTAAATCGCCTGTTGGAAGATGAGCGACCGCCATTCCTCAGGGATCATGCCTTCCCGCTCAATCTCCACTACTGCTACGAGTTCCTGCTGCTGGCCGACGAACAGCGCCTAGCGATCATCGAAGCTCTGCCGGAGACCCACGAGAACCGCTGGCCCAAAGCCTACTGGCGCAACTTCGCCGGCGGTGGCAAGAGCCAGCAACATGAGATCGTCCAGTCCAGCTGGAACATTCTCCAATACCTGGCGGGTGATTCCATGGTCGATCGCCTCTTCCATACGCAGAGTAGCACTCTCCACGTAGCCGGAATGATGGAGCAAGGGCACAGCCTTTTCTGCTATCTGCCTCTGGGCGAGAACCTGATCGGTTCTCAGCTCGTCGGCACCTTCCTGGCCACCAAGTTCCAGAAATCCGCCTACCGTAGGTCACTCGAGGAACGCCGCAAGCGCTACTACCTCTATATCGACGAGTTCCACGAGTTCGCCGACATAGAGTACGCAAAGGCTGCCGCGACCCTACGGCAGTACGGCCTGAGCATGGTCAACGCGCACCAGTCGCAGTCGCAGCCTCCCTTCCACGATATGGAAGGACAAGCCCTGCTCCAGACCATCAAGGCTAATTCTCAGATCAAGGTACTGTTCCGACTGGATCGACCTGACGCTGAGCAGATGGCGAAAGAAGTCTTCGAGCTGACCCAACGACGACTGAATTTTCAGTACAAGGAACGATCCGAGACCCAATCCGAGACCAGGACAACGAGCATCGCCTACTCCTTCGAGCAAACGAAGGGAACAGCCAACACCTGGTCGCGATCACACTCCCGCGCTCTGGGCCAGACCGCCACCCTGGGCATCGGCGAGACCAAGGGAACGAACATCGGCAAGACGCTCTCCCAAGGGTCTGGAACATCCGTTGCCGAAAGACTCGGCCGCTCAATCTCCGAGACCGAATCACGCGGGATCACCGAAGCCTACAGCGAGCAGCACGGCCTGAGCGTAGCCGTCGGCGAAGGCTGGTCACAGCTGCGTGACCACAAACGGGGATTCCAGCTGACCGTGGGCTTCAATGAGAGCCATGCCTCGCAGACTGGGGGCGGCAAGACCACGTCGGACCAGACCAGCCAGACCCAAACCGATGGGCGCACTACCGGGCGCACGAACACCATCGGCCTCCCCGTGGTCGGCGCCGGTGTGAAAGAGAGCACCGCCACGGCCCTCTCAGATCAGTACAGCTCAGCGATCGGGCAGATTCAGGGACTCAGTGAGCAGGAAACATGGGGAGAGACCAAAACGGGCGGTCGCAAAGTCGATCACGGTCAGAACATTGTTGACGGCATCAACTTTGGCACGAGTGGGAGTCTCGTCAAGACGACGAATGAAGCCACCAGGCACGACACGGGCAAAAAACAGGAGAAGAGCCGAGGCAAGACTGAGAGCGCCGACACGTCTATGACCGACAACTGGCAGGAAACACTCGCCCAAACCTTCACGCTGCTCGACCAGATTTCGCAGACCTACTCGCAAGCGCTCCAGCAGACGGACACGCACGGCGACGCTACTGGGCAGTCGGAGCGGAACGATCTCTCGAAGGGAATCTCTTCCAGCGAATCGTCAGCGGTTGGAACCAGTCTGACCAAGTCCGAGCGCTCCGTGTTCTACACGCTCGAGGGCGAACGCGAGCTCGCCGTGAACCAGCTACAAAGGCTGGAGCGCCAGCAGTGCTTCATCGCTAAGGAAGCACTCGGCGCCGTGCATGTCGTCGTCCCGATGGTGCAGGACAATCACTACGCCTACTTAGAAGAGAACCTGCCAGCCCTCATTCTGCGCAAGCAACGCCGCCGACTCCAGCCGGCACCGACGCCACAGGCGATCGAAGTCGAAAGCCATCCGGGGTTCGTGCCGTTCCCGGATACCTTCGGCGAGGACGATTCGCCCTTCGAGGACTGAGCGTCGGAGCATCTCGAAGCCCGATGCACCCTCCTCCTCGCCCCGGTCGTCGCGATCGCCCTGGCCGGTCACCTCGTCCCCCCGGTCGTTCTCCTCGCCCTGGTCGCCCACCTCGTCCTGGCCGTCCCGGGCGCCCCGGTCGTCCACCTCGTCCTAGCCGTCCTCCCCGTCCTTTGCCTTCAAGACGGAAGGCGCGGTGAAGGAAGGAAGCACCGAAAGACCTCCTCAGGGCACAAGTAGCGCTCGCAACCAGAGCGAAATAGCTCCTCGGCTGCTTACCAGGAGCTTACCGAGTCGGAGGCTACCTCAGTGTGGGTGCCTGGCGCCTCGGCTGTAAGTTCTTTGTTTTGAGAGGCTTATGAATGGTGCACCCAGGAGGAGTCGAACCCCCAACCTCCTGATCCGTAGTCAGACGCTCTATCCAGTTGAGCTATGGGTGCACGGACCCTTGCGGGCCGCAGATTCTAGCCGAATCCGGTCTCCGTCGCAAGAGTTTTTTGAGGCCCGAGCGCCTCAGGTGCTCAGTCGATCAGTCCGGTCAACGGCGATGACGCCGACGCGTAGAGCTTCTTCGGGATGCGGCCGGCGTTCGCGGCGAGCCAGCCGGCTTCGACGGCTAACTTCATCGCCCGCGCCATGCGCACCGGGTCGGCGGCGCCGGCGATGCCGGTGTTCATCAGGACGCCGTCGGCGCCGAGCTCCATGGCCACCGAGGCGTCGGAGGCGGTGCCGACGCCGGCGTCGACGATCACCGGGACGTTCGCCTGCTCGATGATGATTCTGAGGTTGGCCGGGTTGCGAATGCCCATGCCGGAGCCGATCGGCGCGCCGAGGGGCATGACGGCGGCGGCGCCGGCGTCTTCGAGTTTTCGACACATGATCGGGTCGTCGTTGGTATATGGCAGGACGATGAAGCCCTCGGCGACCAGGGTCTTGGTGGCCTCGAGCAGCTGGATGTTGTCGGGGAAGAGGGTCTTCTCGTCGCCGATGACGTCAAGCTTGACCCAGCGCCAGCCGCCGAGCTCACGGGCTAGCCGGGCTGTGCGCACGGCGTCGTCGGCGGTGTAGCAGCCGGCGGTGTTGGGCAGGAAGAGGTACTTCTCGCGATCGATGTGGTGGATGAAGGCGTCCGCGTCGGGATCGTCGAGCTTGACTCGACGCAAGGCCACGGTGACCATTTCGGTGCCGGAGGCCTCGAAGGAGCGGACCATCTCGCGGCTATCCGAGTACTTGCCGGTACCCAGCATCAGACGGGAGTTGAAGGTGCGGTCGGCGATGGTCAACGGTTCGACGGTGACCGCGGAATCGGTGGGGTTCACAAGGGACGAGGTGGTCATATGCTGAGGGATCCAAGTGCCTGGTAGTAGTGGGTTCCCTTGATCGGGGTGCGGAGCTGGGTCAGCAGCTCCTCGAAATCAGCCGGCCGTTCAGGGAAGTTGAGATGACGAGTGTCCACCACCAGGAGCGGTGAACGCCGATAGTGGTGGTAGTAGTGGTTGTAGGCGTCGATCAGCTCGGCCAGGTAGTCCTCCGACATCTTCTTCTCGTAGTCGCGCTGGCGCTTGCGGATGCGCTGCATGCAGGTGTCGACGTCGGCGACCAGGTAGAGCACCAGGTCGGGCGGTGGAACCTGAGATTCGAGCATCGAGTAGAGCTTGTCGTAGATCAGGAGCTCGTCGTCGCTCAGATTGAGGTAGGCGAAGATTCGATCTTTTTCGAACGGGTAGTCGGCGACCACCAGACGCTGGAACAGTTCGCGCTGGATGATCTCCTGCTGCTGCTTGAAGCGCGACAGCAGGTAGTAGAGCTGGGTCTGGAAGGCGGCCCCGGGGCGATCTTTGTAGAATTTGTCCAGGAAGGGATTCTCGGCGTCCTCGAGGACTTTGACCCCCTCGAAGCGGCGGGTCAGCATCTCCACCAGGGTGGTCTTGCCGACCCCGATCGGGCCATCGATCGCCAGATAGTCGATGGGCAACGAGTCAGTGCTCACGATTCAATCCACGTTGCGAGACGGTTGAGTCACAGGACAGTTGGGTCGCGGGCCAGAGACCGGGTTTGGGCACAAGACAGTCTTCAGAGAAGAGATCTGGTCGTCGGCCAACCACAATATCAAGGATAGGGTGCCGAGAGCGGCCACTATATCAGGGGTCTCCTTCCGGGAGGACATTCGATGGTAGGATGACGGGGTCGCACGCTGATTTTCGTGGCTGAAGTCGTATTGGGCTCACAAGCGTGGGACGCCCGCCTACCGCTGAACAAACTCGCAGATCAGAGGAGATTCTCTTGGCACCTTGGTGGCTACACTCAGGCGACGATGAAGCCTGGTTCGAGAACGAAGAGCCGGAAACCGGCGAAAAAGCGGGTTCGCCTACGGCGCACGAAGATCGGGTTGCGCTGGAAGCGCACAGAGGCAGGGATGCGCTGGAAGCGCACGAAGACAGGGTTGCCCAGGAAGCGCACGAAGGCAGTGATGCGCAGGAAACGCATGAGGGCAGTCAAGCGCGGGAAGCTCGCGAAGGCGGGGATACGCGGGAAGTGCGTGAAGCCCGGAGTGCGCCGGAGGCAGTCGAGAGCCCAAGGGAACCGGAAGTCGCCGAGAAGCAAGACGCGGTGGAGACGGCCGAAGGCGAGGACGTTCAAGAAGCGCCCGAGGCTCCGGCAGTCGAATCCGAGTCCGCCGAAGAAAGTGACGAAGCCGAGTCCGCCAAAGAAGGCGCCGAAGCCAAGACCGAGGCGAAGCCCAAACGCCGTCGCCGCCGTCGCCGTCGCCGTCGCCGCAAGCCGGCGGCCCAGGAGCCCGCGGCGGCCGAGACGGCCCCGGCACCGCAAGCCACTCCACCAGCCGAGAGAGCGCCGGAGGCCGAGGCCACGCCACCCAGCCCGGAGCCGATACCCACGCCAGCCGCGGAATTGGATTCAAGCCCCAACCTCGACATGCTCCGTAGCCTGGTCTACCCGCTGCCGGAGAGGAGCCAGGCGATCACGGACGAGCGCAAGATCGCCATGTTCTGTGATTTCGAGAACATCGCTCTGGGGGTCAGGGACTCTCAGATCAAGAAACTCGATGTCAACCTGATCCTCGAGCGCTTGCTCGAGAAGGGCAAGATCATCGTCAAGAAGGCCTATGCCGACTGGGAGCGCTACAACGAGTATAAGAAGCCCTTCCATGAAGCCGCGATCGAGCTGATCGACATTCCCCAGAAGTACTACTCGGGTAAGAACAGCGCCGACATCAAGATGGTGGTCGACGCCATGGATCTCTGTTACTCCAAGGAGCACCTCGATACCTTCGTCCTGGTCTCGGGCGACAGCGACTTCTCGCCCCTGGTGTCGAAGCTCAAGGAGAACAACAAGTACGTGATCGGAGTCGGGGTCAAGAACTCGTCGTCGAGCCTGCTGATCGACAATTGCGACGAGTTCATCTACTACGAAGATATCTGGCGCGACATCCAGCGGGCCGCGCGCCTCGACAATCTCTCGCCCAAGGACGCCGAGGTCTTTGGTCTCATGCTCGACGCCATGTTCGCGCTCAACCGTGAGAACAAGGACGTGCTCTGGGGCTCGATGATCAAGCAGACGATGCAGCGCAAGCGGCCGTCGTTCAACGAGGGCTATTACGGTTACCGGACGTTCTCGGAGCTGCTCGAGGACGCCCAGCGCAAGAACATCATTCGCCTGAAGCGCGATCAGCGTTCGGGCAACTATGTCGTCTCGGGGCTCGCTCAGTCTCGCTGACGGTGCTCTTCGATCATCGCCTGCAAGCGATCCAGCCCTCGACTGACCTCCTCGATCTCGGGACCGAAGGAGAGACGAACCCGCTGGTGAAAGCGGGATAGCCGCCGGGCGCGGCGTCGGCCGGGATTGACGTCAAAGAACACGCCGGGGACGCAGATCACCCGGCGCTTGAGGGCTTGGCGATAGAAGTCCATGCCGTCAGAGATTGACTCGGGGAGATCCTTCAGGGAGACGAAGACGTAGAAGGTGCCGTCGGGCTCGCGATCGATGCCCAGGCCCATGTCGCGGGCTCGCCGCAGCATCAGCTCTCGTTTGGGTGCGAATACCTGGCGAATCGCCTCGCCTTCGGCCGCGACCCGTTCGGGATCCAGCAGCTGGACCGCGGTTCGCTGGAGCGGCTTCGAGCCGCCGCCGTCGAGAAAAGAGCCGGCGCTCTCGGCGGCCTCGATCACCTGCTTCGGGGCCAGGGTCCAAGTCACCCGCCAGCCCGGATAGCGCCAGTTCTTGGTCAGGCCGTCAAAAATCACCACCGGGTCACGATCGACGTCTTCGACGTAGCGCGCTGCCGAAACCGTCGGCCCGACCTCCCCTGGACCGTGCGTCCATATGAAGTGGGAGTAGAACTCGTCGAGCAGCAGCGTGCAGTCCATTTCGCGGGCGACGCCGATCCAGGAGACGAGATCGTCGCCCGAGATCAGCTTGCCCATCGGGTTGTTGGGATTCGACAGCAGCACGGTCGACAGACCGCGCCCCTGAATTTCATCTTTCAAGTCGTCGGCTGAGAATTCGTAAGCTCGGGCGACCTCGGCGCCATGCCGTCGATCCCTATGGCTGAGCAGGATCGGGATCGGCGACACCAGGCGAAAGATGTCGAGCAACTCCTCGTAGGCCGTGTAGTCGGGCAAGAAGTGGCCGAGATTGACCTGTCCCAGGGAGGCGACCGCCCGAGTCAGGGCGGCTCGCCCACCGCTCGAGATCGAGACGTTCTCGGCCGAATACTGAGACGGCATGCCCCGGCGGTAGAGTCGGTTGTAGAGCGACGCGACCGCCTCCCGGAGCTCGAGCAGGCCGGAGACCGGAGCATATTCGTGGTCACCGGGGTCGATGGAGAGACTGTTGATCCGTCCCGGCGCGCCGATCAGCGGCCCGGTCTCCGGCTGTCCCTGGCCGAGGTTGCACCAGTCGCTTCTGTCCTGTCTGTAGCCCAGCGCCGCCGCTTGCTGAGTGACATAGATGACGCCGGTGCGGGGCACCGTGCGAAAGGCCTGTCGGGTTCCGATCGGGTTGGCGATTTTGCTCATGATGTGTCCTCGGCAACGCGGCGGAGTGCTTTTTACGTCAGAATAGGTTTGAGTGTTGTCATCCGGGTCGTTGGGGGACCCGTCATCCTAGTATTTCCCTCCTCTAACCTCAGGTCAAAGTCGATCATGAAGCAAAATCAGAGTCTTCTCGATCTCCTGCTCGAGCTGCAGGCGCTCGATCGCGTCCCCCGAACTGGCTATTCCCTGCGCGGAGTGCCCGAGCCCGAGAGCGTCAGTGAGCACGCGTTTCACACCACGTTCCTGGCCTGGGCATTGGCTGGCGAGGAGCCGGAGCTAGACCGCGCACGAGTGGTCGAGTTGGCGTTGGTGCATGATCTGGCCGAAGTGCGTACCGGCGACCTGCCGCGCACCGCCGCTCGATATCTTCCGGCTGGAGCCAAAGCACAAGCGGAAAGAGCTGCCGTCCGCGAGCTGTTGGCGCCCCTGGGCGAGCGCGACCAGAGCTTGGTCGCCGAGTATCAGGCAGCCGAGACGCGGGAAGCGCGTTTTGTCTCGATCTGCGACAAGCTCCAGCTGTTGATCAAGGCGAGCGTTTACGAGTCCTGGGGCGCGGGCAACCTGGAGGAGTTCTGGACCAACCTGGGAGATCTCTCCGGGGGCGATTTCGCCAGCGTCGATCGGGTGCTCGAGGAGCTGAGAGCGCGGCGCGCCGATTAGGGCGTCGGCTCGAGTTCGATGCCCCGCTTGCCGAGTAGGTCGATCACCCGCGAGTAGAGGTTGGATCCCAGCAGGCTGTTGGCGGCCCCCAGTACGTCGCCGAGCACGGTACGTAGCGACCCGGTGCCGCTCCAGTACTTCTCAGCGAAGGGTTCGAGCTCCTTGCCGAAGGTCTGCGACAGCACCCCCAAAGCGATGACCAGGTCGTCGAGGTAGCCCATGGGGCCGACGACCCCTTCGGGCATCAAATCGATCGGCAGGACGAAGTAGGCGACGGTGCTCCCCAGCATGGCGCGGGTCGATTTCGGCACCTCTTTGTCCAATGCCAGGCGCATCATCAGGATGAAGACGTCCGGTATCAGCAGCAGGGCCGAGGCCACGCCGGGCCCCAGCTTGCCGGCTCGCCGCTCCAAGGTGCGCTCGATCCTCACGCGCAGCCGGTCATAGAAGCTCAGCAGCCCGGTGCTCGGAAGCGAGTCTTCTCGTCTTTGAAGGGCGGTCTCGCCCATCGAGTCGAGAGTGTTGTCGTTAGCTGCGCTATTGAAGTCGAGGGTTTCCGTCGATGCCATGGGGACCTCCTACAGATGCAAGTCTAAGAGTAGCATCATGCCGGCGGCTGTCAGGGCCCCAACCAGGGTGTTGAGCAGGTTGACCGCGTGGTTGTCGAGCAGGCCCCGTCGTTCCAGTAGGGCGCCGGCCAAGCTGTCGGCGATCGAGCCGATCTTTCCGGCGAGGGTCAGCCAGGCGACCGCCGGCCAGGCGTAGAGCCCCAGCGCCCAGCCGAGCGCGGCGATCACCAGGGCGCCGGCCAGACCGGCCAGGGAACCGCATAGCGAGACGCCGCCGTCGGTGCCCGGCGGCACGGGCTCCCAGGTGGTGATCAGGCGAGTGCGGCCGCCGTGCAGTTGGCCGATCTCGGAGCTCAAGGTGTCGCTGGCAGCGGCGGCGAAGGCCGCGACAAAGGCCGCTAGGAAGATCTCCCCATGGGGTGTGGTCGCCGCGAAGAGGGCGAGCACGGCCGCAACGCCGGCATTGGCGACGGCATGGCCGGCGCCGCGCCGGCCTCCGGCTTCCTGGGCGAGGCCTTGGGCGACCTTGGTTCGATACCCCAACCGGGTGGCCGCGGTGCCCAGGGCGACGAATGCCGCCAGAATCGTCAAACCACGCCAGCCGAGAAAGGTGTGGATCGCGGTTCCGAGGAGCACTCCGGCGACGGTACCCGAGAGATTGATCGCACGCGCGAGCCAGGCTGTCACCGCCAGGGTCAGGGTGACGGCGGCACCGATGCCCGCTGACATCAGAAGCGGACGCAGGTCCGCCGAGGCCCAGTAGCCTTCCGACAGAAGGAAGCCCCACAGGAAGCCGGCGCTCAAGAAGGGCACGCTGAGATTGTCGTCGAGAGCCAGCGGCTGCGACTCGATGAACGCCGCGATCAGCGCGGTGAGGAGCGCGGCGACGAGCAGAAAGCCCACGTTGGTCTCCCGATCCTGGTGCCTCAGAGTCCACCAGAGTGCCGAGACCGCGCCGAGAGTCCCGAAGATCCAAAAGGCCAAACTCCCAGCCCAGCTCTTCTTCGGGTTCCAGGGCAGGCGACCACGTCCCAGAGCTTTGCCGGCAATCGCCGCCGTGCCGTCGCCAAAAGCCAGGATAGCCCAGATCGCCGCAACCACTTCGAGCCAGCGCCAGAAGACCAGGACGAGCACCAGCAAGACCAACGGATAGAGCACGATACCGATGGCGACGCCTCGCCGGGAGTCGCGTCTTCGCCAGACCACGCGACCGCCGAGGCGTGGCCAGATGGCGGTATTGAAAAGCAGAAGCGCCGACAGCAAGAGTGCAGTGTGTGCGGATCCCAGGAAGACGACGGCGAAGGCCCCCAGGCCCACCGCCATGTGAATCAACTTGCGCAGCAGCTCCCGCTGGCTCAAACCTCCCCGGTCTTGACCCGAGTCCGGCATCCTGGACGGAGAACCGCGTGGAGCCTCTACTGGGCGGTGGCGCGCCAGATGTCTTCGAGAGCCTGATCGAGACCGAGGCTCGGTTTCCAGCCGAGTGCCCGGAGCCTGCGGCTGTCTCCTCGCAGCTCCTGCATGTCGACCGGCCGTAGGCGGGCCTGGTCAGTTTCGACGGTTGTGTCGACGCCGGAGATCGCGCGCAAGCGATCGAGCACCTCGCCGATCGAGCAGGCCTCGCCGCTCGACAGGTTGTAAGCCCGGCCGCCCTCGCCGTGCTCGATCAAGGTTCGATAAGCCGAGGCGGCATCGGCGACATGCAGAAAGTCGCGACGCGGACTCAGATCACCGACCTTCAGCACCGGCGGATGATCGCCTCTGCGGATCGCGTCGAGCTGGGCGGCGAAGGATGGGATCGCAAAGTGTGGGGACTGTCCGACACCGATGATGTTGAACGCCCGAGCGACGACGGCACCGTGCTCGCGGGCAAGCTCGTCGGCGCATGCCTTGGTCATGGCGTAAGGAGAACGGGGATCCAGGGGCCGATCTTCGGAGATCGGCTGCTCCTCCGCGGGCACCATACCGTAGACCTCGGCGCTCGACGCGATGATCACTCGACGCTCACCAGCCGCGCGCAGCAGATTGAGGGTGCCGCTGAAGTTGACCCGCAGGTAGTCGCCGGGACGATCCCATGATTGCCCGACGCTGCTCAAACCGGCGAGATGAACCACCGCGTCCGGCGAGCAGCGTTCAACGGTGCGAGCCAAGGCTTGTTGATCACAAATGTCGGTCTCAAAGACCTCGCCGACGGCCTGATCCCGTCGATCGACCGCCAGGCCGAAAACCCTGGCTCCGGCGGCCTCGAGCTGGTGAGCCAGGTGACAGCCGATGAAGCCGGTGACGCCTGTGATCAGGACGCGCATGGTTTGGAGACCAGGGTTTTCGTAATCCGGCGGTTCGTGATCAGCTGTTCTGGTTGGCTATACGCTGGCGCCAGTATTCCACAGTATCCCGCAAGGTCTGCTCGAAAGGAATCTGCGGTTCCCAGCCGGTGTCCTCGCGGAACTTGGAGTAGTCGCCGATCAAGATCTCGACGTCCGACGGTCGCATCCGCGCTGGGTCTTGTCGGACCTCGACCTCGACATCGGTGAGCTCGATCAGCCGATCGAGGAGCTCCTGAATGGTGATCGCCTGGCCCGAAGCGATGTTGTAGACCTCGCCCGGTTTACCTTTGGTGACCGCCAGCCAGTACGCTCGTACCATGTCGCGGACGTCGGTGAAATCGCGGGTGGCAGTGAGGTTGCCCACGTGGATCACCGGCTCCGAGAGCCCAGCCTTGATGCGCGCCAGTTGCTTGGCAAAGTTGGAGGTGACGAAGACGTCGCCTCGACGCGGTCCAGTGTGATTGAAACCTCGGGTTCGAATCACCTTGAGCCCGTAGCTCTGGAAGTACTGATAACCGAGATAATCCTGGGCGATTTTGGAAACCGCGTAGGTCGATAGGGGCCGCAAAGGATTGCTCTCGCGGATCGGCGTCTCGTCGGGATGCACGAGGCCGTATTCCTCGCTCGAGCACGCGATCTGGATCACGGGATCGAGATTCAGCGAGCGCACCGCTTCGAAGAGATGAGTCTGGCCGACGACATTGGTTTCCAGCGTCGCCGCGGGCGCGTTCCAGCTGGTCGGCACGAAGCTCTGAGCAGCCAGGTGGAAGATGTAGTCGGGCCGAATCTCCTCGAGCATGCGGTAGACCGAGTGATAGTCCCGCAGGTCGGTCTCTACCAACGTCAGGTCGTCGGCGAGGTGTGAGATGTTCTCCATCGGACTGCGCCAACGCTTGATGCCGAAGACTTCGACATCGGGCTGGTGAGCCCGGAGGTACTCCACCATATGCGAACCGGCAAAGCCGGTAGTGCCGGTGATCAGAGCCTTCATGAAACTTCTCCTAAGACAGATAAGCGGTCAGACCGGCGATCCAGGGTTCCACTCGTCGGCCGGCCGCGGTTTCGAATCGTTGGGTATCGAGGACGGAATAAGCGGGTCTTGGCGCAGGGCGAGGAAATTCGTCAGTCGTGACCGGCTGGATGGAAACCTCCGGGGCCACGAACCGGGCGATCTCTTCGGCAAAACCGTGCCACGAAACCGCGTCCCGATTGCAGTAGTGCACCGCGCCGTAGATCTCGAGATGAGCCAGGTCCCAGAGCGCCCGCGCCAGAAATGGCGTGTAAGTCGGACATCCTACCTGATCGTCGACCACCCGCAAGGACGCGTCGGCCGTCCTCAGCAGTCGACGGATGGTAGCGACGAAGTTCGGACCTCCGGGCCCGAAGAGCCAGCTCGCCCGTACCACCAGGGCTTTGGGGTACTCGAGGGCTTCTTCTTCGCCCCGCAGCTTGCTCTTGCCGTAGACCGACAAGGGGCCGGTGGGCGAGTCCTCAAGGTAAGGGGTGGGCTCGCCGGCTGGACCAGCGAAGATATAGTCGGTTGAGATGTGAATCAACCGGGCGTCGATTCGATCGGCCGCCGCGACGACGTTAGCGACCGCATCGCCATTGATCAGCATCGCGGTCTCGACCTCGCTCTCGCACAAGTCGACCTGGGTGAAAGCGGCGCAATTGATGATCAGCTCAGGCCGAAAGGACTCGGCCAGATCGATGAGGGGCCCCCGAGCGGTGATGTCGGCCTGCTGATGGCCCAAGGCGAGCACCGCTCGCTGACGGCGGCGCCACTGGGCGGCGACGGCCTGGCCCAACATTCCGGCGCCGCCGAGAACCAGAGCTCTCACGCCACCCCGACTTCGGAGTTATCGCCGAGCATGAATCGATATGCCCGAGGTTTGAAGTCGGTCTTGACGATACGCGCGTTGCGGCCGATCAGTGAGCCGTCGATCCGCAGATCGACGTCACGGATCTCGCAGCCCTCGAGAACGATCGAGTTCTCGATCTCGCAGCGCGACAGTTTGCAGTCTGCACCGATCGAGGTGTAGGGACCTACGAACACGTGCTCGAGGCGCGTGCCGGCACCGATCACCGCCGGCCCGCGGACCAGTGAGTCGATTAACTCGACCCCTTCTCCCAGCTCGACCCGGCCTTCGATGCTGCTGCCGTGGCCGACTTTGCCGGTGCCGCGATGGATGTCGAAAGACTCCAGCACGATCCGATTGGCTTCCAGCATGTCTTCCAGCTTGCCGGTATCTTTCCACCAGCCGCGCACTTTATGTGGGTGCACCTCGAAGCCGCGATCGATGAGATTCTGGATCGCGTCGGTGATCTCCAGCTCATTGCGTGCTGACGGTTTGATCAGCTTCACCGACTCGAAGATGTTGGAGTCGAACATGTAGACGCCGACCAGCGCCAGGTTGCTCTTCGGCTCTTTGGGCTTTTCGACCAGGCAGCGGATGGTGGTGTTGTCGTCATTGAGCTCGGCGACGCCGAATTGCTGTGGATTCGGAACCTCGGCGAGCAGAATCTGGGCGTTGCAGCCGAGGGAAACAAACTCCTCGACCAGGCTGGTGATGCCGCCGGCGATGAGGTTGTCGCCGAGATACATGACGAAGGGGTCATCGCCGATGAAGTCCTCGGCGATCATCACCGCGTGAGCCAGGCCGCGCGGCGCGTCCTGCTCGATGTAGGTCACCCGAGCGCCGAACTGCGAGCCGTCGCCGACAGCTGCTCGGATCTCGTCTTTGGTGTCGCCGACGATGATTCCGATCTCGGTAATACCGGCCGCGACAATCGACTCGATGCCGAAGAATAAAACCGGCTTGTTGGCCACCGGCACCAACTGCTTGGCTGAAGTGTAGGTCAGCGGTCGCAGGCGCGTGCCTTTGCCGCCGGATAGGATCAAGCCTTTCATCGAAGTCCTTGAGAGAGTTGGGAAAAGGAAGGGCGAACCGCGCGGGACGCGCGTGCCGCTAGAAGGAATCGTTGAAGTCGAGGAAAGTGCCGACGTTCTTGAGCGTCAGGGCGAATCGTACGTCGCGGTCTTCGATCTCGCGGTAGTTCGACTCGCGGTACTCGAGCTGCCAGCTATAGCATTGCGATGTCCAGTGAAGGAAGTAGCGTTGTTCCTGAAGATCCCAGGATTGCCTGGACCCGTCAGCGTTTTCGGGTCCGAGAATGTCGAAACTGAGCCGGGCTTCCAGCGATAGCCGTTCGGGCAGCAGTTGCAGCTTGGCAGAGAACTGCGCCTGGTCGCTGGTCTTGTCCCTCAGCACCGGGGCCTGCGCGGAATCGGCGAGTCCCTCTTCCAAATCGACGTCCCATCGGGTGAACCAGGAAATACCGAAAAGGTGCCGCCCGAGCTTGGTCGAGCCGCTGAGCCTGAAAGATTCGAGCTCATAGCCTCCGAACAGGGTGTTGAAGCCGGCGTCGAGCCTGTAGCTGGTCGCGCGGCTCGGGTTGATCCGCAGGGTCATGCCGAGCGGGCCCTCGTCCGTCCTGACGTTCGGGTCGACCCGCGACTGCTGCCCGGGTTGATTGGAATCGTTCGACAGACCCTGGCTGATGGTCAGCGACGCGACCTCGATCGCTCCGCCCTCTTCTTCGTCCGCCGGCTTGGCGACCATGCGGTTGATGATCGAGAACAAGAAGCCGTCGACTGGCCTCAGGTTGTCGATCTCGTCGAAGCGGAAGATGTCGTCCTGCTCGTCGAAGTCGTCGACGAAGGCATATTCGATACGCGGCTCGACGATGTGCTTGAACTTGGAGAAGCGCCCGATCTTCTTGTCGTAGATGCGCAGGAAGCTCGGGCCGACGATCTCGAGCCCGGCGCGCGGGAAGACCCGGGTCAGATCATCGCCGGTGAAGGCTTCGCCATCGTCATCCAGAGAGTCGGTGTAGTAGGTGGCCCGGCCGCCGAGCTCGACATCCGCGCTCAGCCAGCTCAAGGTGGAGAGCGAGAGCGTCAAGGTGGGTGAGATATCGACGCGGCCGTAAGTCTCGGACAGCTCCGCGGTGGGGCTCTCGAGATCGAGCGAAAAATAGTTCAGCGAGCTTTGTAGATCGAGGTAGGCCCACGGGCCGCCGAGCTTCAGCTTGCGTAGGCGATACTCGACCTCCGGCAGCTGACGGCGCAGATCTTTGTTGCCGCTGGACAAGACGCGCTCTCTCTGGTCGAACAGGACGTTGAACGAATGAGGGCCCGAGTTCTTGGAGATGTAGGCGTTTGAATAGACGAACGGCTGGCGCTGCCTGCCGGTATTGCGCTCATAGTCCTGCAGGTAGTCGAGATCCGAGTACTCCCGCAGCGAGACGACGCCGCGATAGCCGCCCCAGAAGTCCTTCGTTTCGTGCTGAAACTCGACTTTCCAGCGCGTGTCGCCAGCTTCACGATCATCGGCGAATGTGTTGAAGAACTCCGGGTCGATCTCGTCCGGCTCGAAGAGGGCGTAGGCCCTGAAGTAACCCTCGGTGCGTTCCGAGGGGCGGTAGCGAATCTCGTTACCGATGCCGAAGTATTCTTTGGTCGAGAGATCGAACAGGAAGGTGGTGTCAGCACTGCGCCCGAGGGTCTTGAAGTAGGCCATGCTGAGCTCGGCGCCCCGGCGGTTGGAGGATCCGGGCTTGGGCACCAACAGGCCGGAGGAGCGTTCAGTGTTGGCCGGCCACACCATGTAGGGCGAATACAGCACCGGTAGCTTCTTGAACTTCAGACGGGCATTCTTGAGCCGGACGTATTCGTCCATGGTGACCTGAGCGTCGGACATCTTGAGGCTCCAGCTCGGCACCTCTTGCTCGCACGAGGTAAAGATTCCGTTCTCGACCGTGTAGGTGATGTCTCCGGTCTTGGCGATCTCGTCGCCGGTGAAGTAATAGTCCCCCGAACCGTAGGCCTTGGCTTGCGTGACCTTGCCGGTGCGGGTATCGAGGTCGTATTCGAGGGTCTGACCGGTCAGGCGCTGCGGGCCTTCGTCGAGAATCACATCGCCTTCGGCGGTCAGCAGGTTGGTCGGGATGTCGACCCGTGCCCGTTCCGATCGCAGACGGAGCCCCTGGTACTTGAAGTCGACTCCGCCGGTGGCGATCAGGTATTGCCCTTCCTGATACTCAAAATCGCCGGCGGAGCCGGTCGCCTGGCCGCCTCCTTGGGCTCCGCTCAGAGTGAAGCTGAAGGTCACCCGATCCTCGTCGACCTCTTCCTCATCGACTTCGTCGGTTTCGTCATCGCCGGATTTGGCATCGTCCGGGGCGCTGGACTCGCCAGCTTCCCCGGCGTCGGCGGAGGGATCCCTGGAGTCTTCCTGCGCCTGGGCAGGGAACGTCACCAGCAGGCAGAAAACTGCCAGCAGCAGAGGTGGGAGTAGGCTTTTCATCAAGTTCCTGATCTGGGGTCGTTCGCTGACGGGTTTCGCGGGGTGTTCGGATCTGAGGAGTTAGACGGCTCTGGCGAGGTCTTCGTCGACGATCTATCGTTCGACGATCACGGCCGTCGCTTCACCGCCGCCGAGGCAGATAGCCGCGCATCCACGCCGCGCGTCGCGTTGCTCCATGGCGTGGAGGAGAGTCACCAGGATACGCGCGCCGGAAGCCCCGATGGGATGTCCCAGGGCTACCGCGCCGCCGTTGACGTTGACTTGCGCCGGATCGAGCTCGAGCTCGTGGATCGCCGCCAGGGCGACGACCGCGAACGCCTCGTTGACCTCGAACAGGTCGATGTCGGCGATGGAGAGGCCCGCCCGATCGAGGGCCTTGCGTACCGCGCCTACCGGGGCGGTGGTAAACCACTCCGGTTCGTGGGCGAACGTCGCCTGGGCGACGAGGCGAGCGATCGGTTGCCGGCCCAGCGCGGCCGCGTGCTCAGCGGTGGTCAGCACCAGGGCGGCGGCGCCGTCGTTGATGGTGCTGGCGTTGGCGGCGGTAACGGTGCCTTCCTTGTCGAAGACCGGGCGCAGCTTCGGCATCTTCTCGAAATTGGCGCGGCCGGGTTCTTCGTCGGCGTCGACGACGACCGTGTCGCGCCGCTGGCGGACCTCGACCGGCACGATCTCGGAGCTGAAACGGCCGTCCGCGGTGGACGCCTGAGCTCGCCGGTAACTCTCCTCGGTGTAGGCGTCCTGCTGTTCGCGGGTGAACTCGTAGTGCCGGGCGCAGATCTCGGCACAGTTGCCCATGTGGAAGTCCTTGTAGGCGTCCCACAGGCCGTCGTGGACCATCGAGTCGAGGAGCTTGCCGTGGCCCAGGCGCATACCGTCACGCGCGCCGGGAAGCAGGTAAGGGCTGCGGCTCATGTTCTCCATGCCGCCGGCGGCCACCAGCTGAAAATCGCCGCAGCGCAGATCGTTGGCGGCGCTCATCACCGCGCGCATGCCTGAACCGCAGACTTTGTTGAGGGTGATGGCGCCGGTCGACGTCGGGCATCCGGCGGCGAGGGTCGCCTGGCGGGCCGGAGCCTGCCCCAGTCCAGCGGGGAGAACACACCCCATGTAGACTTGCTCGATGTCGCCGGGTTCGACCTCGGCTCGTTCAAATGCGCCGGCCAATGCAAGCGCCCCGAGTTGGGGAGTGGGCAAAGACGCCAGAGAACCTTGAAAGGACCCGATGGGGGTGCGAGCGGCGCTCAGAATGACAATTTCTTGCATAATATCTCCTGGGTTTGGAGTGTTCGATGATAGCAAAAAACACAGCAAACTTGCCCCCCTCCAAGGAGAGACGAAGGCCGGAGACGAAAGCGGCTGACAGCTCGCCTTCGCGAGCGCTCGGGATCGACTTCGGGGAAAAGCGAATCGGCCTGGCCCTGTCGGACCCCGAGGGTCGTTGGGCCCTGCCTTTGACAACCCTCGAACGCCAGACCGACCGGCGGGCTGCCTACCAGATCGCTGACTTGGCGAAGCGAGAACGGGTGGGGCGGTTGGTTTTAGGCGAGCCGCGAGGCCTCGACGGTGAAATCGGCGAGGCCACTCTCAGGGTCCGCAGATTCGGCGAGCGATTGGCCCGGATCACCGGCTTGCCTCTGTCTCTCGTCGACGAGGCATTGACCACTGTCGAAGCGGCGGAACGCCTGCGCGTCGCGGGTCTTGATCGACCGGATCAGCAAGAGCGGCGTGACGCGGTCGCCGCGCAGATCCTGCTCCAAGAAGTACTCGACCGGGACGAACCCAGATGAAACGCTGGCTCAAGCTTTTGCTAGCGCTCTTGCTCCTGGTCATGCTGGCGGCGCCGGTGGCCGCCGGTTTCTGGCTGTGGGACTTTGTCCACCGGCCCTACCGGGGTTATACCGGCGCCGAGCGTCTGGTCACCATCGAGCCCGGAATCGGCGCCCGGACGATCCTCGCGCGTCTCGAATCCGCGGGTGTCTTGCCCAACGCCGATATGGCGAGAGCGTTTCTGGTCTACCGGCTGGGCGACCCGTCGCTCAAGGCCGGCGAGTACCGCTTCGATCGACCTTTGAACACCCCGGAGGTGCTGGAGAAGCTGATCCGCGGGCAGGTTGTGACCTATCCGGTCACCGTGATCGAAGGGCTCACTCTCGAGGAGATTGCCGACACTCTGGCGGCCAAAGGATTTGGCGATGCTGAGGTTTTTCGGCGGGAGATGGACCGCGGCGATCTGATCAGCGATCTCGACCCGGAGGCCCAGAATCTCGAGGGATACCTTTATCCGGACACCTACAGCTTTGCCCGCGGTACCGAAGAGGCCGAAATCGTCGCCACGATGGTGCGCACTTTTCGCAAGCGGTTCAACACCCAGGTAGTTCCCGCACACCAGGGTTCCCCGGTCCAGCGCACGGTGCGTGAGCTGGTCACCCTGGCCAGCATCGTCGAAAAAGAGGCGCGCCTCGACGAAGAGCGGGGCCGTATTGCCGGGGTCTACGCCAATCGCTTGAGAATCGGCATGGGCCTCTACGCTGATCCCACCGTGATCTACGCCATCAAGCTCCAGGGCACCTGGGACGGCAACATTCGCCGCAAGGATCTCAAGCTCGACTCTCCATACAACACCTACGTTTATCCCGGTCTGCCACCGGGACCGATCTGTTCACCTGGCGTGGCGAGCATGATCGCCGCGGCGGCGCCGGACGAGACCGAGTACTTCTACTTCGTGAGCCGCAACGACGGCAGCCACGTATTCGCCAGGACCCTGGCCGAGCATAACCGCAACGTCAATCGCTGGCAGAAACAGTACTGGCGGCAACGTTGGGCTGAGGAGCGGCGGAGCCGATGACTGACCTGCTGCGGAGCGGGGAAAGGAAAATGATCCCACGTCGGATCGTCGCCGATGCTGGCGTTCCACCGTTTTCGGAGTACAATCGTGGGTCCCAATCGTTGCTGCGCACCATAGTCTCGAGCTGGTGAGGGGCTCCAGCTCGGTTGATGCGTCGTTTCACGACCCAGAGATTTGGAGTCGACAATGAATACGCGAGAACAATTCGGTAAGTACCTGCTGCTCAAGAAACTGACCGAAGATCCGCTGGGGGAGACCTTTCGCGCCGGAATGCTGGGCGCGAACGGCATGGAACGGGTGGCGCTGTTGCGGGTCATGAACGGGCAAGGCCTCAACGGCCAGCGTCTTTGGCAGGAAACTAAAGATCGCGCGGGCCTGCAGCCGCTGCTGCGCAGTCCCAATCTCGGTGAGGGCATCGAGATGGGGCAAGTGCAAGGCATTCCCTATGTCGCCTACGACTACGTCTCGGGCAAGAATCTGGCGACGCTGCTGGAGCAGGCCGCGGTCAAGCGCAACTTCATCCCGGCCGAGCATGCGCTTTTGATCACCGAGCGGATCGCCCTGGGGTTGGCGTCGGCGAGCGAACAGCGACTGGGCGGTGAGCGCATCCTGCACGGCTTTCTGGTGCCCCACCTGGTGATGATCTCGAATGAGGGAGAGACTCGGTTGCTCGGTTTTGAAGTGGCTCCGGCTCTGCGTGCCTTTGCCGCCAACCCGGTCACCCGGCAGCATTTCGGTCGTTACCTGGCGCCGGAGGCTCTCGCCGGCAGTCCGCCCCACCCCGCGGACGACATCTACTCCTTAGGCGTCCTGCTTCTCGAGCTGCTCACCGGCAAGCCGCTACCACCACCGGCGCCGGACGGTTTCGGAACGATCATCGATCAGAGCGTGGTGGCGACCGAAGGAACGCCGATACCGGCCGATCTCGCCACGCTGCTCAAGACCAGCCTGGTGGCTCGCGACCATCGGATGGGCGATGTCGTGACCTGGCACAAGACCTTGAACAAGTGGATGTTCGACGGCCAGTACAACCCGACGACATTCAACCTGGCCTTCTTCATGCACAACCTTTTCCGGCAGGAGATCGAGCGCGAGAGCCAGGAGATCGAAGTCGAGAAGACGTTGCCCCTGCCGATCGCTCAGGGGACCGCGAGCGGCGTGGTCCCGACCGGCGCCGCGGCCACCGCTGCCGCGGCTACCGGAGCAGTCGCCGCCGACGCGGCGGCAGCCGGCGCGCCCGCAGCCGCCGCACCCCCGACGGGCGAGGTGCCGACGGCGGCACCCGTCGCGGCGCCCGCCGCCGACGGGACCGGCGTCCGGGAAGCGACCGATGTGCGGGAAGTGACGGCCGCCGTGCCGGTTCAGAAGAAATCGAAAGCCGGCTTGATCGGCGCTCTAGCGGCCGCGCTGGTGCTGTTGCTCGGAGCCGGCGGTTACTTCTGGTGGCAGGGTCAGCAGAACACCGACTCGACTTCCGCGGCCGCGACGCAGCCGGCGACGCCGGCTCCGGCCCCGATCGAGCCCGAGCCGGAAGTCCCGGCGGGTCCCACGCCGGACGAGATCAGCGAGCAGATCCGCGCGTTGGTCGGCGAGCGCGCGACCGAGATGGAAGAGGCTCTGCGCAGCCAGTACGACAAGCAGCTGTCCGACCTCCAGAAACAGTTGGAAGTCGCCAAGGCCGAGGCCGAGGCCCGCCGCCAGCGTGAAGCCGAGGCCCAGGCGGCGGCTGAGCAGCAAGCGAGAGAAGAACAGGCCGCGAAAGAGGCTGAGGCGGCGCGGATCGCCCAGGAAGAGGCCGATGCCGCGGCGGCAGCCGAAGCCAAAAAGAAGGCCGAAGAGGAAGCGGCCGCCAAGGTGGCGGCAGCCGCTCCGCCGCCGGTTGCGCCAGCGCCGCCACCGCCAGCGGCGCCGCCCGCCGCGTCGCAGGTCCGTCGTGGCGATCTGGTGTCACTGGGCCCTGGAGTCGTGCCGCCGAAGCTGCTGCGTCGTCCCGCGCCGCGCTTTCCGATCATGGCCAAGCGGCTCAACAAGAAAGAAGCCAAGGTCCTGCTGCGGGTCTTGATCGACGAGAATGGCAAGGTGATCAAAGCCGAGCTCGCCGGTAAAGAGGCCGGATTCGGCTTCGACGACGAGGCCATGTCCGCCGCCCGCAAGTCGACCTACAATCCGGCCACCAAGGACGGAATCCCAGTCAAGTTCTGGCACACCCTGGCGGTGGAATTCCGGGACAAATAACCGGGAACCCGCGATCTTTTCAATGTAGGGGCGAGGCCTGCCTCGCCTAGGGGCGAGGCCTGCCTCGCCCGGCGACGCGGGCGTCGCCCCGTCCCAGCAACAGATTCCCGTGTCGGGAGGCAGGGGCGAAGTCTGCTCGGCGCCCATTGCTGAAAGGGGGAGGTGGGCCTCCCGATGTCAGCTGGATGCGGATCAGGGTAGCGAGGGTCTCGAAGCCGGACTGGTACACAGCGCCAAGGACCTCTCAAAGACGGTGACCGCCAACGCGAGCCTTAGGAAGCTGGCAGCGGGAGGCCCACCTCGGCCCGACGGCTGATCCACGCGAAGGCTTCACGTCCGGTGCCGAGAGCGTTCCACCGCCATCGCCAACAAAAAAGCCCGGCAAACGCCGGGCCTTTTCATCTGGGAGCCCGCTTCAGCGGGCTTGCCCTGGGTAGCACGGGGCTTTAGCCCCGTGTCATATGCATCACGCGAATCACACGGATGACAGCGTCATCGCTCAGTCGAGCTTGATGCCCTTCTTCGAGCTCTCCCGACGCCGCTGCTCTTTGGCGTCGAACTCCGCCAGGCAGCTGTCCTGCTTGACCATCGCGCACTCGAGATAGTCGGAGGCCTCGATCACCATCGCCCGGATCGCTTTGCCGACCGGCGTCTTCTGATGCTTCGCCAGGCTGCCGCTGAAGCCACCGCGATAGGCTCCGACGCTGATGCCCTTGCTCTTCGCCCGCGCCTCGACCGAGCGGACGAACTCGACCGTGCCCTTGGTGGTGTCGACCACCCGCAGATCGACCGCGAGATAAGCCTCGCCCTTCTTGCCACCGAGGCGGATGCCCTTGTAGCCGATGCCGCCGCCGGTGCCCTTGGTGCCTTCCTCAAAAGCGGTCACGGTACCCATCACCAGGTACTTGGCACCGACCAATTTGCCCATCTTGGCGCCGGTGCCGCTTGCGATTCGCCCGCTGGCCGCCAGATCCTGCTCGTCAAGCACATGCTCCAACTTAGATCGTTCGACCATCGAAAAAGAGCCCGTCGCCGCCATCTCATTGGTCAGCATGCCGGAGAGCTCCCAGCCCACGTCAGACTGACCGCTCCACCAGTGGGCGCCGGTCACTTCGTTGACGAATTCGGCGACGGCCACCACCGGCTTGTCGGCCAGGGCGCTACCGGCGCTCAGTACAAGGACAGCGAGGTAGATAAAGATTGCGAGTTTCTGTTTCACGTCTAGACCTCCATGGGGAATGAACTCGAGCGAGGCTTCGCCTCGGACGGCGGATATTCATCATAACACGGGCCTGGAATCCGAGCCGAAGGCGCAGATTCCAGAACCGGCTCTTCAGTCGCCCCGACTCTCTCGCTCGAGCGCGTCGACGACGCAGATCGCCGCCATGTTGACGATGTCCATCACCTCGGCGCCCCGCTGCAGCACGTGGACCGGCTTCTCCATGCCCAGCAGGATCGGCCCGATCGCCTCAGCGTCCGCCAGGCGCCAGAGCAGCTTGTAGGCGATGTTGGCGGACTGCAGCTCCGGAAAGATCAGCACGTTGGCCGGCTCACTCAAGCGGCTCCAGGGATAGGACTCCTCCAGCACCCGGCGCAGGATCGCGGTGTCGGCTTGCATCTCGCCATCGACCTCGAGCCCGGGCTCGAGCTCTTTGGCAATCTCGACCGCACGGCGCACCCGCCGCGTCGCGGGATGGGGGTTCGAGCCGAAGTTCGAGAACGAGAGCATGGCCACCCGCGGGACGATGTCGAAACGCCGGGCGAAAGCGGCGGTGAGAATCGCGCTCTCCGCCAAGTCTTCGGCGGTGGGCTCGATGTTGACGGTGGTGTCGGCGAGAAAGAGGATTCGATCTTTGAATGCCAGGATGTAGGTACCGGAGACCCGCCGAACGCCCTGGCGAAGCCCCAGGACCTGGAGTGCCGGTCGGATCGTGTCGGCGTACTCGTGGGTCAGCCCGGAGATCAGCCCGTCGGCGTCGCCGAGCTCGACCATCATGGTGCCGAAGTAGTTGCGCGAGCGCATCAGGTTTTCGGCTTCCTCGAGAGTGACGCCGTCGCGTCGCCGCCGCTGGTGAAGCTCGCGGGCATAGTCCGCGAGCTTTTCCGAGCTCTGATTGTGAATGATCGTCAGCTGGTCCTCGGGCAGATCGAGCTCGCGCAGGGTGTCGACGATCTTCTCTCTGCGCGCCAGCAGGATCGGATGGGCGATCCCCCGGTCGACCAGGATCTTGGCGGTGCGCAGGATCTTCTCGTGCTCACCTTCCGGGAAAACTACCCGCCGCGGCTGAGATCGAGCGCGGTCGATGATCGCCCGCATGAGCTCGAACCGGCGCGAGATCAGGGTCTCGAGCTGGTGCCGGTAGGCTTCGAAGTCGTCGATCGGCACTCGGGCGACGCCGGTGCGGATCGCCGCGCGTGCCACCGCCGGCGCGACGCGTAACAGCACTCGATAGTCGAACGGCTTGGGGATCAGGTATTCAGGGCCGAACTTCAGCGAGCTGATGCCGTAAGCCTTGAGCACCGGGTCCGGGACGTCTTCTCGGGCCAGGGCGGCCAGTGCTTCGACCGCCGCAAGCTTCATCTCCAGGTTGATGTCAGTGGCCCGGACGTCGAGCGCGCCGCGAAAGATGAACGGAAACCCCAGAACGTTGTTGACCTGGTTCGGAGTGTCGCTGCGACCGGTGGCCATGATCACGTCGGATCGGGCTTGTGTGGCCTCCCGATAGCCGATCTCCGGGTCCGGGTTGGCGAGCGCGAAGACGATCGGATCACGGGCCATCGAGACGAGCATCTCACCGCTCACCAGGCCGCCTATCGAAAGGCCGACGAAGACGTCGGCACCGACCATGGCGTCGGCCAGGGTGCGCGCCTCAGTTTCGTTGGCAAACCGCTCTTTGAGTGGCGTCATGCGTTCGGTGCGGCCTTTGAAGATCACGCCCTGGCTGTCGCACAGGATGATGTTCTCGTGCCGCGCCCCGAGCTCGACATAAAGCTCGAAGCAGGCAATGGCGGCGGCACCGGCGCCTGAGATCACCACCTTCACCTCGCCGATCTCTTTGTTCACGACCTCGAGCGCATTGGACAGGGCCGCCGCGGAGATGATCGCCGTACCGTGCTGGTCATCGTGGAAGACCGGAATGCCCATCTCTTCCTTCAGCCGGGTCTCGATCTCGAAGCACTCCGGGGCTTTGATGTCTTCGAGATTGATGCCGCCGAAGCTCGGCTCGAGGCGCTTGACCGTCTGGATGAAGACCTCTGGATCGGTGGCGTCGACCTCCAGATCAAAGACGTCGATGTCCGCGAAGCGTTTGAACAGGACTGCCTTGCCCTCCATCACCGGCTTGCTCGCCAGCGGGCCGATGTTGCCGAGCCCGAGCACCGCGGTTCCGTTCGAGATCACCGCCACAAGATTGCCTCGAGCGGTATATTCGTAGGCTAGAAGAGGGTCTTTCTCAATTTCCAGGCAGGGCACCGCCACGCCGGGAGAATAGGCCAGAGACAGGTCGCGCTGAGTGGCGGTCGGCTTCGAGGGTACAACTTCGAGCTTGCCCTTACGCCCGCTGGAGTGGTACTCCAGGGCTTCTCGATCCAAGGATTTAGTCATTACATGATTATTGCACCGTTCAACAACAAGCTGCTGGTCGTCACCCAGAATGATCACGCTCACTTTGCCAGCGAGTTGCTCGCACTCTGGCGCGCGGACGGTCTTCCGGAACACCCCAGGCGTTCCGAGTTGCTATTCGCCGCGCGCGAGCACGATAACGGCTGGGCCGAGATCGACTCCGCTCCGATGTGTTCGGCGGCGGGTCGGCCGCTGGACTTCATGACCGTCTCCCCCGACACCCGCCGGGAGATCTGGCGCCTCGGAACCCACCGTCATGTCGAGCGGAATCCTTATGCGGCGCTATTGATCGTTCGTCACGCGATCCAGCTGCACCGATCTCAGCGTCAGGAACCGGACTGGGCGGACCATTTCACTGAGTGGGATGATCTCGAGGCGGAGTTAATGGACAAGACCGAGGTCGCGGAGGAGATCATCGACCAGGACTACCGGTGGATCGAGCTCAGCGACCTGCTGTCCCTCGGCACCTGCAACCGCTGGACTCGGGAGCTGGAATGCCACGGAGTGAGTGGCAACCTTCACCTGGACAGTGACGGCGACGTTGACGGCGACGAACCCGACGACACCCCGAGTGGCGCCTTGATGCTGTCTCCTTTCCCGCTGGCGGGTGCCACCACCTTTCGCGTCGCCTGTCGCCTGATTCCGAACCGGCGCTACGCTGGCGACGCCGATCTTGCGGTCGAGCTGGCGACTGCCCGCTGGACCCACTACGTGGTTCGGGTCGTGCCATCTATTCCAGGAGCGCTATAATTCAACGAGGCTTGGTAGATAAGACCGAAGACAGACGGCCGAAGAACCAACGATAGCGAGTAAATCATGGCTGAGAACAGCTGGGCCGAACGCCGTCGAAGGATGGTGAAGTGCAAGATCCACGGACTCCACTTCGACCCCGAAATGAGCACCGGCTGCACGCTCTGCCTGCGTGATGCGGCCAAGGCCCAACGGCCGACGCGACCGCCTCAGCTGGTTTTGATTTTGCTGTGCTTGCTGGGCATGGCGGCGATCCTTCTCTACATCTCCGGTCAGGACACTACGGCCGGCAATATCGATCTCGGCATCGCCTCGGACCCCGCGGCGGCGGTGCCGAAGCTGGATCCGGAGCCTTTCCGCTCGGCGTTCGAGGCGCTCGAAACCGCTCTATTTCTCACCCCGCTCGACGAGACCGAAGATCTGCTGATCGTCAGCTCCAACATCCGATCAGCGACCGATGAGCTGAGCTCCGTGATTCTGAGAGACGAGCCGGTGCACGGCCTGACCGCGGCAGACCAGATCGCGCGTATGGGTCAGGCGGTCCCCCTCGATCAGGTCGTGGTCGCCGACATCCAGCTGGCTCGAAACCAGTGGCGGGGCATTCGCCGGCAGCGTTTCCTGCCGGCGGATTGGTTTTCGGAGCCTTCGGCTATCGCCGCGCGGCCTGAAGCCTCGGCCAGCGAGTACAGCGAGGTCGCGTCCGACATACGAGTCTTGATTGAGGACGGCGCTACCCAGATCGAGGCGTTGAGCGCGCCCTCGGGCATTCCCGGAGAGGACGATCCGGCCTTTCGCTGGCAGACCTTCGCCAGGGACTGGCAGGATCAGCTTGACAGCCTGGAGAGCCGCCTCCCCAGCCGTCCCGGAGCTGGAGCGAACAGCGAGCTGTTGATCGCGATTCAGGATCTCGAGCAGGCCATACGCCTGGCACGCGCCATCGCGTCGTCACCGCAGCCGCCGTCGGCCACCGACAACCGCTTCGACGACGCCGTCAACGCCGCCCTGAGCGCCCAGCAAGGCTTCGACAACCTGCAGTAGGGCTCGCGCGATCTAGATCGCGAATTTTCGCGCAGAGGGTATCAGCGTCAGGTCCAGCGAAAGATCTTCAGTGCCGTCAGGAAACATACGATGCCCCACGCGCTGATGATTCCGATTTCGGGCAATATGTTGACGAGGCCTGCTCCATCCAGCATCAAAGCACGCAGCGCGTCGATCAGCGCGGTCAGCGGAATCCACTGGATCACGGGGTGTAGGAACTCGGGAAAACGCTCGTAGGGAAAGAAGATACCGGCGAACAGCCACATCGGTATCAGGACAAAGTTGAGCAAGCCGGTCACCCCTTCGAGAGTCTTCGTGCGGGCGGCGACCAGCAGGCCGAGCCCGGCGAAAGACACCGTGCTCAGCGTCACGATCAGCGCGAATGCCGAGAGTGAGCCGGCGAACGGCACGCCGAGCACGAACACGCCGAAACAGACCAGGATGACAACCTCGAGCACCATGAAGAGCAGCCGCCAGGCGATGAACGTGAGCAGGAAGCTCGAACGGCGCATGGGGGTGACCAGCATCCGTTTCAACAGCTTCTTTTGACGATGGTCGGCAATCGAGAGCCCGATCGACCACAGGCTGGTTGAGAGCAGGTTCAGGCCGAGCAATCCGGGGAACAGGTAGTCGAGATAGCGCGAGCCGGTCTCAGCCGCCTTCTCCTCCCGGATCGACGCCGGAGGCGTCTCGCCGCGCGAACCGTGCCAGGCTTCGAGCACCCGGTGCCTGGCCAGGGCGCCGTCCGGGCGCGCCGGATCGAATCGAATCACCGGCGGTGTGCCCGCTTTCACCAGGGCGTCGAACGCCCCTCGGGCCACCCGTCGCCGGGCCGAATGCAGGTCGTCGTAGCGCACCACTTCGACGACCTCCGACCCCTCGAGCACCTCGGCCATGACATCGCCTTCAGGACCTGCCGGCACGCCGATGCGGCTGGGCTTCACCGAGGTCGAGCTGAACGCGAATCCCAGGACGATGGACAGGATGAGGGGGAACGCGAAGACCCAGAAGACCGCCTCTCGATCGCGAAAGAACAGCAAGAAGCGGCAGCGGATCAGCTCGCGCAGCTCGGCCAATCGGGGCAGTGACGACTCAGCCATCACGAAGGTGCTTGCCGGTCATGGCGACGAAGACGTCCTCGAGAGTCGGCCGGTGAGTCCTCACGTCTTCAGCCACGACGCTTTCGCTCTGCATCCATTCCAACAGCGAGGTCAAGGCTCTCTGGGTATCGGTGACCGTGAGGGTGACGGTGCCGCCCAGGGCTCGAACATCTTGGACACCCGGCAGACGCTCTAGTGGAGCAGTCATGTCGGCTCGGCCTTCACCGCTCTCCGGCGGCAGCGTCAGCTCGATGATGCCTTCCGCTCCCAGCGAGCGGACGATGGCAGCGGGGGTGCCCTCGGCGAGCTTCTTCCCGTGATCCACGATCAGGAGATCGTCCGCCAGCCGCTCGGCCTCCTCCATGTAGTGCGTCGTCAGCAACACGGTCCCCCCTTGCTGCTTGAAGTCTTCGACGATCTGCCACAGGTGTCGTCGGGCCTGGGGGTCGAGACCGGTCGTCGGTTCATCCAGGAACAGGATGTCGGGCTTGCCGACCAGAGCGCATCCCAGCGCCAGGCGCTGGCGCTGACCGCCGGAGAGATCGACCACCCATACGTCCCGCTTCTCGACGAGACCGACCAGATCGATGACTTCCTGGATGTCGCGCCCTCGGGCATAAAGGCTTCGGAACAAACGCAGCGACTCCTGGACCGTCAGCTTCTCCTGGAGATTCGTCTCCTGCAGCTGCACGCCGATCCGTTCGCGGATGCGGTAGGCGTCACGCCGCCACGACATGCCCAGCAAGTGGATCTCTCCGGCGTCGGGAGTCGTGAGCCCCTCCAACATTTCAATCGTCGTCGTCTTTCCCGCGCCGTTCGGGCCGAGCAAGCCGAGGCAGGTGCCCCGGCGCGCCTGGACGTCGAGTCCGCCGACCGCCGTCAGGTCACCGTAGTTCTTGACCAGGCCGCGAGCCAGGATGGGAAACTTCGCCGCGTCTTCCATGGCGTCGATCGTAGCGTCTTTGAGCTGGAGCTGGAACCACATTCCGGGGTTGCAGGTCCAAGTCCGGAAAGGAGGCATTCGATGACCATGATCAGCTCCGCGGATTTGCAGAACACGCTTCTCAAGCTCATGTATGAAGGCGGTTGGGTGATGTGGGCGCTCTTGATCTTCTCGATCGTCGCTCTGGCGACGGCGGTGGAGCGCGGGTTCGCCCTGAGAAAGGCGCGAACCGATCTCGAGACCTATCTTTCCAAGCTCAAGCACGCGCTGTTGCGTCGGCGCGAGATCGCCGAGGCGTTGAAGGCCACCGAGGAAACCGCGGGCTCTGTCGCCCGCGTCGCGGAAACCGGCCTGCGTCGCTTCTCGCGTTCATCCGCGCAGCTCGAGAAGTCCCTCGAGCGTCGAGCACAGGGCGAGATCAGGCGATTGCACCGCGGTCTCAAGATCCTGGCGACCACCGCCACCACCGCGCCGCTGCTGGGCTTCCTCGGCACGGTGACCGGCATGATGAGCTCATTCGAGGCGCTCGCCATACACAGCGTCTCGAACCCGGGGCTGGTGGCGCTGGGGATCAAGGAAGCCCTGACCACCACTGCCGCCGGTCTGGTGGTGGCGGTGCCGGCGCAGCTCGCATATAGCTCGTTGGCGAGCCGCGCCGACAGGATTACCGAGGACATCGAGGCAGTGGCCAGCTTCCTGCTTGAGGCCCGGGAAGAGCTGGCGGATCAGCCCGCGTAGGCCTGCGTGGTGCGCGATGCGCACCCTACGTCGCTGCACGGTGCGCGATGCGCACCATCCGTTGGGCGAGCTAAACGTGCCATGTAGGGTGCGCACAGTGCACCGAACGGTGGCGGATTAGCCCGCGTAGAGCTTCAGGTCCGTGCCCACCCTGTCGGCCATCGCCATGGCGGTCTTGAGGTCGGGGTGGCGGACGATCAGGTAGCCGTCGGAGATCAGGGTCGCCCGCCAGTTGCGGCGCGGATGGCCGATCGGCAACAGGTCGACACAAACGACCGCGTTGCCGAACTCCCGGAGCAGAGGCTCGAGGCCCTCGATATGGCGAATGCGGCCCTCGCCCTGGGCGCGCTTGAAGATCACCGCGGCGTTGTACTTGCGCTCCGCGGTCTGAGAGAAACGATCGTGACAGACGGCCTCGGCCCAGCCGGTATAGACGTCGACATCCGACGCGTAGTTCATGATGTCGACCGAACGGGCACCCGGCGGCCGGGCGCCGATTTCGCCAAAAACGGCTTCGCCGTTGTCTTTCAGGAACCACTCCATGTGGGTAAAACCGGTGCGAAAGCCGAGGGCCTTGAGCACCGCGTGGCCCATTTCGATGCCGGGCGCTACGTGCGGTGCTTCGATCGCACGCAGGCTGACGGTCTGTGGGCTGATCCACTGCTCGGTGCGAGCGATCAAGGGTCGCGGACGGTACCAGGCGACGTTGTGGTAATGCACGCGACCGCTGGAGCAGATGGTGTCGAAGGTATATTCCTCACCCTCGATGAACTCCTCGACGCTGACCTCGGGCACGTGAGCGATGCGCGCCAGCACATCCTCAAGCTGCTCTTCGTTATCGACCCGATAGGTGTCGGCCGAGCCGGCACCGGCGATCGGCTTGATGCATACCGGAAAGCCGACCTGCTCGACGCCCTCGCGGACTTCAGCGTCGGTTGATGCCCGCCGATGGCGAGGGGTTCGGACGCCGGCGTCGTCAAGTACTTGCTTCATGCGCTCTTTGTCGCGGAAAGGGATCGTCTCCTCGACGGTCATGCCCGGCAAACCCAGCGCTTCTCGCAGCCGAGCGGCGAGGATCATGCCCGGTTCCCACAAGCATTCGACGCGATCGACCTGCACCTTCGTGGCCCAATGCTTCACTTCCTCGACCACGCCGGATTCGTCGAAGAGATTGCGGACCCGAAGATAGTCCGAGAGGCTGTCTCGTGCCGCTTCGGGCAACATCTCGACCGGCTGGTCGCCGAGGCCCAGGACCCGCGCGCCGACCCGTGCCAGCCCGCGGGTGAAGTAGAGCATCTCGGCCGGAAAGCCGGGGGAGAACATCAGCACGTTCATGGTGTTACCTCACTTATCCGAGCTCGACTCGGATCAGGGAAATCAAACGGTGGAGCGCCTTGTCGACAACCTCGGTCTCGCGGTGGCGGAGGATCACGAAGCCCTCGCCTTCATAGGAGCCGGACGGGGTCTGGCCGAGGCGCGGTAGATTGCTTTCGACCACCAGCGAGCCGATCTCTCGCTGGGCCTGCGCCAAACCGTGGATCTTGCGCACGCGACCCCGCCCTTGGCCGCGGAGGAAAGCGGCGCCGGCCGCATACTCCCGCCGCGGTGGCTCGAAAACGTGATCGATCATCAAGCGTGCCCAGGCGCGGTAGAAATCGAAATCGTGGGCGTAGGAGATGAGTTTCGAGATCTGGGCGCCGCCGGGTCGTGCGCCGACCTCAGAGATAGCGATCGTGCCGTCGCCGCGCCTGAACCACTCGAGGTGCGAGACGCCGGTCACCATCCCTAAGACATCCAGCGAGTCCGCTGCCGCTTTTCGAATATCTTCGAAACGCGGATCGTCCACCTCGCGCGGCAGCAATACGCACCACTGGATCCACGGATTGCGCACCGCGTCGAGGGGGGTCGGCAAATAGTGGGTCAGGGAATTCCAGACTAGCTTGCCGTCGATCGAAACGCCGTCAAAGGAATGCTCGGAGCCCTGCATGAACTCCTCGCCGAGCAGCGGCCGGTCGGGGTGGGGCGGCACCTGGAGCAGGGCGTCTGAGAGCGAGTCGTCATCCTCGACCGAAAAAGTCGCCTTGGCGCCAGCGCCGGCTGGCGGCTTGATCACGATCGGATATCCGACCTCACGAACGAATTCGCGGGCATCATCGACCGTGCCGATCAGGCGGTGGCGAGCGCAGGGCAGCCCCGCTTCGCGCAGCACCGTTTTCATCTGGGCCTTGTTGCGGAAGTTCTCCGCGGCATGGGCGTCCATGCCGTCGATACCCAGGCGTTCACGCACCGCCGCCAGGGGGACCTGGAGCTGCTCGAGGGTGCCGAGCAGTCGATCGATCTTGCCCGCGCGGTTCGCGACCGCCTCGACGCCGGCCGCGATCGCGTTCGGGTCGAGCGCATTGTCGATCCGCTGATGGGCTGCCAGTCGGCCGCGCAACTCGGCGGGAAACTTGTCCAGCGGATCCTGGCTCACCAGCGCTAGCCGGCCACCGGTGTGCTCGGCCGCGGCGGAGACGAACCTGAGGGTCGTGTCGAAGGCGAAGGGGGCGACGAAGGCGACGTTAGGCATGTCAGCTCGAGGAAGAAGATCTGCTTGATGATGGAGGATTTGTTCGTCAGGAAAAGCTTCCGGAGTCTACATCGAGGCCAGCCCCATGTGGCGCTTCATCTGGTCCCTTCGCATGCCGCGATCCTTGACCGTTGCTGTCGATCCTTGACGGTCGTACAGGTGTCTTACTACCATAACACACCGCGTTGTGGCGATCCGTCCACCGTCGTCTATCCTCATGCTTCGCATCGATCCATCCGACGCCATTCCGATCTGGAAGCAGATCGAGGAGGGCGTCCAGCATCTGATCGCCACTGGAACGCTGGGGCCCGACGATCCGGTCGCGTCGGTGCGCGAGCTGGCTCGCGAGCTGCGGGTCAACCCTTTGACGGTCTCGAAGGCCTATCGGCGGCTGGCCGACGCCGGCGTCTTGACGGTGCGTCGAGGTGAGGGCACATATGTCTCCTCTCAACCACCTTCGATGGCGGCGGAGGAGCGCAGGCTCAAGCTGAGCGCCGCGGCACGGCGCTTCGCCAACGCGGCGAAGACCCTGAGCGCGGGTGAAGACGAAAGCGTGGCGGCGGTTCGCGAGGCCTTTGCCGAGATCGATCACCCGGGGAGAAATGTCAGTGACTCTTGAATCGTTCGACGGCCCGGTGATCGAGGTCAAAGATCTGGGCGTGCGCTACAGCAAGACCGAAGTGCTGAGCGACGTCTCGCTGGAGGTCATGCCGGGTTCGGTCTATGCGCTTCTGGGGCGCAACGGCGTCGGCAAATCGTCGTTGGTCAGGTGCCTGCTCGGTCAGCAGAAGCCCTCGAGCGGCCACGTGCGCCTCTTCGGTCGTGACGTCTGGCGCCATCGGACTTCGCTGATGCCGTCTCTCGGGGTCGTACCCGAGGACCCCGACGCGCCAGCGGCGATGACTCCCAAGCAACTCAGCGCTTTCTGTTCACGTCTCTACCCGCGCTGGGATGCGTCGGGTTACGCCGCTCGTCTCAACCGTTTCGAGGTGCCGGGTGACACCGCCTTCGGCCAACTCTCCAAAGGTCAGAAGGCGCAGGTCATGCTGTCCCTGTCCCTGGCTCCGGAACCGCGCCTTTTGGTGCTCGACGACCCGACCCTCGGTCTTGACGCCGTCGCCCGCCGAGCGGTCTATGAGGAGTTGGTGGTCGAGCTGGCGGATCGGGGGATGACGGTATTCATCACCAGCCACGATCATGCCGGTATCGAGGCGGTGGCCACCCGGGTGGCGATCCTGAGCGCTCGGGGTCTGGCGCTCGATGAGCCGCTAGAAGTGCTCAAGACGAGATTTCGCCGGTTGGCGTTCGGACGCATCGAAGGCCGCGGCGATCGTCTCAACGACGGCACCGACCTTCTGGCCGCCCTCGAGCCCCTGGAAGTCAAGTCGCGGGGTCGCGGCATCGAGGCCTTGGTGGCGCGCTTTGAAGACGACGCTTTCGAGCGCCTGCGGGCGACGTCCGACGTCGAAGGTGCGGAGGTCTGGCCGGCCTCGCTCGAGGACATCGTGATCGCCGTGACCGAAATCGTGGGCCGTCGCTGATCCGACTCGGAGCACTGAGGAGAAGCCATGAGGATCTTTGCAGCTCTGGTCCGGCGGGAGATCGCTGAGCGGCGCCTGTTGCTGCTGGCGAGCCTGCTGCTGGGATTCGTGCCGATTGCCTTACCCTGGATGCCGGGCATCCCGACACGCATCGCGCCTGAGGAGATGCGGGCCGCGGCGACGATCGGCCTCGGAGGGCTGTTCGGCGGCCTGGCGCTGCTGATCCTGGGCTCGACGATCGTCGCCCGAGATTTGAGCGACCGGCGGCTCGGTTTCTATTTCTCGCGGCCGATTCCCAGCTGGTCCCTGTGGCTGTCCCGAGTTGTTGCGGCCCTGTTGCTGGTGCTGATTTGCGTCCTGCTGATCGTAGCGCCCACGACCGTCGTCGACGCTGGCTCATGGTTTGAGTCGATCTGGGGCAACCTCGGGGAGCACACCTGGCCGCTGATGACGGATGCCGAAAAGTCCTTTCTGATGCCCTTCCTCGACGACTGGCCGATCAATAACTCGACACCCGAGCGTCTGCCTGTGGCCGGGGCTGTTCTTTTCGGCTGCTCGATCGTGCTGCTCCTGCTGGTCTTCCTCCACGCCGTGTCGACCATGGTGCGCGGTCGCAATCTCTGGGTCCTGGTCGACCTGGCGGGCGGGCTTCTCGTCCTGGGACTGGCCTGGAATGCCCGCGAAGTCTTGATCCGCGAGCAGGCCCTGGGTGCTCTGGTGTGGGCGGAGCGTCTCTTCATCCTATCGACGCTGGTGGTCTTGATCATCGCGGGAGGCGTGCAACTGGCTCATGGTCGGAGCGATCTCTCACGGGGTCACCGTTATCTGTCGGCGACGCTCTGGCCGCTATTGATTCTCGTGATGCTGGCTTTTGGAGCCGGCTCCCGCTGGGTGGCCTCGAGCGACGTTGAAGACCTCGAGCGATTGACGCATTTGAGGGCCGCTCCCGGCGATCGATGGCTGATGGTCGGTGGTCCGGTTCGTCATCGTGCCGGTGCCGGCTCGGCGTTTCTACTCGAGACGGACACCGGGCGAGCCTGGCGGCTCGGCAGCTTGACCGCTTCACGGGCCTGGCTGACGTTTTCCCCGGACGGCAGCATGGTCGTCTGGGCTCGCTGTGAAAGCCGTCAACCTCCCCATTGCGAGCTGTGGGCTCTCGACCTGGAGGACGCCGCCAGCGCACCGCGACCGACCGGGATACCGATCGATCTGAGAAAGATGCGCTGGCTTCCCTTGGCCGACGATCCCGCCCTGGCCTTCCACGACGATGGCACGCTGCTCGCCGTCGCGGAGGAGGAGAGGGTGGTGGTGTACCGCATCGACGACCGGGGGAGCGAGTCGTTGGGTGTGTCTGGTGCGCCCGTGGTCGCGTCGGTCGACGCCGATCTGCCCAATGCTGTGACCTTTCTGCCCGGAGGCCGGGTGCGATTCCACGAGCGCCTCGCGGAGTCGCCGTCGGTCGCTCTCGAGAGCGGGTGGATGTGGCGGATTCAGATCCAGCAGCTCGACCTCGGCACCCGCCGCCTGACCGAAACCGGCCGCTTGCCGCCGGGGCTCAGGAGCGTGCGCAGCCCGGTGCGGGATACCGTGTTCTATCAGCGTCGGCTTCCGTTGAGCTTTGGACTCTACGATGGTGATTCCGGCCGGCAGCGGGCCGAGCTGGACCCGCGGTGGGATTCGATCGCGGGGAAAGGCCATTTTCTCGCTGACGGGCGGCTCGTCTTCGATCATTGGAAGCTCGGCGAGGTGACGTTTCTCGTCCTCTCGCCGGAGGGTGAAGAGCTCCACCGGATCCAGCTGACCGATGTCCAAGAGCGGCGTTTCGGTGGCGAGCTGACGCCCGGGCGGCTCCTGATCGGGCTGTACGAAGAGTCGCCGTCGAGCCGAG
>JAAUXY010075351.1_pt1 | contig 50767 bp, 45 predicted proteins | sample 7278121 | NCBI WGS metagenome assembly JAAUXY01 (sample SAMN14350117, study PRJNA611818) | marine sediment metagenome | isolation source: surface marine sediment (1.8m) | place: French Polynesia: Moorea | collected 2018-08
TCGTTGCCGGCGCCGCCGCGCAGCTGGTCGGCCCCGGCGCCGCCGACCAGCCGGTCGTTGCCGGCGCCGCCGTCCAGGCTGTCCGCGCCGTCCTGTCCGTAGAGCAGGTCGTTGCCTGCGTTTCCGGCCAAGCTGTCGTCGCCGGTTCCGCCGTAGGCCCGGTCGTTGCCCGCACCGCCGGTCAGGCCGTCGGCGCCCGCGTCGCCGTAGATCCGGTCGTTGCCGGCGCCGCCGCGCAAGCTGTCGTTGCCGCCGCGGCCGTAGAGGCGCGCGGCCGAGGTCATGCCGCTGGCGTCGAAGGAGTCGTCGCCGGCGTTGCCGACCGCGGTCTCGATGCTGGCCGCAGCCATATCCAGGGAGACCCCGGCGCTGCCCTGGACATCGACGCGGTCGTTGCCGGCGCCGCCGTCGATGACGCCGTCCAAGGCGTCGACGTAGAGCCGATCGTTGCCGGCGCCGCCGCGCAGCTGGTCGGTCCCGGCACCGCCGATCAGCCGGTCATTGCCGGCGCCGCCGGCCAGGCTGTCGTCGCCGTCCTGGCCGTAGAGTCGGTCGTTGCCCGCGCCGCCGTCCAGGCCATCGGCCCCGGCGTTGCCGTAGAGCCGGTCGGCGCCCCCCGTGCCGAAGATCAGGTCATCGGCGTCGCCGCCGTAGAGCCGGTCGTTGCCGTCGAGGCCGTAGATGTCGTAGGGCGCCGCTGCGCCGGCGGCGCTGAGGACATCGTTGCCGGGGGTCCCGACCAGCGTGGTCGCCTGGCGCGGCGGCGGCGCGGCCTGCGGAGCGCGGTCCGGTTCCGGTTCCAATTCCGGTTCCGGTTGTCCCGTCGGCGACCTTTCGAGGGGGGCGGGCAGGGGAGCTCGGGCAGCCGGAAAGCTCGGCGCCTCGGCAGGATTGGTGGCGCGCTCGGTCGCTTCCAGCTCCTCAAGGGGGATCGGCCGGAGCCCGCCGCCTTGGCGCCGGCCCAGGCTGTCCAGCTCCGAGGAAGTCGGATCGAGCGGCCGCTGTGGCTCGGCCTCCGGCACTCTCTCGACCCTCGGGCGGCCCGGTTCCGGGGCGACCTGCGGGGAGGCCTCCGGCTGCGCCGGCGCCGGGGCTTCCGGTGACTCCTCGAAGGTTGTCGGCAGGTCCGGCTCTTCCATCACGATGCCGCTGCCGTGGTGGATGTTCGGCAGGCTGGCGTCCGATTCCTCCACGGCGGGACCGGCGCCGGGCTGGTCCCAGACCTCGCGCTCCTGCTCTTTGCTGCCCTGGCTCCGCGCGTCCAGGAGGGCCGCCTCGTCGTCCCGGTCCGGGACCGGGGTGTGATCTGCCGTCGCCATGTCCCGCGTCCTTCGTTTGGAAGGAAATAATTCCTTTCAATCCCTTCGGCATCCTCCGAAAGGACTCCCCGACATGGCAGGAATCCTGACCGAGAGAGATTAAGGTGAGATTTTTATCGGTGGTTAAATCGATTGTTTTCTTTCGGGTCGTCCGCGCCGCCATTCCCTTGGATTTCTTGACGGGGATCAACGAACTGCCGGGGACTTGGCTTAACCATGGCCACCAGAAAGCTGCCCCGCCGCGCGGCGGGGCGCCAGGAGAGGAGGACCCGATATGCTCTGCAGGACGAAGACCATCGGGATGGCGGTGCTGGCCTTGCCGCTCGTGCTCACCGCCGGTTGCGCGACAAACCAGGATCTCGACCAGCTTCGCAGCGAGCTGCGCGCGGAGATCCGTGAGCTCAAGGAGCTGACTGCGGCCGCACGGGCGGATGCCGCTGCGGCGGCACAGTCGGCCGCCGAGGCCGCCGCCGCCTCGCAGTCCGCCAGCCGGGAGGCCAGGGCGGCCAGCCAGAAGGCCGACCGGGTCTTGCAGGAGTCGCTGCGGAAGTAGGCGCTACCTCAGCGGGTGATGCGGACCGGGATGCCGCGCCGTTCGCGCGCGACGGTCTCGATCGTCTCCCAGTCCAGCCGGACGGCGGCCTTGCCCGCGGCGCGGAGCAGCTTGGCGTCCAGCCCGAAGACCGGCTCCGGCGCGAAGCGGCCGGAGGCTTCCAGTTCGTCGGCCTGGGTCTGGGTCGGGTGGACCTCTAGGTAGAGGGCGCCGCCGGACCAGCCGAACTTGACCGGCTGGTCGATGATCCGGACCTCGGTGCCGACCTCGACCGCCTCGAAGAGGGCGGCGATATCCGCGGGATAGAGGCGCAGGCAGCCGTGCGAGACCCGCCGCCCGATGCCCAGGGGCTGGTTGGTGCCGTGAATGACCAGGCTCTCCCAAGCGAGGTCCAGCGCGTGGTCGCCCAGCGGGTTCCACGGGCCGGGAGGCACGGCCGCCGGCAGGTCGGGCCGCTCGGCACGGATCGAGGCCGGCGGCACCCAGGTCGGCCGCTCGCGCTTGCGGACGATCCGGGTCTCTCCGGTCGGGGTTTCGCAGCCGGCGCGCCCGGTGCCGACCGGAAAGCTCGCGGGCTTGCCAGCGGGCGGGAAGTGATAGAGCCGCTGCTCCGCCAGATTGACGACGATGCCGCGCCGGGGCGCCTCCGGCAGCAGGTGCGCCGTCGGTAGGACCAGGGCCTCGCCGACCTTGGGCAGCCAGGGGTCGACGCCCGGGTTCGCCGCCCGCAACTCGATGAAGCCCAATCCCTCCCTGAGGGCGATGTCGATCAGGGTCTCGTCCTTCCGCACTTCGTGCGACCGAAGCTGGCCCAGAACATCGCCGTGACGAGGGTCGGCCCCTGCGTCCTGGCCCTGGGCCGGCGCGGCAATCGCGGCCAGCAGCAGAGCGGCCAGGCAGGCACAGTCGAAAGGTCTCGGCCAGGCTTTTCCCTTTGGCTCCATCGTACGCACGCCGGATGTTGTCCCCGCTTGCCCAGATTACAGTTGGGGTCTTTCGGTCGACTTCACAATTCCCGCGCCTCCGGGACCCGTCACAGGGTTTACAGGCGCTTAAGGGAGATTCGCGTATAGCTTGCAAAACCCCCCGATCCATCGGAAAGGCCGCCTCCATGCCCGCTTCGCGGAACAGGTTCTCGTGCCGTCTCGTTCCTACCTTGACCCTGGGCCTTTTGGCCCTGTCGCTGGCGGCCTGCAGCATCCCCACAACGATCGCGAACCAGCGGCAAGTCGCACCGGAGAACCTGGAGATCGCCAAGCGGCGGTCGCTCGCGTTCATCGAGTTCACCGGCGAGGAGGGCGGGACGGTGAGCCGGAGCCTGGTCAAGCATATGTCCGCTGTCCGGATCGACGGCGAACGGCTCTTTCACATAACGGGACCGATCGCGCTGGGGGACGACGGCGACCGCCATACCGACGAGGCGGGAATCAGCGAACCCCTGAACCTGGCGAAGAAACTCGGAACTGGCGCCGTGCTCCTCGGACGAATCACCCTGCTTCGGGATGACGACCTCAAGACGCCGGTGACAATCAGCTACTGCACCCGCTACGTCTACAAGAACAAGAAGAAGAAGATGAAATGCGCGGAAAAGCGCAGCAAGACCCGGCGCTGTGCCAATGTCTCCTTTGTGCTGAAGTACAAGGTCCTGGCTTTGGAGACGGCCAGTGGCCGGCGCATCTACGACCCCGGCGTCCGGCAGGAACAGGAGACCCGGAGCGAGTGCGTCACCTATTCCAGTGTGTCGCCTTACGGCGTCGAGATCCTGGAGGCCAAGATCCGGGACGAAGCCGAGGAGCTGCGCCGCGAGATGCTGGACAAAATCACCAGACGGATCTATCGCGACATCGCTCCCTACATCGAGACCTTCGTGGTGCAGTTCCTGGACGAACCCGACAGCCTCGACGAGGGACCGGCGAAGCGCTTCGCAACGGCCGTCGAGCTGGTGGATGATCAGCGCTTGGAGGCGGGCTGCGCCATTTGGCGCAAGATGGTCGACGCCGGGCAGCGCGATCCGGCCATCGCCTTCAACCTGGGAGCCTGCGCCGAACAGCAGGAGAACTACCGCGTCGCCTGGCAGTTCTACACCCTGACCCAGCGCTATGCCGACCAGCTGCAGGCCAGGGCCGGCGACGCGGATCGCAACTACTCCTACCAAGGACTGGGCCGAGCATGTGGCGCGGGCCCAGGGCCGGGTCCGTCGGCTGTCCCGTTCGCAGCAGGCGATGAACGCTCTGAGGGCCGCGCCCCTGCGATGAACCGCTTCGGCCTGGCCGGCCGATCATCTCCAGGGGCGGCGAGGGGTGTTCGAGGCGGGTTCTCGGCGGCGGCGGGTCAGCTCTCCTGGCAGCCGCGCAGCTCCCGCAGCAGGCCGTGGACGTCGCCCAGGACCCAGAGGTCCTCGACCAGGCCGTCCCTGAAGCGGAAGTGCGCGCTGCCGTCCCAAGCGATGCGGCGGCCGCTCGGCGGCACCCCGAGCAGGCTGCCCTGGTGGGTTCCCGAGAAGCGCATCCTGGCGACCACCCGCTCGGCCTCCTCGGTCATTTCCAGGATCTCGCAGTGGAAGTCCGGCAGCGCCGCGACGACCTCGTCGACGTAGCCGCCGAACTGCCCGTGCCCGACCAGCACCGGTCCCAGGGAGCCTCGGAAGTTGAAGCCGGGATGGAAGATTCTCGGAATCCGACTCTTGTCGGCCTTGTTCCACATCTCGTCGTAGAAGAGGCGGACCAGGCGTTTCTGCGGAGTCATCCGTCCTGCCGCGGGTCCTCGGCCGTCGAGTGGTCGGTCGGCTGCGGCGTCGCGGTCATCAGGCTCACGCCCTCGGGCGCCGAGAAGCGGTGCCAGCAGTTCTGCGGCACCACCGCGAGCATGCCGGCCTTCATCTCCAGCACCTGCGGCCCCTCGCCGGTGAGCACGGTCAGGGTCGCCGCGCCGTCCAGGATCTGGACCAGCTCGTCGCCCTGGGTGTGCCGTTCCCAGGCGCTGTCGCCCTGGAAGCTGCCGGCGAAGATTCCGCCTTCGCGGAAGGCCGCCAGGGTGGCGAAGGCGGCGGCCGTCTGGTCGCCGGGGGTGTCCGGCCGCCGTCCGCGCAGCATCGTAAGCTTCGCCAGCTCGCCGTGGATGTCGACCGCTTTGACCATCGTGCTTTTTCTCCGGTCCAAGTGACTGCCTGATCCCTAGATATGGCGCGGCCTTCGGCCGCGCCAAGGGGGCGGGCGCGGTCAGCCGCCGGCCGCCGCCGGTTGCGGCCACTCGGTGGTGACCTCGGCCTGGACCGGGCGCTCCAGGTAGGTCGAGAGGGCGATGTAGCTGCGCGTGCTCTTGACCCCCGGCACGGCATAGATGTGGGCGAGCAGGGCCTCCAGCGCGTGGGTGTCCCGGGTCCGGACCTTGAGCAGCATGCAGGTGTCGCCGGCCACGGAGTGCAGCTCCTCGACCTCGGGGAACTCGCCGACGGCCAGGAGCTCCGGGCTCTTGCCCCAGCCGCGGGTGTCGACGTGGACGAAGGCCAGCAGGGTCTTGCCCAGGGGCGCCGGGTCGATCAGGGCGGCCGTGCGCCTAATGGTGCCGTCGCGGCGCAGTCGTTTGACCCGCTCGTGCACCGCCGGCGGCGAGAGCCCGACCCGGGCGCCCAGCTCGGCGTAGCTGAGCGTCGCGTCCTCGGTCAGCAGGCCTAACAGCTTTCGGTCCAGGGCATCGACTCCGGGCCTGGGGCTGCGGCCGCGCCGAAGCTCATCTGTTTTTTGACTCATATTGAAAATTCGCCTTTATACGTAATTTTGTTCGGCGATAATCACATAATGTCGAATCAGAATCAAGAAATCGGACCGTCGACCCTTCCGCGTACGCCTCCGGTGGTCTTCGTCCTGACCGCGGGTATCGCGGTAATCGGCGCCAACTCCCTGGCCTTGAGCCCGATCGCGGCCGAGGTCGCCGCCTCCTTCGGCGTGGCGGTGCCGGCGGTCATGGCCGCCACGGCGGCCTACGGCCTGGGCACCGCCTTCGCCGCCGTCTTCTTGGCGCGCGCCATCGACCGGATCGGCAGCCGGCGGGTCCTGGTCCAGGCCCTGGCCGTCCTGGCCCTGGCCTTCGGCGTCAGCGCCTCGGCGCCCAACGCGGCTGCCCTGGTCGCCGGCCAGGTCCTGGCCGGGCTCGGCGCCGGGGTCGCCCTGCCGGCGATCTACGCCCTGGCGGCCGAGGTTGCGCCGCCGGGGCGGGAAAGCGCGACCCTCGGCGTCGTCTTGACCGGTTGGACCTTGAGCCTGGTCGCCGGCGTCTCGCTTTCGGCCGTGATCGCGGACCTCGTGCATTGGCGCCTGGTCTACGCCTTCCTGGTGGGCGCGGCCCTGCTCGGCCTGCTGGCGCTGCTGGTCAGTCCCGACCGGGAGGCCGGCGGGTCCGGGGTCCCGGCACCTTCGCCCCTGCAGGCCCTGGCCCTGCCGGGCGTGGTCCGGCTGCTCCTGGTCTGCGCCGCCTACATGATCGCCTTCTACGGGGTCTACGGCTACATCGGCGCCCACCTGCACGAGGGCCTCGGGCTGGCGACCAGCGCCAACGCGGCGGTGCCTCTGGCCTATGGTATCGGCTTCGGCGCCGCGGCGCTGCTCGACCGCGTCATCGACTGGGTCGGCCCGGGCCGGGCCATGCCCTGCGCCTATCTGGGCATCGCCGCGGTCTATGCCGCCCTGGCCCTGGGCAGCGGCAACTACCTCGCCATCGTCGCGATCGCACTGCTTTGGGGCCTGCTCAACCACTTCGGCCTGAATCTCCTGATCCTGCGCTTGACCGCCGTCGATCCCGCGCGCCGCGGCACGATCCTCGGGCTCAACTCCGCCGTCACCTACCTTTGCGTCTTCCTCGGCACCCTGGGCTTCGGCCCGCTTTACAGCCACGCCGGATTTGCGTCCCTGGCCTGGATCGCGGCCGGACTCTGCCTCGTCGCGGCGCTGCTGACGACGGGCGGAGCGATGGAATCGAGGCGAGGGAAGAACACGTAGGATCGGGGGGTGACAGGAGGCGCGCTTCTTTCCGACGAGCGAAGTCTGGAAAGGCGACTGCCCCTGCGGCCGGCGTCTACAGACGATCCGCAAGGACGGGACTCCTTCGACGCGGGGTCCTGGCGCCAGGGGCTGGAGGGGTTTCGGGGGTTCTTCCCTCGGGCCGTGCCGCAGGAACCGCTGCTCAGTCCTGGACTTCCCTCAGACCTCTGGCCGTGAAGATGGCAGCCACGCAAGACAGGGCGAAGAACGCCAGGACCACGGCCTCGCCGGCCACTTGGGCGATCACGCCGAACACGCCGCCGATGACGAGCAGAACGCCGACAATGGTGTTTGACAAGGCCGTGTAGGCGGCACGGCTGTTCGGATCGGCCATATCGACGATGTGCGTCGAACGGCCGAGGCGCACGCCCTGATGGGCGACCATCACGAGGAAGAAGAGCACCAGCAGCTCGGGGCTGTCGACCCGGGATCCGGCGAGGAAGCCGAGCGCTGCACTCATGCCCAGAGCCAGCGCGGCCAAGGCCGCGGCCCGCATCAAGACCCTACGGCTCGAGGCGTCGGACAGGCGGCCCCAGATGAAGCTGCTCGAGACTCCGGCGACGGCGGAGGCCACGACGAAGGGCCCGAGCGCGCCAAGCTCCGCGCCGCCGACTTGACCAGCCAGCGTGAGCATGTACGGCGGTGCCAGGGCCGTGGCGATCAGCATGCCGCGGGTGGTGATGAAGCGGACGAGCTGTGGATCCTCGCGGAGCAGCGCGGCCTGGCTCAGGGCGACGCCGAGCGGGTTGCCGCCCCCTTCGCTTGCGCCGGGCGCCTCGGCCAGGCTCGAAAAGACGGCCGCGGCAAGCAGCCAGAGGCCGGCGGCCACACAGAGCACCGCGGCGATGACCGGAACCGATTTCTCGAGAAAGCCCAGGCTCAGCAGGACTCCGAACAGCAGAACCAGCGCCGCGGCCAGCGAGCCGGCGGTGCCCGTGGCGCTGCCGCGCGTGGCCTTGGAAACGGTTTTTCCGAGCACGTCCTTGTAGCTGACCGAGCAGGCGCTGCGCGCGAGGGCGGAAATCGCGACGAGGCCGACGATGGCCCAGCCCGCCGCGGCACCATCGAGCGTGAACGCCACCGCCGCCATGCCAAGCACCGAAAAACCCTGAACCAGGCTACCCGCGGCCCAGACCCATTTACGCTTGACCCGGGCGCGGATCGCGGCGGCGATGAAGAGTTGAGGCAGCAGAGCTCCGGCTTCGCGCAGCGGCACCAGGAGCCCGATCAGATAGGCCGGCGCGCCCAAAGCCGACAACAGCCAAGAAAGCACCAACTTCGGATCAGCGAGGCCGTCTCCGGTCTTGGTGGCGGCCAAGGCTAGGACATGTTTCAGGAAGTTCTCAGGCTGCGCCGCGCAGGCGGATTCGGGAATGTCCTTGCAAACCCGGCCCTCGTCTTCGATGGTCAAGGCCTCGTAGACCGCTGTCTTCAACTCGCTCTGCATCTTTCCTGGACCTGGCCGGGCACCGACCTTGGACTTCCTGCGCGAAGGATCAACCTGCTGGCGGATTGCGAGGGCCGAGCGCGTAGCGGTTCTGATCGATGGCGAAGCTTACTTCGCGGCTCTGCGCGCCGCCATCCTGGACGCGCGGCGATCCGTCTTCATCGTCGGTTGGGACATCGACAGTCGGGTCGACCTTGCCCCTCGACTCGGGAACGAATTGGCGGAGGAACAACGTCTCTTGGGTCCTCTGCTGACCCACGCCGTGTCGCAGCGGCCGGATCTCAACGTGCATGTCCTGCTTTGGGACTACGCCTTGCTCTACGCTCTGGACCGCGAGCCGCTGCCCCGCCTCAAGTTGGATTGGACGACCCCGGACCGGATACGGGTTTGTCTCGACGGCTGCCTGCCTGCAGGCGCCAGCCATCATCAGAAGGTCGTCGTGATCGACGACTCTTTGGCCTTCGTGGGCGGGATCGATCTGACGACCAAGCGATGGGACACGCCGGCGCACTGCCCCGGCGATCCGGCGCGGGTCGATCCGGATGGTCGGGGCTTCGACCCTGTGCACGATGTCCAGGCCATGTTCGACGGCGAGGCGGCGGCGGCGATGGGTGAGTTGGTTCGCGATCGCTGGCGGCTGGCGACCGGCGAGGCGGCGGCGCCACCAGACGCTTCGAGGGATGCCTGGCCCGAAGGCGTGGCCGCCGAGTTTCGAGCTGTCTACCTGGGGGTCGCCCGGACCCGGCCGAAGTCGGACGGCTATGGCGAGGTTCGCGAGGTCGAGGCCCTTTTTCTGAGGGCCATCAGCCTGGCGGAGCGATCGATCTACATCGAGAACCAGTACCTGACTTCGGAGGCCGTCGCCCGGGCGATTTGCGAGCGGATGTCGGAAGTGCCGGATCTGGAAGTGGTGATCGTCGGGCCGCACCGCTCGGCCGGATGGCTGGAGGCGAAGAGCATGGGTGCGGGTCGGGCCGCGTTCCTGCAGACGCTTGAGACCGAGGGCTTCGGCGAGCGGCTGCGGGCCTTGTTCCCGATCGTCCGGCAAGAGGGCCGAGAGATACCGGTCTACGTCCACGCCAAGGTCATGATCGTCGACGACAGCCTGCTGCGAATTGGCTCCGCGAACATCAACAACCGATCGATGGGCCTGGATTCCGAGTGCGATGTCGCCATCGAGGCCATAGACGACACACAACGCAAGGCGATCGCCGGTATTCGCGACCGACTGGTTGCCGAACACCTGGGCGTCGAAGCGCGGCAAGTCGCTGACGAATGGAAGCGGCAAGCTTCCCTTTTGCATATCGTCGACAGGCTCGGTGGTGATGAGCGCAGGCTTCGGCCAATCAGAGACGAGGCCGAATTCGATGACGACGTCTCTCAGGCGCTGCGGGAGATCGCAGATCGGGAGCGGCCGCTGCAGCCTGAGGACTTTGTTGGCGACATGTTCGGTGGTCAGGCGCGGCCCCGGTGGCGTGGCTTAGTGGCGCTGGTGATCTGTCTGGTCGCACTGCTGGCCAGTGTGCTCTTGGCTTGGAGCGTCTCCGGCTAGGGCAAGATGTTGGGAGGTCGAATCGGCCTCCCATCACCATGCTCTCAAGGTTTGAAGTGAAGCGGGATTCGGATCCGAAGCCCGTTCGACTTCAAATCATCCCGCTTGTGCGCTTCCACAGGGCTTCACCAACGCAAAGCCGATGGCCCGGCGCGGGTTCGGATTGGGGCTCCAGCCGGCGGGAGCTGGCCCGCAGCGGAGCGCGAGGGCGCCGATGCGGCCTTGCGGCTCGTGCCTTTCCGGGGCTGCGCGCTCGGCTCCGCGCTTTGCGCCGTCTCGGCCGTGGCCGCCTGACGAAGCGTACGAGTGTGACCAATATCACATCCCAGCCATGCTTGGCGGCGCATAGCTTTGGTGGCCTTCGGCGGCTATTCTTCCCTGGGGAGATGGAGAATGGAACGGCGACTGGCGGCGATCCTCGCCGCCGACATGGTCGGCTATTCCCGACTCATGAACGAGGACGAGGCGGGCACCCTGGCCGCCTATCGTCGGCATCGTCGTGAGCTCTTCAATCCCAAGGTGGCGCAGTACCGGGGCCGGATCATCAAGCTGACCGGCGACGGTGCGCTCATGGAGTTCGTCAGCGTGGTCGACGCCGTGGCCTTCGCGGTCGAGGTGCAGCTCGCCCTGGGCGACCGCAATGCCGGGATTCCCGAGGACAAGCAGTTCCGCTACCGGATCGGGATCCACATCGGCGATGTTATCGTCGAAGAAGAGGACATCTACGGCTCCGGCGTCAACCTGACGGCGCGGCTCGAAGGCCTGGCCGATCCTGGCGGCATCTGCATTTCCCAGACCGTATTCGACCAGGTCAAGGGCAAGCTCGACCTCGGCTTCGAGCCTCTCGGCGAGAAGCAGGTCAAGAACATCGCCGAGCCGGTCAGCGTTTACCGGGTGGTCCTGGACCAGCGGGCGGCCGCGCTGGCCACGCCGGTCGTCCAGCCCAGCGCGCCGCGGCGGCGGCGCAGCCGGCTCGGGGCCGCAGCGGCGGTTCTGGCACTGCTGCTCGCCGCGGCCGGCGGCCTCCTGTGGTGGCAACCCTGGCAGGCCGCGCCGGAAGCGGAAGGCCGGCGCTTCGCCTATCCGCTGCCAGACAGGCCATCGATCGCGGTGCTGCCCTTCATCAACGTCAGCGGCGAGACCGAGCAAGACCACTTCGCCGCCGGCCTGACCGACGATCTGATCACCGAGCTGTCCAAGGTCTCGGGGCTCTTTGTCATCGCCCGGCATTCGGTCTTCGCGATCCAGAACACCGCCGGCAAGATTCAGGACGTGGCGGCGGAGCTGGGCGTGCGCTACGTGCTGGAGGGCTCGCTGCGTCGTGCCGGGCCACGACTCCGGGTCAACGTCAAGCTGATCGACGCGCTCTCGGGCCTGTCGCTCTGGGCCGAGCGCTACGACCGCGACTACGCCGACCTCTTCGCCCTCCAGGACGATCTGATCGAGAAGATCATCGCCGCCCTGGCGATCCAGCTGACCGAAGGCGAGAAGGAAAAGCTGGCCCGGATCCCGACCGACAGCCTGGAGGCCTACGACTACTACCTGCGGGCCGAGCAGGAGGGCTTCTACTACAGCGACGTCGAGACCTACCGCCGGGCCTTGTCCTACTACCAGCGGGCCATCGACCTGGACCCGGACTTCGCCGAGGCCCACGCCGGCATCGCGCGCATTGCGGTCGACGTCTGGCGCAACCATTACACCTTCCTGTGGTCCGGTGCGGTCGCCCGAAAGATCGCCTATGACGCCGCCGGCCAGGCGCTGCGCCTGGACCCGGACAGCGCCCGCGCCCACATCGTGCTCGCCCTGCTGCAGCTGGTCGACGGCCGCCCCGTCGAGGCCCAGGCCTCGGCCCGCAGTGCGGTCGCGATCGAGCCCAACCACGCGGAGATCCTGGGCAACGCCAGCCTGGTCCTGGCCCACGTCGGAGCGCGGGCAGAGGCGCTCGCCGGGCTCGACAAGGCGCTGCGGCTGGAACCCGCGCCGCCGCCCAGCTTCCGGCTGCTGGCGGGCGTGGTCTCCTACATCGCCGAGGACTACGAACGCGCCCTGCCGTTGCTGGAGACAGCGCGTGACGGCCTGCCGATGGCGGAACCGGCGCGCGAGTACTTGGCCGCCGCCCACGCCTACGCCGGGGAAGCGGCGATGGCGAAACAGGAAGTCGCAAGCCTGAAGAAGCTATTTCCGGAGACCAACCTGGAGCACTACCGCAGCCTCTACGGCTACTGGCGCCAGGACGACCTAGACCACCATCTCGAGGGCCTGCGCAAGGCCGGGATCACCACCTGGCCCTTCGGCTTCGAGGGCAGCGAGGCGGATCGCCTCGGCGCCGCCGAACTACGCGAGGTTACCACCGGCCGGACCTGGATCGGTCGGCAGCACAACGGCACCGACTTCCTGCAGTTCTTCGACAAGGCCGGCAACATCGCCTACCGCAGCCCAAACAGTTCCATGACCGGCACGGCACGGATCCGCGGCGACCGGCTGTGCCAGCGTTTCGAGGGCCACTTCCTGGATCGCGAGACCTGCGGCTACGTCTACCGGAACCCATCGCCCGCAAGCGACGAGGCGGAGGATCGCCCGCGGGCCGACTACGCCCACGTGAGCCCGCACGCGCTGGAGTACTTCAACGTCGAGGACTGCTGCCGCTGAGGCGGTCAGGACTGTCCGCTCTCTTTCAACAGTTTAGAGCACGATTCAGACATGAGGTCGATTCGACCTCATGCCATCGTGCTCTAGGGTCTCGCCCTGGCCCCGCCGGTCAAGGCGATCAGGGCCTCCTCGTCGAGGGTCACGCCCAGTCCCGGCGATTGCGGCAAGGTGGCTTCGCCGTCCCTGATCTCGAAGTCGGTCTCGGCGAACGCCGCACCGCGGGCCAGGAAGTCCGGATAGATCTCGGCGGTCAGCAGGTTGGGCAGGAGGGCGGCGGCGTGGAGCATGGCGGCCATGGCGACCGTCGTGCTGTTGTAGTTGTGCGGCGAGACCGCGACGGAGAAGGCCTCGGCCATGGCCGCGATCTCGAGCAGCTCGAGGATGCCGCCGCAGCCGGCAATGTCGGGGTTGAGGACGTCGGCGGCGCGCTTCTCCAGCATCTCCCGGAACCTAAACTTGCCGCCGTGGCGCTCGCCGGAGACGATCCGCAGGCTCGCCCGGGCGCGGATGTCGGCCAGCGTCTCGAGGTCGTCCGAGGAGACCGGCTCCTCGAACCAGAAAGGATCGTAAGGCTCGAAGCGCCGCGCCGCCTGGAGGGCGATGTGCGGATCGTCGAGGGCATTGAGATCGACCATCACCGCGATCTCCTGTCCGAGAGCCTGCCTGACCGCCTGAAGGCAGGCCTCGGCCCGATCCAGGCCGGCGAATTGCAGGGGATAGACCTTCACCGCCCTGTAGCCCGCCTCGACCATCTGCCGGGCGCGCCCGACGACGAAGTCGATCGAGGTCGCGTGCTCGCTCCAGGTGTTGGCGTAGAGCGGGATCCGGTCCCTCAGGGCGCCGCCGAGCAGCCGGTGGACCGGCGCGCCGAGGTGCTTGCCGGCGAGGTCCCAGAGCGCGAGCTCGAGGGCGCTCACGGCGCAGTAGAAGTCGATGCCGGCCCGCTTGTCGGCGAAACGGAGCAGCGCGTCGGAGCGGAAGCAACGAGGGCTCGGCGCCTCTCGGCCGAGGAGGGTCTCCGCCAGGGCGAGGATCATTTCCTCGACGGCGCGCTCGCGGCCGGCCAGAGCGTAGGCCTCGCCCCAGGCCTCGAGCCCCGCATCCGTTTCGAGCTTGACGAAGAGGAAGGACTTGACCCGGGCCGCCCCGTCGGGGCTGTCGGTCGGGCCGAGCAGATAGGTCTTGATGGCGGCGATCTTCAAGGGCCCGGCCGCCCCGAGGCCGCCCGTCTGGCCCGCTGCCGGCCGCGATCTGCCTGGCGGGCGACCAAGCGCCGTTGGACGGGCTTGATCGCCGCCAGGCAGAGTCCCGAGCTCGGCCGCGGTCCTATTGCCAAGCCTGGGTTTGCTTCTCGGACATGAGGGTGCGCCGGACCTCGGGCCAGTACTTCTGGGAGCTGGTCACCTTGGACGGGTTCTCCTCCAGGCCGCCGGCGGCGCCGGGGTCGTAGCTCAGGTAGAGCTTGCCGCCGATGATCCGCCAGGCCTCGGGGTCGATATTGGTGGTGATGGTCCCGAAGGACACGCCGTCGGCGCAGTAGCCACCGTACTGCGGCGCGTACTTCACCGGCTCGGCGGCGAAGAGGTCGCGGTGCTCGGCGCTGGCGAAGTGCCAGGTCGCGCCCAGCCAGCGGTGGGCGTGCGTCGGCGAGCCCTTGATCGCCCGCTGCTCGGTGAAGTAGGCCACGGCATCGTAGCCCTTGATGGCGACGTCGCCGAAATAGCCGGTGTTGATGAAGGCATCGCGCTTGGCGTCGCCGGCGGTTCCCGGCTGGCCGAAGGCGGTCAGGGCCGCGAAGGCGGCCAGGGCCGCCAGACCCGCCTTCCTGGTGGTCGTCGTTCTCGTCATCTTTCGATCTCCCGTTGCCGGCGCCGCTTCGGGGCGGTCCGCCGGCCGTCAGTGCCTTGTAAGGCTATTGCCGCTTGCTGCATTCCTGGTGCAGCCAGTCGCCGACCAGATCGGCTGGCTGGCAGGTCGCCCCGGCCTTCATCAGCAGCTCGGCTGCGTCCCAGTACTCCCGCCAGCCGGCCTGGGTCAGAGGCGTATAGCCGTTCCTCTCCTTGGCCTCGATCTCCGCGCCCGCGTCGAGGAGCAGGGCGACCACCTCGGCGTGGCCCTCCTCGGCCGCGGCGTGCAGCGGCGACATCCGGTAGAAGTTCTTCGAATCGTTCACGAGGGCGCCGCGCGCGATCAGAAGCCGCACGACCGCCGCGTGGCCGCCGTAGGACGCGGCGTGCAAGGCGGTCAGGCCGCCCTTGTTGGCGGCGTTGACGTTCGCGCCGGCGTCCAGCAGCAGACGCACGACCTCTTTCTTGCCCGCGAGGGCCGCGATCAGGAGCGGCGGCTCGCCGCTGGCATCGGCTTCTTCCAGTTCGGCGCCCGCGTCGACGGCCCGCTTGGCCGCCTCCGCATCGCCGTTCCGGGCCGCCTCGTGCAGAGGACCGGCCTGGGCGGTCGCGATGGCGAAAAGCACTGCGACCATCATGGTGCACAGGTGCCGCATTTCTTTAACTCCCCCTTATTCAGCCCTAGTCGCGATGGCGAAGAATCTCAAGTGAAATTTTTCACACCTGAAACCAGGCTTCTCCAAAGCAGGTCGCACTAGGTCGCCAGTCCCATTCGGGTCAGGAAATCGTTGGCGAAGACCTTCCGCACCTCGGCGTTCTCCAGCAGGGCCTCGCGGGCGCCGATCCACTGGTCGACCGCGGCATCGCCGTAGCGTTGACGGACCCGGGCCGGGTTGAGATGCGTGTTGAACTTGCCCCAGTGCATCGTGAAGGGGATCCCGGCCGCATCCAGCTTCTCCCAGACCTTCTCGAGGTAGCCGCGCACGCTCGGCAGGTTAAGACCGTCGATCTCGAAGACCGCGGTGGGATCGAAGCGGGTGAAGCCGAGCAGCGCATCGGTGCCCTTGACGAAGCGGTGAGAGACGATCACCGGCAGCACGTCGTCCCCGTCCTTGTAGACCTTGAAGGCGATCTCCTGGGCCTCGACGGCGCGGTCCGCCGGCATGCCCATGGCGCAGGCCAGGGTCTTGCCGAGGACCTTCTCGCCGCGGAAGAGGTCGCGGATGATGCCCTTCTTGACGTAGGGCGCGAACTCGTCGTCCACCTGGGCGTTCAGGATCGGCACCACGAGCTTGTTCAGCGGCGAAGGGATGATGTCGATCAGCGCACCCATGACGTCGAGGCCCGAGGCGCCCATCCCCGACTCGCCGCCGTCCCAGACCGGCGGATTGTAGGCCTCGGTCCAGGGCTCCTCGTACATCACCAGGACGATGGCCTCGTCGGGCGGCGTGCCTTCATTGGGATTGTAGAAGACCTCGAAGTGGTAGGGCGTGCCGGTCGGCACGCCGGCGGCCTCCGGTGGCAGCGGCAGCAGCGTCGGGTCGGCGTTGGTCAGCGCCGTCTTCAGCGTGTCGTCGTAGGGCGCGCGATAGCGCACGGCGTTGAGGATAAAGAGCTCCCGCGCCTCGATCATTAGGCCGTGAATCACGCCGAAGGAGCCGAAGCTGATCAGGGCCGCGTTGAACAGGGTGTCGTCTTGGATGAAGTCGGCCTCGATCTGCCGGGCGAAGTCCGCCTTCATCACCGGCTTCGACTGCCGCTCCAGGTAGACGTGCTTGTTGGGCCCGACCACCAAGTGTAGGCCGACGACCATCTCGGCCAGGGCGCCGAAGCGGTATGCGCCGCCGTGGGTGTTCGTCGAGAGTGCGCCGGCGATGGTCTGGCCGTTGTTGGAGCCGGAGGCCGGGAGCGACAGGCGGTCGGCGAAGAGCAGGTTGTTCAGCACCGAGATCGAGTTGCCGCATTGGATGAAGCGCAGCTTCGCGGCGTCGCCGCCGTAGGCCGGATCGGTCTGGTTTGGCGAGAAGGTGAAGGCCAGGCGCAGGGCCGTGGTGTCGATCAGGCGGCCGTCGGTGACCGCCACCGGGCTGAGCGACCAGAGGCTGCCGCGGGCGCGCAGGGTCTTCCCCTCGTCGACGCAGTCCTTGATGATCGCCTGCAGCTCCTCGGTCGCCGCCTTGTAGGTGTCCAGCATGGACTGGCCGCCCTGGTCGAGGCGAAAGGCGTATTCGCCGTCGAGGTCCTGCTCGAAGGACTGGTGCCGGCCGGTTTCCTTCGGCCGCTGCCTGAAGAAGCGTCGTTCGTTCGGCATGGGTCTCGTCCTTTCCTTTGCGGGGCAAGCGCTACTGCGTGGTCGTGGACTCGGGGAAGGCGCCGCTGCGTGGCGGTGGCGCCTTGCAGCGGAAGCGGAGGTCCAGCGGGGACCAGATCCCGAGGCTCAGGACGCTCGCCAGGTCGTAGGCGTAGTTGCGTTCGACGAAGACGTCGTTGATTCCGTTGCCCTGACATTCGGCGGCCAGGACCTGCGGATCCATGATGTTGCCCCAGAAGTAGGCATGCATGGTGCGGGAGACATAGGGCGCCTCCTGCCCCTCCAGCTGAATCGGGTCGGAGTCCGGGACCGTGATCTGGTACTGCGCACAGGATGCCAGGCCCAGCAGGCCCGCCAGCAGGACGGCGCGCGGGCAGAGGCGTCTACGGACGGCGGTGGTGTCGTCATGCATCTTCGCTCTCCGGGTCTGGGCGCGCCGGAGGATCCGGTGGCGCGCTGCGGTTTCGCTTCGCTCGAAAGACCTCGTTCCGGCGTGGTCGCCCGATTCGGAAAGGCTACCACCCGGCACCGGAGTCGTCTTCCGGGCGCCGCCATGGACAGCCAGGGCGGCAATCTGCCCTGCGCGCCGCGATCTGGATGTGGCATTTGCAACACCGATTGCCGAAATCGGCTAGGCGAAGGGCTCGGGCGCCGGCGCGTCGGCCTTTGGGACCAGCTCGCATGCCGCCCGAGCGGCCTCAATCGGGCGCAGGTCTTCCGATCTGCTTCACAAGGATGGTCCAGCCTGCCTGATACCAAGGGGCGACCCATTTGATGGCGCGCGGCGGCCCGCCGCGCGCCACCGCAGGCCGGGTTTGCTTGAACGCCCGCTGCGTTGCGCTCCGCCTACGGTACCCCGCACCGCTGCGTGAAGCGCGCCTGACGGGCGGGCAAGCAAACCCGGTCAAATGAGTCACTATCTACGCCCCTTGGTATGAGTCAGGCTCGGCGCAGGTTTTTCTCGGAGCTCGCGGGCGCCGGCCCTCAACCGGCGGCCTTTTGGCCGCCGTCGATCACCTGGAGCGCTCTCGACGACTGAATTGTGCGGGTTTCCGGGAAGCGAATCCGGACCGTGGTGCCGTCGCCGACTTCGCTTTCCAGCCAGAAGCTGCCGCCGTGCAGCTCGACCAGCGCCTTGGTCAAGGGCAGGCCGAGACCCGTGCCGTCGAAGCGCCGGCTGTGCTGCCCCTCGATCTGCTCGAAGCGGGCCAGGGCCTTGGGGATGTCGTCGGCGGCAATGCCGATGCCGCTGTCGGTGACCTGGAGGAAATAGGCACCGTCGCGGTCGAGCCAGGCCGAAACCTCGATCCGCCCGCCCGGCGGCGTGAACTTGACCGCGTTTGACAGCAGGTTGGTCAGGATCTGCTTCACCATGCGCGGGTCGGCATAGAGCAGCGGCAGCGGCGGTTCGGACAGCTTGCTGGTCATCTCCAGCTCGCCGCTCAGCGCGCGCGGTGCCATCAGCCGCAGGCAGCTGGCGACGGTGGAGTGCAGGTCGATCTCGGTCTCGTTGAGCCGGGCGTTGCCGGCCTCGATCTTGGACAAGTCCAGGATATCGTTGATCAGGTTCAGCAGATGCTGGCCGGAGCCGTGGATGTCCTTGACGTAGTCCTCGGCCTGGGCCGGATCGTCGGGCCGCAGCCGTTCGTCCAGCAGGATCTCGGCAAAGCCGATGATCGCGCTCAGGGGCGTGCGCAGCTCGTGGCTCATGTTGGCCAGGAACTCGGACTTGGCGCGGTTGGCGATTTCGGCCTGCTCCTTGGCGAGCAGAAGCGCGGCCTCTCGGTCCTTCAGCTCCCGGGTCCGTTCTTCGACCCTGATCTCCAGGTCGTCGCGAGCCCGGCGGACGGCTTCCTCCGCCTGCTTGCGTTCGGTGATGTCCTGGACCACGCCGCTTTGCTCGACGGCCCGGCCGTTGGCGTCCCGGATTGCCCGGCCGATCTCGAGGACATGGCGGATCTCGCGGTCCGGTCGCACGATGCGGTAGTCGATCTCGAAGTCGCAGCCTTCACTGTCGAAGCGGGCAAAGGCCTCGGCGACGCGTTCGCGGTCGCCGGGGTGGATCACCCGCTCCAGCTGATCATCCATCAGGGCGTGGATCTCATCGGGCTCGACGCCGTGAATTCGCGCGTACTCCGAGGAGCAGGAGATCAGCCTGTCCTCGGTGATCGACCAGTGCCAGTTGCCGATCTTGGCCAGGGCCTGAGCCTCGGCCAGGGCGGCCTGGCTGTCCTTCAGCTCGCGCTGGGCCTCGATCTGACGGGTGATGTCGCGGCCGCTGCCGCGATAGCCGCGAAAGCGTCCCTGCTCGTCGAAGATCGCCTTGCCGTTGATCGAAAGGTGCACGACGCTGCCGTCGGGGAGCCGTCGCGGATGCTGGAAGTCCCGGAAGTCGCGGTGGGCGGCCAAGTCGGCGAGATGCCGGTCCCAGGCCTCGGGGTCTACGCCGGGGATGCCGGTCTCCTCGCGGGTCTTGCCCAGCAGTTTCTCCTCCGGCACGCCGGTCACTTCGGTAAAGCGGTCCGAGAAGTGCGAGAAGCGGAGGTTCTCGTCCATCTCCCAGAACCAGTCCGAGCTGGCGTTGGCGAAGTCCTCGAAGCGCTGTTCGATTTGCCGCGCGTCGCTGCGCCGCACCTCGGCCAGGCGCTCCAGCAGGATGTTGAGGCTGCCGACCAGCTCTCCGATCTCGTCGTCCCGGCCGAGGTCCAGCTTGTGGTCTTCGGGATGCTCCGGGTCCTCGTGCGCCGTCCGCATCCTTTCGCGGATCTCCAGCAGCGGCGCGACGACCAGGCGCCGATGGGCCAGCACGGTGACCACCGAGACGAAGCCGGAGATGATCAACACCAGGCCGCCGATGCGCAGGACGAAGGCATGAAGCTCCTCCGAGACCCCGCGCGCGTCCAGGTGCAGGACCGCGGTGTAGGGCAGACCCTCGGCGCCCTGAGGCAGGAGAATCTCGTAGCGCACGCCGTGGATCCGCGATCCCCTTTCTGTCTGCTCCAGGTTCAGGTCCGGCGGGGCGAGAGAGGGCGGATCGCCGAAGCTGAGGAGGCGCCCGCCGTCCGCGGCATAGAGCGTGGCGCCTAGGATCTTGGCATCGCCGAGGACTTCGGCCCTGTTCTCGAAGAGCTCCTTCAGGGAATGGTGGTCGTGTCCCTGGAGGCTGAAGGCCAGGGCCCGCACGCCCTCTGCCGCGAGTCGCTCGTAAAGCTGGCCGTGCAACCGCAGGTACGAAGGCACCAGGATCGCCGCCTCGATGGCGAAGATGCTGAAGCAGACGATCACCGTGATCCTGAGGCAGAGGCGGCAACCCGAAACGAGGCGCAGCCTGCTCTGGAGCTGTTCTTTGAACCGCATGCCGGCTATGGCTTCTGTCTCACCTGGGGTGCCGGAGGATGAAAGAATTCCTCAAATAAGCCACCCGTTCTGGATGGAGGGACTTAGGCTATATTATGCCAATTTATATAAACTTAATGGCCAAAACTTCCTATATCTACTTTTTTACTTGATTTTGCTGCGAAATCGGCGCTGCGCAATCCCTCGGCGGCAAGGCCATTGGCAGCCGGGACCAGCCTGTGCTATCGGAAGCAAGCCGAGTTGATAACGGGCGAGGGCGCCTTCCCATGGGCGAAGTCAGCCGTTTGCGACGACGACGAGGATCCTGCGCCTTGGGCGCTTAGGACCCGTCCGTTCGTCTGCTGCCTCGCGCTCGGCTTCGATTCAAGACGACCAGCGTCAGATCATCAGGGACGACGGCCCGGGCCGTCGAAGTTCCCTTTCCGAATCCAAGCCGCGCGGCCTCGGGGGTCGCGGCAGGCTTCCGAAGCGAGATGACGCGATGCAGATCCAGATCCTTCCGGAACGGCGAGAAGACCAGCGGCTGATCGAACCTTTGCTCGATTTGACCTTCGGTGCAGAGCGGCACCGGCGGACCACCTACCGGCTGCGCGAAGGCGTCGAGCCCCTGGCCGAGCTTTGTCTGATCGCCCTCGATTCCGACAAGGCCTTGCTCGCTTCGCTGCGCTTTTGGCCGATCCTGGTGGCCTCGAAAGCGGCGATCCTGCTGGGACCCCTGGCGGTCGACCCGCGGCTGCAGGGCCGGGGCATCGGCCGCCGGCTGCTGCGCCACGCCCTGGCCGAGGCCCGGCGGCTCGATCATCGCGTGTGCATCGTCGTGGGCGATCCGGCCTACTATGCCCCTTTCGGCTTCCGATCCGCGGTGGCGGCCGGGCTGGTGATGCCGGGGCCGGTCGAGCCGGCACGCTTCCAGGTTCTGGAGCTGACGCCGGGCGCCCTCGAGGGGCGGCGGGGCGCCGTGGAAGCCCTGTCCGCGACGCCGGGGAGGTCGCAGGCCGGGGACGCCGCCTGACCACGGCCTTAGAGCGGGATGATTTGAAGTCGAACGGGCTTCAAATCATCCCGCTCTGTTTCGAAGGTCCGGAGCACGATTCAGACATGAGGTCGACTCGACCTCATATCATCGTGCGCCAGCGTTCAGAAGCCGATGACCCGCCTGCGCTTTTGCGCCGGGTTCGGACGGTCGAGGTCCGAATAGGTCCCGGTCCGCTTGCGCTTGATCTCGATGCCCTCCTGCGGCAGTTCGACGCCCGGCGGCAGCTCGTCAGGGTTCTTCCAGGCGCCGAAAGGCAGCGGACCGACTTCTCCGCTGCGCGCGACCACGCGGGTGGAGTTCCAGCCGTGCTGGATGTAGACGTCGACGCCGGGGGCGAGGACCTCCTCGTCCTCCTCCTGGAACTGGACGACGGTGACGGTGCGGCCGTCCTCCAGCGCGATCAGGTACTCGATGCCGTCGCCGCCGTTGATGGCCTCTTCGACGATGAAGCCGATGGCGGCACCGACCACGCCGCCGAGCAGGGAGCCGGCAGGCCCCAGCTGCCCGCCGAGCGCCAGGCCACCGCTGAAGCCGCCGGCAAGACCGCCGACGGTGTAGCCGATGCCGCTGTTGCGTTCCTGGATGTCGACCGGTCGCGTGGTCACCACCCGCCCCGCAGTCACCTCGTAGAGGGTGCTGGACTCGGCGGTATAGTACTCCTCCTGCGGCGGCGTACTACAGGCCGCGGCCGATAGGACGACAAGCGCAACGACGCCGGCTCGGCGCAAAGTCCCTTCCCTTCCTGACGCCTTCCTCAATTCCGTGCCCTGATGCTAACACGCAGTCTACGCCGAAATTCCAGCGACCGCGCGTGGCAAGACGGTGGCAGGGAACGCTGGCTGACTCAACCCGCCGGGATTAGCAGGGTATGGACATTTGTTTCTACCGCAGCTCCAGTGGTCCTGGATCATTATCCGAAGGATCGAAGCACCCTGGGTCACTTGCGTGAGAGGCTGTCCTCGCGTTCGGTCTTCGTCTTCGGCTGGAGGAGTCCTTAGGGCAGGGCCTCGGCCGCGGGCGGGCAGCCGGGCACATGGACGTCGATCGGGGTGATCCGGTCGCAGCCGCGCACCATCGAGTCGTGGTCGTAGCCGCCGCCGTTGGCGCAGGAGCCCTTGGCGATCACCCGGAGCGGTTCCGCCGACTGGTCGCAGAGGCGGCGCAGGGCCGGTGCGATCTCGTTGGTCAAGGTGCCGCCGACGATCATTACGTCGGCCTGCCGCGGGCTGGACCGGGGCACCGTGCCAAGGCGGCGACGCGGGCCACGGCGTTGGGCCCGGGCGGCAGGCCGACCGCGGTCCAGATCACGACGAAGGTCAGTCAGGTCTCAAGGCTCATGGGTCCTGCCCTCCACTTCGGCTCAGGCTCGGGAGAAGAACTCGATCAGTTCGTCGTCGGCGATCGCCCCCGCGGCGAAACCGAAGGTTCCCCGGTCGCGCATCTCCTCCGCGGCACGGCGCAGCGCGCCCTGGGCCGTGCGCATCAGGCAGCCGCCGACGCTCACCCGCCTGACCCCGACGGCGGCCAAACGGGCCAGGGACAGCGGCGCGCCGGCCAGGCCCATGACGACGTTGAGCGGGCCCGTCACTTCGCGCGCCAGGACGGCGATGGAATCCAGGTCCTTGACCCCCGGCGCGTAGAGGCAATGGGCGCCGGCCTCGCGGAAGAGGTTGAGGCGGCGGACCGATTCGGCCAGGGGGTCTGGATGGCCGAGCAAGAAGGCCTCGCAGCGCGCGGTCAGAGTGTAGGCGAAGCCTGTGCCCGCAGCGGCCTCGGCGGCGGCGGCGATGCGCTCGGCGGCTAGGCCGGCGTCGAGCAGCCGGGGCTCGGGCTCGTAGGCGACGTCCTCGATGCTGCCGCCGACCGCGCCGGCCTCGGCCGAGAGGCGGATGGTCTCGGCCGCCGCCTCGGGCGCCCGGCCGTAGCCGGCCTCGAGGTCGGCGCTGACCGGCAGGTCGACGGCTGCCGCGATGGCGGCGATGGCGGCGAGGTTCTCCTCGCGGCTCAGCGCGCTGCTGGCGTCGGGTCGGCCCAGGGCGTAGGCGATGCCCGCGCTGGTGCTGGCCAGGGCCGGGAAGCCGGCGGCGGCCAGCAGCTTGGCGCTGCCCGCGTCCCAGGCGTTGGGCAGGATGAAGGCCTCCGGTGTCTCGTGGAGCCTGCGGAAGGTCTCGGCCTTGGCGGCCTGGGTGATGGTCACGTCCCTGTCTCCGTCGTTGCATCGTCTGTTACCACAGTGTCCGCCGGCCCCGGCGCCTTGTCATGCGGAAACGATTCGTTTATCATCGAAATATGATTGCAGAGCCTTCCACCGCCATCGCCGCCGCGCTGATCGGCGTGCCGGCGCGGGCCAACATCCTGGGCGCCCTGATGGACGGCCGCGCCCTGACGGCCAGCGAGCTGGCCTATCACGCCGGGGTCTCGCCCCAGACCACCTCCAGCCACCTGGCCAAGCTGGCCGACGCCAAGCTGGTGGTCGTCGAGAAGCAGGGCCGGCACCGATACTACCGCCTGGCCGGCGCCGCCGTGGCCGAGGCCCTGGAGCTGCTGGCCCTGATCGTGCCGCAGCAGCCGGTGCCGCCACGGCGCCGCTCACGGGAGGTGGAGGAGACCCGGGCGGCGCGCTTCTGCTACGACCATCTGGCGGGCGCCCTGGGCACCGGTCTGACCGAGGCCATGCAGGCCAGGGGCGTCCTCGTGCTCGCCGAGCAGGATTTCGAGGTCAGCGCGGCGGGCGAGGCCTTCTTCCGCGAACTTGGGATCGAGCCCGAGAGCCTCCGGCGGCTGCGCCGGACCTTTGCCCGGCAGTGCCTGGACTGGAGCGAGCGCCGCCCGCATCTGGCGGGCTCGCTGGGCGCCGGCTTCGCCCAGGTCGCGCTGAAGCGGCGCTGGATCCGCCGCGCCAAGGAGGGCCGCCGGGTCTTCGTGACCCCGGCCGGGCAAGCCGCCTTCCGCGACCTGCTTGGCTTCGACTTCGCGGCCCGGGCGGCGGGCCTTCACCCGGTCCAGAAAACCGAGTCCGGCGTGCAGACGTAGGTCCGGTAGAAGGAAACGTAGAACAGCAGCAGGCCGACCGCGGCGGCCAGGCTGGCGAGGAATTGCAGCGCCCGGCGCGAGACCTTCGGCTTCAGCCGTTCGAAGGCCGGGCCGGCCAGCCCGCTGCGCCGCAGCGCCCGGCGGTCGCCCGGTATGCTCAGCAGACGCAGCACCGTCCAGTAGCAGAGGATCATGGCCACGGCCCAGGAGCCCAGGAACAAGACCTTCCAGAGCGCGGTGTTGCATTGGTCGAGATAAAAGACGAACACGGGCGTCCTGCCTCCCCCTGTCCAGGGATTGTGTCCGGAGGCTTCATTATTCTCGCAAATCCCCTCTGAGCCCAAGGCCGGAGCGTGACCGCTCCGCACCGAATCGGTGTGAAGATTGAATCACTTGCGGATGTTCAGTGGTGGTCGCGCGCCAGCTGCTCGAGCACGGTCTCCGTCGCCTCGCGCCAGTCGGTGGTCGGGTTGACCCAGTCCGGGATCTCGTCGAGATCTGGCTGCTCGCCGAAGAGGTAGAGGTTCGGCACGAGGTCGCGCAGATGCTCCAGGACGTCCAGACGGTCGTCGATGAAATGCGTGAGCCTGAGCTGCCGGCAGTGCAGGGCCTTCTGCGAGCGCTGCAGGCAGAAGCGGAGATGGGACCGCGGCAGCCCCGTCTCATCGTAGAAGTCCCAGTGCCTCAGCCATTGCTTGGTCTTATGCTGCACCTTGGGACCGGCTTTGGAGATCAGCCAGGCTCGTCCGGCAAAGGCCGACACAAGGCTCCGCACACCGTCGAAGGCGCCCGGGCTGGGCGGCGTCGCCAGAGCCTTTTCCAGACCGCCACTCAGGAAAGAGGTGTCGGCCCTGCCGCCCACGACCGGCGCCATGATCACCCGGCCGATGTCGATGCCGATTCCCGGCTCACTTTTTCGCTGCTTGTTCATGGCCGCAGGGTTTAAGGCCGTCGGGGATATACTAGAACTATTAAATATATATGTACTATAATATGTGATTATATCTCTACTCTTGAAGCTCGGGAGACGGGATCGGCGGCATGCGATCGGACTGGTTGCAGGCCTTCCTCGCGTTCAGCGAGAGCATGAACTTCACCCGTGCGGCGGAGGGGCTGCACATCTCGCAGCCGGCGCTGCATGTGAAGATCTCCAAGCTGGCCGACTGGCTCGGCCAGCCGCTCTATCGAAAGCTCGGCCGCAACTTGGTTCTCACGCCGGCCGGCGAAAGGGTCGCGGCCTACGCGCGCGAAGAGCGCGAGCGTTCCCTCGCCTTCGTAGAAGAGCTGAAAACGGGGGTCTCGAGGGCGCCGGTGGTGCTTTGCGCCGGGACAGGCGCCTACCTTTACCTCCTGGGTCCGGCGATCTCTGAGTTCTCGGGGCAGGCGCCCTGGCCGCTCAAGCTGATCACCGGCGACCGGGACCGCACGGTTCAGCTCCTGCAAACCGGCGAGGTCCATCTGGGCGTGACCACGCTCGATGCAGTGCCCGACGGGATCGCGGCGGAGGAGCTTGTCGCTGTGGAGCAGGTTCTTGTGCTCCCCCGTGACCACCGCCTCGCCGGTAAGCAAAGTCTGCGGCTCTCCGATCTGAAGGGTGAAGCGCTGGTCGTGCCGCCGCAGGGCCGGCCCCACCGCGTGATGCTCAACCAGATGCTGGCGGACACCGAGGTGTCTTGGCGGGTCGCGGTCGAGGCGGGGGGCTGGGAGCTGATGCTGCATTTTGTCGGCCTGGGCATCGGTCTCGCGATCGTCAACGGCTGCTGCCGCCTTCCGCCCGGGCTGGTTGCAAGGCCCTTGGACGAACTCCCGAGGGTTCGCTATCAGGTGCTGCAGCGGGCCGGCAGCCAGCCCCATGAGGGAGTGGCCGAACTGAAACGGCGTTTGCTAACCAACAGCGACGCCTGGCGTCGGGGCGTCGAAGCGAGGCCTTGATTTTGTCCCAGCGTTCCCAACGCTTGAGCCGTCTGGTCGCGCATGCCCTGCGGCATAGACCGGACCTCTATGGCTTGGAGCTGGACAGGAATGGCTGGATCGAGCTGGAAACCTTGGCACGGGCGCTGGCTGGTAGTCGCCCGGAGTGGCGCGATCTCGCCGCCGCGGAGATCCGGGCCATGGTCGCTGCGGCGACTAAGCAGCGCTACGAAATCAGGGGCGAGCGCATCCGCGCGCGCTATGGACATTCGCTTCCAGAGAAGATTGAAGGAAACCCCGTCGTTCCGCCGGCGCTGCTCTACCACGGCACGACCCCCGAAGCGCTGCCCAGGATTCGCACGCAAGGCCTGAAGCCGATGCGGCGCCATTACGTACACCTCTCTCCGGACCCTGAGACGGCGACCCTCGTCGCCGAACGCCGCAGCAAGACCCCGGTGATCATCGAGGTTCGGGCCAGGGACGCGCACGCCGAAGGCCTGGCCTTCTATCGCGGCAACGACCAGGTCTGGCTCTCCGACCCGATCCCGGCCAGCTATCTGCGCCTGCCGAAGGAATAGCGACCGTGCTGAGTCACGCTTCTTGGCGTCCGCTGACAGCCATCTGTCAGGAGTTATCGGCCGCGGCGGGTACGAGGGCTGGCCGCGAAGTCCTCGGGCGATCTATCCTCGCCGCTTTCACGGCCGATGACTCCGGAGCCTCATGCCGACCTCCTCCGCTGCGCTTCCCGTCATCTCCAACCCTGCGGCGCGGCGTCTGTGGCTGGAGGGCCAGGGCCTCGCGGCGGATCCGATGCGCAAGCTGGATCGTGCGGGGCTGCTGCGGCTGGTCGAGGACCTGGGCTATGTCCAGGTCGACAGCATCAACACGGTCGAGCGCGCCCACCACCACATCCTCTTCAGCCGCAACCAGACCTACCGCCAGCCGCTCCTGGCCCGCCTGCTGGAGCGCGAAGCGGCACTCTTCGAGAACTGGACCCACGACGCCGCGGTCATTCCCAGCCGCTTCTATCCCTTCTGGCGGCCGCGCTTCGAGCGCGAGCGGGCGCGGCTCGCCGAGCGCTGGCAGAAGGTCCGCCGCGCCGGCTTCGAGGGCTGTTTCGAGCGGGTCCTGACGCGCATCGCCCGCGAAGGTCCGCTGATGGCCCGCGACTTCGGCGCGGACGGCCGGAAGAACAGCGGCGGCTGGTGGGACTGGCATCCGGAGAAGACCGCCCTGGAATACCTCTGGCGCACCGGCGCCCTGGCCGTCGCCCGGCGCGAGGCCTTCCAGAAAGTCTACGACCTGCCGGAAAGGGTGATCCCGCGGCAGCACCTGGCGGCGCGGCCCGACCAGGAGGCCTTCGTCGACTGGAAGTGCCGCAGCGCGCTGGAGCGCCTGCGCTTCGCGACCTGGGGCGAGCTGGCGGCCTTCTGGGGCAGCCTCAGCCCCGCCGAGGCCAAGGCCTGGTGCCTGCGGGAACTGGGCCGCTCGATCGTCCAGGTGGCGGTCGAGCCGGCCGGGGGCGGCACGCCGCGGCCGGCCTTCGTGCCGGTCGCGGTTCTCGACCGGCTTGGGGACCTGCCGGAGCCGCCGCCGCGGGTCCGCGCGCTCAACCCCTTCGATCCGGTGATCCGCGACCGGGCGCGCCTGGAGCGGCTCTTCGGCTTTCACTACCGGATCGAGGTCTTCGTGCCGGCCGCGAAACGGCGCTACGGCTACTACGTCTTTCCGTTGCTCGAGGGCGCGCGTTTCATCGGCCGGCTCGACATGAAGCACGACCGCCAGGCCGACGGCGCCCTGCGGGTCACCCGCCTCTGGCTGGAGCCCGGACTCAAGATGACCCGGGGACGCGCCGACCGCTTGGTCGCGGAGCTCAGGCGCATCCAGCGCTTCGTCGGTGCCGAAAGCCTCGATGTCGACCCGGCGCGCTGGCTCGCCTCGACCACGCCGTGATGCGGGAGGCGGCCCGGCGGCGGGCGCTCAGGCGCCCTCCTCGTTGTCCAGCAGGGGCAGCAGCCAGTCGCTGGTCTCCTTGCTGGGGACCACCGGGACGATCTCGAAGTCGATCAGCTCGCCCCAACTCGCGACCCACTGCTGGAGCAGGCACGCGTCCTCGCACTCCATGAGCTGGAAGCAGCGGTCGAAGTTCGCCTCGATCCAGCTGCCGACGTAGGTCAGGCCCTCGGGGGCCATGCGGCCCTGCTCGCGAAACCGGCGGTAGACCGCCCTGGCATCCCGTCCGCGAAACCGCTCGATCACCATGAAGAGCATGACGTGGTCCCCCGGCCCTGCACCGGCCGGCTACTTGCCCTCGCGCAGCCAGGCGAAGCCGAGGGTGGCGAGGGCCAGGAGGAGAAACAGCAGGGGCGAGATCAGGGGGACCTGGTCGACGCCCGTGACGACGTAGCTCTTGCTGCCCTGCAGGCCGATCCAGCCGCGCCCGTGGCGGTCGCGTCCCGACTTGACCTTGCGCAGCTCCGGCAGGCCGTCCTCGGCGATGTTCACGACGGTCCCGCCGCTCTCCTCGGCCAGCGGGGCGAGAATCTCGCCGGTCGCGCGCAGGTCGGCGAACTCCAGCGGGTTGACCGCGCCAGAGGCCGCCAGTGCCGTGTGCTGCCCGTCGGAGACGCGATAGAGGCCGAGCTCCTCGGCCGGCGCGCTGGCGGTCGCCCGGCCGTCGTCGCCCGGCTCCAGCAGCAGCTCGCCGGTCTCGCCCGAGGGCGCGGTGATCTCGACGGAGACGGGCTCGGTCGAGAGCGAGCGGCGCTCGATCAGCAGGCGGCCGTCGGTGATGCTGGCGCGCAGGTCCTCCTCTTCGAGGTCGGGCTCCTTCATCAGCCAGTGCGCGGTGCGGCGCATCAGCTCGGCCTGCGGCCCGCCGCCCTCGAAGCCTCGCGCCCAGAGCCAGATGTGGTCGCTCATCAGCTGGCCGACGCGGCCTTCGCCGAAGCGGTCGAGGATCAGCAGCGGCCGGTCGCCGACGCCTGACATGGCGACCACGCCGCGCTGCGGCGTCACCTCGATCTGGCGGAACCAGCGGCCCCAGCGCGGCTCCTCGCCGGCAACCGGGTCGCCGGCGCCCGGCAGGTCCGCTGTGACCGGATGTCGCAGACCGATGTCTGTGACCCGCGGCGTGAATCCCTGCTCGATGTTCTGCCCGGTCGGCACGCCCGGCAGGATGCGGCCCAAGGGCGTGCGGAACAACGACAGCGGTGTCGAGAAGGTCGGGCCGACGGCTTCCAGCAGGGCGCCGCCGCCTTCCACGTACTGGGCGATGTTGTCCAGGTAGATCCGCGGCAACACCCCGCGCCGGCGGTAGCGGTCGAAGACGATCAGGTCGAACTCGTCCAGCTTGACCGAGAACAGCTCACGGGTCGGGAAGGCGATCAGCGACAGCTCGCGGATCGGTGTCCCGTCCTGCTTTTCCGGCGGCCGCAGGATGGTGAAGTGCACGAGGTCGACCGAGGGGTCGGACTTGAGCAGGCTGCGCCAGGCGCGCTCGCCGGCGTGCGGCTCGCCGGAGACCAGCAGCACCCGCAGGCGCTCGCGCACGCCGTTGACCACCACGGCGGCACGGTTGTTGAGCAGGGACAGTTCCTGCGGACCGGCCTCGACCTCGAGCTCCAGGACCGAGGGGCCGCGGCGGTCGAGCTCGAAGCTGACTTCCTGCTCTTCGCCGACCGGGACCATGAGCTCCTGGGCCGGACCGCCGTCGCGGCGCAGGGTCAGGCGGGCCAGACGCGGCGCGCCGCCGCCGCCCGGTAGATCCTCGACCTTCAGGGTCATGGTCAGCTGGCGCCCGACGATCCCGTAGCTGGGTACGCTGTCGAGCACCAGGCGGCGGTCGCCTTCCTCGGCCTCGCCGCTGCGCAGCAGGTGTAGGGGCGCGTCGATCCCGAGCGCCGCCAGGGACTCCGGGGCGTCGTGGATACGGCCGTCGCCGACCACGATGACGCCCGAGACCTGGCCCCGGGGCACGTTGGCCAGCTCGCGCTCCAGGGTCGCGAAGAGCCGCGTGCCGTCCTCCAGCTGACCGGCCGCGCCCTGGCCGCTGCGCACGACCCTGACCTGGGTCTCGCCCAGCGCCTCCAGGCGCTCCTCGATGTGGGCGACGGCCTCCGCGGTCTGCTCGGGCCGCCGGCCGACGGTCTGGCTGGCGCTCTCGTCGACCACGACCAGCGCGATGTCCTCCAGGGGCTGGCGCACTTCGTTGACCAGGCTGGGATTGGCCAGGGCGAGCAGCAGCACGGTCAGGAAGGCGGCGCGCAGCAGGGCGCCCTTAGCGCCGCGCAGCAAGGCCAGGGCGACCACCACGGCGGCGGCAGCGGCCAGAGCCGCGATGACCGGCCAGGGCAGGGCCGGCGCCCAGATGATCGAGAGGCCGCTGGTCATTGTCCCAGGCGCTCCAGGATATAGGGCACGTGAACCTGGTCGGTCTTGTAGTTGCCGGTCAGGGCGTACATGACCAGGTTGACGCCGAAGCGGAAGGCCATCTCGCGCTGCCGCTCGCCCCCGGGTACCGCGGGAAACAGCGGCCGGCCCTGCTCGTCGATCGCCCAGGCCCCGGCCCAGTCGTTGGCGCCGATGATCACCGAGGAGACGCCGTCGTTGACCCGGCCCTCGGCGGACTCGATCCACAGGGTGCCGCCGGCGAAGCGGCCCGGGAAGTCCTGCATCAGGTAGAAGGCCTTGGTCAGGACGTGGTCGGGCGAAACCGGGATCAATGCCGGGACCTGGATGTCACGGGTCAGCGTCTGCAGCGCCGTGGCGGGCCGGCCGAGTCCCTGCGTCGCGGCCTCGGGCCGCCGCAAGTCGAAGAGGATGGTGCCGCCGTTCTTGAGGAAGGCGTTGACGGCCGCCGCCGCGGCGCCGTCGAGGGCGCGCTGCTCGCGGGTCACAGGCCAGTAGAGCAGCGGGAAGAAGGCCAGCTCGTCGCGGCCCAGGCGCACGCCGACGGGCTCCGCCGCCTCGACCGCGGTGCGCCGGTTGAGCACCCGCGAAAGACCGATCAGGCCGGCGTGGCTAACCTCGTCGATCGCAGGGACGCCGGTGCGCACGTAGGCCAGGCGCGTGTCGGTGGTCGCCTTCAGGGCGAAGGCGTCGTCGCTACCCTGGGCCTGCGTGGGCGGGGCCGCGAGGGTGCTGGCGGCGGCCGCCACGACCAGGACCGCGGCGCTGCGGCCGAGCCGGGCCGGGATCAGGAGGCCGCGCAGAGCCAGGGCGATGATCATGTCGAGCAACGCCAGGGCGAGGGCGGCGGCCAGAAGCCAGGGCAGCAGCACGGTCTCGCTGCGGCCGGCGAAGGACTGCACGGCCTGGCCGTCTATACTCGGGCCAAGGCCGGCCAAGGGTCCGACCTGATCGGCCAGGTTATAGGCGCGGCGCAGGCTGTCGCGGCCGTAGATGCCCGGCGGATGGCGGGCGTCGATGCGGCCGGCCTCGAGAGTCTCGGCGTCCAGCGCGACCGCCGTCGCCGGCGGCCTGCCGAGCAGACCGAAGCCATCGAGCGCCTCCAGGGGCGGCAAAGCCTCCTCAGCGCTGACGCCGGCGACGCCCTGGCTGACCGCGACGATCTTGCGCAGCATCTCGATGAAGAGGCCGGAGAGCGCCAGGTTGGACCAGTCGGTGTTGGCGCTGGTGTGGATCAGGATCAGCCAGCCCTCGCCGCGCCGCTCGGCGGTGACCAGCGGCGTGCCGTCCTCGAGCCGGGCCCAGGTCTTCTCGGGCAGGTCAAGGGCCGGCTCGGCCAGGACCTGACGCTCGACCACCACGTCCGCGGGCAGCTCGAGCCCGGCGAAGGGGCTGCCGCGGTGGAAGGGCGCCAGCCGTGCCGGGCGGCTCCAGGTCATGGCCCCGCTCAGGGTGCGGTCGCCCAGGCGCAGGCGCACCGGCAGCAGGGTTCCGTCGCCCTGCTGGGCCAGCCGTGGACCGGCGAAGCGCAGCAGGGTGCCGCCCTGCTCGATCCAGATCGACAGCGCCTCGGCTTCCTCGGCCGGCAGCCGTCCGGCGTCCGCCAGGGTCAGGACCGCGACGCCTCGGCGCAGAAGCTCGCCGACGCTGCCCTTCTGGACCTCGGTATAGGGCGCCAGGGCACGCTCCAGGTAATAGATCTCGCCGAGCAGCGGTCGGACGGCCTCCGGGCCGGCGGCGACCAAGCCGACCGGGCGCCGGCGCCAACGCTCGTCGACCAGGAAGACCGCGGCCGCCGTCTCCTCGGCCTCGATCTTGATGCGGGCGATCTCGTTGCGCAGCTCGGTCGGCAACTCGAAGCGGACGCGCGCGCTTGCTTCGCCCGGCGCGAAGCGGGCTTCGGCGCGGCCCAGCAGGCGGCCGTCCTCGGCCAGGGCGCGGACCACCGCCAGATCTTCGCCCTCGGTCGCCGCCCGCTCGACCTCGACACTGACGCTGCCGGCGTCGAGCTGCGGGGTGCCGAGGCGCCGGGCCAGGCCCAACGGCTCGTCCTGATAGACACGGACCGGGCCGATGGCGCGCAGCCGGCCCATGAAGGCGCGCAGATCGGCGTCGCTCTCGCCGTGGTTCAGGCCGTCCGAGAGCCAGACCACGGGGGCGGAGGCTTCGAAGGTCAGGGCGTCGAGGGCGGCCAGCGCGGCGCTGCGATCGATCGGCCAGGGCTGCGGCGCGAGGCCCTGCAACAGGCGCCTGGCCGCCGCCGGGTTCAGCGCTTCACTGACGGCAACCTGCGAGTCCGGCCCTTTGGGCGCGGTGGTCAGCACGACCAGCGAGCGGCCGTCGCGCTCGGCCTGGTCGATCAGGCCGTTGATGGTATCGCGCCGCTGCGGCCAGTTCCGCGCCGCCGCCCAGCCGTCGTCGATGATCAGCACCAGGGGGCCGGTGCCGGCGAGCGGCCGGTTTGGGTTCAGCAGGGGCTGCGCCAGGCCGAGGATGATCAGGGCGGCGATCAGCAGGCGCAGGGCGACCAGCCAGGGCGGCGTCCGGGCCGGGGTCTCCTCCGGCGGCCGAAGGCCGGTCAGCAGGCGCAGGGCCGGGAAGGCTATGCGTCGCGGCGACGGCGGCGTGAGGCGCAGCAGCCACCAGAGCAGGGGCAGGGCACCCAGGGCCACGAGCAGCCAGGGCTGGGCGAAGGCCAGAGGGCCGAGTTCCAGCATCGCCCTAGAGCGCCTTGTTTGCGGTCAGGGCCGCATAGAGTGTGAGCAGCACGGCCTGGGCGGAGGCGTCGCTGCGGTGGCGGGTGTAGGTCCAGCCGATGCTGCGGGCGATGGCATCGAGGCCGTCGAACTGCCGCTGCAGCCGGTTCTGGTAGTCGCCGCGCACGCTTTCGGTCCGCGACAGCAGCCAGGGGTCCTCGCCCTCCAGTCCTTGGAACAGCACGCGACCCTCGTAGGGCAGGGACTCCTCGGCCGGGTCGAGGATCTGGATCAGGTGGCCCCGGACGCCGCTTTCGGCCAGGCGCCGGACGCTGCGGTCGATATCGCCGAGCGGGGCCAGGAAGTCGCTGAGCATCACCACCTGGGCGAAGCGGGGCAGGGTCTGGTTCGGCGGCAGGCTGCTGTCCTTGGTCTCCAGGTGCTCGAGCTGCAGGGCCATCCGGGTCACGGTGCCGCGGCCGGTGGTCGGCGGCAGGCCCGAGCCGAGCAGGGCAACCCGCTCGCCGCCGCGGACCAGCAGCACGACCAGGGCCAGCGCCAGCAACTCCGCGCGCCGGCGCTTCGAGCCGTGGTCGTCGCCGGAGGTCCAGTCCATGGAGGCGGAGGTGTCGCACCACAGCCAGACCGACTGCGCCGCCTCCCACTCCAGCTCGCGCACGAAGACCTGATCGGACTTGGCCGACTGCCGCCAGTCGATGAGCTGCGGCTGGTCGCCCGGCTCGTAATGGCGGAACTGCCAGAAGGTCTCACCCTGGCCAACCCGGCGCCGGCCGTGGACGCCCTGGGCCACGGTGGCGGCGACCCGCTCGGCCTCGACCAGCAGCGGCGGCAGATTCGCCGCCAGGGCTTCGGCCCGCTGTCGTCGGCGGAGTGCGCGCTGGAGCATCAGGCTCGCCGTGGGCTGTTCGGGCTCACCGGTGCGGAGCCGCGAGCCGGAGGATCACGTCGTCCACCGAGACCCCGTCGGCGCGGGCCGCGAAGTTCAGCGCCATGCGATGGCGCAGCACCGCAGGCGCCAGGGCCAGGACGTCGTCGACCGAGGGCGCCAGGCGTCCCTCGAGCACCGCCCGCGCGCGGACCGCCAGCATCAGGGACTGGCTGACCCGGGGACCCGGCCCCCAGGAGACCTGCTTGACGACCTCGGGGATGTCTGAGGTCTCGGGACGGCCCGAGCGGACCAGGGCCAGGATCGTCTCGACGACGCTTTCGCCGACCGGGACCCGGCGCACCAGGTGCTGGGCGGCGATCAGCTCCTCGCCGGTCATCACCGCCTCTGCCTCGGACCGCTCGGGTCCGGTGGTCGCGATCAGCATCTGCCGCTCGGCGTCGATATCCGGATGGCCGACCTCGATCTGCATGAAGAAGCGGTCCAGCTGGGCTTCCGGCAGGGGATAGGTGCCTTCCTGCTCCAGCGGGTTCTGGGTCGCCAGGACGTGGAAGGGCGACGGCAGGTCGTGCGGCGAGCCGGCGACCGTGACCTTGTGCTCCTGCATCGCCTGCAGCAGGGCCGACTGGGTCCGCGGGCTGGCGCGGTTGATCTCGTCGGCCATCAGCAGCTGGCAGAACACCGGGCCGGGTATGAAGCGGAAGGCCCGCTGGCCGCCTTCGCGCTCTTCCAGGACCTCGGCGCCGAGGATGTCGGCGGGCATGAGGTCGGGCGTGCACTGCACCCGCTTGTCCTCCAGGCCCAGGACCGTGCCCAGGGTCTCGACCAGGCGGGTCTTGGCCAGGCCCGGCACGCCGATCAGGAGCGCATGGCCGCCGGCCAGGAGGGTGATTAGGGTTTGATCGATGACCTGCTCTTGGCCGAAAATCACCCGGCCGATGCTTCTGCGGACCAGCTGCATGCGCTCGCCGAGGGCTTCGATCTCTTCGGCGAGCTTCTGGCCGGCGGCTTCGGATGTCGGCGCGGTCTTGGTCGCGTTCACACGGGTCTCCTCTGGTCGACGGGAGTGCGGACGATGCCGGACCCGGTTTCAAAACCCGGCAAGCTGCCTGAAAACATAGACACTCCGGAGGGTTCTGGCCAGCCGGGAGGGCCGAGAAACCCCGGGCCACCGCGCGTCTACGGCCTGCGCATCGCGCGCGACGGAACCTGGTATCACCAAGGTTCGCCGATCCAGCGTAAGCCCTTGGTCAAGCTGTTTTCCACGGTTTTGAGGCGAGAAGATGACGGCAGCTTTTGGCTGGTCACCCCGGCCGAGCGCGGCCCGATTCAGGTCGACGACGCCCCCTTTACCGCTGTTGAACTCTACGTGACCGGCAGCGGAAGAGATCAGGAACTGCGGTTCCGGACCAACCTCGACCACTGGGTGACCGCGGGGCCGGAACATCCGATTCGGGTGGAAACCCGACCTGACAGCGGCGAGCCCAGCCCCTATATCTTGATACGGGACCGCCTTGAAGCGCTGATCCTGCGCCCGGTCTTCTATGAACTCGTCGACCGCGCGGAAACGAAAAAGCAAGACGGCAAAGACATCTTGGGCCTATGGAGCCAGAACGCTTTCTTTCCTTTGGGCGACCTGCCGCCGGATTGACCGCCGAAGCGATCGCCCGACGCCTCGCCGCCCAGCCGGCGCCAGGACGCCGCCGCTCGCCTCCGGGCCCGGACGGGTCGACGGCCTTGCCGCGCGGCGATCACGATCTCAACCCGGACTTCTTCGACCCGAAACAGGCGCTGACCCCGGCGGCGGTGCTGGTCCCGATCGTCGCCCACGACGGCGATTTGACCGTGCTTCTGACCCAGCGGACCGACCACTTGCACGACCACGCCGGACAGATCAGCTTTCCCGGCGGCCGCATCGATCCCGGGGACGCCGACGCCGAGGCCGCCGCCCTGCGGGAGGCGGGCGAGGAAGTCGGCCTCCATCCCGGCCTCGTGCGCGTGATCGGGCGGATCGACACCTACGTCACCCGGACCGGCTTCGAGGTGACTCCGGTTGTCGGCCTGGTGCCGCCGCCTTTGGACCTGACCCTGGACAGCTTCGAAGTCGCCGATGCCTTCGAGGTGCCCTTGGCCTTCTTCTTGCAATCGAGCAACCGACAACGTCACAGCCGGATCTATCAGGGCCGCGAACGGCACTTCTTCGCCTATCCCTACGGAGAGCGCTTCATCTGGGGCGCGACCGCGGGGATGCTGTCCAACCTGGCCGAGGTCCTGGGCGCGACATGATCCAGCGGCTCCTCACCGTCGTCGTGCCGCTGGTCCTGCCCTTCGTGATCTACGGCCTCTACCTGTACGTCGCGAAGCAGACCGGGCGCGACCTGCGCCGCGACGACAGAAAGCTGAGGCCGGTGGTCTGGCTGTTCGGCTCGGGCCTGGCGCTGATGGTGGTCTCGCTGCTGGTTTTCCGCTTCTATATCGATCCCGAGATTCTCAGCCGACCCGACAGGCCCGGTCTTGAACCCCGTCCGCCCACCGCCTTCCCCTCCGACTACGGCTCGAATCGCTGAACCCGACGCGAGGCCGCGATGACGCCGGCCCAGCTGCCGCCTCAGCCCTGGATGTCCGACCCCGCCGCACGGGCGGTAATCGCGGCACTGGAGGCAGAGGGCACCGAGGTCCGCTTCGTCGGCGGCTGCGTGCGCAACGCCCTGCTCGGCATACCGGTCGCCGACGTCGACATCGCCACCCCGGACCCGCCGGAGGCGGTGGTCCGCCTGCTCGAGGCCGCCGGCCTCAAGGCGGTGCCGACCGGCATCGACCACGGCACCGTGACCGCGGTCGCCGACCACAAGCCCTTCGAGGTCACGACTCTGCGGGTCGACGTCGAGACCTATGGCCGTCATGCCCGGGTCGCCTTCACCGACGATTGGCAGGCCGATGCCGCGCGCCGCGACCTGACCATCAACGCGCTGTCCTGTCGGCCCGGCGGGCAGCTTTTCGACTATTTCGGCGGGCTCGACGACCTGCGCGCCGGCCGCATACGCTTCGTCGGCGACGCCCGGGCCCGGATCGAGGAGGACTACCTCCGCCTGCTGCGCTTCTTCCGCTTCCAGGCGCTCTACGGCAAGGTTCCGGCCGACCCGGCGATCCTGGACATCGCCGAGGCCCTGGCGCCGGAGCTCCGGCGGCTTTCCGGCGAGCGGGTCCGCGACGAGCTGCTGAAGACCCTGCGTGCCGGGGACCCCGTGCCGGTCCTGGAAATCATGATTGCCCGCAAGGTCCTGGACGCGGTCCTGCCGGAGGAGCTCGGGACGGCGGTCCTGACGGCCCTGATCGCGGTCGAGCCGGCGACCGCCGAGGACGAAGGTCCGCCGGACGCGATCCGGCGCCTGGCCGCGCTGTTGCGGCCCGAGCGCAGCGCGGCCCTGGCGGTCGCCGAACGGCTCCGGCTGTCCAACGTCGAGCGCGACCGCCTGGTCCTGCTGGCCGAGGGCGAGGACTACCTCAAGGTCGACGCGGCGGTTTTCGATCACGGCATCGACGATGGCGGCCGGGCCTTGCGTCGCCTGCTCTATCGCCTGGGCCCGGAGAATCTCCGCGACGTCGTCCTGCTCGACTACTCGCGCCGCCGCGCGGCCGGCAAGGCGCCCGCGCCCGCGACCTTGGAACGCGCGCTATTCGAGGCCCGGGCCTGGCAGGCGCCGCGGTTTCCGCTCAAGGGCCGCGACCTCCTGGCGCTCGGCATCCCGCACGGCCCCGAGGTCGGCGAACTCCTGGACCGGGTCGAGGCCTGGTGGATCGAGGAGGACTTCCGGCCTGCACGGGCGGCCTGCCTGCGGAAGGCCAGGGCGCTGCGAGGCCAGAGTGAGAGGAGTTAAGGTCCATTGGGCTTCAAATCATCCCGCTCCATTCCGGGAGTTCAGAGCACGACAGCATGACGTCGAATCGACCTGATGCCATCGTGCTCTCGCGCCGTTAGGAAAATGCCTGGACCAGAGCTGCCAGAATGACCAGCAGCATCCCGAAAAGAGCCAGCGGGAAGAGCGCTTCGACGAACTCGACGGCTCGGCGCACGGCCCTGCGTCTTGCGTCGTCGGCAGGCCTGAACACTGCGCCGTCTACTCGGCCGCCGGCCGCGCCTTGGCGGTCGGTGGCCTGGCCGGTGCGGGAGTACGGGCCGATGCTCGCTGGCCTCGTGTGGGCGCGTCGAGCGCGGCCGCGAGGCGCTTGCAGAAGATCTCCACCACCTTGACGCGGGCAAAGAGCTTGTCGTTGCCCTCGACCAGGTGCCAGGGCGCGGCGCTGGTCGAGGTGTACTGGACCATGTCGTTCACCGCCGCTTCGTAGAGCTCCCACTTGGCGCGGTTGCGCCAATCCTCCTCGGTCAGCTTCCAGCGCTTGTGCGGGGTCTTCTCGCGCAGCTTGAAGCGGGCCAACTGCTCTTTTCTGGTGATGTGCATCCAGTACTTGATCAGAACGATTCCGTGCTCGATCAGCTGGCTCTCGAAGTCATTGATCTCGGCGTAGGCGCGGCGCCACTCATCTTCCGTGGCAAAGCCCTCGATCCGCTCGACCAGCACCCGGCCGTACCATGAGCGGTCGAAGATCGTGACCCGTCCGGCCGGCGACAGGTGCCGCCAGAAACGCCAGAGGTAGTGCTGTGCCAGCTCCTCCTCGGTCGGCGCCGCGATGCCGTGGACCTGGTAGTTGCGCGGCTCCAGCCCCTCCTGGATGCGGCGGATCGCGCCGCCCTTGCCGGCGGCGTCCATCCCCTCGAAGACCAGGATGCTTGAGACCCCTTGTTCCTTGGCCCGAATGTGCAACCGATGCAGCTGCGCCTGAAGCTCGGGCAGCGTCTGCTGATAGGTCGCCTTGTCCAGCTTCCGGGTCATATCGAGGCCGCTCAGGACCGTGATCGATTCGGCCGGTCCGGGCCGCCGCGCCTCGGCCTTCGGGGCCTGGCCCAGATTGCCGTTCTTCCCATTCTTCTTCTTGTTCTTCCCAGTCTTCTTCTTGCTCTTCGCCGGCTTCGCGGGCAACGCCTGTTGCGCGCTTTCCGACAGCCGCTGCGCCAAGGCATCGCGCAGGATCGTCGCTACGGTCAGGCCGCGGTAAAAGGGATCGGCCCCCTCCACGATGGACCAAGGCGCCATGCCCCGGTTGGTCCGGGTGATCAGCGGTTCGGCCGCCGCGATGAACTTCGGATAGTTGCGCCAGTTCTCCCAGTCGCAAGGCGTGACACGGGCCTTGGTCAGGGGGTCGTGCTCCAGGCTCTTCAGCCGGGCCTCCTGGGCGCTCGCGCTGAGGTGCATCCAGAACTTCAGAATCAGGGCGCCGTTCCGAGCGAGCGCATGCTCGAAGGCGATGATGCGGTCGAGGCGCCGGACGAAGGCGGCATCGTCGATGCCGTTGTAGACCCGGTCCAGCAGGGTCGCGTGGTACCAGGCGCTGAGAAACATGCCGATCCGTCCGGCCGGCGGCAGGTCGCGCCAGTAGCGCCAGAACTCCGGGCGTTCGCGCTCGGCGTCCCTCGGCTCGTCGTAGGCCCGCGTCATCAGCCAGCGCGGGTCCATCCATTCGTTTAGCAGGCCGACCGTCTCGCCCTTGCCGCCGCCATCGACGCCGGAGAACAGCAGGATGACCTGGAAGTCCCGGCCGCGGCGCAGGCGCTCCTGGAGCTCCAGCAGCTCTTCGCGCAACGGCGGCGCCAGGCGCTTGAAGTCACGCTTCGCGACCTTGCGGCCAAGCTCGGCCGTCTCGAACATTCCGCCACCTCCCAGGGATTCGGCGATGAGGCCGATCGGCCTCTGAAGGTGAACGCCCAATCCCAATTTCTTTTGTGCAAATGTAGCACCCTCGGGGTGGCTATGGCAGGGCCTTTGCGCCGGAAGTGGTTTCCAGCAGGCCGGATCTGACCTAGCTTCTGCGGTCTCAGAGCGAGCGCCGACGCAAGGGAGGAACGCATGGCGATCAAGCGCATCGAGGTGGGCGACCGCATGAGCCAAGCCGTCGTCCACGGCGAGGTGGTCTACACGGCCGGCCAGGTGGCTCAGAACGCGCCGGGTGCCTCGGTCGCCGAGCAGACCCGGGACATCCTGGCCAGCATCGACCGCCTGCTGGCCGCGGCCGGAACCGACAAGTCGAAGCTGCTGACCGCCAACATCTGGCTGTCCGACATCGCGACCTTCAACGAGATGAACGAGGTCTGGGATGCCTGGGTCTCGCCGGGCAACACGCCTTGCCGGGCCTGTGTCGAGAGCCGCCTCGCCAGCCCGAAGTACACCGTCGAGATCATGGTGACGGCGGCGCTCTAAGCAATCGGGACTCCGCCTTTCGCCGATCCCTCGAGGACGCCTGTCTCCGTGGCCGACCTGAGCCCCGAGACCGAGGCCTTCCGCTCCGCCTCCCTGGAATCGCCGGACGCGCCGGCGGGCGCGGCCCGGCGCCGCCGGTGCTGGCATCACTACGCCGCGGTCTGTGCCAGCTTCGGCCGGGAGCCGTCAGAGGACATGCCGCTCGACTGCGAGCGGATCCGAGTCATCTATCCGAGGACAGCCGCGCGGCAGCCCGGAGGCGTCAGCCGGCCTTCTCCAGTAGCTCGACCTCGACGAAGGCAAAGTCGAAGCCGTTGTCGTTGATCACGTTGTGCTCGACCCCGGCCGGCCGGTTGTAGGCGACGCCGGCGGTCAGCTCCGCGCTGACCAGGCCGGCACCGGTGTCGATGGTCAGGACCCCCGTGGTCATGGGCACGACGACGTAGGCATAGCCGTGACGGTGCCAGCCCGTCTCGGCCCCGGGCGCAAAGCGCCACCGGGTGACCCGGACCACGCCGTCGTCGATCTGCAGCTCCGGAACCGCGGCCGGGCGGGTCATGGGCGCCTCCACCACACGAGGGACGATTCGGATCGAGCGTAGCCTGCCCGGCCGCCGCGGGCCAAGTGAATGCAACGGGCCGCCGCCGAGGCGTTACAGCTTTGTTAAGCAACTCGGCCCAGAGTCAAACGCATAGCGTGCAGCCCTTCGCAGCGACCGACAGAATGTCCGAGTCGAGAGCCCTCAATATAGACGACGCCGGTGCCCCGACGGGCCCGGCTGCCCCGCACGCAGCCCCCGATCAGGCCTGGCTAGACGCCATCGGCTGCCTGGTCGCGGTCCTCGACCGGGACGGCCGCGTCGTGGCGGTCAACCGGGCCTGCCAGGCGGCGATCGGCTACACCCGCGGCGAGATCCTCGGCCAGGCCTTCTGGACGCTCCTGCTGGCGCCGCTGGAGGCCGAGGCGATGCAGGCGGCCTGCGGCGCGGCCGAGACCGAGCGGCGGGGCCCGCCCCAGACCGTGCTTTGTCGGGCCCGGGACGGGGCCGAGCGGCTGATCGAGTGGTCACGGACCTGGACCGCGGATCCTGCGGATCCTGCCGCGCTGGTGATTCTCAGCGGCAACGACATCACCGAAGCCAAGGCGGTCGAATCGGCGCTGCGCGAAAGCGAGCGGCGCCTGGCCAAAGCCCAGCAAGTCGCGAAGATCGGCTATTGGCGCTGGTCCCTCGGTGCACGCGGCATGATCTACGTGTCCAGGCAGTACACGGAGATCCTCGGCCTGCCGCCGGAATCGGCGCCCAAGCGCCAGGCCGACTTCAATCGCTTCCTGCATCCGGAAGACCGGGGCCGGATCGCGGCTCTCTTCGAAGAGGTCTCGGCCCAGCCGCGGGACTACGAAGTCGAATACCGGGTCGTCCGCCCCGACGGCGAGATCCGCCACGTGGTCGAGATTGGTGAGTTGACCTACGATGCGGAGGGTCGGGCCAACGGCCATACCGGCGTCCTTCAGGACATCACCGGCCTGAAGCGGGCCGAGGCGCTGAGCGCGCGCCTGGGGCGCATCGTCGAGGACAGCCGCAACGAGATCTACGTCTTCGACAGCCGCAGCCTCCGCTTCCTCCAGGTCAACCGCGGGGCGCGCGAAAACTTGGGCTATTCCATGGAGGAGCTGTCCGGCCTCACGCCACTGGACCTGAAGCCCGAGTTCACCGAGGCGCGCTTTGCCGCCCTGATCGCCCCCCTGCTGGACAGGACGTTGGATTACCTCGTATTTCAGACCCGGCACCGGCGCAAGGACGGCTCGACCTACGACGTGGAGGTCAAGCTTCAGCTTTCGCGCCGTGAGGCGCCGCCGGTCTTCTTCGCGATCATCGAGGACATCACCGAGCGCAAACAGGCCGAGCAGACGCTGCTGGCGGCGAAGCAGGACGCCGAGCGCGCCAGCCGGGCCAAGTCGGAGTTCCTGGCCAACATGAGCCACGAGCTGCGCACGCCGCTCAACGTGATCCTCGGCTTCGCTGAGCTGATCGAGAAGGAAAAGCTGGGGCCGCTCGGCAACCCGGCCTACAGCGGCCACGCCCGGCAGATCCTCGATGCCGGCAGCCACCTGCTGGCACTGATCTCAGACGTTCTCGACATGTCGCGCCTGGAGGCCGGCAACCTGACCTTGAACGAGGAGCCGCTGGAACTCGGCGAGCTCATCCGCGCCAGCCTCCAGCTCGCCGGCGACCGCCTGCCGGCCCAGGAGATCTCGGTCGGCCTCAACGTGCCGGACGACCTGCCCTGGCTGCGCGGGGACGAAAGGCGGCTGAAGCAGGTGATGATCAACCTGCTGTCCAATGCCTTCAAGTTCACGTCCGAAGGCGGCAAGGTGACGGTGACCGCGACCGCCGATCCGGTGCAGGGCTTCGTCATCCGGGTCGCCGACGACGGGATTGGCATGGCCGCCGCCGACATTCCGCGGGCCTTGGCGCGTTTCGGCCAGATCGACGGCTCTTTGGCCCGGGACTTCAACGGCACAGGGCTGGGACTGCCGCTGTCGAAGGCCCTGGTCGAGATGCACGGCGGAAGCCTCGAGATCGAGAGCGCCCCTTCCGCGGGCACGGTGGTCACGCTCCGGCTGCCAGCGGCGCGCCTCACCGCGCGTCCCGGCGCGAAGCCGGCCCCGCCCTGAGCCGCGAGCTCAAGGCCAGGCGACGTTGGGCGGCAGGCTCATGAGGATCGCCTCGACGTTGCCGCCGGTCATCAGGCCGAACTTGGTGCCGCGGTCATAGAGCAGATTGAACTCGACGTAGCGGCCACGGCGTTGCAACTGGTGCTCGCGCTGCTTCTCGTTCCAGGGCCGGCCCATGTGGCGGCGCACGATCTTGGGATAGATGTCCAGGAAGCAGCGGCCGACGTCCTGGGTGTAGGCGAAATCGCCCTCCCAGTCGCCGCTCTCCAGGTTGTCGTAGAAGATCCCGCCGACGCCGCGCGGCTCATCGCGGTGCTTCAAGTAGAAGTACTCGTCGCACCACTTTTTGAAGCGCTCGTAGTAGTCGGCGCCGTGGCGGTCGCAGGTCTCCTTGAGGGCCGCGTGGAAGTCCGCAGTGTCCTGGTCCTCGGGGAACATTGGCGTCAGGTCGGCACCGCCGCCGAACCAGGACTTGGTGGTGACGATGTGGCGGGTGTTCATGTGCACCGCCGGCACCAGGGGCGACTGCAGGTGGGCGACCAGGCTGATGCCGCTGGCCCAGAAGCGCGGATCCTCGGCGGCGCCGGGGATCTGCTTGGCGAACTCCGGCGAGAAGCGTCCCCAGACTGTGGAGACGTTGACCCCGACCTTTTCGAAGACCCGGCCGCGCATGACCGACATGACGCCGCCGCCGCCGCCTTCGCGCTGCCATTCGCTGCGCTTGAAGCGCCCGGGGCGCATGTGGGCGAAGCGGGTGGCGTTGTCGCCGATCAGCTCGTCCTCGATCTTCTCGAACTCGGCGCAGATCGAATCGCGCAGCTCTTCGAACCAGGCGGCTGCGCGGCGCTGCTGCTCGCTTGTCGTGACGTCGTTCATGCCTCTCCTTCGGGAAAGAGTCCGGTCTGACGCAGTGCTTCTCCCAGCGCCAGAGCCGCTGCCGTGGCCACGTTGAGCGAGCGGAGGCCGGACCTCATCGGAATTCGCAGCCGGGCGTCGCAGGCGTCGTGCACCTCTTGTGGAACGCCGGCACTTTCGCGGCCGACCATAAGACTGTCACAGGGTTTGTAAAGAAAATCGCAATGGCGGACGTCGCCTCCGGTGGTCAGCAGGAGCAACCGCCCGGCTGCCGCCTCGCGATAGGCGGCCCAGGAGCGGTGCCGGATCACGCCGGCGAGGTCGAGATAGTCGAGGCCGGCACGCTTCATGCGCCGATCCGAAAGCGCGAAGCCGCAGGGCTCTATGATGTCGACGGCGACGCCGAGGCAGGCCGCAAGGCGCATCAACGCGCCTGCGTTCTGGGGAATGTCGGGCTGGAAGAGGACCAGGCGCAAGCTCTTGGCATCCGGGCGAGGAGGGCCTTCGAGGGGGCTTTGAGGTTTTGCTTTCTCCGGGAATTTCCTCTATATGCCTGCCGCGGGGCAAGGCCTGCGTTACGCGGGCGGGATGGCGTCCGCCGTGGCGGTTCAGGCGTATAGAGACTGAAGGTTCTATCGGCGACGCCCGGCTTTGGCGGCCAAGAAGGAACAACCGGTTTTCGGAACCCGGACCACTGTATTTTTGGAGGGATCAGTAGACATGGCAGAGACCGCGAAACCGCCACACGGCGGAGAGGGCGAAACGCGGCGCGATTTCCTCTACCTGCTCGCTGGCGGGATGGGGGCGGTCGGCACGGCCGCGGTCGTCTGGCCTTTTCTGGATTCGATGAATCCGTCGGCCGACGTTCTGGCGCTGGCCGAGGTCGAAGTCGACATCTCACCGATCGCCGAGGGCCAGGCCATCACCGTGATGTGGCAGGGCAAACCGATCTTCATTCGGCATCGTACACAGGACGAAATAGAGGCGGCGAAGGCGGCGGAGCCGGGCGAGATGATCGACCCCGAAACCGACGACGACAGGGTCGAGAAGCCGGAGTGGCTGGTCATGGTCGGGGTCTGCACCCACTTGGGCTGCGTGCCCAAGGGCCAACGGGCCGGCGATCCGCGCGGTGAATTTGGCGGCTGGCTCTGCCCCTGTCACGGCTCGCACTACGACACCTCGGGCCGTATCCGCAAGGGGCCCGCGCCGACCAACTTGCCGGTGCCGCCTTACGTCTTCCTGGACGACACCACGATCAAGATCGGTTAAGGGAGCTTTAGAACCGTGAGTGGCCTGCAGCTCAAGAACCCGGTACTCCGGTGGATCGAATACCGGTTGCCGATTTTCTCCTTCCTGGACCATTCCCTGGGAAGCTCTTATCCCTCGCCGAGGAACCTCAGCTACTGGTGGAACTTTGGCTCGCTGGCGGGCATTGCGCTGGTGATCATGATCGTCAGCGGCATCACCTTGGCGATGCAGTATACCCCGCACGTGGACTACGCCTTCGACTCGGTCCAGAGGATCGACCGTGACGTCAACTTCGGTTGGCTGATCCGCGACATCCACGTGAACACCAGCTTCTTCTTCTTCATCGTGGTCTATATCCACGTGTTCCGCGGGCTCTACTACGGCTCCTACAAGGCGCCGCGAGAGCTGCTCTGGATGCTGGGCCTGGTAATCCTGCTGCTGATGATGGCCACCGCCTTCATGGGCTACGTGCTGCCTTGGGGCCAGATGAGCTTCTGGGGCGCCACGGTGATCACCAACTTCTTCACCGCGATCCCGATCGTCGGCGATGCCATCACGACCTGGCTCTGGGGCGGCCCGGCGGTCGACAACGCGACCCTTAACCGCTTCTTCTCGCTGCACTATCTCTTCCCCTTCCTGATCGTCGGGGTCGTGATCCTGCACATCTGGGCGCTGCACCGCTTCGGCTCGAACAACCCACTGGGCATCGACACCAAGGGTCCGCAGGACAGCATTCCCTTCCATCCCTACTACACGGTAAAGGATCTCTTTGGGCTCGGCGTCTTCCTGACCCTTTTGGCGGCGGTGATCTTCTTCGCTCCGGACGCCATGGGCGAGCCCGAGAACTACATCGAGGCCAACCCGCTCTCGACGCCGGCGCATATCGTGCCCGAATGGTACTTCCTGCCCTTCTACGCGATCCTTCGCGCGGTCACCTTTGACTTCCTCTGGATCATCCCGGCCAAGCTCGGCGGTGTCATCCTGATGTTCGGCTCGATCCTGATCCTCTTCTTCCTGCCTTGGCTGGATCGGTCGCCGGTACGCAGCAGCGCCTTCCGGCCCTACTACAAGTGGTTCTTCTGGATCCTGGTGCTGGATTGCTTCGTGCTCGGCTGGGTCGGGGCAAACTCGCCCGATGCGACCTTCCACGGCGTGCCCTTCGTGATCATCGGGCAGGTGGCAACGGCCTACTATTTCGCTCATTTCCTGGTAGTTCTGCCGTTGCTCGGGATCTTCGAACGGCCCCGGCCTCTGCCGGTGTCGATAAGCCAACCGGTCCTGTCGGGCGGCGGCATGGTCGCCGGCGCCGCCGCCAAGCCGATGGAGAAGGCCTGATGAAGAGACTCTTTGCCCTCGGCCTGACCGCGCTGCTTGGCTTTGGTTCCGGCGCCGCCCAGGCGGCGGAAGGGGTTGCGATCCCCTCGCATAGCTGGAGCTTTTCCGGCCTGTTCGGCACTTTCGACCGGGCCCAGTTGCAGCGGGGCTTCCAGGTTTACCGCGAAGTCTGCGCGTCCTGCCATTCGATCAAGTACATCGCCTTCCGCAATCTCTTGGACCTGGGCTACACCCCTGACGAGGTCAAAGCCCTGGCCGCGGAATACACGGTGATGGACGGCCCGAACGATGACGGCGAGATGTTCGAGCGGGCGGCGATCCCGGCCGACCGTTACCCCCTGCCTTTCCCCAACGAGCAGGCCGCACGGGCCGCCAACAACGGTGCCTATCCGCCGGACCTCTCGCTGATGACCAAGGCGCGCAAGGGGGGGGCGGACTATAGCTACGCGCTCCTTATCGGCTATCCGGAGGAGCCGCCGGCCGGCGTCGAACTGATGGATGGGATGTACTACAACGCCTACTTTCCCGGCCATCAGATCGCCATGCCGGCGCCGCTTTATGAGGATCTGATCGAATACGCCGACGGCACCCCGGCGACGGTGGAGCAGATGGCCGAGGACGTCACCGCGTTCCTGATGTGGACCGCCGAGCCCAATCTCGAGACCCGCAAGAGCATGGGCGTCACTGTGATTCTGTTCCTATTGGTCCTGACCGGCATCCTCTACGCGGCCAAGAAGAAGATCTGGTCGGATCTTCACTGAATCTCGCCGGATCAGGCGGTTTTCCAGGGGGTCGCGGCCTGTCGCCGCGGCCCCTTCGTCGTCGGGCCGGTGGGTGAGGCGGCGGTCCCTGATGGATTGCCCGGACTTGGAAAACCCGCCGGGCTGGCGTAAAGGATTGGTCTTCCTGGCTATGCGTGGTGGGTGATGGCAGAGCAAGCAGGGGTGCCGGCGGTCCTGGGCGTGATCGGCGGCAGCGGAGTCTATGACATCGAAGGTCTCGAGAAGACCGAATGGCGCCGGGTCGAAAGCCCCTTCGGGGCGCCTTCGGACGAACTGCTGTTCGGCGAGCTCGACGGCCAAAGGATCGTTTTCCTGCCGCGCCACGGCCGCGGCCACCGGCTGCCGCCCTCGGGGCTCAACTTCCGGGCCAACATCGATGCCCTGAAGCGCAGCGGCGTCACCGAGATCGTCTCGATCAGCGCCGTGGGATCGCTGCGCGAGGACCTAGCGCCGGGCACCTTCGTGATCGTCGACCAGTTCATCGACCGCACCTTCGCCCGCGAGAAGAGCTTCTTCGGCGAGGGCATGGTGGCCCACGTCTCCATGGCGGAGCCGGTCTGTGGCCGCCTCGGCGACCACCTCGAAGCCGCGGCGGCCAGTCTCGGGATTCCCCGCCATCGCGGCGGCACTTACATGGTCATGGAAGGCCCGCAGTTCTCGACCCGGGCGGAATCCGAGCTCTACCGGTCCTGGGGCTGCGACGTGATCGGCATGACCAACATGCCCGAGGCCAAGCTCGCGCGCGAGGCCGAGATCTGCTACGCGACGGTCGCCATGGTCACCGACTACGACTGCTGGCACGACGACCACGACCACGTCAGCGTCGAGCAGGTAGTCAAGGTCCTGCTCGAAAACGCCGGCAAGGCGCGCAGCCTGGTGCGCGCGACCGCGCCGCGGCTGCGGGACCGCGACGCGCCCTGCGAGAAGGGCTGCCAGCGGGCCCTGGACGCCGCCTTGATCACCCAGCCGCAGGCCCGCTCGGCCGAGCAGATGGCCCGGCTGTCCGCGGTCGCCGGCCGCGTCCTCGCGCCCGCCGGGGGCGCGGGAGACGCCTCTTGACGACCTGCCAGGCGAGGTCCCGGACGTGAGCGTCGAAGGCAAGGGCCGCGGACCCCTGAAGCTCGGGCCTGTGCGGCTCGGCGAGCCGGCGCCCGAGAAGGCCCGGAGCGACAGGCCCGGGCGCGAAAAGCCCTGGCTCGGCAAGGGCCGGGGCGCCGAAAGCAGCTGGAAAGACGACGACGCGCAGGCGCTGGTCCGCGAACTCGGCGAGCGGGGCGTCGCCGCCGACCTCGCCTTTCGCGTCTACGCGACCCGCCTGATCGGCGCCGAGCGCCGGCTGGTGGTGCAGGGCGAGGACGGCAGCACCTCGGTCAAGACCCGGATCAAGGACGTTACCGGCGAATCGGTCGACGTGCTCTGCGTCCAGGGCCGGGGCGTCGACATGGCCGAAATCACGGTCGCCGGCCTGCCGGCCCTGCGCCTCGAGCCGCTGCGCGCCCTGGAGCGCCTGCAGGAACTGGCGGGCGAGGACCAAGCCAGGATCCAGCGGCGCAACCTGCTGGAGCCCGAGGCGCCGGAGACTCCGGTCGAAACCCTGATGCACGCCTTCCTGCCGCAGCGTTACGTCGATCACTGCCATGCCAGTGCCGTCCTGGCCCTGACCGACCAGGCCGAAGGCGAGGCGCTCTGCCGCGAGGTCTTCGGCGAGGCCCTGGCCGTGGTGCCCTACGCGCCGCCCGGTTTCGAGCTGGCCAAGGCGGCCAAGGCCGCCTTCGACGCCGTTCCGGAGGTCGAGGGCCTGATCCTGGTCAAGCACGGCATTGTGACCTTCGGTGACGACGCCCGCGAGTCCTACGAGCGCATGGTCAGCCTGGTCGACCTGGCGGAGCGGCGGCTGCGCAAGGGCAAGCGACGGGTCTTCGCCCCGGTCGAGCTGCCGCGCCGCCTGGCCGAGCCGGCCGAGATCGCACCGATCCTGCGCGGCGCCCTGGCCCTCTCGGAGGGGGTCGGCGACCGCTACCGGCGCTGCGTCCTGACCTTTCGCAGCGACGAGGTGATCCGCGACTTCGTCAACGGGATCGAGCTGTCCCGCTACGCCCTGGCCGGCCCGACGACGCCGCAGAACCTGCCTCATACCAAGCCCTGGCCGGTTATCCTGCCGGCGCCGGAGCTCGGCCGCCGCGCCGCCTTCGCCTCGGCGGCCCGGCGCGCGATCGAGGACTATGCCGCCGACTACCGCAGCTACTTCCGGCGCCATGCTGAGCGGCTGACCAGCGGCGAGCGGCTGCACGATCCCCTGCCGCGGATCGCCCTGGTGCGCGGGCTCGGCTTCTTCGCCGCCGGTCCGGACGCCGCGGCCGCGGCGGCGACGGCCGACCTGATGGAGGCCACGATCGGCACGGTCGCCGGCGCCGAGTCGCTCGGCCGCTACGAGAGCCTGGACGAGGCCGAGATCTTCGATGCCGAGTACGCCCTGGGCGCGGGCGCCGCACGCTGGGAAGGCGAGGCGCAGCCGCTGGCCGGCCAGGTCGCGGTCGTGACCGGCGGCGCCGGGGCGATCGGCCGCGCCACGGCGCGGGCCTTCCACGCCCAGGGCGCCGAGGTCGCATTGGTCGACCTCGATCTCGACGGCATGCGCTCCTTCGCCCAGGCGATCCGGGCCCTCGCGATCCGCTGCGACGTGACCGACGAGACCGCCCTGGCGCAGGCTTTCGAGCGGGTCTGCGAGACCTTCGGCGGTCTCGACATCCTGGTCTCCAACGCCGGCAAGACCTGGCAGGGCCGCATCGGCGAGGTCGAGGAGGCCGAGCTCAGGCAGTCTTTCGAACTGAACTTCTTCGCCCACTACCGGGCGGCCAAGGCGGCGGTCGGCATCATGCTGCAGCAGGGCACCGGCGGCGCGCTCCTGTTCAACACCTCGCGCCAGGCGATTAGCCCCAGCGCCGGCGCCGGCCCCTACGGACTGCCCAACGCGGCGACGCTGGCCCTGGTCCGCCAGTTCGCGGTCGACTACGGGGTCGACGGCATCCGGGCCAACGCGGTCAGTGCCGAGGGCGTGCGCAGCGGTGTCCTGACCGAGGAGACCATCGCCAAGCGCGCCCTGGCCCGCGGGGTCAGCTCGGAGGAGCTCCTGCGCGACAACCTCCTGCATCGTGAGGTTCATGCCGACGACGTCGCCCGTGTCTTCGTCGATCTGGCCCTCGCGGACAAGACGACCGCCGCCGTCGTCAACGTCGACGGCGGCAACATCGCCTCCGCCCTGCGCTAGGCGCCCGGAACGAACCTTGAGCCAGGGCCCCATCACAGGGATCGACCACGCGCTGATCGGTGTGCGCGACCTCGAGGCCGCCCACGCGACCTGGACGCGGCTTGGGTTCACGGTGACCCCGCGCGGCCGGCACATCGGCTGGGGCACCGCCAACTACTGCATCATGTTCCAGCGCGACTACATCGAGCTGCTGGGCATCGTCGACCCCGGCCAGTTCACCAACGA
>JAAUXY010028072.1_pt1 | contig 50502 bp, 46 predicted proteins | sample 7278121 | NCBI WGS metagenome assembly JAAUXY01 (sample SAMN14350117, study PRJNA611818) | marine sediment metagenome | isolation source: surface marine sediment (1.8m) | place: French Polynesia: Moorea | collected 2018-08
ATGGTAGGGCCTCAGCTTCCCAAGCTGAAGACGCGGGTTCGATTCCCGTCACCCGCTCCAACCACCTGACGCCCTGATAGGCATCTCACTCCGACCTGTGCCGTGCGGCCGTACCCGGCCCTGGCCCCTGGTATACAATTCGTTCATGAGCAGCATCGTCTGGCTAGCCTCGTACCCGAAGTCCGGCAATACCTGGGTTCGTGCATTCCTTCAGAACTACCTGGATGCTTCAGACCGGCCATCCGATATCAACAAGCTGGACAAGTATTTTGCCGACGAATCGAAGCCGAACTGGTACAAGCCGCTTGTAGACAAACCACTTACCGATCTGGATCTGGCGCAGATCTGCGCATTGCGGCCCGCGGTGCACAAGACCATTGCCGCGACCCGGCAAGGCTCGATTATCGTGAAGACGCACAATTTCCTGGGGGAATACAACGGGCTGCCACTGCACGATATGTCGGTCACGGCAGGCGGCGTGTACATCGTTCGCAACCCGCTGGATGTCGTCTTATCACTCGCCGATCATTTCGGGTTGTCGGTTGACGAGGCGATCTTGTTCATGAATTCAGAGACCACCGGTTCGCCTACCGACGAAGCCAACGTAGCGAGCGTGCTCAGTTCCTGGTCCGTTCATGTGAGGAGTTGGGTGGACGGCGGCGGCGATGCGACCTGCGTGCTTCGATACGAAGATCTGCTGGCGAAGCCAGCCAAGGCGTTCAAGAGCCTTGTTGGATTTCTGGGGTTCAAGCCCAATTCGGCGTTACTGAGGCAGGCAATTCGCTTCAGCTCTTTTTCCGAGCTGAGGAAACAGGAAAATCAGCGAGGGTTTGTGGAGAGGAGCCCCAACTCGAATCGCTTCTTCCGCACCGGCCGGCAGAACCAGTGGCGAAATCAGCTCACGCGCGAACAAGTCGGGACACTCGTCGACGAACACCGCGAAGTGATGCGTCGATTCCGCTACATACCTCCGGGCTACTGAGATTCGCTCCTGAAAATCAGCGCCGCAGCTCGCTCGTGATATCCGGGTAAAGCAGGATATCGACGCGGTGGTTGTTTGCAGCGACCCCGTTCCAGGTCGAGGCAGACATGCCCTGCGGCGTCGCGGGGTATTCCGCGAGCGGATTCGTGTTGCCGAGCGAAACGATCTCGAAGCGAATAGCACCGCCGGTGTTTTCGCCGGCCAGACTGACATAGTTTGCGAATGCGACAGACTGCCGGAGTCCTCGCTCATAGGCTTCGCTGACATCGAAACCGATCCGGTCGCACTGGGACGCAGGCAGATCCGGTTCAGCGAGAACGTACTCTCCCGGTCCCTCCATCGTCATGCAGAAATCGCCGACGTTCGATTCGAGTCTGACCATTCCGCGGAAGTCCAGCGACATCAGCTGCCTGGTGAGTTCTTCGACGATGGCCAGGCGTTCAACGCCAAGCGGTTCGCCATAAAAGTCGTACTGGGCCGAGTGATTTGCCGCCCACTCCAGCGCATCGAGCGCGATGGCATACGTCGAATCGAGGGCCTGCCGGTAACTGTCGAGCTCCCGGCGCACCGCGAGTGAGTCCTGGGTGCCGGCCGCCTGCTGTTGTTCCAGGGCGATTTGCAGATTTGCGTTCTCGTCACGCAAATCATCGCTGTCCTTGAGGCTGAGGAGGTATAGCCACGCGAACATCACCGCGAAAATCGCGAGCACGGCTGCCGCGGCGTTCGCGACGTATGGCTCGTATGGCGCGAGCCATGCAATCGTCCTTGCCGTTGCGGTCTTTGCGGGAACCCGAATCTCCTCGGCAACCCGCGCCGCTATTTCGTGTTGGCTGTCGCGCAGGTCGCGGCGCAGGATCGCGCGTTGCTGATCGAACAGCTCCTGTATCAGTACACCGACGTCCTCGTCGAATGCTTCAAGTGCCGGGTACTCGCCACTGGCAGGGCTCTCGTCGGCCTCCAGGTAGTGTTCGTGACGCTCGGTCTCTTCGCCAATAATGCGCAGGGACTCGAGGACCTTGGACAGTTCGACGGGCTCGACCTGTTTCGGTAGTACGCCGACAGCGCCCAACGCCCTGGCCTGGCCGACGTAGAGCTCGCCCTCCTGCGCCGTGTACATCATGATCGGAATCGTCGCGGTCGCCGGATTCTTCTTGATGGCGGACACGGCTTCGAAGCCGTCCATGCCCGGCATCTCGTGATCCATGAAGATAATGTCGGGCCGGTTTTCGCCCAGGTAAGAAAGCGCTTCTTCGGCAGAGACGGCGTGGTCGACAGCGAGATCGTGCACCTCGAGCATGCGCTGCAGCACGTTGCGTGCGGTTCTTGAGTCATCGACGACCAGCGCCGTTTTACTCATCGAAGTCCCTCCACGATCTTTCCCTATGATACACCGACTTTTCTTTGTGGCTGCGTTCACAGCTACAGCCGTTTCATACTTCTGAGGAATTCAATTACCCCGCGAATACGACTACCTTGCACACGCGTTGAGTAGACCCGTTCGCAAGGAGCGTATGATGTCTCTTACGAATCCCGGCGCCGTTCGCCGCGTTTTTCGAATACTCGTCGCGATCGGCTTTTGTCGCGAAGGCGACAATCGAGCCTGGGACGCCATTCATGGTTGGGGGATATACCTGGTGCCGCTGCTCGAAGTCAGCGACGCCTCGAGTACTCGTCAATGACTTTCTCGATTGCCGCGGCACAGACCTGGCAGAACTGGTCGGTGCGCGTGAACATCAGGCAGTTTTGCTCCGACCGATAGTAGGCGTGCGCGTCGTAGTTTGCGCCCTGGAAAGCACCGATCGCGTCTTTGTGCTCCGATTTGCTGAACAGGTCTTCCGTGAAATCGAGAACTTCGCGGAACAGGGCGTTCATCTCGGTCTCCGGCGCGTCTTCGGCGCGCATTCTGGCGCGACGCCCCTGGTACTCGATAGAGTAGGAGTCGTAGGTTTCCTTGGGCCACGGTGTCGGAATCGGCGTGCTTTCCTCGACGAGATGTCCCCACTTCAGATTGTCCGGGTCGAGAAGCGCCGTGACGTTGGGTTCGTAGGGCTCGATGACTTCGTCGGGCGGGAGGTATTCGACGGGGCTGGTGTAATACTCGTCGGCCAGCCCGGCGAAATGGTGACCGAACTCATGCACGAACAGGTAAGGCGCCCATTCGCTGCTTGCAGCTGCGGTGCTGAACAATCCGTAAATCCCGCCGCCGCCATAGACCTCGGTGTTGGTCAGGATCTCGATGAATTCATAGGGTGCTGACGACGCGATACGCCGCATCGACTTGTTGTCGTTGGTCAGGATGTAACGAACCGAGCGGAATGCATCGTAACGGGCCCCGACCGGCGAGTCCCGGTGCGTGCCGGTTGACGGTCGCGATACGCCGGATTCCCGCGCCGGCGGAGCAAGTGCCCAGACGTTGAAGTCGTCCTTGCGTTCCCTGAATGGTGAGGTCGCAAACAGGATATTGGTAAGCTCTCGCGCTTTGGCGAGGAACTCGTCCTGTTCCTCGGCGGTATACCCGTCGCCGAGCAGCAGCAGGTCGACTTTCTCGCCGGGATCGCCGCTCTCGTGAATCGAAACGACGTTGTCCGCGTGCATCGCCGATTCGCGGTGGTTCATGTAGTCATCGGGATCGATGGGCGTGCGCCAGATCACCTTGAACTGGTTGCCAGCTCCGCGTTTCTTCAGCACGAGCTCAACCCGTTTGCCCGGATGCGGGAATCGCAGTGATTCGTGAAACGTGCGGTTCATCATGCGCGCTTCACCCGTCGTTTCCCACTCGCCGAAGATACTGCTGAAGCTGCGTGAATACAGGACCTCTGAGGTCTCGGTGTCGACAACCTCGAACAGGTACTTGCCGCGTCGGGTCTCGTCGATGGGCCAGCTCAGGTTGCCAGGCCACGGCAGTGGTTCTATGACGACCTCGTCGAGACTGAAGATTTCGGTTTCGTGATTGCCTGTGTGAAAAAAGTCGAGTCTCACGGTCTCGGGTTTGTCGGCCGACGCCACGCCGCCGCCCAGCACCATCGCGACCAAAAGCAGAAATCTCATGATCGAGCTCTTCGTGTCGGAAAGGTCACATCAATACCAGAAAACCGGCCGTGGCGTATACTCCGCCCCTTATGTCGCGGCCGGCCACCATGCTTACGCTCGTCATCGCGGGCGAGATCATTTTCGGATTGCCGTTTCACCTGGGCCGGTTTTTCCGGCCTACGTTGCTCGATACGCTTGGCTTCACCAATACGCAGCTTGGCGACGTATTCGCGGTCTACGGCGTTCTCGCGATGCTCGCGTACTTTCCCGGGGGCTTTATCGCGGATCGGTTTCCGGCAAGAAACCTGCTGTCGGCGTCTCTGGTCGCGACCGGCGCCGGCGGTTTCTACATGGCCACGTATCCGGGGCAGATGGGCATGGCGGCTCTGTATGCCTACTGGGGCGTGTCGACGATCCTGCTGTTCTGGGCAGCGCTGATTCGCGCAACCCGCGAGTGGGGCGGCGATGATGCGCAGGGAACCGCGTTCGGCGTCCTCGACGGCGGGCGCGGGCTCGTCGCAGCCGCGTTCGCATCCGTTGCCATTGCCTCCTTCGCGTTTGCGATGCCCGTCGATCCCGGGTCGCTTTCCGATGCACAACGGCGTAGCGCGTTTCGCGTGGTGATACTGCTGTATTCCTTCGGAGCAATTGCAGCGGGGTTTCTCGTGTGGTGGGTGTTGCCGGCCAGGAGCAAGATCCGCGTCGATGGTAGCGGCCTGTTTTCCTCGCTTCGACCTGTAGCGAGTCGCCCGCTGATCTGGGCGCAGGCGGGCATCATCATTTGCGCCTACTCGGCGTTCAAGGGACTCGACAACTACTCGCTGTATGCAGAACAGGTGCTCGGCATGCATGAACTCGATGCGGCCCGGCTGGCTGCAGCAGGTGGCTACGTGCGACCCGTTGCCGCTGTGGCCGTCGGTCTGCTGGCCGATCGCTTCAAATCGAGTACTGCTATCCTGGTCTCGTTCGCCGTGTTGACGGGCAGCTACGGTTTCTTCGCCGTCACGTCGCCGGAGACAACCGGACTGGCTCTGATCTACGCGAACGCGTTCGTGAGCCTGTTTGCCGTGTTCGGGCTGCGCGGAGTGTACTTCGCATTGCTCGAGGAAAACCGTACGCCGGACCACTGGACCGGCGCTGCTGCCGGCGTAGTGTCATTCGTGGGTTACACGCCCGAGATCTTCTTCTCGCCGGTTACCGGCCGAATCCTCGACGCCCATCCCGGCTTGCGGGGACATCAGAACTACTTCCTGTTTCTCGCCTGCGTCACTATTATCGGCATGGCCGTGGTCGGCTGGATGCTCTGGCTTCGCCGACGGGACTCAAATACCAACAAGGGGCTTTCTCCATGAAAAAACTGATCATGATTGCCGCTGTAGCCACGCTAGCAGGCTGCCAGCAACAGCAGGAACCGGCTGCGGTTCCCGAAGAGGTGGAGCCGGCGGCAGAACCGGTGGCCGAGGTCAGCGCTCTGGACGCGCTGCTCGACGCTCAACCCGACGAATTCAAAGCGCGTTACCCTCACCGGCACCCGAAAGAGACGATCGAGTTCTTCGGCATCGAGCCGGGCATGACCGTGCTGGAAGGCCTGCCCGGACGCGGCTGGTATACGAAGCTGTTGCTCGCCTGGCTGGGTGAGGACGGCCACGTCGTAGGCGCGGCGTACGCAATGGACATGTGGCCCTTGTTCTCGTTCGCAACCGAGGAGTTTCTCGCCGAACAGGCGGCCTGGGCTGAAAACTTCCCGACCAGTGCCGCGGAATGGGGCGGTGAGTCGGGCGCATCAGCTTCTGCCTTCAACTTCGGTTCGATGCCGGATGAGATAAAAGGCACCGTCGACGTCGTGTTCTTTCCGCGCGTGCTGCACAACCTCGCGCGCTTCCAGAATGCCGGCGACGGCGACTTCCTGGACGTGGCGCTGGCCGATGTCTATGCCGCACTCAAGCCGGGAGGCATCTTCGGAGTCGTCCAGCACCATGCGCGCGATGACAAGTCGGACGCATTCGCGGACGGTAGTCGCGGATACCTGAAGAAGGCGTTCGTGATATCGGCAGCAGAAAAAGCCGGCTTCGAATTCGTCGCGGAATCGGACATCAATGCGAACCCGGCCGACCAGCCGGGTGACGAGGACATCGTCTGGCGCCTGCCGCCGAGCCGAATGACGGCCCGGGACGACGAAGCGAAGCGTGCTGAACTTGATGCGATTGGCGAATCCAATCGCATGACGCTCAAGTTCCGCAAGCCCGACTAGAAACCGCGTCTAGAAATCCAGCCGCAGCCCGAGGTGCACGGAGCGCCCGGGCAGTGGCGCGATGTCTTTCAGCGGTGACGAGTGGCGCCTTGCTTCCTCGTCGCCCAGGTTCGTGCCGCGCAGGTAGACCATCAGCTTCGGGTCCTCGAAATAGTAGCTGGCTTCGAGATCGACCATGGTGAAGCTGTCGGTCGGGATTTCGTTCGCAGCCGTGTGGGTCTGCTTCCTGTTGTGTGATACATCGACACCTGCTTCGATGTTGCCGCGTACGTAGTGCATCCCGATTCCGTAACGCAGCGGTGGCAGGCGCGGCAGGTAGTTGCCACTGACCTTTTCCTCGCCGTACACGAAGTCGCTGAAAAGCCGCGCGTGCAAATGGCTGCCGTTATTCTCGTATATGTCGAACAGCAGCTCACCTTCGTAGCCGTACATCTCGACGTCGGTCTGGCCGTAGTGGAATACCTGGACCTCGTCCTCTTCAATACCGGTCGGCGACAGCAGGATGTAGTCGTCGACATTGTTGATGAAGCCGGTCAAGCTGTACTCGAACCGTCCCACGGTGCCGCGCAGCGTCAGGTCGAAATTGGTCGAAAGCTCCTTGTCGAGAATGCCATTGCCGAGCGTGACCGAACCGCGCTCGATGCGTTGAACGGCTACGTGTTCACCGTCGGCATAAAGCTCGGTGGCGTTTGGATGCCTTTGAGTCAGCGCGAGGTTGGCGGCCAGCGAGTACTCTGGTGCCATCGACCAGATAGCGCCGATAGAGGCGCCCCCGGTCGTACTGCTGTATGACGGCAGGGAGGGCGCGGTGCTGTCCTGCCTCCTTGCGTCGATTTCCTGCCGTTCTACGCGCGCGCTCGCCTGCAAGACCAGCGAGTCACTGAGTCGTGCTTCCTCGAAGATAAATATGCTTGTCTGCGTGGTATCGGACAACGGTACGAAGGCCTCGGGGCCTTCCGCCTTGAAGTCGACGTTTTTGTATTGCAGCCCGATGGCGCCTTCCCAGATACCGATGTCCTGATGCCGCAATTCCAGTCGCGCGTCGTAACCGAGGGTGTCGTATACCGTGCCGGGCTCGCTGCCCTCGAACTCGGTGTGCGAGTAGTCATTGCGGCTTACTCGCAGCTCGGCGCGCTCGAAGAACGAGTCGAATTCGTAGCCGCCGTTCAGATCGACGCGGGTCTGTTCCAGGTCGATACGTACAGCTTCTTCCTCTTCTTCCTCTTCTTCTACAGACCCCTCTTCCTCTTCATGTTCGTGATGATGGTGATGGCCAGGGACCCCGTAGTTGCTGTTGTATTGACTGACGACGAGCCCGGTATAATTGCCGTTCTGCGTGAATGTGATTGATGCGGCACCGCCGTCGGTTTCGCTATCCGTGTTTTCGAGGGTGCCGAACGCCTCTTCCTCTTCTTCGTGGTCGTGCTCCTCTTCTTCGTGCTCTTCGTCGTGTTCTTCTTCTTCCTCCATCGCCCTGAGGCGCGCCGACTCTGCGAAACCGGGGATATCGACATTGTCGGTATCGCGTCTGAAGTAATCTATATGGCCGGCAATCGTCGGGGTCCCGAAATCCAGCGCGAAAGCGCCTTCGCGTTTGCCTATGGCGGAATCGCTGCCAAGGGCGACCGTGCCGGAAATCGGGTCGGCAAGCGGTCGTGTCGCAATTCGCGAATCGATCACATTGATGATGCCACCGGCCGCACCGCTGCCATACAGCAGCGTCGCAGGTCCGCGGAGCACCTCAATGCGCCTGGCCAGTATGCTGTCGATGCTGACCGCGTGATCTTCGCTAAGGGCTGATGCGTCGAGCGAGTCCAGGCCATTGCTCAGCACGAGCACGCGTTCGCCGAACTGCCCGCGGATCACGGGCCGCGACGCTACCGGTCCGAAGTAAGTGGCATTGACGCCCGGCAGGTTCGCGATGGTCTCGCCAATGCTTGCAGCGTGTTGCTTTGCCAGGACATCACCGCTCAGGACTGACGCCGGTTGCGCTAGCTCCTCGACCGTCCGGTCGAGTGGTTTCGCTGACACGATGAGCTCCTCGATGTAGTGGTGTTCGTCGTGGTGCTTTTGCTCGGCGCTCGAGTCCTCTCCGCTGACTGGCTGCGCCCAGGCGCCCAGGGCAATGCTGCTCAATGCCAACGCGCCTGCAATCCGATACCGGATTCTCATTGGGTTTTCTCCCGTTTCTGATTCTGTCGTTCTGTTTCGTTGTTGCTTTCTTGTTGCGGCTGTCGCCGCGATTTGCACGTTTCGAATCAGACGAGAGGAGGGGCGCGCGGGAGGTAGCGACTTGAATGAAGCTGTTCAGCGGGTCGGCTGTCCAGTGAACGCGGAGCGGCTTGTTCGACGAGCGGCAGAGCGGCTGTCTGCTCCGCAACAGGCGCGCCATCTGACTGATCGGCCAGCACGCACAGCTCGCAGCTTCCCGGAACGTCACCGATGGCGTGTTCGTCAACGTGGCTCGCGTAGCCGACCTGGAAAAGCAGCAGCACGACGAGCATCGCATACCCGAGCGGGTGCGCGCAGCGCTGTTTCCGGATCGAGCGGCTGACGTTCATCGTCCTAGGATACTCCTCCTTGCGGCTCTGACAAAGCTGTCCGCGCGAGGTTCCCGCCCGGGACGCGTTATTCCGCGAGGCGCTTTTCGTACTCGGCCTCGAGCGCCGTGTGGGTCGTCCAGAACGGACGAGCCTTCTCGCCAGCCAGGATGTCGACGAGAATGTCGAGATGCGCATGCCAGCCCGCGTTGACGCTCAGCACCTCTTTCGGCATCAGGCGACGGTGCGTCAGCACCAGCAGCACCTTCTCGCCCTGCTCACTGAGCTCGTACGTCACCTCCGAGTTCGTGTCCTCGTAGTTCCACGTGTAGGTCAACAGTCGTGGCGGATCGCAGCGCACGACGGTACCCGCGAACGAGAGTTTTTCCGGCATGTCTGCGTATTTCGGCGGCGGTCCCGCGTCGTTCTGCGACAACGACGCATTGTGAAAATGCATGTCGACGTGCCCGCCCGGTTCGAGCTCGGTCTCGCCACCGCAAAGCCAGCGGGCGCGTTTGTCTCCCTCGGTCAGGAAGGCCCAGACACGTTCGATCGGTCCGGGCAGCAGTCGTTCAAATCGAACGGACGATTCGTCGAGCATTACTCCGTAGTCATTCATTGTTATCTCCTTCATCGGGTTCAGACAGAACCTCTTCGAGCCGATCCAGGCGCTGCGACCAGAAGCTGCGCACGTTGTCGAGCCAGGCGTCGAGTTCATCGAGTCCTCCGTCGGTCAGCCGGTAGATGCGGCGCTGGCCGTCAGCGCGCGCGTTAACGATGCCGGCCTCCTTCAGGACCTTGAGGTGTTGGGAGACGGCGGGCCGGCTCATCTCGAAGCGCTCGGCGAGCGCTCCGAACGACTGTTCCCCGGTCGCAAGCGACTCGATGATCTGGCGTCTCGTCGGATCGGCGAGGGCGGTAAACGTGTCCATGGCAGCTATTATTAAGTTATTACTTAATTAAGTCAACTCTTATTTATGGCGCCTCCAGCGGCGCTCCTAAAAACGGTCGGTGCGCCAGAGATCTAGGGTGTCAGCTCGAGGCCGACGATGACCGGATCGTGGTCCGACGATCGGTATGGAGTGTCCGGGTCGAACAGCGCGGGGTCTCGCGAGCCGTCCAGGTTGTAGTCGAGAACGCGCGGTTCATCGGCGTTGATGTGCCAGTCGATGGCTGCGGTCACTTGCGGCGTCAACGATTCGGATGCGAGGGCGTGGTCGAGCGCGCCGGCCTGACCATCGAAAACCGACGAGTAGGCGATTTCGCCGCCGTTCCTGCCGACGAGGTTTGTGTAACCCGCGGCTTCGAGTGCTGCCAGCGGGTCTTCCCGGCGGTAAGCGTTGAGGTCGCCGATGATGAGAAAGTCACTGTCGCCGCTTTCCGTGGGATCGCCCGCCAGCCACTTCACGATCGCAACTGCTGCAGCGGTCCGGGTTGCCGCGCAGTTCGCCTGCCCGTCGTTCGAATTCGGGTCGCCGATTTCATCGCAAGCCGAACCCTTCGATTTCAAATGATTGACGACGACCGTCACGCGCGCACCGTTGGATACCTGCTCGAACGTTTGCGCCAGCGCAGGGCGGTTGTAGTCATCGCGGAACTCCCGATCAACCGAGTCGTCGAGTACACGGAACGGGCCGACGGCCAAGACTGCGGCCGGCCGGTACAGGAACCCGCTCTTTATGACATCGTCGCCAATCACTCCGGTGTCGACGTACGAAAAGGCGCCGGCACCCACGCGCTCGTTCAGCGCATCAACGAGTTGCTGAAGCGAAGCCGCTGCATTGTTCTCGAGTTCCATCAGTCCGATGATGTCGGCATCCATCATGCGGAGCGCCGTTACCGTCTTCGCGAGCTGGCGGCCGAATTCACGCTGGTTGTCCGCTCCCCGGCAGCCATCATTTTCGCCCGGCCCGCACACGGGACGCCCGTCGTCGAGCGTCGTGAAGAAGTTCAGAACATTGAAACTGGCCACACGCAGGGTTCCGTCGAGAGAGGGTGCGCCCGGGCGCGGGTTTGCCGCTTCAAACACCGGGTCGACCGTAGGCATCAGCCGCCAGCTCTCGACACCTTGTGGGCCGCTGCCGCGTGCGTAGCGCAGATTGCCCGTAGCGCCCGTGACGACGTCACCCGTCCGAAGCGAATAGCCTGGCGACGAGCCCGCCGTCAGGAGACCAGGCAGTGCTATGCGCTCGTCGCGCCGACCGTCGTCGAGATGAATACTTCGAGCACCAGCATCCTTACGATGATCCGCATAGCCTGCGGCACCGGGCCGATTCGAATTCGTGTATTGATATAGACGTCCGCCCTGCGAGAGCCGCACGCTGCCGAAACGATCAAGTTCGCGCAGCGACGTTGCAGTCAGGGGTTGAGGGAAGCGTACGAGCATACCCTCAAAGCGCTCGAGGTCCGCTATCGGCAGACCATCCGCATTGCGAGTCGTTGTTGCGGCAGGCAGGCTGATGTCGACCGGGCTCACAACGCCGGTGCCGTCGATGATCACACGTGCGGCTGATATCTGTGTCTCGCCGAAGTGTTCGTTGACGGTTCCCTCGACGGTCACGATGTCGCCCGCGCCCACGTCGACCAACGGATTGTTGCCATCGAACACGAAGATGCCGTCGGATGTCGATGCGTCGCCGTCTGCCTGCTGAACAAAGAAACCGCCGAGATTGCGCGACGTATCGTCGTCTTCGTTCTGGAAGTCGCCGGTTACGATCCCCGTTATCGTGACGCGCTCACCCGCCAACGGGCTTGCGGCCCCATCACCCTGGACAGCGCCGATAAAAGTGCGGCCAGTGTTCGATGGAGAAGTTGGGCTGCCGGGCGCGCCGCCGCCTTCACAGGCGGCGGCACAGACCGACGCAACAAGTATGAGCAGTCGCATCCGGCGGATTCTAGCTGCTCGCCAGATCGAATAGCAGCAGTTCTGCCTCGTCGTCCGCCTCGGACTCCGGCAGGTCGCCCTACGCCGCGAACGGCGGTGCAGTGTGCACGAGTTCCGCAATTCGTTGCCGCGCCCGATCCATGGCCTCGGAGGCGTCGCCGCCCAGCCCGTCTGCTGCAATGATTTCGACGTCGTCGATGCCCACGAAGGCGAGCACGTGCCTGAGATACGGCGTGGCAAAATCAGCCGGGCTACCGACCTGCACGCCACCGGTTGCAGCCACAATGTAGGCTTTCTTGCCGTCGAGCAGGCCCTGCGGGCCGTTCTCCGTGTAGCGGAACGTCAGCCGCGCACGGGCGATCATGTCGATCCAGGCCTTGAGCGATGCCGGGATGTTGAAGTTGTACATGGGTGCACCGATCACGATCACGTCTGCCTGCTTGAGTTCAGATACCAGCGTGTCAGACAGACCGAGTGCATCGCGGTGCGCTGCATTGCGATGCTCTTCGGGCGTGAAGTTCGCCTCGACCCAGTCCGAATCGACGAACGGCAGCCCACGCGCGAGGTCGCGACGTGTCACGTCGACGCTGTCATGGCGCTGGCGCAACGCATCGATCAGGTCACGGCTGAGGGTACGTGTGCTCGAGTCGTTCGAGCGGGCACTGGCACTTACTTCCAGGATTCGCAGTGTGTCTTTCATCGTTGTCTCCACAATCAGTCAATCGTTGCGGAGCAGTTTGACTATTGTCCGAACAAGGATAAACAGTAAAATATGAACAATATTGTTCTGATATTCGCAACAATATGGATCGATTCGAGGATATGCAGGCGTTCGTGGCCGTCGTCGAGAGCGGATCGTTTACGGCGGCCGCCGAGCGTCTCGACGTGGCCAAGTCCGCCATAAGTCGGCGCTTGTCGGCGCTGGAACAACGCCTGGGCGTTCAGCTGCTTCGCCGCACCACGCGGCGACTCAGCCTCACGGACACCGGGCAGGGCTACTACGAGCGATGCGTGCGCATACTCGCCGATGTCGACGAGGCCGAGTCGGCCGTGCGCCAGCGTCACGGCGAACTGCACGGCGTGCTGCGCGTCGCTTTGCCACTGACCTTTGGCATCCGGCATATGTGCGAGCCGATCGCAGCATTCTCGCGGCAGCATCCCAACGTGACTTTCGACCTGGACCTCAACGACCGCCGTGTCGACCTGATCCAAGAAGGCATCGACCTGGCGCTTCGAATCGGTCACCTAAGGGATTCATCGCTGATGGCGCGTCGGCTCTTCGGTGTTCGGTCCGTCGTGTGTGCATCTCCCGGCTACCTGGAGCAGCACGGTGAGCCCGAGACCCCGGAACAACTGGCCGACCATCCCTGCCTCCTTTACGCCAACCTGGCGGAGCCCGGCCGCTGGGTCTGCCAGGACGCTGACCGCCGGCGCATCGTCGTCACGGTGCGCGAGTTCATGCGGGCGAACAACGGTGATTTGCTGAGTTCTGTAGCCGCCAACGGCGTCGGCATTACTCTGCAACCGACGTTTATCGTTGGAGACGCAATCAAACACGGCGAACTTGTTCCGATACTGACCGAATACACGTGGCCCGAGACCCCGGGGTTCGCGGTCTATCCGCCGACCCGCCATCTCTCGTACCGCGTGCGCGCTTTTATTGATTACCTCGCAGAGTACTTTTCGGGCACGCCCTACTGGGACGAAGATTGTGACCGCGTGCTCAGCGCCAGGCAGACCTGACCGCCGTAGTAAAAGGGAAGGCCGAGCACATACGTTGGCCACTCCGTTTGCACGAGCCGTAACGCCGCAACCGACAGGTCGGACAGATAGAACAAAACGGCGCCGATAGCCATCAGCCACACGCCGCCGGCACCTTTTGCGCCGAACGCCATGACCACCATGATGCTGATCACGGCGGTGTACACGCGCACGGGCACGAGCAGGTCCGGAACAATGTGCGGCGTCAGCGACACCGAGACAGCCGTTGCAACCAACACGAGCGGAACCGCGGCCAGTATCGACCACTTCGTGTCCACACCGTGAAAGGCAAAGGCGGCGATGTACGCGACATGGGCCAGCAGGAATGCAACAAGGCCGGCAAGGAACATCGTCTGGCTCTGGCCAACAAGGAACATGTCGCCGAACCAGGAGAGCGCGAGGCCCGCGAGGATTACCTGGCCGTAGACGCTTCTCAAGGCCCCTGACGTTGCCGCGACTCCGAGAAACGAACAGGAGGCCACCAGCTTCGCGGCTGCAGCAGCGAATGTCAGCTCGAACAGCAGAAAACCGACCAGCAGGGCGCAACCCGCCGCGACCAGGAAGACGAGTAAGCGGGTATGGGGTTTCATGGCGGCTCCGCGCGAAGTTGCGATATAGTTTCCGGATAATTTCGGGGAGTTGCCAGTGGCAAGAAGAAACGCATTAATCGCGACAGGCAGTGCTGACGTGATGCTATCGGGAATAAGAATGCTAGTGGCGACCAGCCTTGTGCTTGCGACGACTTCGTCCCTTCACGCAGGGCAGCTCGTGCGCGAGTTCAGGGGCGACCGTAGCATGACGACTGCGGAATTCAGGGTCGAGGCGCCGTGGATTCTCGACTGGCGCCTCAACGGCGATTACGAACAGATGATGGCGCTCGACGTGCAGCTCGTTGATGCGCGCACGGGCATAGCCGTAGGCCGCATAAAGCACATCAAGACGAGAGGCACCGGTGTGCGCCTCTTCAAGAAGGGCGGAACGTACAAGTTCAGGGTCAGTTCGACGCTCGCGCGCTGGACGCTTCGAGTCGAGCAGCTGACCGAGGAAGAGGCCGAGTTGTATACGCCGGTCGAGCGGTGGCCGTTCGCTCAGTAGTAGTCTGGCTCGTTACCGGCTTTCCACTTGATGTTGCAGCCGATACTCGGTTTTTGCGTCGTGCTGACCGGATCGCCCGCAAGTACGGCGTCGAGAGCTGCCCGTAAATCGCGACCGTCGACAGGGTTGTTGTTGGACGGCCGACTATCGTCGAGCTGACCGCGGTACACGAGCAGCCGGTTCGCATCGAAGACGAAGAAATCGGGCGTGCACGCTGCCAGGTAGGCTTTGGCTACCTCCTGGCTCTCGTCGAACAGGTACGGAAACGTGTATCCCCACTCGGCCGCTTCGCGCTTCATATGATCCGGGCTGTCGCTGGGATGCGTGCTGATGTCGTTGCTGTTGATCGCGACAATTTGCACATTGCGATCCCCGTAGTCTCGCCCGATACGAGCAAGCTCGGCCCGTATGTGCTTGACGAACGGACAGTGATTGCAAATGAACATGATGACATACGCGTCTGCGCCGTCTGTGAGCTGGTGAAGCTGCCCATCCGGGTCCGGTAACGAGAACTCGGGTGCTTCCGTTCCGAGTTCGAGCATCTGTGATTCAACCGCCGCCATTGTCGCTTATCCGTTTGTCAGGGACGGTGAGCGTAGCAGATTTTGTGCGCTGCGCATGCTGTGCGATCATCACTGCTTGATCAGCAAGGTCGACAAACCGAAGAACAGCGCGATCCTTACGTTCGCAGCGGTCGTGATCGTCGTCTATGGCTTGCAGTGGGCCAAAGACCTGCTGGTGCCGTTCCTGCTCGCTGCGTTTCTCGCACTCATCACGGTGCGACCGATGCTCTGGATGCAGTCAAAGCGCGTTCCAGCGGTTCTCGGTGCGCTGATCATCGTTACCGTAATGCTGCTCATCCTGTTCGTCGTCGGTACGATACTCGGTACCTCGATTGCCGATTTCACCGCGGAGCTGCCCGGCTACCAGGCACGGCTGGACTCGCTCGTGCAGCAGGTGCTTTCGTTCCTCGTCGTCAACTTCGACATGGACCCCGATATTCGGGGTCTCGGCGACATCATTGATCCCGGGTGGGCCATGGGGCTCGTCGCCAACATTCTCAACGCGCTGCGCGGCGTCCTGACACGCACGTTCCTGATCTTCTTTACTGTCGTGTTCATCCTGCTCGAAGCATCGAGTGTCGGCATCAAGGTGCAGGCGGCGATGGGTGGCGGTGGCTCGCTCGACCGCCCGCGCGAGTTTCTCACCAACCTCGGCCGCTACCTCGGCATCAAGACGATCGTCAGCGTGGCGACGGGCTTGCTGGCAGGTCTTCTGACCTGGGCAATCGGCCTGGATTTTCCACTGCTTTGGGGGATGACGGCCTTCCTGCTGAATTACGTGCCGACGATTGGCTCCATCATTGCCGCGGTTCCGGCGGTGCTGCTCGCACTCGTGCAGCTCGGCGTGCCGGAAGCCACCGGGACGCTGATCGGCTACGTGCTCATTAACATTTCGTTTGGAAACTTCATTGAGCCGAGATTGCTGGGCTACGGGGTGGGTATTTCACCGCTCGTCGTTTTCGTCGGACTGTTCTTCTGGAACTGGGTGTTCGGACCGGTGGGCATGTTGTTGTCGGTACCGCTGACGATGGCCGTGAAGCTCGCGCTGGAAAGCGACGAGAACACGCGCTGGATTGCCATGTTGCTGGGATCGGAGCGGGACGCGCAGTACGCGCTCGCGTCGAGACGATCCGGGGGTACCTGATCAGGCGACGTCGGCGTCGCCGAACTCCTCCGAGACCGGTTCGGCGGCTTCGAGCTGCTCGAGCAGGTTGATGGCGACGGCGACGAAGTCGGTATCGGTGATGATTCCGCACATCTTGCCGTCGTCCATGACGGGCAGACAGCCTATGCGGTGTTTCTCGAGGAACAAGGCGGCGCTGCGCAAGCCGGCCTCCCGATCGACCGTGGCAACGTCCGTCACCATGACGTCCTTGATACCAATCTCGCTGGCGTGGATGCGTGACTGGTCTTCGCGCAGGAAGGAATCGGTAGCAGCCAGAACATTGGTCAGGGTAACGAGGCCGATCAGCTCACCACCGTCATCGACGATGGGCAAATGATGGATCTGGTTCTTGTGCATGAGCTCGCGGGCCTCGGCGAGCGTCGCGCCGGGCGACAGAGTGATCAGGTCGGTGCTCATTATGGCGTCGATGCTGAACATGGCCTCTTCCTTCGTTTCGGTATATCTGTTCTGGGCCTGAAAATGAGTCTAGCCTGTTACCGCCCTGTTTCCATTGCGAGAAACCCCTACGGGCCTGGCAGGCGTTCTCAATAGAGGATATCAGCGGATTATGGAATACTGAATTTCTCCTTGAGGCCTTGTCCAAGTACCTACGATGCTTCGAATTATCCTGCTTTCGCTGCTGGCGGCGCCGGTGCTCGCGTTCGAGACGCCGGCCAATGTCAATGCCGACGATCCAGACGCCTCGGCCGGGCCGGGCGACGCGCGCCAGATCATTCGTGATGCGGTCGATCACTGGCGTGGTGTGGCGTCCTATACCGAGATGAGCATGACGATTCACCGTCCGGATTGGGAACGCACGATGTCGATGCAGGCGTGGACCAAGGGCGACAAGAAATCGCTGGTCCGCGTCACGGCGCCGAAAAAAGACCGCGGCAACGGCACACTCACCGACGATGACAATATGTGGTCCTATTCGCCGAAAGTGAATCGCGTCATCAAGATACCTTCCTCGATGATGGGACAAAGCTGGATGGGGTCCGATTTTTCCAACAAGGACGTCGCGCGTGCCGACGATATCGTCGACCAGTACGAGCACACGATCACGGAGACAACGGAGGTCGATGGCATGGTCGTATTCACGATCCAGTCAGTTCCGTTCGAGGAAGCCGCCGTCGTCTGGGGCAAGGAGGTTTTACGCATTCGCGAAGACCACGTCGTTCTCGACCACGCGTTCTATGATCAGGATTTCGAGCTCGTGAAGACGCTCGAATCACTCGAAATCGGCGAAAAAGGCGGTCGCACCATCGCGATTCGGCAACGTATGTCCAAATCGGACGCTCCCGACGAGTGGACGGAGATCGCGGTCGACGACGTCGATTACGATGTCGACCTGAAAGACAGCTTGTTCACCCAGTCGAACCTGCGCAATCCTCGGGACTGAGCGCCTATGCACATTGTTCTTCGTCTCGCCTGGCGGAATCTCTGGCGCCAGCCGCGTCGTACGTGGCTGACGGTGGGCGCGATGGTGTTCTCGAACGTCCTGCTCGTGTTCATGGTCTCGCTGCAGTTCGGCATGTACGGCATGATGATCGACAACACGCTGCAAGCATTTACCGGGCATTTGCAGATCCAGGCGCCGGGCTACAAGGACGAACAGAAAATGCGCCTAACGGTGCCGGATGTCCTACCACTGGCCGAGCGCCTCCGACAGGAACTACCGGACGCGAGCATCGCGGCGCGCGGCTCGACCTTCGTGCTGGCGTCGAGCGAGGACCGCAGCTTCGGCATTGCGGTGTTCGGCGTCGAGCCGGATTTCGAGCCACAGGTATCGTCAATCCCCGGCCTCGTAAAACAGGGTCGATACCTCACGTCGGACTCAATGGAAGAGATCGTCATTGGCGACGTACTGGCGCGCAACCTGAAGGTAGGACTTGGCGACGAACTGACCCTGCTGGGCAGCGGCGTCGATGGTTCCTTCGCCGCGGCGGTGGTGCCGGTCGTCGGCATCTTCGAGAGCGGCGTCAGGGACATAGACCGGTCGATCGCGGAGATTCCGCTCGGGATGTTCCAGGACATGTTCTACATGGAGGGCGGCGGCCACCAGGTCGTCATCACGGCTGCAAACATCGACGCAGTGCCGGACATGAAGCTGCGCGTGCAGGCCCTGATGCCCGACGCTGATAATCTCGTGCTGCACGACTGGGATGCGCTGCAGCCCGGGCTCAAGCAAGCGATACAGGCCGACATGAGCAGCGCGTTCGCGATGTACGGTTTGCTGGTCATCCTAGTCGCATTCAGTGTCCTGAACACCCAGCTCATGTCCGTGCTCGAGAGGACACACGAATTCGGCATAACATTGGCGCTCGGCCTCAAACCGGGGCGTCTCGGCCGTCTCGTATTGCTGGAGACCGCCATCATGGGACTCGTCGGTATGCTGATTGGCGTGATCCTGGGCCTGCTGCTGCTGCTATGGCTCGGGGTAACGGGTTTCGCCTATCCCGGCATGGAGGAAGTGGCCGCGCAGTTCAACCTCCCGTCGCGGATCTATCCGCAGCCGGGGCTGATCACGTTGTTCGCGGGTCCACTGGTCGTGTTCGCCTTCACGGTAATCTCGGCGCTTTATCCCGCGCTGCGCTTGCACTGGATGCGACCCGTTGAAGCGATGAGGGCGGTCTGATGAGAATACTGCCCGTCCTCGGCATGCTCGCGTACCGTAACCTGTGGCGCAATCACCGCCGTACCATCATCATGCTTTCCGCAATCGTCATCGGCACGTGGGCGATGATTTTCATGATTGCCCTGATGCGTGGCATGGTCGAGGACATGCTCAGGGACGGCATCGAAGCGTTGCCCGGGCACGTGCAGGTGCATCATCCGGACTACCTCGATGATCCCAGCATTTCCAACGTGATCCCGATTCCGGACGCGGAGTTAGCGTCGCGCTTTGAGTCCGCAGGAATCGAGAGCTGGGCAAGTCGCGTTCGCGTACCCGCCGTGATAACAAGCGAGCGGGAATCGCGCGGCGTCACCCTGCTCGGCGTGGACCCTTTGCGCGAACGTGGATTGACGTTTGTTGACTACGACGAAGTGGAAGGCCGCTTTCTTGACGCAGCTGACGATACGGGCGTCGTAATCGGCCGCAAACTCGCCAACACGCTCGAAACTGAACTCGGCAAGCGAATCGTGCTGATGAGCCAGAGTCCCGAGAACGAGGTCGTCGATCGCGGCTTTCGTATCGTTGGACTGTTCGACGGAAACGTCGAATCGCTCGAGGAAACCTACGTGTTCATCGGCAAGGCCACGGCTCAGAAGCTGCTGCGGGTCCGTGACGACGTAACGGAAGTGTTTGCCTTCGGCGATGACTATCGAAACGTCGAACCCGTCTACGAGCGCGTTGCCTCGATCATGGATGACGGCGTCAGCGTGCAGCGATGGACGGATATCGATACGTATCTCGGCACGATGCTCGGCGTCATGGACGGCTTCGTTCTCGTCTGGGTGGTCGTCGTGTTCCTTGCGTTGTCGTTCGGACTTGTGAATACGCTCGTTATGGCGGTGTTCGAGCGTGTGCGCGAAATCGGACTTATGCTGGCGCTCGGGATGCAGCCCCGGAGCATACTCGGTCAGATCATCCTCGAATCGATGATGCTGCTCGCGCTCGGTCTGCTGATCGGGAACGTGCTTGCATGGGCGGCCATCAAACCGCTCGAAGGCGGCATCGACATTTCCGTGGTGTCGGAGGGCATGGCGATGATGGGCGTGTCGAGCATGCTCTATCCAAAACTGTTGCTGAGCGACGTCATTCTGGCGAACGTCGTCGTTCTGGTCCTGGGCTTCCTTGCGAGTCTGTCGCCCGCCTGGCGCGCGTCCCGCTACGAGCCCGTTGAAGCGATTACCAAGGTTGGCTGATGAGCGCTGTACGTTGTTTGGACCTGTGCAAGACCTATCACCAGGGCGACGTCGATATCCACGCCCTCGATCACCTGAGCATCGAAGTACGCGAGGGCGGATTCGTATGCCTTTCCTCGCCGTCCGGTGGTGGCAAGACGACGCTGCTCAACGCAATTGGCGGGCTCGACCGGCCCGACAGCGGAGAGGTGTGGATCGGCGAGCAGCGCATTGACAATCTCAGCAAGGGGCAGCTCGCCGATCTGCGTCTGAGAAAGATCGGTTTCGTCTTCCAGGCCTACAACCTGATTCCGGTGCTGACGGCGCGGGAGAACGTCGAGTTCGTGATGCAGGTGCAGGGCGTGCCCGCATCGCAACGGCGCCAGAAGTCGATCGAGATCCTCGAGGAAGTCGGTCTCGAGGGCATGGGCGACCGGCGGCCACATGAGATGTCCGGCGGGCAGCAGCAACGCGTTGCGGTGGCGCGCGCGATCGTCTCGAGACCCACGCTGGTTCTCGCGGACGAACCGACAGCAAACCTCGATTCCAAAACGGCGGACGAACTCATGGAGTTGTTCACGGAGCTCAATGAGCATCACGGAACGACCTTCGTCATCGCAACACACGACCAGAAGGTGATGCGCTACGCGCGCCGGTTAGTAAAGATGAGAGACGGCAAAATCGTCGATGATATCGATCAGAAAGCGGTCTGAACTGGCCTTGTTGCTGCTGCTCGCTGCCGTGGGGGCAGGTGCGGACAGCGGCGAGTTTGATTTCACCGGGCACAGCAAGTTTCGACTGACCGGGCAGACGTTTCCCGATGACAGCGTGCTGCGAGATGTTGCCGGCAGCGATTCGCTCGATCTCGGCGCGGACCTGCGACTGAATCTCGGCTGGCGCGAGGGATCCTGGTCGTTCGAAACGAACTACCAGCTGATCGGGCTGTACGGCGACCAGATCGAGTGGGGACGTGACCTGCCACCGGGCAGTGAGCTGTTCTTCAGGCGCCTGCCGGACGACGAGCGCCGCCTGCTCGATCTCAATCACGTGATCACGGATCGTGGCAAGACCGCCGTATTGCAGCGTCTCGACCGATTCTGGCTGGCCTACACCAATGAGAAGGCCGTCGTTCGCGTCGGCCGCCAGGCCCTGTCGTGGGGTAACGGCCTGTTCTACGCACCAATGGACCTCGTGAATCCCTTCGATCCGGCGACGATCGACACGGAATACAAGGCCGGAGACGACATGCTCTACCTGCAGTACTTGCGAGAGAGCGGAGACGACCTGCAGGCTGCGTACGTGTTTCGTCGTAACGTCCTGAGTGGTGACGTCGAATCGGATCAGGCGACCGTCGCGCTCAAGTATCACGGCTTTTCGGGCGAGTCCGAATACGATGTGCTCGTGGCACAGACCTACGGCGACACGGTCCTCGGCCTGGGCTATAGCCGCAGCATCGGCGGCGCCGTCTGGAGCAGCGACCTCGTGGTCACCGACACCGATCTCGATACCCTCGTTCAATTTGCGACCAACCTGACCTATTCGTGGACAGCATTCGACAGGAACGTGAGCGGGGCGATCGAGTATTTTTACAACGGCTTCGGCCAGGGCGGCGGCAACTACGATCCGGCAAGCCTCACCGGTAATCCGGACCTGCTCGCTCGCCTTGCGCGGGGCGAACTGTTCACCATCGGCCGCCACTACCTGGCCGGCAGCATCACGATCGAGATGTCGCCGCTGTGGACGGTAACCCCCACGCTGCTCGGGAATGCGCGAGACCCGAGCGCGCTGTTGCAGCTCGTTACGGACTACAGCATTTCGGACGAGATGGCTTTTCTCGGCAGCGTCAATTTGCCGCTAGGCGGCAGCGGCTCGGAATTCGGCGGCATCGACTCCGGTATTCCCGGGCGCTACCTGTCGAGCGGGCCGGGGATATTTGCGCAGTTCGCGTGGTACTTCTAGCCCGATCCGCTGCGAGCTGCTTCGAGGCTTTCCATGAGGCGATGAAACCCGGCTGCGGATGACTCCCCGAACACCGGGTCGGCCATCTCGCGCAAATGCGCCAGGTCGATCGGGTGCGATTTCGATTCGATCATGCGATCGATGCGCTTGAAGAGGTCGCTTTCTTCCCACTGCATGTGATTCCGCAAGCGCTGAACGTAATTCGACGCGTCCTCGATCAGCTGTTCCCGTCGAATAGCGGTTCCCGACTCGATCGACTCGATGTCGTTGCGCAACCGGATGCCGAGTTCGGCGATGTCCTCGTGGTCGCCGGGAACGTCTTCAATGCCCTCCGCAAGATCCGGGCGGTTGTGCTGCAGTTGCTCGTAGACCAGGTCCTCTTTCGGATGGTGCACCGCATCCGGGTACACGGTCATGTAGTGCATGATCTCGGCCAGCAGCTCGAGATCCGTATCGTCCTCGGCGCGGATGTGCTCGATGACGCCGTCCAGCAGATCGAGAACGATGGCCATGTTGCGATGGTCTTCGCGGAGTTCGGCCATCAGGTCGGCAATGTCGGCTTCCATGGCTGTATGTTCCTGTTTTTTCGTGGCTCAGATGGTGCGCCAATCGGTGCGGCGCAGCCATCGGGGATATCCCGTACCGGCACCCTAGTCGGCCCGTAACACAACCGCAACAATAGCGTAAACACCCTGTAAAAGGCGCATGGTTTTTTGGCCCCATCGATTTTCGCGAGCAGGATACTATGACCTTGGCCTCGATACTCGTTGTCGATCCGGATACATCGAGTCGTGCACTCATAGTGCATGAATTGCGGGAGCGCGGGCATGATGTCAGCGAAACGACCGATGCAGGATCCGCGCTGCAGGCGGTGCGGAACAATCGGCCGGATCTTGTCGTCTGCGATTGCGCTTTGCCCGATCTTGCGGGCGTCGAGTTGTTGAGCGACGTGAGGCGCAGCGAGGAACTCAAGTCTATCCGCGTGGTAATGACCTCGAACGGCAACCAGGCGACCGATGTCGTTACTGCATTCGAATCGGGCGCGGACGACTTCGTCGGAAAACCCATTTACATGCCCGAGTTCATTGCGCGCGTCGATGCTTGCCTGCGAAGGCCGGCCAACCTGAGTCAGTCGAATGTCGTCAGTGCCGGCGGCATCAGCGTAGACACTGCCTGTCACCGCGTCGTCGTCGACGGAGAGATCTTGTCGCTCGCACCGCGCGAGTACCGCCTGCTGCTGTTCCTGCTAGGTAACCAGGATCGCGTCTTCAGTCGCAAACAGTTACTCGTGCACGTGTGGGATCGCGATGCGATGGTGGGGCCCCGCACCGTCGACGTGCATATCCGCCGCTTGCGAAGTCTTCTCGAGCCGTTCGGATATGACAGATATTTGCAGACGGTACGCGGCAGTGGCTACCGATTCTCACTCGAAACTTGAGGAATTCCGTAACAGGCCGTTCATGTTCCAGTCACATGACCTCCACATAGGACCCGTAGATTGCGCGGCGAACAAGGACCTATTTGGAGAGGAACAATGCAAGCCTATCGATTGCTCGCCGTTATCTCAGTCGGCGCACTGCTGGCCGCTTGTGAGAGCGGCGACATCAATATCACACCGACGACCATCGACAACAGCGTCGATAATTCCGTAGGTGGCGGTACAGGGTTCGGCGCCGATGAAGAGTGTGCCGCATTCGTACGGGGTGGTGTCGAGATCCGCGGTTCGGCCGATGGTAACGGCAACTGCACCTACGACTCGACTTTCGTCGGCCCCAAGAACAACCTGACTGAAGATCTGTTGATCCCGGCGCTGCCGAATGGCGGGGCCCACATCTTTTCGTCCAGCCTCTTCGTCGGCGAGACCTTTCGCACGCAGGCGGATCTGGCGAACGCCGGTATCACGCAAGGCGGCGACGGCCCGACCCTGACGATCGCGGCCGGTGCAACGCTCGCTTTCCAGACGAACAAGGACTTCATCATTGTCAATCGCGGTTCGCGAATTATCGCCGACGGCACCGCCGACGCGCCGATCACGTTTACCTCGGTTTCCGATATCAATGGCACGGTCGGTCCCGAGGATGTGCAGCAATGGGGCGGCATCGTCATCAACGGCTTCGGCGTCTCCAACAAGTGCAGCTATGTCGGTACGCGCGGCGACGCAGGTTTCGCGATCGCCCCGGGGACCGAGTGCTCGATCGAAGCAGAAGGCTCGGCGGGCGACGACGAGTCCCAGTACGGCGGTGCGAACGATGCCGACGATTCCGGCATCCTGCGTTATGTCGTCGTCAAGCACACGGGCGCGACGGTCGGCAATGGCGACGAGCTGAACGGGATTTCGTTTGGCGGTGTCGGCAGCTCGACGGTCATCGACAACTTGCAGGTGTATTCGACCTTCGACGATGGCGTAGAGATGTTCGGCGGTTCCGTCAACATCAACAACCTGGTCGCCGTCTACGTTCGCGATGACGCGATCGACATCGACGAGGGCTACAACGGCACGATTACGAACGCGCTCGTCATCCAGTCCGCCAGTGACGGCAATCACTGCATCGAGTCCGATGGTCTGGGGTCTTATTCCAGCCTCGACCAGGCGACCATAGACGATTTCATCGCGCGCGACCTGAATAGTGCGCCGACGATCAACAACCTGACCTGCATCCTGTCGGGTCACGGCGCCGGTACGCACGACCCGAGTGCAGGCTGGCGGCTCCGCGAGGGCATTCACCCCGTCATTAACGATTCGCTGGTCATCGCTTCTTTCGCGGCAAACGACCAGACCAGCGGTTCGGACAACTACTGCCTGCGCATCGACAACGCCGAGACCCAGGCGGCCGCTGTCAACGGCGACCTTCAGCTCAACTCGGTCATATTCTCCTGCCAGGAGAACGCCAAGGGTAACGCCATTGGCACCTTCGCCGACGAGCAGCTCTGGGCCGAAAGCGAGGGTAACCAGTTCGCGAATGTGGCCGACGGCACGACGAAGGATGCGAGCGTATCGATTGATACGGACCTGCAACTCGTCGCCGACGGGGCCAAGGTGTTCTCGCTGTCCTGGGATACGTCGTTGGTGGATGGCGCGGCGCCAATCGCGACCACGACGCCGACCAGCGGTAACGCCAGCGACTACCTCGGTGGCGTCATCGAGTCGAATGACTGGACGTCACCATGGGCGTACGGCATTGATCCCGATAACCGCGGCCAGGCGCTGTGGTTCGAGTAGAGCTTATGAAAAAGCTATCCGTTTACGGACACGGGCCGCTGTTCGTCGCGTTTGCGACGGCAGCGGCTTGCTGGTCTACAGGCGCGTTCGCGCAGGAAACCGCGCAGGACGAAGACGGCGAGATCATCGAGGAGATCATCACGACCGGGCGGTTCATCAGTTCGAGCCAGCAACTTGTCAATGAACGCATGCAGGATGCGTTCTCGACCGACCTGCTCGGCGAAGACACGATCTCGCGACTCGGCGATTCGACCGTGGCTTCCGCTCTTCGTCGCGTCCCCGGCCTTACGCTCGTACAGGACAAGTTCGTCTACATTCGTGGCCTGGGTGAGCGCTATTCGTCAACGACTTTGAACGGCGCCCAGATTCCTTCGCCGGATCTGACCCGCAACGTCATCCCGTTGAACGTCTTCCCGACGTCTGTCGTGGAGTCGCTGCGCGTCCAGAAGTCGTATTCCCCGACCATTTCGGCGAACTTTGGTGGCGGTTCTGTCGATATTCGCACCAAGGACATTCCGGACCAGTTCGTCCTGCAGTTCGAGGTGGGCCTGGGTGTTAACTCCGAGAACCCGAGTTCGATCAGGAGTTATCCGGGCGGCGGTGATGACCGCTGGGGAACTGACGATGGAACCCGTGCTCTGTCGCGAGTGATAGTCGACGGACTTGCCCGGTTCCAGGGCGACCCGAGTGTAAACAACATACTCGCGTCGTTGCAGCGCAGCGGCCAGTCGTTCCCGCAGAGCCAGGAGCTGTACACGGCTCAGCAAATCAACCGCGATTTTGCGATCGCGCTGAATCGCAACATAGGCCTGACGTCCGAGAGCGTCGATCCCGACTACACGTTGCGGGGCAGCGTCGGTAACAATTTCCTCATCGGCAGCGACTGGGAGGCCGGTTTCAGCGTCGGCGGCTCGTATGAAACCGACCAGCGCTGGCGTCGGACGCAGACAGCGGCATTCGGCCTTCCCGAAGAGCAAAATGGCGTTCGCGAGGAATCTACGCAAAGCGTGAATATCGCGGGAACGGCGAACCTGGGTGTCAAGTTCCTCGAGGACCACGAAGTATCGACGACGACGCTGTTCCTGCGGAACACCGACGACGAGACGGAGACCTTCGATTTCTTCAATGAGAACCGGGTTCGATCGAGCGGTCGCGGTTTCCGTGAGTATCGGCTCGAGTTCGAAGAGCGCAACATGCTGACCAACCAGGTGCGCGGCAGCCACTACCTGGGCGGCGCAACGCGTGAACGCTTTCCGTTCCTCGGCCGGCTCCTGAAGTACGTCCCCGACGAAACGCAGATCAACTGGTACTACTCGACGTCGACCGCAGAGACCGATATTCCGAATCGCGTCAAGGTGAGGTCGGACACCTTGAACGATCCGCTCACCGGAGGCGTGACGCGCGAAACCGTCGTGCTGGATTCTTCGGCGGCCGACTTCCGCTTCACCGACCTGGAAGACGAAGTCACAGACTACGGCTGGCACGGTGTGCTGCCGTTCGAAATCGGCGGCAACTACATCGAGATCTCCGGCGGCTGGAACCACGCCCGGAAATCGCGAACCTACGCACAAGGGCAATTCAGTCTCGGTTACCTGAACGTCTCGGACCCTTCCGTTTTGCAGGGTCCGCTCGACCAGGTGTTCTCCGACGAAAATATTCTCGCGGACATGCCGGACCCCGATCCGGCCAACCCGGTGCCGGGCTCACGCACCTTCACGAACAACCTCGTTTTCGATCGCCAGGGAGCAAACACGAACAGTTACCTGGCAGCAACGATGACTGACGGCGCCTGGGGCAAGGTCGACTGGACCTGGCGTGATACCTGGCGATTCGCTGCAGGCGCGCGCTGGGAAGATTATCGCCAGGCTGCCGTTACCTGGGATCCGTACGCTTATTCAGTCACGAACCCACAGGTAGGCGGCGATCCGGATGAGCTGGAACAAAGCGTCTTTGCGGAAGACACGATCTATCCTGCCGCTGCAATCACCTACATGGGGTCTTTCTGGGCCGACACGTTCCAGTTGCGGCTGGGCTACAGCGAGACCGCCGTGCGGCCGGATCTCCGCGAGATCACTTCCTCGAGTTACATCGATCCGATCACCGGCGACCTGGTGCGCGGAAACTCCGGCGTCGTTCCGTCAGAAGTACAGAACATCGACCTGCGAGCCGAGTGGTTCTTCGAGAACAGCGACAACATGACCATTACGTTGTTCAACAAGGATATCGACAAGCCCATCGAGTTCTTCGAGATTCCGGCATCGGATACCACGATCGCCCGCGAGATCCTGAATGCCGATGCGGCGCAGGTGCAGGGCGTCGAGTTCGAGTTTCTCAAAGGACTCGGCTTCGTGGGCAGCTGGGGCGACATGTTCTTCATGCAGGGTAATTTCACGCTGCAGGAGTCGGAGCTGACGCCGGGCGCCGGTGGCGGTGACGTCAGCTGCGAGGCGAAAGACGAGAACGGCGTTGTGATTGCAAACAACTGTCAGCTCTCCGGCGCGTCGGAGTACGTTGCCAACCTGATGATCGGCTTCGACTCGCCGGACGCCAGGCACACGGCTTCGCTGATCTACAACGTGTTCGGTGAGCGCCTGTTCGCATTCGGCCGTTTTGGACCGGACGCCTACGAGCAGCCGTTCCAGTCGCTCGACGCGACCTACTTCTGGTACCCGACGAGCCGCATAACGCTGAAGCTGAAGGCACAGAACATCCTCGGCTCGTCGATAGACATCGAGCGTGACGGCGTTGTGGTGTTTCAGGAGGATCCGGGCACGAACTTCTCGCTATCCGCGTCCTGGCAATTCTGACCTGGCGTACGCTTAGCAACACGGCCCGACGCTGTAACAATGCTCTCCCGAGTCATCGGGGGAGCAATTCTCTTGGTCGGCCTGACCTACGCGGAACTCGCTTCCGCAATGCCCTATGCGGGCGGCGAGCACGTGTACTCTTACCGCGCGCTCGGGCGTAATCCCTCCTTTCTCTGTACCTGGGCGATCCTGCTGGCCGGGTTCGTCCTGATCAGAAGAATTTCCTCGCCATACCGAGGACGTCGTCGAGCATTCCGCCCTTGTCGCCGCCGGTAGCGGCACCGATCAGGTCGCCGAGCGGCCCCAGGCCGCCCGCTGAGGCAGAAGACCCGAGGTCCCGGCCGCCAGAACTCTTCTTGTTCATCGCGCCCATGACGAGGCCGGCGATCAACGGCAGGGCCTTCTTGATCAGGTTCGGATCGATCCCCGTGTCTTCGGCCGCCTGTCCGGCGACGTTTCGACTGACGTCCTTGCTGCCGAGAATATGACCGAGGATCTTGTTGCCGTCGGTGACCGCGGCCGCATCCTTCAGCAATGACGGGTCGTCGAGGTAGCGGTCGTGGCCACCTTTTTCGAGCGCGTTGCGAAGCCCGGCGAGTCCGGAATCGTCTTGCGTGTTCTTCTGGATGCCCCTGAGCAGTGCGGGTGCCAGCGATTCGACGAGTGTCGATGCGTCCGACGAGCCCAGTCCGACGGCGCTACCGATCTCGGCGATGCTTCCGTCCGCACCTGCGCCTTTCAGCATATCGAGCAGGTTCATGAGGCTGCTACTCCTGTGGGATCTTGATCTTCTGACCCGGGTAGATCTTGTTCGGGTCGGAGATGATGTCCTTGTTGGCTTCGAAGATCGTCATGTATTTCGAAGCTTTACCGTAGTACTTCTTGGCGATCGCGCCCAGCGTGTCGCCGCTGACGATCTCGTAGATCTCGTACTTCTCTTCGGGCTCCTCGGGCGCTTCGGGCTTCGGCGGCGGTACTCGCAGGTCGTCGGCCACGACCTTCTCGACGCCCTTGATGTTGCCGACCATGAGCACAGCGCTGTCCTTCTGGGCCTGGTTCATGCAGTCGCCGCAAATCGTCGCCACGCCGTCATCGAATTCGACCTCGACGTTCTTGATCGTGGTCTTGATTTCGAGATGTTCCTTGATGTTGTCCGCAGCTTCCTCATCCGTATCGAATATCTGGCGGCCGACGTCCTTCACAAAGTCAAACAGTCCCATCTGGTTTCTCCCTTATTCTGGTGTTTTACCGGAGTTCTCCGGCATTCCTCGAGCTTAGACGGCGCGAGTGACGCTTTGGTCACAGCCGGCGTCTATTATACTGTGACGTGCCGGCAACGCCGGCACCGACTTTCCGATCAATCACGTTCCGGGTCCGAACGATGCGTTTCAGAAATCTTGCCTGGCTGCCCCTTCTTCTCATTGCAACCGCCTGCTCCGTCAATCCGGTTACCGGCGAAAGCGAGCTGGTGATGGTCAGCGAAGCCCAGGAGATCGCCATGGGTGCGCAGGCCTACGTGCCGTCGCAGCAATCTCAGGGCGGCGTCTACGATGTCGATCCCGCTCTTACTCAATACGTTCGCAATGTCGGCGTGAAGCTGGCTGCGGTCAGCGATCGCGACCTGCCGTACGAGTTCGTGGTGCTCAACAACTCGGTGCCGAACGCCTGGGCGATGCCGGGTGGGAAGATCGCCATCAATCGTGGCCTGCTCTACGAAATGAACTCGGAGGCGGAGCTGGCGGCTGTGCTGGGCCACGAAATCGTGCACGCTGCCGCACGACATTCTGCGCAGCAGATGACCCGCGGGATGCTGTCGCAGGTCCTGGTCGTTGCAACGGCCGTTGCAACGAGTGACAGTGATTACGGCAACCTGGCCGTCGGCGGCGCGAGCCTGGGAGCCGGGCTGCTCAACGCCAGGTACGGTCGCAGCGCCGAGCTCGAATCGGACAAATACGGGATGCTGTACATGTCGAGGGCGGGCTACGATCCGCAGGGCGCGATCGAGCTGCAGAAAGCCTTCGTGAGACTCAGCGAAGGACGTAATCCCGACTGGTTGAGCGGACTGTTTGCCTCACACCCGCCTTCGCAGGACCGCGTCAATGCCAATATCGCCACCGCGGCCTCATTACCCGCGGGCGGTATGATCGGGGAGGCCGAATACGAGGCGGCGATGAAGAAGACGCGTGCGACCAGGCCGGCGTACGAGGCGTACGACGAGGCGAGGAAAGCGCTGGCCGACAAGAAGACGGACGAGGCGCTTGCGCTCGCGAACAAGGCGCTCAGCCTGTATCCGGACGAGGCACATTTCCATTCACTGCGCGGCGACATTCGTCTGACGCAGAAGAACTATGACTGGGCGGCGACCAACTATACGCGCGCGATCGATCGCCGTGACGATTTCTTCTATTACCACCTGCAGCGCGGAATAGCCCGTAACGAGCTGGGGCAGGTCGATGCCGCCGTTGTCGATCTGAATCGGAGCATCGATATCCTGCCGACGGCTCCCGCGCATTACACGCTCGGCAGCATTGCCGAAAAGCGCGGCGACACGGCGACCGCAATCGAGCATTACAGGGTCGTCGCGAAGGCGGGCGGCCCTTACGGTCAAGCCGCCGCCGGGGCGCTAATGAAAATCGAACTGCCGAGCAACCCGGGGGCCTACGTGCTACGACGATGCGACGCTGACGCGAACGGCAATCTCGTCGTGTCCATCAAGAATGACACCCAGGTGACCATTACGGGCGTCGCGTTCGTCGTGCAGTACGCGGACAGCTACGGTCGGCAGCAGCAGGTGCAGCGGAATGTTCGCGGACTGCTGCCGCCCGGCAAGATCGCCAGCGTCGACACCGGGTTAGGGCCCTACCAGCAGGGTACGAGCTGCCCGGTGAAAGTCGTCTCAGCCCGTATCGTCGAGTAAACGCTCCATCTCATCCATGATCGCGTTCATCTTGCGTACGTTCGCCCTGTACGGGCCGGGCGTCGCGAGGTCGACGCCCGCATTGACGAGCAGCTGATACGGATAGTCCGAGCCGCCCGAGCGCAGCAGGTTCTTGTAGTTCTCGACCCCGCTTTCGCCTTCCTGGATGATCTTCTCGTAAAGCGCCGTGCCGGCGGTTTGCGATGTGGCGTACTGGAAAACGTACATGTTGTAGTAGAAATGCGGCACGAACATCCATTCGTTCGTGTAGAGATCGTCGATAACCACGATGCCCTCGTCATGGCCGTGGTAGCGTCGCAGGATTTCGCCATACATCTCCGAGATGCGCTTGCCGGACATGGCTTCACCGCGCTCGGCTGCTTCGTAGAGCGCCAGTTCGAATTCCGCAAACATCGTCTGGCGGAAAAACGTGCCGCGCATGGCCTCGAGGGCGTGACCGAGATAGAAGAGCTTTTCCTCAGTCGTTTCGGCGTGCTTCGTCATGAAATCCTGCAGGATCAGCTCCAGCGACGTCGACGGAATCTCCGCGATGAACGTCGCGTAACTGGCGGTCTCGAATGGCTGTTCCTGTTTGGCGTAGACGGTGTGCATCGCGTGGCCCCACTCGTGGGCGAACACTGACAGCGACGCGTAATCGTCATTGTGATTCAGCAGCAGGTAGGGATGCACGTCGTAAGCAAATCCCTGCATGTAGGCGCCGGCCCGTTTACCGCGTTGCGGATAGACGTGCATCCAGCGGTCGTCCATTGCTTCTTTCTGAATGCTGACCCAGTCCTCGCCGAGGATTGACATGGCTTCGAGCGTGATTTTTTTGCTGGTCTCGAGATCAAACTTCTTGTTGAGTGAAACCAGCGGCGGATACACGTCGTAGTAGTGCAGCTGATCGACGCCGAGCATGCGGGCCCGCAGCCTGAAATAGCGGTGCAGGGTCGGCAGCGACTTGTTCACCTCCTCGATCAGGGTGTGATACACGTCCGGCGGCAGGTTGTCCTGATGCAGCTCGCGATGCAGCACGCTGTCGTAGTTACGCGCCTTTGCCAGGGCGACCTGGGTCTGCAAGTGCGAGTTCATGATCATGCCGACGGAGTTGCGGTACTCGAGCCACGTACTCCAGAACGTGTCGAAGGCGAGCTTGCGATCGTCGCGGTTGGAACTGCTGCGAGCGCGGCCGTATCCCTGCGAGTCGATGCGCTGTTCGGTGCCGTCTGACAGCGTCACCGTCGGCCACGGAATGTCCGAGTTCGCGATCAGGCTGTAGATGTCCTGCGGCGCGCGGAACGGCTGGGAGAAATAGGACAGCGTCTGCTCGGTCTCCTCGCTGAGGGTATGCGGGGCATCGCGCAGCGTGTTGTCGAGCTGGTACGCGAACGGCGCGAGACGCTCGTCTTCCTTGACGTAGGACTCCACGACTTCTCGTCCCATTGCGACGACTTCTGGCGCAATCCAGGCCGTCGCTTCGCCGAACCGGGCCCACATGATGCTGGCCATTTCGTTGCGTTCCTGTTCTTCGACCGAACGCAGGTCTTCGTCGGCATTGAGCGACGCGTAGACAGAAACACGACCTGCCATCTTGATCGTGTCGGAGATCACGCGATAAGCCGTGTACAGCGAATCCGCATCTTTCGACAGTGTGCCTCGCAGTTCCTCGATTTCGTCGAAGCGTGCCATCACCTCGTCGCGGGCCGAGTGCCAGTCTTCGACAGTTTCGAAGAGGTGCGTCAGGTCCCAGGTGTGCTGCGGATCGTCGATCTCGTTGCCAGCCGCCGAAGCAACGGCGCTGGCGGCCAGGCAAAACGCGGCCAGGACAGGCAACAGGTTGCGCATAGGATTCCTCCCCCAGTGTTTGTCTGCGATATGACCGGATTATTGGGTCAGGGTTTCGTTTATCCAGTCGTCGATGGCGCCGCCGAGCATGGGCAGCGAGACGGCGCCATTGGCTAGCAACCGGCTGTGAAACGTCCGGATGTCGAAGCGATCACCGAGCTGCTCGCGCGCATGGTTCCTGAGCCGCTGAATCTCGAGGCTACCCAGCAGGTAAGCAGTCGCCTGGCCGGGCACCGCCGCATAGCGGTCCACCTCGCTGGCAATGCCGTCATAGCCCTCGGCCGTGTTCTCAAGCATGTACTCGATGGCGTGCTCACGCGTCCAGCCGAGCACGTGTATCCCCGGATCCACGACCAGCCGCGCCGCGCGAAAGGCTTCGTTCGACAACATGCCGAGCCGCGCGAGCTGGCTCGAATACAAACCGATCTCGTCGGCAAGCCGCTCGGCGTACAGGGCCCAGCCCTCACTGGTACCCGAGATCCACAGGTAGCGCTGCACGGGGTGCAGGGCCTTGTTGCTCAGCGTAATCGTTGATTCGAGGTGATGCCCCGGCCAGCTTTCGTGAAATGCCGTGGATTCCGTACCGGCGATGCTGATCGATGTCGGATTCCAGGTGCCTACCTTGTAATAGCCGACAAGCTTCTCCTCGCCGGAACCCGACGAATAGAAGCCGCCTCCGGAGTCCTTCTCGAACGCCGGCGCCGGGTACACAATCAGCTCCGATTCCGGGACGACGGCAAACCAGTCGCTCATTGCATTCTCGGCGCGGTCGACTGCGGCATTCACATAGTCGAGCATTGCCTGCTCGCTCGCAAACGTGTACTCAGGGTTGCTGCGCATCTCATCGAACAGGCCCTCGAGATCGTCCGTGCCGAAATGCGTCGTTGCGATCTCGAGCATTTCCGCGCGAATGCGCTCCATCTCCTGAAGTCCCGCCCAATGGATTTCTTCGGCATTCATGGACAACGACGACCAGTATCGTACCGAGGCGTCGTAGCAGCGTTTGCCGTCGGGGTTGGCCGCGACGCCGATCGCGTCGCGACCCCGGTATTCGTTGTCGAGAAACGCGGCGTAACGCGCAAGCGCCGGGATGATCTGCGACACCATGATTTTGCGATAGGCAGTTCGGAAGTCCGCGTCCTCCGATCTTGCAGCGGGATCGAACAGCGGCGATTCCCCGATATCCATTTCGAGCAGGGACGCAAACTGATCGGAAACGGCAGCGACGTTGCTCGCTGGAGCCAGATATCCTGCGTCGAGGCCACGCCTGAGGTTGCCCAGCTCGGTCTCGACGAAACGAGGAATGTCCGCAGCCCGGGCAAGTGCGGCCTCGCGATCGTTCGGAGTATCGACGGGCTGCACGGCGAGCGCGGCAACCAGCTTGGAGTGCCAGCCCGTCCACGTCGGGCTCACGTTCCACAGCGACATCTTGCATGACCGCCGGTCGACAAGTGCTTGCAGCCGACCGACCGTGAAAGCGTAGGTAATCGCCTCCGGAGTGCCGTCGAGGTCGGCCGGGTCGATCGAATTCAGGTCGACGAGCCAGCGATCGACCTTCGCATTCCAGGCCGCGAGGCTCGCCTCACTCCGATCACTGAAGCGATCTGCGGGCGCGCCGGGATACCCCGATTCCGCGCTTTCCTCGGGAAACTGCTCGTAGAAACCGTTGATGAACGCTGTCGCGATTTCGGTGACGCGCTCTTCCGCCGAGTCGTTCGGAGACCTTTCACACGCGGCGACAATGAGCAAGATAGCTATTGCGCTCAATAACTTGGCCTTCACCAGTAGATAATCCTTGCGCTGCCATGCAGAATGAGGGCCGCAATAATAACAAGGCGTGACTCTCACTTGGGCATCCTGCGATACACGGTTCCGAACAGCTTCACGGCCCTGAGCCTGCTGCTCGGGGTTTCGTCGATCGTAACCACGCAGCTTGGCAACCTCGAGCTCGCCGCCTGGATGATCGTGTGGTGCGGACTCCTCGATGTGCTCGACGGCCTGGCCGCACGGGCCCTCAACGCGACGTCGAGCTTTGGCGCGGAGTTCGACTCGATGGCGGACCTCGTGTCGTTCGGTGTGGCGCCCGCGATCCTGATGCTGAATGCCGGAATGCAAATCGGTGGCGTCGAACTGCTAACAGGTCAGTTCTGGGTATTGCTGTCCGCCTGTGGTGTGTTTGTGCTCTGCGGTGCGATGCGGCTTGCGCGTTTCAATCTCACGAGCGACCAGCCGACCGGTGGATGGTTTGTCGGTGTGCCGATCACGGCAATGGGCGGAGGCATGGTGTCGTCCATGGTGATCGTCATGGTGCGGCACCAGGACGTTGTCGACACGATGCCGCTGCACCTTTACATACCGGTCATCATGTTCGTCTTTGCGATCATGATGGTTTCGCGCCTGCGTTTCCCGAAAGCAGTCTTGCGCAAGAACCATCTCATCAACGCCTTTCAGATAATCAATATCGCGCTGATCTATTACTGCGGGATATTTCGCACCTGGCCCGAGTACCTGCTGGGTATGGGCACGTTTACGCTGATCGCAGGAATCATCGCCGGACGGATAACGCGCGACTCCGCCTGATATGACCTCGCCCGTAACCATCACTGTCCTCGTCGCCTACCTGTGCCTGCTTGCCGGATTCGGCATATGGAGCCGCAAGGAAACGCACACGCTGTCGGGATTCTTTCTGGCGGGCAAGAAACTGCCGGCATGGGTCGTTGCATTCAGCACCAATGCGACCGGCGAGAGCGGCTGGCTGCTACTCGGCCTGACCGGAATGGGGTACGCGGTCGGCATGAAGGCATACTGGGTCGTCGTCGGCGAAATCGTCGGCATCGCGGCGTCCTGGTGGATCGTATCGAGGCGCCTGAAAAAACTCGGCGACGAGACGCATTCGATAACCGTGCCGGATGTGCTCGCAGCGAGGTTTGCGGACAACTGGCATCTCGTACGCGGCATCGCGGTGCTCATCATCATTACGATGGTCTCCACCTATGTCGCGGCACAAATGGTCGCCTCGGGCAAAGCGCTCAGCACGTTCATCGGCATGAACTACGAGACCGCGGTCATAGCGGGTGCCGTGATCATCATCGGTTACACCTTCATAGGCGGGTACAAAGCCGTTTCCTATACCGATGTGGTGCAGGGCGTGCTGATGTTCCTCGGCTTGATTGTCGTGCCGCTCACGACCATAGCCGCCGTGGGAGGTTGGGATGCCGTGCTCGATAACGTCGGCCAGCAGGATCCGGCGCTGACCAGCATGTTCGCCTTCACCTCGGAAGGCACAGCTGGCTGGGTGGCCGTGATCGGTTTCGTCGGTATCGGCCTGCCGTTCCTCGGCGTGCCCCAGCTGCTTATTCGCTACATGTCAGCGCGTGATGACCGCGAGCTGGTCAAGGCGCGCTACATATCGGTCGGGGTGCTGTTCGTCTTCACGTTCGGCGCCGTAACCGCGGGTATCGCGGGCCGTGCGCTGTTCCCGGGCCTCGACGACACCGAGACGATCTTCCCGGTGCTGTCGAACGAGTTGTTCCCGCCACTCGTATCCGGAATCCTGCTCGTGGTGGTCTTGTCCGCCATCATGTCGACCGTGGACTCCCTGCTGCTGCTGGCTTCTTCTGCGGTCGTGCGTGACACGATGCAGAAGATCCTGGGCAGTACGAACACCGACTCGCAGCTGTCGAATTACGGCAAATTCGTGACGATCCTGATCGGCATTTTCGGCATAACGTTTGCACTCATGGAGACGCCGCTGATCTTCTGGTTCGTGCTGTTCGCCTGGTCGGGACTGGGTGCGGCCTTCGGCCCCGTGATCGTGTGCCTGCTCTACGACAAAAAGACTACTCGCGAAGGCGTAGTCGCGGGCATGCTGGGCGGATTCCTGACGAGCGTCGTCTGGGTTCTGGCCTTCAAGGAGCAGACCCACGGGCTGTATGAGGCTATTCCGGGCTTCATCGTCGCGTTTGCGATGACGATCATCGTCAGCCGGATAACGCACAAATCATCGTAGGCGCGCCGCTGGGGGCGTGATCATTGTGGGAGCGGCGTCTCGCCGCGATTCTGCCGTTTGATGCCTGCGACCCGGCAATTCTTCGCCGGAATGGCTCGCTGGCGCTGCGCTTTATTTCCGGCGAAGAATTGCCGGCCCGCAGGCATCTATCTCGATATCGTATGACGCTCGGAGACCCCCGGCCGACGCGCCTGATTACGACAACCGTGTAACCTTTTGCGGCAAACTCACCTATAAGCCCACAGACGAACCGAAAAAAGGGCAACAGCATGCGCAAACTGATTCTTCTCGTGGCCGTCGTACTCATCGCCATGCCTGCCGTAACCCGGGCGGGCATCGACAGCGGCGATATTCCTGGCGTTTCCACCTGGTATTTCCATATGGATTTCAAGGAGATGCGAGACTCGAAGGCCGGCGTCCACCTGCACGACTGGCTCGACCAGGAGGCCTTCAGCGAAATACGCGACGAGGTCGGTGTCGACCTCGGCAAGGAGGTCGACCGCCTGACGGCTTTTGATGGCGGCGAAAAAGGACCGGTCGTCGTTTTCGAAGGACCGATCACTCAGGAGTCGAAAGACAAGCTGATGGCGGCGGCGGCGACAAGCGGTGAGCTGCAGACGCTCAAATCCGGCGGCAAGGTCTTTCATTTCTTCCAGGGCGACGAGAAAGACCGGGATGAGGACAGGTCCCGTAACATCGACGTTCGGGACGAATCCTTCGACGATGGCGCCTACTTCAGTTTCGCGATCAGGAACAAGATCATATTGACGCCGTCGCGCGAACAAATGGAAGCGATGCTCGCAAACGGCGGCAAGATCAAACGAGATGGCAAGCACAGAAACGCACTGCTTGTTCTATCCGCCGAGCGCGATTTGCTACAGGCCGGCGCAAAGGCTGATGAAATCCCCGGCAGGGGTGGGGACTGGAACTCGAAGATCCTGCAGAACACGAAGCAGATTGCGTTACTGATTGCGGATGTCGACAACAAGATCGCGATCAGCGCCCAGCTCGAAGCAACCGCGCCGGAGATGGCCGAGTCACTCGCGAGCATTGCGCGCGGGCTGATCAGCCTGGCGGCGTTCTCCGACGATCTCGAGCCGCATGTCGCAGAAATGTTGCAGGGCACGAACGTCGGCGTTGAGCAGAACTCACTGACGATTAGCCTTGCGATGGACCCGAACGCGTTCGTAACGATGCTGGACGACTAGCCGATAAGGTGAACACCGAGCTACAGCTCATCAACGAGGCAAAGGCGGGATCGGTGACGGCGTTTACCGATCTTGTCCTGTCGTATCGAGAGGGACTGTTCCGCTTCCTGCTGACGCGCTGCAGCTCGCATGCCGATGCCGAAGACGCGCTTCAGGACACACTGATCAGTGCGTATCGATACCTGCACTCCTACAATCCGCGCTGGCGCTTCAGCACCTGGCTCTATCGAATTGCGATTCGCAACGCGATGAAAGACAGGGTGCACGAAGTCGCCGGCGCCGAAGAGCTTGCGGCTACCGGAACGGATCCGCTGGAGTCGGCGATCGCAGAGTCAGAGCGCGAAAACCTGTGGGTCGTCGCGCGTCGGCTGCTGAATGACGACGTGTACAACGCCATGTGGTTGCGCTACGTCGAAGACATGTCGGTGAAGGATATCGCGCTTGCGCTGGACCGGTCGGTGTCCTGGACCAAGGTCAACCTGATGCGCGGCCGCAAATCGCTCGACGCTGAACTCGGACAAACACAAAGTGAAGCCTATGGATGAACTCGCCAGAAAACTGCGCGAAGACGCAGCCAGCATTGACGCTACCATCTCGCCGGAACTCGAAAGTCGTATCGACGCATCATTGCGTGCTGCGATTCCGGACGCACAGCGCACGAAACGTACGAGTCGCCCCTGGACGTTCTGGCTTGCCAGCAGCCTGACCGGTGCGGCTGTCGCCCTGACCGTCATTGCAGTCCTGAGCCTGCGCGCTCCCGAGCCCGCTCCGTCACCACAGGTGGCGGAACAGGCCCCTGCCGCTGATCCCTTCGAAGTACCGGCGATCGATCTGAATGCGGAAACCGCGGTGCTCACGACACCACTCGCCAATGAGCTGGACGCACTCAAGTCGGACCTGAAGAAAGTCGAGGAAAAAGTTCGAGACGATATGGGGCTGTAGCCCGGCAGATGTTAGCCTAGGCTATGCAAATCGCGATGAGCCTCGTCGGGATCGTCACGGTCCTGGCGCTGGCGTACCTGTTCTCGACGAGCCGACGCTCGATCAATCGTCGCACGATCGTCGTAGCCCTGTTTCTGCAGGCATCGATTGCCGGATTCGTCCTCTATGTTCCCTGGGGCAGCTGGCTGCTTGACGGCGTCGTTCGAGGCGTACAGCACGTCATCAACTACGCGAACGACGGCATCGAGTTCGTGTTCGGCAAGCAGCTCAAGCCGACGCTCGGAATCACGATTGCGTTCAGCGTATTGCCCGTGATCATTTTCTTCGCATCGCTGATGTCGCTCCTGTATTACCTTGGCGTCATGCAGCGTGTCGTCGGCGTTTTCGGCGGCTGGCTGCACAAACTGCTGCAGACCAGTCGTGCGGAATCGGTATCCGCGGCGTCGAACATCTTCGTCGGCCATACGGATGCCCCGCTTGTCGTACGACCTTACCTGGCACGGATGACCCAGTCGGAGCTGTTCGCCGTAATGACGGGTGGCTGCGCCACAATCGCCGGCGGCGTCATGATGGCGTACGCGACGATGGGTGTGGAACTCAAGTACCTGATCACGGCAAGTTTCATGGCGGCGCCGGGTGGCCTCCTGATCGCAAAGATCCTGATGCCGGAAACCGACGTTCGCGAGGATACGGCGGAGCTCGAGCTCGAACCGGATCCGGACGCGCCCGTGAACGTGTTCGAGGCGATCGGCAACGGGGCCATGACGGGCCTTCAAATTGCGGTCAGCGTCGCCGCAATGCTCATTTCGTTTGTCGCCATCATTTTCCTGCTGAACGGCATACTGTCGGGAATCGGCGGCTGGTTCGGTTTCGAGGGTCTAACGCTGCAGTGGCTGCTCGGCCAGCTTTTCTCGCCGATCGCGTTCCTGCTCGGCGTGCCATGGGGTGAAGCCAGCGCGGCCGGAAGCCTCATCGGACAGAAACTCGTGCTGAACGAATTCTATGCCTACGTGTCTTTTATGGAGGTGCGAGACGAGCTGTCATCGTACACGCAGCTCGTCGTTACGTTCGCCCTGTGTGGATTCGCCAACCTGGGCTCGATCGCCATTTTGCTCGGTGGGCTCGGTGCCGTGGTTCCGAGCCGGCGCCACGACATCGCGAGACTCGGGCTCAGGGCCGTTTTCGGCGGTACACTGGTGAATCTCATGAATGCGGCGCTGGCGGGTTTTTTCTTTTCGCTGCAGTCGGTTTGACGGAGCTTCAATGGCACGCGCAATAGTCCTGGTTCTCGATTCGTTCGGCATCGGTGCCACCGATGACGCCGTGCGCTTCGGTGATGTCGGTTCCAATACCCTCGGCAGTATCGCGCGCGTGCGGGCAGCATCCGACCAGGGCCCGCTCAGACTGCCGAACCTCGCCAGGCTCGGCCTGTTTCACGCAGGCCGCGACAGCTGCGGCGCGTTTGCCGAAGGTGTCGATGCGGATGTGGAAATCACCGGCGCGTACGGCTACGCAGCCGAACTCTCCAGCGGCAAGGACACGCCCAGCGGTCACTGGGAGATTGCGGGTGTCCCCGTGTTGTTCGACTGGGGGTACTTTACGGGCAAGGAGAACACGTTTCCCGACGCACTGCTGGACACGCTCGTCGAGCGGGCGCGGCTGCCCGGTATCCTCGGCAACTGCCACGCGTCCGGAACGACGATCATTGCGGAACTGGGCGACGAGCACGTCGAGACCGGCAAGCCAATCGTCTATACCTCGGCCGACAGTGTTTTCCAGGTTGCCTGCCACGAAGAGGCATTCGGTCTGCAGCGGCTCTATGATCTCTGCGACATTGCGCGTGAACTCGTTGACGAATACAGGATCGGACGCGTTATAGCGAGACCGTTTGTCGGCGATAGCGCGGAGAATTATGTCCGCACCGGCAACCGGCGCGACCTGACAACGCCGCCGCACATGCCGACGGTCCTCGACAAGCTCGTCGACGACGGCGGGCAGGTCATCAGCGTCGGCAAGATTGCCGACATCTATGCCCACCAGGGCATTACAAAAAAAGTCAAAGCCTCGGGGAACGCTGCGCTCTTCGACGCGACCCTGGAAGAGCTTGCTACAGCGCCGGACCGGTCCATCGTGTTCACCAACTTCGTCGACTTCGACATGCTGTACGGACATCGTCGGGACGCAGAGGGCTACGCCGCGGCGCTGGAGTATTTCGATCAGCGCTTGCCGGCGCTGCTCGATGCGATGCGCGATGGCGACCTGCTGATCATGACCGCCGACCATGGCTGTGATCCGACGTGGCGGGGGACCGACCACACACGAGAGCACATTCCAGTGCTCGCTATCGGGGCGGGCATCCGTCCCGGTTCCCTCGGCAAACGCGACACGTTTGCCGACATCGGCCAGAGCCTGGCATCGTTTTTCGGGCTGTCGCCGATGGAGTACGGCACCAGTTTCCTGTAATCACGCGAAGGTGAGGAGAACATTGCTAAAACACACCAAGTACTTGCTGGCGGCCGTCGTGCTCGCCGGCTGCGCAGCCGTGACGGTCGACCTTCCGTCGATCACGGACTCGGCTACTGATCGTCATGAGCAGGGCAGTGTCGTGTGGCGCGACCTGCTGACGACGACGCCCGAGGAAACCCGGCGGTTCTACAGCGAGCTTTTCGGTTGGACGTTCGAATCCCCTGGTATTGATCTCGGCTTTGGTACGGGCGATAGCTACCAGTTGATACAACACAAAGGTCGATTGATTGGCGGGCTTTTCGACGCCCGAACCTTGGAAGCCGACGGCAACGTGTCGCAGTGGGTGACGTACCTCTCGGTCAACGACGTCGATGCCGCCGTTGCGAGCGCGAAGGCCGGCGGCGGTGAAATCGTAACGCCGCCGACCGAGCTTGCCACGCGCGGCACCGTAGCCGTGCTCAGGGACCCCGAAGGTGCATTGTTCGCCATCGTGCACGCAAGGGACGGCGATCCCGAGTTTTCAGCGCCGCAACACAACCAGTTCCTGTGGGAAGAGCTGTGGACGGCCGACGTCGGCCAGGCGAGTCCTTTTTACAAAGCGGTTTTCGGCTTCGAAAAAGAGGAGTTTCCCGTTGATGGTTCGGACCACGTCTACCACGTGCTCTCGACGGCCGGGGAGCCGCGTGCGGGCATCATGACGAACCCGTTCGAAGGGGAGCGACCGGTATGGGTCAACTACCTCAGGGTCGCGAACCCCGCCGCAATAACCTCAAAAGTCGAGTCACTCGGCGGCCGCATCATCGTCGAGGCACAGCCGCGTTCGATAGGTGGCACGGTCGCCCTCGTCGCCGGGCCTTCGGGCGCTGGCATCGCATTACAAACCTGGCCGCTCGATGAGGAGGACGGCGAATGAGAATCCGAAAGATCCTGAGACTGGCCGCTATCCTGGGGCTGTGTGTGAGCTTGTCGTCCTGCGAGCCGCCCGCTGTCTACGGCAGCATCGGCTACAGTTCATTCGGCGGAGGCTACGGCGGTTTCGGTACCAGCGTTACGATCGGAGGGCGTATCCTCTGAGCCCTTGTTCGCGCGCACGCGGTGACTATGTCAAATCCCGCTGGACCTTGTGACGTCCGCGCACAGGGTGTTTTGTGGGTGCGGACGTATTTGGGCTAAGATTCGCAGCGCTAAACAATCAACGACAATCCAAAGGGGGAGCCATGCGATTCATCGTCGTATCTGTTATTGCGGTCACACTCAGCGCGTGTGGTGGCGGAGGAGGGGGCTCCGCACCGGCGCCACAGCCGCCTGCGAACAACGCGCCCGCGGCGACTGACCTTTCTGCCCTGACGCGTCCCGCGACCGCCGTGAGCGGTACGCTGTCGGCATCCGACGCTGACGGCGATGCACTTACGTTCGCTGTGGTCACGGGCCCGGCTAACGGCACAGTTACGCTGAGCGGCACGGGCGACGAGGACTTCGAGTACACGCCGAATGGCGGGTTTGCCGGCGTCGATACGTTTACGTTCAATGCCAGCGACGGCACCGCCACATCGAATACGGCCACGGCGACTATAACGGTGAACACGCCGCCCGGCGTTACGGCAGCGATCTATACGACAAGTGACATCGGCACAGTGTCGGGAACCATAGCCGCCAGCGACGCAGACGGTGACAGCCTGACGTTCGCCGTTTCCACGGCGCCTTCGAAGGGAATGGTAGCGAACATTGATACGGCAACCGGCGATTTCGAGTACACGCCCGACGTCGGCGAAGATGGCGCGGATACGTTTGAAGTCACGGTGAGTGACGCTGCAGAAACGTCGGCTCCGGGAGTCATCAGCGTCGAGATATTCGGCTGGGTCGGCACCCAGCAGTTCGGTTCGGCGGCCGAAGACGGGCTCGCGACCAACGGTCTGATCGTCCGGGCGGACGGAACGCAGCTTCAGCTGGGCTACACCGAGGGCCAGGTTGAATCGACGCCCAATGCAGGCGGCCTGGACAGTTTCATACGGCGTACTGACCGGCGCGGCAACCAGACCTCGATTGCGCAGTTCGGCGACGTTGCAGACAATGGTGGCCGGGGACTCTTCCTGCGACCTCAGGGCGATGGCTACTACGTTGTTGCTTCGGGCGATGGCGACAACCTGTACCGCTTCAACAACGACGGGACCGAGGTCTACAGCGTTCCGCTGCCCGTCAATGGTGGCGTGACGTTACTGGCGCCGGCGTACTGGGCTGCGGTCGACGAAGACGGCGATATTTACGTCCTCTCGTGGGTAGACTCCGCGAACCTCAATGTTCTTACAAGTGGTCTCGTCTCCAAAGTCAACGGTGCAGACGGGACGTTCGCCTGGCAGCGCGAACTCCTGACGTCCATCGATGATGCGGTCAACTTCTTCATTGCCGATACGGACCGGATTACGGCAAGAGGTATCGATTTCGACTCGACCGGTAACGTCGTCATCAGCGGCGAGTACTGGGATACGAGCTCGCTACGGCCGTGCCAGCGTTGCGGTTTCATTGCCAAGCTCGATGAGGCCACGGGTGGAGACATCTGGGTACGTGAGCCGGACGCGTTCGCGAGCTGCGGTGCGGACGGCAACGGCCGCCTGTACCGTGTCGCCGTGGCGCCGGACGACACGCTGTACCTGAACGGGCTTGCCAATTTCGACCAGTTCCCCGGCACCGACGGGCTCTTCGCAAAATACAGCGCTGACGGAACCCAGGAGCTATGGAGCTTCTGCGACAACTCCGGCGCGGACACGACGAGCTATTTCACGAACCCCTTCTTCGCGAGCGATGGCGGCATCCTCAACTACGGCAGCGTTGGTGACGCCACGTCGCCGACGGATCCGAATGGCGGACCCAGCGTCGCCGACCTGGTCGTCTACAAGTTCGATACCGATGGCAACGTTATCTGGACGCGACAAATCGAAGGGACAAAGGCGGACGGCACCGGTGCGTTTCTGCGCTCAGGCAGTATTGCTGAGGATGGCCAGGGCATCTTGTACATTACAGGTGCTACCGATGGCGAGTTTACGCCTGCAGCGAGCGCCGGAGATTTCGACGCGTTCGTAATCAGGTTGGCGCCCGACGGGACTGTGCAGTAGAAAGCAGGGAACCGCGGCGAGGTCGTGTCGCGGTGTTACCACTGCTCCTACAGGCGGAACACGCGGGCGGCGTTTTCGTGCAGGAACAGCTCGCGCGTCTCGTCATCCAGGCCCAGATCGTCGAGACCGGTTAGCGCTTTGGCCGGGGTGATCATCGGGTAGTTCGTGCCGAACAGCACTTTGCGCCGGCCGTTCGACGTCAGGTAGTCGACGAGCTGCTGCGGATACCGCTGCACCGTGTACGCTGACGTGTCGATGTAGACGTTCGCGTGCTTCGTCGCGACGGCGATGGCCTCGTCTGTCCACGGGTAGCCGATATGGCCGCCGACGATGGTCAGCTCCGGGAAATCGAGGGCGACCCTGTCCAGGTAGATCGGCCGGCCCACCTCCGAGGGCATCAGCGGACCCGTGTGTCCAATCTGTGTGCAAAACGGCATACCCAGGTCGCTGCAAATCGTGTACACGGGATAGAACAGACGGTCGGTGGGCGGCAGCTCCCAGAGCCACGGTAGCACCCGGATGGCTTTGAAACCCAGCTCTGTGACGCAGCGACGAATCTCGGCCACCGCCTGCATGGGCTTCGAGATATCGACCGATCCAACGCCGATCAGGCGGTCGGGCGCTTCTCCGACGAACGCATGCACCTCGTCATTCGAAATCATGACCTTGTTCGGGGCAACCCATGCGGAGATCAGCGCCTTGCCGACGTCTGCGGCATCCATTGCCCCGATCGTCATGCTGACCGGCAGCGGTTCCGTCGGTATGTCCCCTTTCGTCCAGCGACGCAGCGACTCGAACATTGGATCCCGGAGATGGCGTAGCGTCGGATGTTGTGCCCAGGCGTCGATGATCATTCGTTTACTCCGTCGGGTCCGGCGCTTTCTCGGCGACGACCTTCGCGTACCAGGCGCTTGCCAGGATCGCGACCAGCGACACGACGTTGAACCACATCGGGTGCGGGATGATGATCAGGTTGCTGACCGTCGCGAGGAATATCAGCCCGCCGATGACGACGGCAAAAATGTGTGGTTTGGCGTTTCCGATTGCGCATGCAACGACAATGCCGGCAAACGTGGCAATCACCCAGCCCGCCATCAGCTGCAAAAGCGCCCAGGCCGGCAGCGATGCGAGATAGGGGCGAACCACGTCGGGATCGCTGAAGTCGATACCCTCGGGTGGCGGATAGGCCATGTGTCCGAGGCGCTCGTTGAGCCAGACGATGGCAACAGCGAGTGCGATGCCGACGACCGCAGCGACTGAGTTTCTCAGCATGGGCTATGCCGCCGCGCTACGGTGCGCGGTTTCGGTCCTCCAGTGCCTGTTTGATCTGGGCCGCGAGGGCCGTCGCTTCGCGGGCGACGCGGTCCGTGTCGATGGTCACCAGGTCCCGATCCCTCATGAGGACCTGCCCGTCGACAATCACCGATGCGACATCCTGCTCGTCCGTGACATAGACCAGGTGTGAGACTACGTCGTACATCGGGACATGATGAACATCCTCGAACGCGACCTGGATCACGTCGGCGCGCTTGCCCGCCTCGATCGAACCGACGATATGACCGAGTCCGATTGCCTCCGCGCCGCCGCTGGTTGCCATTCGCAAAACGGTGGTCGCCGGCAACGACGTCGGATCCATGCGGTCGACTTTCTGCAGGAATGCCGCGAGTCGCATCTCCTCCCAAAGATCGAGGTCATTATTGCTGGCCGCACCGTCGGTGCCGATACCGACGAGCACGCCAGCCTCGAGCATGTCGGCGATCGGCGCTACACCCGATGCTATTTTCATGTTCGACGTCGGATTGTGGATGACGCCGACGCGGCGCTCGGCGAGTATGGGAATCTCATCATCGGTCGGCCAGACCACGTGTGCTGCAATCGTCGGTCCGTCGAAAAAGCCGATCGACTCCATCATCTCGATGCTCGTCGTACCGTAGTTGTCTTTCGAGTATTGCACCTCGTAAGGGGACTCGGACAGGTGGATACTGATGGGCACGTCCCACTTGAGTGCAGCGGCGCGGGTGGCCGAAAGTTGCTCGGCGTCCAGGGTGTAATTCGCGTGCGGCCCGAAAATCGGCGTGATGCGCGAGTTGCGGCCCTGCCACCGTTCGATGAAGCCTTCACCCTTTCGCAAGGAGTCGCCGGCGTCTTCGGCGTCAGGGCTGCGCTGGTCAATCACGGTCGCTGATACGAGTGCGCGCATGCCGCAGCTGTCGACGATCTCGGCAATCGTGTCGGGATAGTAGTACATGTCCACGAATGTCGTCGTGCCGCCCCGGATCATTTCCCAGCAGGCAAGTTCGGTTCCGATCCGGACAAACTCGGTATCGACGAACTCGACCTCGGCAGGAAAGATATAGTTCTGCAGCCAGTCCATGAGCGAAAGATCATCGGCAACACCGCGCAGCAGTGTCATCGCTGCGTGCGAATGTCCGTTGATGAGCCCGGGCATGACAATGCGCTTGCCGCCGTCGAGCGTTTCTTTCGCGGCATGCGTCGACAGGATCTCGTCGGCAGGCCCGACGGCGAGAATAACGCCATCATCGATGGCGACCGCCGCGTTTTCGAGGATCGTGTCGTCTGCGTCCATCGTTACGACATAGTCGCCCCTGACGATCAGGTCGATTGCGTCGTCGGGCGCCTGGCTTTCCGCAGGCCCCGCCGCGGGGCCGCAGGCCGTCAGCGTGGCGGCGATAAAAAACAAATAAAAACAGCGTGTTAGTAGCATCATGCGATGTCCTTTTGGCGCTGATTGTAGCATCCGTTAAAGTACCGCGATGACCGAATTGCCAACGTTCCCGGCGCCGCCGGGCGGCGAGCTGAGCGACGATATGCTGGCGGCCTACGATGCCGCCGGCGTTTTGATACTGCGTGGTTTCGTATCCGTGGAGGCGTGCCAGCGCCTGCGCAAGCGAGCCCTGCAACTCGTCGCGGCATTCGATCCCCGTGATGCGTGCACGGTATTCACGACGACGACGAATTTGCAGCTGCAAGACGATTACTTTATCGACTCCGGCGACAAGATCCGTTTCTTTTTCGAAGACGGCGCTTTCGATGAGGAAGGAAGGCTGGTCCAGGCCACCGAGCATTGCCTGAACAAGATGGGCCATGCGATGCACGATCTCGACCCCGTATTCGACGCATTCTCACACACGCAGGAACTGGCGGAAATTGCGCGAAGACTCCGGTTTGAAGATCCTGCGATCATCCAGTCGATGTATATTTTCAAGCCACCGCGGATTGGCGGTGAGGTCGTCTGCCACCAGGACTCGACATATCTGTATACGGAGCCGGAATCCTGTGTGGGTTTCTGGTTCGCGCTCGAGGACGCAACGCTTGAAAACGGCTGCATGCAGTTCATACCCGGTTGTCATCGAACGCCGCTCCGGAAACGCAACTATCGAACGGCGAGCGGCAAGCTCGTAACCGAAACCATCGACGACTCGCCCTGGCCCGAAGACCGCAAGGTTGCAGCGGAAGCCCCGGCCGGAACCCTCGTTATCTTCAACGGACGGACACCTCACCTCAGCGCAGCCAATCTCTCCGAACGATCACGGCATGCGTACACGCTGCATGCGATCGACCGCGTTTGCGATTATCCTTCGGACAACTGGCTGCAACGCGGTGCCGATCTGCCGTTGCGCGGCTTCGACGGGAATTGAGCATGCTATTCACGGACATCATCCGCCAGAAACGGGACGGCGGGCAGCTCAGCGACGGTCAGATCCGACAGTTTGTCGACGGCCTCGCCGACGGGAGTGTTCCCGCCGAGCAGGTGTCCTCGCTTGCGATGGCGATCTTCCTGAACTCCATGACGTTCGACGAAGCGGCAACGCTCACGCTCGCGATGGCGGCATCGGGTGAAGTGCTCGACTGGGGCGGGCAGGGATTCGACGGACCGGTCATCGACAAGCACTCGACCGGCGGTGTCGGCGACAAAGTGAGTTTTCTGCTTGCGCCGATCGCCGCGGCCTGCGGCTGCTACGTGCCGATGATCTCCGGCAGGGGCCTAGGTCATACCGGCGGCACAACCGATAAGGCGGAGAGCATTCCCGGTTACAACACGGCGCCCGACTTTGACACGTTTCGCAGGGTAGTGGCCGACGCCGGCTGCGCGATCATCGGCCAGACCGATGATCTGGCGCCGGCCGACCGCCGCTTCTATTCCATACGCGACGTGACGGCAACCGTCGAATCGGTTCCACTGATCACGGCCTCCATACTCTCGAAAAAGATCGCCGCAGGCCTCGAGGGCCTGGTCATGGATGTCAAAGTCGGCAACGGTGCGTTCATGGAAACCCCGGAGCGGGCGAGAGAGCTTGGCAAGAGCATCATAGCGACGGCAGCGAAAGCCAGCCTGCGCACCAGCGCGTTGCTTACCGACATGAACGAGGTCCTGGGCACGACGGCGGGCAACGCGCTGGAGATACGTGAGTCCGTGAAGTATCTGCGCAACGAGCACAGGGACTCACGACTGGACGACGTCGTGCTGTCGCTGGTCGCCCAGATGTTGCTCACAGGGGGCATCGAGTCGAAGCGTGAGGCTGCCCGGAAGCGCGCCGAGGAATCGATTGAAAGCGGCGAGGCGGCCGAGGTATTCAATCGAATGGTCCGGGGACTGGGTGGCCCGCCTTCATTCACCGACAGCTACGAAGATCACCTGCCGAGAGCTAAGGTCACGAAGGTCGTGCTTGCCGAGGGCTATCTCAAAAACGTGAACACGCGTGCCGTCGGCTCCACGATCATCGGACTGGGCGGCGGACGGCGGAAGACCGGCGAGGCTATCGACCACTCGGTGGGCTTGAGTGACATAGCGTCAATCGGGACCCGACTGGATGCACACGCTCCGCTGGCCGTCGTGCATGCGCGCAGCGAAGCTGACGCCGAGCGAGCTGCAGCAAGCCTGCTGGCGGCCTGTGAGCTTGGCGACGACGCGAAGCCACGCGCAAACGTCATTCATGACATACTCGAGTAAAACAAGAAGGGGAAATCCATGTCGGCCAACCTGATCGGGCTCGCAGGGGTCGCGACGCTCATCGCAATTGCGGTCGCACTGTCCACCAATCGCAGGGCAATCAACCTTCGCATTGTTGGAGCCGCCTTCGGATTGCAGGTTGCCGTAGCCGCATTCGTCCTGTACCTCGATGCCGGTCGGGCGGCGATCGACGCGCTCAGCGGCTGGGTCATGAACGTCATTGGCTACTCGCGCGCAGGCATCGACATGGTGTTCGGTCCGCTGGCCAACACCGACAACATCGGCCTCAGTTTCGCGATACACGTGCTGCCGATCATTATCTTCTTCTCGGCGTTGATGTCGGTGCTCTATCACCTGCACATCATGCAGTGGGTCGTGAAGCTCGTCGGCGGGGCGTTACACCGGATCATCGGGACGGGTGCCGTCGAATCGTTGAATGCGGCGGCGAATATATTCGTCGGTCAGACCGAGGCGCCGCTGGTCGTGCGTCCCTATCTGAAGGGCCTCACCGAGCCGCAGATGTTTGCCGTGATGACCTCCGGTCTTGCGTCCGTAGCGGGAACCGTGCTTGCGGCATATGTGCTCATGGGCGCTGAAATGAAATACCTGCTCGCCGCCAGTTTCATGGCAGCGCCCGGCGGTCTGCTGATGGCCAAGCTGCTGATGCCCGATGATCCCGATGCGGTGTCGAAGGGTCGTGAGAAACTGAGGATGGAACCCAGCGACCACGAAAACGTCATTCTCGCTGCGGCAGTGGGCGCGAGCGACGGTTTGCGACTGGCGGTCAACATCGGCGCGATGCTCATCGCATTCGTCGCATTGATTGCGCTGTTCAATGGCGTCGTCGGCGGTATCGCCGGCTGGTTCGGCTACGAGCTCACGCTGCAGAAGATCCTGGGCTGGGTATTTGCACCGCTCATGTTCCTG